>Ga0302324_100023023_pt1 | contig 12073 bp, 7 predicted proteins | sample Palsa_T0_1_FD_201949 | JGI IMG/M metagenome (GOLD analysis project Ga0302324, IMG submission 201949) | Peat permafrost microbial communities from Stordalen Mire near Abisko, Sweden - Palsa_T0_1 | ecosystem: Environmental > Terrestrial > Soil > Palsa > Peat permafrost | place: Sweden: Abisko...
GGGGCATGGCGATGCAAAGCACCCGCCGAAGACAGTGCTGCGCGGGGGCTATGGCTGGTTCTATCAACGGTTCAGCGTGCCCAACAGCTTCGGTTCTAACGCAGGTACTCCGTATGTGATCCAGGCCATTCACCAGAACGGAATCAATCAGAAGGTCACCACCATCACCAATCCGACATTTCCCGTCGACCCAACCGCGGTGTCAAATGCGGAAACAGCACAGACTCTCTATACCATCGACCCGCATTTCCACGCCGCCACCGACCTGCAGTCGGCTGTAGGTCTTGACCGGCAGCTGGGTAAGAGGATCACTGGAAATGTGACCTACCTTTACAGCCGTGGAGTGCATCAATATTTAACCAACAATATTGGCGCTCCTTATTTTGCGACCGCGGCCCTCGGTATCTATCCCGACTCGCCGCTACCGACTGCGCAGGAGAATAACCTGCAGTACCAGTCCGGAGGCGTCTACCGGCAAAATCAGATCATTGTTTCCGGAAGGGCGAGTTATCCCCGGTTCAGCTTTTTCACCTTCTACACTTACAACGACGCGAAAGCTGACACCAGCGGCGTCACCTACAATCCCTCCGTTGCCCAGGATCCAGGGCTTGATTATGGTCGAAGCAGCTTCGATGTTCACAACCGCTTCGTAATCCTGGGAAATTTTTCCGCGCCCTATGGCGTCTCGCTGAATCCTTTCTTCGCCTACAACTCCGGCGCGCCCTTTAACGTGACCACTGGCACCGATCTGACCAGGAACAACCAGTTGAACGCGCGGCCTACTTTCGCCGCCAGCTGCACGGAAGCAGATGTCGTGCCTACTAAGTATGGCTGCCTGGATACAAATCCCTTCGGTACCAACGAAAAGATCATCCCCTACGGTCTCGGCACCGGGCCCTCGAATGTCAGCTTGAACCTGCGCGTGAGCAAAGTAATTGGCATTGGCCCCAAGGTAGAAGGCAGTCGCGCTGCACGGGGGGGCGGAGGAGGGGGCGGCGGTGGTGGTGGCGGTCGCGGCGGAGGCGGCGGAATCGGCCCCGGCGGCCTGAGCGGAAGCCGCGGCGGACCTGGGCGTTTGGACCAGACCACTTCGCGCCGGTACAACCTGACCCTCACCGCCCAATCGACCAACGTGTTCAACCATCAGAACCTGGGAATCCCGAATGGAACCCTTTCCTCGACCTTTTTCGGTGAGTCACAGTCGCTAGCGGGCGGGGGATTCTTTGGCGCCACCACTGCAGGGAACCGCAGCGTCTTTCTTCAGGCCGTCTTCAACTTCTAACTCAGAAGACAAGTGGTCTCTTCGTCCTGATTACTTGAGATGGATGGTGATGCCGGAAGAAATCCGCAGCAGGTTTTGGTCGTTGGCGGCAAGGTTGGGCAGGCGGGTATATCCGTAGTCGGCCTGGATGACGCGGAAGGATAGATGTTTGTGGTACTTATAGTCGAGCCCAATGCCCCCGAGGAAGGCAACGGAATTAGCCGTGGGTTGAATGAACCCTGACTTGCTTGGAAAAGCCGAATCAAAGCCGTGGGCAAGACCCACCAGCCCTTGCACGAAAGGCTTGAGGTTGTGGTAGGTATCAAATCCGTCTGGCCGCTGATGTCCAAGCCTGAAATTGAGGCGCACTCCTCCGGTCGCCATGAGCAGCGAAAAAGGTTGACCCGTATTATTGATTTGGCCGGTATGTGCCGCGGTTACATCCACCACCGTGGTATACGCGCGATAGGTGCGAAAGTTTCCCTCGGCGCTGGCGCCATTCATGAAAAAGCAACCGCATTGGCCTGGCCCCGCGTTCGCCTCGGTCGGACTGTAGGTCAGCGAGACCTCCGCACGCGGCAGAGAAAAATCTCTCCCTCCCGGTAACGTTTGGCCATATAGGCTGCGCCCGCTGAATCCCAGGATCGCTCCCAATAATGAAAAGGCCAGCCACCGACTCACGCCTTCTCCCACGCCGCGCAGCACACACCGCCTACTGGATCGCAAGGGTCACCTCGGCTGAGCGCTGAACTGTTCCTTCGGTGGCGGTAACGGTGATGGGGTAGGAAGCCTTACGCGCCGCGAAAAGGCCGGCGCCCGAGCACCCGCTCAGTCCCGCAACTGCTGTCAGGCTAAGCGCGGCCAACAGCGCCACTGCCAGGAACGGAGGAATCTGCCGCAATCGCCTTCGCACTCCTCTGACTCCGAGGAGAGGAAGCAACAGGCCCACGGCGAGCGGCAGGCGCTCGAAGGGGGACGGTGGTGGCGTGTTCAAGGCGGTCGCTGCTGTCGTGACCGTCATTGTGATATGCGCCGTTGCTCCGCCGGCCTGAAGGGTCGCGGGAGAGAAGGTCGCGGTGGCTCCTGCAGGCAGGCCGCTTGCGGTAAAGCTCACGTTATATAGAAATGTCGTTGCGACCTGCGGCTGCACCTGGAGGGTATACATCACCGTGGTGCCGGGCAGGACGGTCGGGTTGTTGTTGCTCACACGAGTGACGCGCAACTCATCAATGGTGACCGTCACTGCATTCGAGTTGCCGGCCGGGAATGTGGGATCTCCGCTAAAGCTTGCGGTAATGCTATGTACTCCGGGGCCTATGCTGGTGACCGTCAAAACCGCCTGCCCGTTCGCGCCCATGGGTGCCGTGCCAAGCTGAGCATTGACGCTCTGATCATAGAAGGTGACCGTTCCGGTCGCAGGTACGGATGAGGCCGGGCTCAGCTGCGCCGTAAACGTCACCGGCATGGTGATCATCTGCTGGATTGGGTTGGCGCTGAGCGTAAATGAGGTCGGGATGCTTACCCCCTGCAGGTCAATAGTCGCGGAGCTGGTCGCGAACTCGGTATTCGCAGGGTAGGTAGACTTCACGACATGGGTGCCGGCGCCGTCAAGGATGACATTATCGAGCGTAGCGGTAGCCGTCTGGGTGACAGTATTCAGCAAGATAGTCGTGTAGGTGTCGTAGGAATCGGGAATCGCCAGGTCAGGCAGGCCATCTCCATTGAAGTCGGCCGTCACCACGTCGTTGGGAAGTTGCCCAACAGTGATCGCCGCGCCGGGCGGCAAGAAGGTGCCATCGCCCTTTCCTATCAGGAGCGTTACCGAGCCGGGTGGCGGGTTCGGATTGAAATCATAGCCGTAGTTGGCAACGGCAAGGTCGGTAATGCCGTCGCCGTTGTAGTCCAGGGCAGTCATGGAAAATGGGGTCGGTCCCACCCCGATCGGTGACTGGCTGGAAACTGTGAACGTTCCGTCACCTTTGCCCAATAAGATAAACACATTGTCAGTATCGAAGGTTGCCACCGCCAGATCGATGATGCCGTCGCCGTTAAAATCCGCTGCCACAATTGGGCAAGGGCCGGAGCCGCGGGCGAAATAAATAGGAGAACCAGGGGCCGGTGTGAACCCACCCTCTCCATTGCCCAGCAGGATGCTCACGTTGTTTTCCACGCCGTTGGGGACGTCATTGCCGTCGACCACCGCAAGGTCAGCGTTGCCATCGCCATTGAAGTCCCCTACCGCCAGGAAAAAAGGAAAATCGGTGATACCTGAGCTAATCGGGGAAGCGCTGGATGCCGTGAAGGTGCCGTCTCCGTTGCCGAGCAGGATAGTGATCGTATTGGAGTAGGCATTGGCGACTGCCAAATCCTGAATTCCGTCGTTGTTGAAGTCTCCGATTTTTAAAGCTTGCGGGAAAACCCCCACGGTAATCGGGGAGCCGGGGAACGGAGTGAACCCACCCTGCCCGTTGCCCTTTAGCACCACCACCGTATTGTTCAGGTCACTGGTAAGAGCCAGGTCAGCGTGGCCATCATCGTTAAAATCTCCTACGACGATGGCGCAATTTGACTGCAGGGAAATGATTTCGCAAGGAGGGGTTCCGATGGATGGTATAGGTGTGGCCGCCGTGAATGTGCCGTCGCCTTTGCCCAGCAGGATACTGATCGTATTATCTCCGGCGTTCTCTATCGCCAGATCTGGTATGCCGTCCTCGTTGAAGTCCCCCACTCCCACGATGGAAGGGCTGCTGCCGGTCTGGACCGGGGAACCCGGCGCCGGAGTTAAGGCTTGGTTGAAGACCGGTGTGCCCAAGGGCACGGTTCCCAGGAGAAGGTTGTTATCAGTCGTATCCTGGAAAGTTACATTTCCGGCCAGCACCGGCGGTTGACTGGCAAAGCCAACGACGGTTGCCGTCAGTGCGTATCCACTCGGGTTACCGGTGGCCGCAAGTGCCGTGGTTGTGGGATAGAGGCCCGTGACCGTCAACGTTTGCGCGCTGGAAGTGCTGGCCGCAGCCGTCGTTGTTCCGTTGAAAATCGCCTTATACGTGTGGCTTCCGATAGCGGGAATGATTCTGAGGGTCGCGTTTCCGCCCACCAACTGCGCCTTCCCCAAAATGGCTGTGTCTTCGCAGGAGGCCGCCGCCGCATTGCAGAAGGTCACTGTGCCAACGGATGGCGCGGGGCTGCCCGTCACCGACGCCGTAAGCGTCACCTCCGCTGGAGACGCCACCGTCGACGATGAAAGTGTGAGCGTCGTCGTCGTAGGTAGCGGAGCCGCTTGCGACGTCGTCGCCAACGTGCAGGCAAGCGTGAGCAGAGCCGGCACCATCAAGCGGCGAGAAAATGTCATTCGTCTACAGGCAGAAAAAGATACATTCCACATTCACACAATCCTTGGTTTGCACTTTACACTCAGCGCGTGCATGCCGCTATCACACGTCTAGGTCCGAAACATGCTGGCATGGAGTTGTAACTGTTACTTATCTAGATTCCTTCCTGAAGAGTGAAGTAACACCCTTGCCATGCATGAACGTAAAATACGCATCTATTTCCGCGCTATCCTAAAGATATCGGTAAGCGGCCAAGTAACATTACGCGGCAGGTCTCCAAGGTGGCACCATTCCATTTGCAGACAGTGCATGCTCGCGCGCGCATGGAACGGCCCAAAGTCAATACGGGCAACTCATTGGGAGCGCGCAATCATCACCATCCCGGTGGGTTATGATCGTTCGCTTTCGACTCCGCCAAGGCGAAATAGCAAGAGATTCCATGCCACTCTGTACTGACTAGAAAGTTGCACCGGGCCCGGTCTCGCTCCGGAGCTGAGGCGCTACAACTTTTGTGTGTGGAATGGAAAGGCTACCCCTCGTTGAACCGCACAACGAAGGACACAACTACGGTATCGATCAAGGTCCTTTTTAGATTCATCTCTCGATAGAGCTATCGGCGGGCTACCGTGAATCATGAGTTTTTAACATCACGGGCGATATCTTTCTGCCCAACAGCATCGCTTTACAGGCTGCGGAAAAAGTTTGCACCGGACAGGAAAGCAATACCTCAGGGGCTAAAGCCCTCATGCTGTGGCTTTTTACGGCCCGACTAAAGTCGTGCCCTGATACAAAACATGAGTTTTTCCGCAGCCTGTAAAGCCCCTCAAGCATTGCTTTCTTGCGCGGTGCAGAGTTTTTCCGCAGCCTGTTTAGAGCATGGTGATTTTCCCGCTGCCTACATCGTAGATCGCTGCACGAATAGCCAGTTTCTTCTGCTTTATCAGGTCGGCCAAAACGGGTGAGGTCTCACCCAACACCGAAGCTTGCAGGCTGGCATTTTGCCGGCTGGCTTTTGTCAGGTCGCCATTGGATCCGGCTATCGCTGGATGGATGTACTGATAAAGCGTGCTGATCTGTCCCGGTACCGCCTTGCCCGCTATGGTGGCCTTGACGGCGCCGCAATTGGTATGTCCCAACACCAGAATGGCTTTCAGTCCCAATACAGCTGCACCATATTCCAGGCTGGCGATGGTATCCGGGGTGGCAACATTGCCGGCCACGCGAACCACGAAAAGATGACCAATGCTTTGGTCAAAAACCAATTCGACCGGCACCCGGGAGTCGGCGCAGGAAAGGACGGCGGCAAACGGCTCCTGATGCTCCTCCGAATGCGCCTTGAGGATATCCAGATCTTCACGGAACGAGACCAGGTTCTGGGCCAGGAAACGCTGGTTGCCTTCGACCAGCAGACCCATAGCGCGTTCTGGCGTGTCCGGCCGCTGGATCGGTTCCCGCTGCGCCTGGTACAGACCTTCCGCCGAGGTGGTGGTAAGTCCCGCCAGGCTGAATGCCGCCAGCTTTAAAAACTTTCTGCGCCTGTTGTCTCTCTCCCAGACCATCTCGTCCTCCCAGCAAAGTGAAAATCTGGGATAAGAGTATGCCTCACCGGCCTGGGAATGAAAACAGTTTCTTGTTCGGGGGAGTTGCGATCCCCCACTTATGCCCGCCAAGCCACGCTGCAGATCCTACAGAGAGCGCAAGAAATTCAACAAGTCCTGCTGTTGCGGGGCACTCAGCCTCTCAAAGAGTTCGATGACACCGTTGGCCTCCGAACCAGGACCAGCATGATCCCGTATGGCCGTCAGCAAACCACCGTTGGCGGGTGTAGCGCGGCCATCGTGAAGAAAGAAGAGCCGCTGCCCCAAACCCCACAAAGGAGCGGTGCGAAACTCGTCCGGCCCAGCAGTGCCCTGGGAGATGTTGTCGGCCAGCGCTGCACCCATGTGATGCACGGCCAGGTCGGAATACAGCGCCGCGGTTTGGTTATTCAACCCTGCAGAAAAAGAAGAAGGTCCTGTTTGCATGCTTGGAGTGTGGCACAGGCTGCAGTGAACCTCACTAAACAGCGCTTGGCCGCGGCTAATGGACTGTGCGGTAGGGTTCCCAGGGATTCCCTGCGTAGAGGGCACAGCGGGCGCGAGAAAGCGCATGAAGTTGGAAAACCCCACAATGTCGCTAAGAACTTCATAGCCCGATAACGTGTAGTTAGTGCTGTCTTCGGGGAGCGCGTTGAAGAGGCAGGAGGCCGGAGGCAGTCCCCTCTCATCAGGAAAGAGCTCATTGGTGACCCCTATCTCCACGTTGTAAGCCTCGCCTGAAAATATCTCGAGCGACTTGTTTTGCGCCTTCCAGCCGAAGCGGGTGATGGTGCCATCATTGCCGCTGGTATTAGCGTGCCCGGAAATGCCCAGTCTTCGCTTGAGATCGGGATTGGCTGCCAGGTTGGCGTAAATAGTCGCGTCGGGGATATTCTCGATCAATCCTGCCCCAAAAACCGGAGTAGGGATCCGGAAAATGATGTTGTTCAGTTTCTGCGCCTGCTCGAAGTTTGGCTGGGCCATCTCACATCCCGGTGCATCCGCCCGACCGGTAATGGTAAACAAGTTGTGTACGCCGCCATCAGGAGTCGTGCTCAGCGTCCCATCGGCATTCACTAAGAACGGGAATCTGGCTTCGCGCACCGGGCTACTGGCGGAGATGAAGTCGGGGATGGTATTGATAGCGCCATCGTCGCTGGCAGCCGCGATCTGTGGGTTGAGCGCCGGGCTGGTGCCTCCGACGGCTGGCTGCGCATGGCAACTGCCGCAACTGTTGGAGTTAAAGCCAGGCCCCAACCCGCTATTAGTACCCGTTACGGTATCAACATTGAGAAATCGTGTCTGCCCATCAATGAAGAATTCCAGTTCGTCCGCACTGAGCGAGGAGAGCGGAGTGCCGGCGTTGGCCGGCCCGCCACGAACTCCAGGATCTTGCGCCTCCCGACCGCTCGCCGCGCCAACACTTGTCGGAAGACCGATGGATATGAGGAATGCAAAGCCGGCAGATGCCCCGGCACATAAGAGTGACGTCACAAATTCTTTGCTCATACTCATCTGCAGCATCGGAAAAGTAGAAGCAGACAAGAGGGGTGTGGAAAACACACGTACCAACAGCTGCATTAATCACTGCGGGACGCCATGGCTCTGACTCCGAAACATGAAGCGATTTTCTTTCGCTCGCCATCAATCGCTCAATTTCCTTGCCCGGCCTCTTGTCCACGTTCCTCACCGGCCTTGGCAATGAAACAGTTTCGTGTCCAGGTGTCGTGTCCAGGTGTCGTGAATCCGTCATTTACCACCTGCGATCCCCGCCGACCCTACAGAGAGCGTAAGAAATTCAGCAAGTCCTGCTGTTGCTGGGCACTCAATCCCTGGAAAAGATTAATGACACCGTTGGCCTCCGAACCGGAACCAGCATGGTCCTGTATGGCCGTCAGCAAACCACCGTTGGAGGGTGTGGCGCGGCCATCGTGAAGAAAGAAGAGCCGCTGCCCCAAACCCCACAAAGGAGCGGTGCGGAACTCGTCCGGCCCAGCTGTGCCCTGAGAGATGTTGTCGGCCAGTCCTGTGCCCATGTGATGCACAGCCAGGTCGGAATACAGCGCCGCGGTTTGGTTATTCAACCCCGCAGTGAAAGACGAAGGTCCTGTTTGCATGCTTGGGGTGTGGCATAGCGTGCAGTGAATCTGAGTAAACAGCGTCTGGCCGCTGGCAATGGACTGCGCAGCAGGGTTCCCAGGGATGCCCTGGGTAGACGGCACCGCCGGTGCGAGAAAACGCATGAAGGTGGAAAACTCCACGATGTCGCTAAGGATCTGATCGCCCGATAAAGTAAAGTTGGTGCTGTCTTCGGGTAGCGGGTTAAACAGGCAGGAGGCCGGAGGCAGTCCCCGTTCGTCAGGGAAGAGCTCATTGGTGACTCCCATCTCCACGTTGTACGCTTCGCCGGCAAACACTTCGACTGACTTGTTCTGCGCCTTCCAGCCGAAGCGGGTGATGGTGCCATCATTGCCGCTGATATTAACGTGGCCGGAAATCCCCAGGCTCTGCTTGAGAGCGGCATTGGCTGCCAGGTTGGCATAAATAGTCGCGTCGGGAATATTCTCGATCAACCCTGCCCCAAAAAGCGGAGTGGGAATCCGGAAAATGATGTTGTTCAGTGCCTGCGCCTGAACGAAGTTTGGCTGGGCCATCTCACATCCCGGTGCATCTGCCCGCCCGGTAATGGTAAACAAGTCATGGACACTGCCGTCAGGAGTGGTGCTGAGCGTTCCGTTGGCATTTACTAAGAACGGAAATCTGGCTTCGCGCACGGGACTGCTGGCGGAGATAAAGTCCGGCAGGGTATTAGTAGCTCCATCGTCGCTGGAAGCCGCGATCTGCGGGTTGAGCGCCGGGCTGGTGCCGCCGACGGCTGGTTGCGCATGGCAGCTGCCGCAACTGTTGGAGTTAAAGGTAGGCCCCAGTCCGCTATTGGTACCCGTCACGGTATCAAAATTGAGAAAACGGGTCTGCCCATCCGTAAAGAATTCCTGTTCGTCCGCACTGAGAGAGGAGAGTGGACTGCCGGCGTTTGCGGACCCAGCACGCACTCCGGGATCTTTCGCTTCCGGACCGCTCGCCGCGCCTACGTTCGCCGGCAGGCCGGTGGATACCAGAAATACCAGGCCGGCCGCTGCACCAGCACATAATACGGACGTGACAAATTCTTTGCCGATGTTCATCTGCAACCCTCGTTGAATCAATGGGGCAGATAAGAAGTGCCGCTGAAAATGCGCGCACCAGAACAACCGCGTCGATCGCGCGGGAATGTTGCCAGGCTGCGAAGTGGAAACACGGAACGATCGTTCGCTTTTGCTCGATCGTCCTATCGTTTTGCCCGGTTTTGATTTCGGTGAATTGCCAGAGACTGCATGGCCGCGGACAGCTTCCCTAATCTGACCTTTTTGACGAGGTGTTTCCAGAATCCAACGACAGCATCTTTAACCCGGACTTACTTAGGTAAGAGCGTTTGGGGTCTTGAACGATGGCCGTCCAGACTTACCGATGCTTGCTCCCCGCTTAGACACCGAGGAGTCACCGTATCCCTTCCAGTCGACTGCGAACTGCTTTCATTGCCCGCTGAATATGCGTCTTAACCGTGCTCAGCGACATACCAGTAGCGACTGATATCTCCTGCGGTTCCATTTCATCCAGGAAATGCATAATGAAGACGATGCGTTGTTTTCCGGGGAGAGACTTCAGTGCCAATTGGACGCGGTCGGCCTGTTCCCCAGCCAACATTCGCGTCTCCGGCGAAGGCTCTTCGCTGGCCAGCGCGGTGTTTACATCGCTTAGGTCCACCGCCGCCTGACCCACCCTCTTCCAGAATTGGAACTTCTGCAGGCGTTGATAATCGCGCATCACATTCAACGCAATCCGGTACAGCCAGGTACTCACATTGCACTCACCGCGAAAACCTTTTCGGGCTCTATAGGCCTTCAAAAAACAGTCCTGAACGATCGTCTCCGCGAGATCCTCGTCGCCTGTGGAAAAGGCCACCAGTCGAAGCAGCCGGGCTCGGTGGGTCCTAACCAGCAGGTCGAAGTCATCCAGTTCCGAAATATCAAAACTCCCCGGTTCGTCTCGCGCAGGTTGGAACGTTTAAGCTCGTTGCTTTCTTGGACGAGGATCCGGCTGGGTCAGACTACGTCTTCGCTTGCTTGCCAGTCTGCGCGGCCGGCGGCATGGCTTTCCCGCAAAAGCAACAGCTCTTGTCCACCGGCCATGTCCGCCGGTACTCCATTCCGGTTACCAACGGAAACGACGTCTCACAAACCGTGTAGTCTTCCACAGCACAATCGATCTAAAGTTACTTCACCCTAGAGCAACTGGCTGCCGGTAAAGCGGCAGTCACTTCTGGAATGGCGCGGAACCCAAGTGGTCAGGGGAGGGTCTGCAAAGCCTTTTAATGCTGGTTCGATTCCGGCCCGCGCCTCCACTTTCCTAACAAGAAACAAACAGGGCCACCAGGGCTAAAGCCCGATTGACCGAATTGCGACCCTTTCCGCGACGCTGAAGCGTCGCTCCCCCTGCTGAAGCAGGGGGCTCCCACCAAGGGAAACCAGGGCCACGTTTCATCCCTCGCGGGTCGGCTCTGACGGTGGACGACTCCTACATCTCTCTGACACATCACCCCTGTGCGGTATCCTTTCCGAGCGGCAGCCGTGTGGTCGCTCATGGACGGGGGAAAGAACGTGGAGAAGAGGTTGTTGGTAGTGGGTAGCATCAACATCGACTTGGTGGCGTGCGCGAATCGCCTCCCGGCTCCGGGCGAGACGATTCTCGGTAGCAGCTTCGACGTTTTCAACGGAGGCAAGGGCGCCAACCAGGCGGTAGCCGTCGCCAAGCTGGGTGCGCCTGTGGACATGATTGCGTCTCTCGGCACCGACCTCTTTACCGAGAGGCTGCTCTCTGGGTTGAAGACTGCCGGCGTCGATACCCACGCGGTTCAGATGGTGGCCGGACCCTGCGGAGTCGCGCACATCTCTAGGGCGGACAACGGGGAGAACTCCATCATCGTGGTCTCGGGCGCCAACCGTTTGCTTTCCGCCGCGTATATCGATGCCCACCTCGAGATCGTGCAGCATGCCAAAATGATCCTGGTGCAACTGGAGACTCCACTGGAAGCAGTCATTCGCTTGGCGGAGCAAGCTGCGGAGACGAAGACTCCCTTAATGTTGGATCCCGCCCCAGCCAGGCCCTTGCCCGAATCACTGCTCAGTCGCACCACCTGGCTCACGCCCAACGAAACCGAGGCCCAAATCCTCTTGGGTCGTGTCAATCTCGACCCTCCTGCCGCCGCCGAGAAATTGCTGGCCATGGGGGCGCGCAATGTGGCGCTCAAGCTCGGGTCGCAGGGAGTTTTTTTGGCCGGACGCGATTGCGCTGCGCAGCAGATTCCCGCCTTCTCCGTGAAGGTGGTCGACACCACTGCGGCTGGGGACTGCTTCAACGCAGCCTTCGCGGTTGCCCTCACGCGCGGGAATCCACCCGCCGTCGCCGCCCGCTACGCGGCCGCCGCCGCAGCAATCTCAGTAACTCGAGCCGGAGCTCAACCCTCTCTGCCCTCTGCCGCCGAAGTCGAAGCCTTTCTAGCCAGACAATGAAAAATCGAGTCGGGCTATTGAAGCCCAACAGAAGATTGGGCTTTACAGGTTGCGGAGAAACCCCGCTCGGGCCGTAAACGATTGAAAATACGTCGAGCTTTTAGTGTCTGAGGTTTTGTTTTCCTGCCCGCTGCAGACTTTTTCCGCAGCCTGAGTCGGGCCGTAAAAGATGGAAAGAAAACTGGGCCTGAAGAGTCGTAAGCGTCCGAAGTTCCCCTCTAGCGGTAGGCCGGGTTTAGGCTCGAGGCTTGTGTCATGGACCAGGCAGAGGGATTGGTGCCGGAACGCCGTGTT
>Ga0302324_100023026_pt1 | contig 12072 bp, 15 predicted proteins | sample Palsa_T0_1_FD_201949 | JGI IMG/M metagenome (GOLD analysis project Ga0302324, IMG submission 201949) | Peat permafrost microbial communities from Stordalen Mire near Abisko, Sweden - Palsa_T0_1 | ecosystem: Environmental > Terrestrial > Soil > Palsa > Peat permafrost | place: Sweden: Abisko...
ACCGCTTTTGTCGAATATCTCTCCCGCGACGTTGGATACTTCGAAAATATCGTTCGGTCCCGCCGCCACCTGCCCGCTTGGCGGTTCGCAACCGGCGCCGCAGTCAGACTGGGGAAATGCAATCCCGGCGAAACTGGTCGACACGTTCGGCGTCGCCGTCAATGCGAGCGTGGCCAACGACGGAAGTTCCGGCAGCGTCTCGTCGAGGGAGGTCGCGCTCGCGCGCAATCGCTTCAACCGCCGCGACCCACGCGAGTGCTGTGCGAGACTCGCTACATCCGACGCCGTGACCTGCGGCAGCTCCAGCGGATAGACAATCCCGGTTCGCGTCGCGAAACGATGTTGCGGCGAGGATGCGGTCCTGGTCGTGGATGCCGGCGATGCGGCGCCGGAGCCTGCGCGCGCCGGCATCGAGTTCCACGACGCGACGAAGGCGAGCATGAGAACGACGGCGAGGGCGACGGCGGAACGGCGAGGCGTCCAAAAAAGTTTTCGGCGTTGATACATCAAATGACAGCGCCGCTATAATGTATTCGAGCGTCGGCTAACGCTTCAATCACGTTTCTTGACGATGCCGCGCAGCGAGGTTACGCGATGATTTTGAAAGTTGCCCGTCTCGGCTTTCCGTCGCTCCGCACCGTGGCCAGCCCGGTGCCGCCCGACCGGATCAAGACCAGGGAGTTTCAGCAGCTGATCGACGACATGATCGAGACCATGTACGAGTACAACGGCGTCGGCCTTGCCGCGCCGCAGGTCCATCTGCCGATTCAGCTCGCCGTGCTCGAAGTCCACGACCATCCGCGATACCCCGACATGCCGCATGTGCCGCTGACGGTCCTCGTCAACCCCGTCGTGACGATCCTCGACCGAACCTTCGTCGACGAATACGAGGGATGCCTGAGCGTGCCGGATCTTCGGGGGCGTGTGCCCAGATTCAAGCAGCTTCGGGTGACGGCGCTGGGGCGAGAGGCGGAGCCGGTCGATATCGTCGCGTCGGAGTTCCACGCGCGCGTCGTCCAGCACGAGACCGATCATCTGAAAGGCGAAATTTACCTGGACCGGATGCCCGATATGCGCGCGCTCGGCTTCCTCCAGGAATGGCAGCGCTACATGCTGAAGCCGGACCCCGAAAAGTAATAAGGCTTTCGCGCACGCGCCGCACTATTTTGCCGGCGCCACGATAACCGGCATTTTCCCGGTCGCCTTGAACTCCGCGATTGCCTTGCGCATCTCGTCGTTCTGCGCTGCCAGGATCGTTTGTTCGCCCTGTACTTTGGTCAGCTCGGACTTCAGCTGATCGTTTTCGGTTTGAAGCTTCATGACCTGGTCGTTGAGCTGCGACACCTGCTGCGTCTGCTCCTGGAGACGCGTGCGATAGCTGCTCGAATAGAAAAAAAACAGCAGCGCCGCGATTATCGCGACGATCAATCCGCCAACGAGCAATCTTCCCATCAATCCACCGCTCCTTGCCGATTCAGCCGGCGCGCTCAGCCGACAGATTAGCCCATCGGCCGGGCAAAAAACTGAATTGACTTCCTTGGTCAGCCGTCTCTAGAATGTCGAGGATCAGATCCCTGTGTTCGAGCGCCATTTGCAATACATTGAGAATTATGATCAATACCCCGGCGCAATCGAACTCAAATTCGCTGAGTTTCACAGTCGGCAAGGGCTAGAGCAGGCTTCATGATAGAGGTCCAGGACCTGACCAAATATTTCGGCGCAACGCTTGCCGTTAACCACGTTTCGTTCAAGGTCGAGAAGGGCGAGATCATCGGACTGCTGGGGCCCAACGGATCCGGCAAGACGACGATCATGCGCATCCTCACCGGGTTTTTCCCGGCCACTTCCGGACGCGCCATGATCGGCGGCCTCAACGTCGCCGAGCACTCGCTCGAGACCCGCCGCCGCGTCGGTTACCTGCCGGAAAACATGGTGCTCTACCCGGACCTTAGCGTTGACGCGCTGCTGCAGTTCGGCGCCCGCGTGCGCGAGATCGATCCGCGCACCACTCGCGATCGAATCGAGTTTTCGCTCGAAACTTGCGGCCTGAAGGACGTGCGCCGCAAGCTCATCGGCAAACTGTCCAAGGGCTACCGGCAGCGGGTCGGAATCGCGCAGGCAATCCTGAGCGATCCCGAAGTGCTGATTCTCGATGAGCCCACGGTCGGTCTCGATCCGCGCCAGGTGGTCGAAATCCGCGACCTGATACGTTCGCTCGCGGGCCATTCCACCGTGCTGCTGTCGACCCACATCCTGCCCGAGGTCAACATGACCTGCCGTCGCGTCGTGATCATCGACCGCGGCCGAATCGTCGCACAGGACACGCCCGAGCAGTTGACCGCGAAACTGCAAGGCAGCGACCAGACCTTGATCACTGTCGCAGGACCATCGCCGGCAGTGCGCGAGGCGCTGACCACCGTCAACTTTGTGGAGCGTATCGAAGACCGGCCAGTGGACGGCACCTCCAACGGCGTCTGCTCGTTCGTGGCCTACTCGACCGGGCACGGCGAGGAAGTCCGCTCCGCGCTGGCCGCATGCGTCGTGCAGCACGGATGGGGTCTGCTCGAAGTCAAACCGATGGCGCTGAGCCTTGAAGATCTGTTCATGCGCCTCGTCACCAAGGAAGAGCGGGTCTAGAGGAAATCGATGTCTAACGGTGCTGCCACGCTGGAAGTTGCGGGAGCCGCGACCGAGTCGCGACGAGCCGCTATCCGCGCGGCCGGAACGGGCTTCTCGGTCGGCAGGATGCTCGCGGTGACGCGCAAGGAACTGCGATCGTACTTCGCGTTTCCGATGGTGTACGTGCTGTCGGGCGTGTTCCTGGTGCTCGCGGGTCACTACGCGTACACCGACCTGATTTACTTCGTCACGATCGCGTTCGCCCACGACATCATGCAGAACTACTGGCAGTTGCTCGTTTCCGATATCCGCCAGTGCATGATGCTGACGCTGCCGTTCATCACGATGCGGCTGTTCGCGGAAGAGCGGAAGCTCGGCACCATCGAATTGCTCTACACCTATCCGCTGCGCGACGGCGAAATCCTCGGTGGCAAGTACCTCGCGTCAATCGCGATCTTCGTCATGATGCTCGCGCTGACGACGGTGTACCCGATTTACATTTACAGCATTCACTGGTTTCCGCTGTTTCCGCTGCTCGCCGGCTACCTGGGCTTGCTGCTGATCGGTTGCGCGTTCATCGCGTTCGGCCTTTTCATATCGTCGCTGTGCGAAAGCCAGGTGATGGCGGGGATGGGAACGCTGCTGCCGCTGCTGTTCTTCTGGATCCTCAACTGGAATGAGGCCGCGATCACCAGTTCGTGGCTGGACTTCGTCCGTGAAATCTCGTTGTTTGATCAGTTCGGCGGATTTGCCAAGGGCGTGATCGATCTCGATCACGTCACCTTTTTCATCTTCTTCACGGTGTTCTTTCTGTTTCTGACGCAGCGCTCGATGGAGGCACGCAAGTGGACGGGCCGGCGATAAAAGATTCGGCCGCGAGCGAGCGCCGCTCGATTTGGGTGAGCTACGCGGTCCTGATCTATACGTGCATTGCGTTCGCCGCCGTGCTGTTCGTCGCCAACGCGATCATCTCGACCTTCAACATTCGTTGGGACCTGACGCCACAGAAACAGTTTTCGCTTTCGGACTTCGACAAGCGTGTGCTCGGCGGCTTGAACCACAACGTCAAGGTGATGGCGTTCGTGCGCGTCGAGGATCCCGCCTATCTCGAACTCGCCGACCTGCTGTTCCAGGCGGCCGCGTTTACGCCGCGACTGACCTACCAGATAATCGACGTTAACAAAGCGCCCGGCATGGCGCGTGAGTACGGCGTTTCGAGCTACGGAGAGGTCATCGTCGAGTCGCAGGGACGGCGCCGCGACTTCGACAACGCGCGCTCCGAGGAGCTGATTCCGGCGATTCTGCAAATCTCGGCCGAGGCCAACAAACACATCTATTTCACCATCGGGCACGGCGAGCGCGACCTGTTCAACTCCGACCGCAGCCTCGGTTACTCGCAATGGCGTGGACTGCTCGAACAGAACAACTATCAGATCGATAACGTCTCACTCTTCGCCAGCGGCGTACCCGACGATGCCAAAGTTGTCGTATCGCTGGGGCCACAGAAAGATTTTCTGCCCGAGGAACTGGCGGCACTGGCGAAATACCTGGGGCAGGGCGGTCATTACATCGCGATTATCGACCCGTACGGCTCGCCGACGCTGGTCGATTTCCTGAAAAAGTACTTCCTCGATTTCATCCCGCAGGTGATTGTCGATCCGGCATATCGCCTTACCGCCGGCGAAATTCTCACGACGCAGATTCCGCTGCGCTCCGAAGAAAATCCGATGAGCCGCTCGATGACCGCGCCCGCGGTGTTCTCGCTCGGGCGTGGCGTCATGATTACCGGGGCGGTCGGCGCGATCGCGCCCGACGATTTGAAGATCGCGCAGGCTGACAAGTTTCTCTCGTCGTCGCATGAGAGTTGGGCGTCCGGCGATCCCAATGCGCTGACGACTGGAATCACCGAGTACCAGGTGGGCCGCGATCTCAAGGGGCCGATTCCGGTTGCCTCCGAGATTGACTTCGCGCCGGCTTCGAATCCGCACGTGTCTGTACAGCAGATGACGCGGCTGGTGGGAATCGGCAGCAGCGCGTTCGCGTCGAACCAGTTCATCGAGATGCTGGGGAATCAGGACCTGGCTGTCAGCCTGATCAACGAGCTGGCCGGCGACGAGATGCTGATAGCGAGTCGCGAACGGCTCAACAAGAACGAAACCGCCGCGTTCTACATCAGCGACCAGGATGCGGGGCACATGATGGTGCTTGGATCGATCGTCGAACCGGTGATCCTGTTCATGATTGCGATCGCGGTGCTGGTGCGCAGGAGGTTTTTCGCGTGAGAGGCCGCCCTGCGATTTTTTACACTGTCATTTTTTTCATCCTGCTGCCGATTTATTTTTGGATTCAGCCGGCCGTCAAGGACGACAGCGGGCTCCAGGAGAAACAGGAAAGCCTGCTCAAGCTCGACGGCGGGATCGATGCGGTCACGGTTTCGAGCGGCAATGAGTCGTTGCGCTTTCAGAAGACCAAGGACGGCAAGTTCTACGAACTGGTCGCACCGCCGGGAAAATTTGTCCCGCATGACCTGATGGATGCGTTGGTCTCGCTGCTGACCAACGCGAAGTCAGTCGAAGTGGTGGCAGACGACACATCGGACCTCGCCCAGTTCGGACTCGACCATCCGAAGTCCGAGATGGTCGTCGAGGGTCCTGGTCAGGCGCAGCCGGTCAAACTGGCATTCGGCAACGAGAACCCCACGCACACTGCGATTTACGCGCAGATCGAGGGGGTGCCCAAGGTGTTCCTACTGGGCCAGAACCTCGAGTACTACCAATCCCTGATGTTCCAGTGGATCGAAGGCAAGCAGGGCAAGAACGCCTAGTGCGCGATGCCCTTGTCTTGCAGCAGATGTTCCAGCGCGCTCAGGAAATGTTCGTAATACTCGCCGTGATCGGAAGTACCATCCCTCGCCCGGGCTCGATCTGACGCGCCGACTTCGGCAATCAGGCGTTCGCGGAATTCATCCCAGCTGAAATGTCCTGACTCGGAAAGTTTGAGCGCGATTGCAAACGCGCGCGCCTCCCACGGCGCGCTGAAGACATGGTCGGGGTCAAGGCGCGCCGCGTCGATAAGTTGCTCGAGTGCCGTAGTGCTCATGCGCGCGCCGGTGCCTCGATCTTCGCTACTCCGACCATCGAATCTCGCGTGACGATCGCTGCGAGCGCATCTTCACTCATTCGCCCGGTGCCCTTCGGCCGTTGCGGAATCACGAGATAACGAATCTCCGCGCTCGAATCCCACACCCGCACTTCCACCTCGGGCTCGAGCTCGAGTCCGAAGTCGGCGAGCACGCCGCGCGGATCGCTGACCGCGCGCGAGCGATAGGCGAAGCTCTTGTACCAGACCGGCGGCAGGCCAAGCACCGGCCACGGGTAGCATGAGCAGAGCGTGCAGACGACGAGATTGTGCACGCGATCGGTATTCTCGACGGCGACCAGGTGACCGCCCTCGGGTCCCGCGTATCCCAACTCGGCCACCGCGGCGGTCGCGTCCGCCAGCAGGCGTTTTCGATAGACGGGGTCGGTCCAGGCCTTGGCGACGACGCGCGCGCCATTGCGCGGCCCGACGCGAGTCTCGTAGGCGTCAACGATCTTGTCGATTGCCGCCGGATCGATCAGGCCCTTCGCCACCAACACGGCTTCCAGAGCCTTCACGCGCGCAGCCGGCCCGCTATCGTCAGTATTATGATGATCCCCGCTCATCTTTTTTAATATCCACCCGTATTTGTCTAGCGCTTTGCACTCTTCCGTTTTGAGACTGGCGTGATCGGTTCCAGATAGTCGTCCCACAAATCTATGTAGACGCGATCGCGACGGATCGCCGATTTGCCCCACAGCTCGCGCGCATCGAAGGCGACGGAATAACAATGTTGCGGCTTGGTGCCCGCATGATGTGCGTTGGTGTCAGGAAAGACGAACACGCCCCAGTCGCGCGCGACGATTCCGGTCTTGCCGCGAACGTAGCGGGGCAGGCGAGTGTGCCCCGACGGATTCAGGTTGCGCGCGCGCACTCGATCACCCCTGGCAAAGCGCGGCCTGTTTGCGGTTTTGTCTGTAACGGGACCGGGACCGCGCGGCGCGATCGAGTTCGCAATCAGAGCCGGATCGATCGCCGCATCTTCGCTGGCAAGCAATTCTGCGCGCGCTACGACTCCGCGCTCGACCAGCAGTGTCTCGGCCGCCGCGAGCCATCGTTCGTAGTAGGTCGATGCGAGATAGCGCGCAGGTGGGATGCGCTCGATCGCATGACGGAACTCATCGATGTTTACATCCAGCGAGGCCATTACGAGCCTCGCGAGCCCGTACATTCGGCGCTCCCATTCGGCGTGGAAAGCGGGCTCATCGTGTTCGGCGACGACTGGCCCGAAGCCGTCCATGCCGCCCATGTCATGGACGCCGTTCATCGCGGCGATTATCGTGGAGGCTCGGTGTTGCGAGCAAGCCTCGATTTCCGGTACCGTGGACAAGTCGCGTCGCATCGGGCTTATTTAACATGTCTTGACACGTTTAGTACGCTCTAGTAGCTTTTAGCTAGCCGATGGAAACCGAACGCTCATCGCGTAATCCGCCTCCTGCATGGCCCTTCGACCTGCGCGTCTTCGCCGTCATGGCCGGGCTTTGGGCGCTATGCCTGATGGTCAGCGCGATGGTCAACCTTGGCGAGTTCAACGTCGTCGATCCGATCGCGACCACTTTCGCCGGCGTGCGCTTCCACGGCGACGACGCGCGGGTCGTGATACTAATCGAAGCGGGAATTTTCGCGGCTATGGCGCATGGAGTTTTCTGGCGTCGCCGATGGGGCCTGCTGCTGGCGCTCTGCTACATGGTGCAGGTTGTCATGAGCCATCTCGCGTTCGTGATTGCGTACATGCCGATCCAATCGGAATGGATGAACGTACGCGCGGCCGCGTCGCAGGGACCGGCGCTGGTTTTGATCACGCTGTACCTCTGGATCCGGTCATGCGATTTGATTTTTGATTTGCCACTGGCCGGCGGGCGATCGCGATCAGTTTCAGGCGCGACTCGTGAAGCGGTATCGCATGGGGATTCCGGCGCTGCCGATATGGCTGCGATGGTCGGCGGCGGCAAGTAGCGCGCGGGGAAAGTCAGTTCCCGACTGCGAATAGAATTCCGTCCTGGATCGCGTACACCGTGCCATCGACGCCGATCGCCGTCGGCGTGTATGCCTCGTCGTAACCCGTCGTCAGCGTTACCATCTCCGACAGAGTGTTGGACGCCAGGTTCCATCGATACAGGTTGCCATCCTCGCTGTTAACCATGATCGAGCCGGTAGTCGGGTCGACCGCGGCCGAGTTGATGCACCATTCCTTGACGCCACCATCCGGGTCCGGTGTCGGTCCCAAAACGGTTTCGACTTCGTTCATCACCGACAGCCCCGTCACCGGATCGGTTTCCGTGGCATTGGGATCGAGCACCGCGACCTTGTTCAAGCCGTTGCCGCCCCAATTCTCGTAGTTGTTGTACTTGGTCGCGAGCAGATAACTCGACGGGCCGCTGTAGGACGCGATGGTCGATGCGGGCACGATGGACGCCGTGGTATCCCAGCCGAAGGCGCCGGGGGTTTTCGTTTGCGAGAGTTTGGCGTCGAAGTGCAGCAGGAATCCGCGGTGATGATTCTCATCACAGCACGGATTCTCGAGCACGCCGTAATAAACGTCGCCGTCGGGGCCGACCGTCGGCGATGACGAGCTCTCGCTGGACAATGCCGCGGCGTTGCCGGAGACAGGGTCCATCAGCCGCACTCGAGCGATCGGCGCGAGCGTGCTGCTGTTCAGAGAAACGAGATAGCCGCCGCCGGTGCTATCGCTGACGGCGACATAAACAATCTTGCCGTCAGGACTCAGCGCGGGCGCGCAATTGATCTCGACGCCGGTGACGTTCTTGTCGGCGGCGGCTGCTTTGACGGAGATCCAGGTTCCGTTGCCGCCGGCGTCGATGCGCGCGATGCCGCTTTTCAGTTTTTTGCCATGAGTATCGCGCAGCGAGCCCGACTGCTTGCCGACGCTGAAGCCAAAATAGATGTTGCCGGCAGAGTCCGCGGTAAGTGGCGTGTCGATCAGGACCTCGGCGCTGAACGCCTGGCGATGTTTTTTGAAATTTTTCATCCCGTAGAAAGCGAGTTGGCCTGGACACTGAGCCCCCGTACAGGCCGCGTCGGGATTGTCGACAAAATAAACGGTGCCGCCAACGCCGGGAAAATAGAGCACGGGTTGCGAAGTGAGCACCGGCCCAAGCGGCGGAACCTCCAGACTTGACGGCGGAATATAGTCGGTCGGTAGAGTCCAGACGAGGCTGCCGTCACTCGCCTTGCGCGCGTCGACGCGGAAGACCGGGCCAGCGCCGGTTTTCACCGGCACGATCACGGTGTCGGCTGCGGTGATCATCGGACTGCCGTAGTGAGCCGAGAGGAAGCCGCCGGTCGGCGGATCCAAATCGACGGGCGTCGTCCACAGCACGTCGTTCAACGAATCCGCCGCGACCGCAGATTGCGCGCTGTGCTGCGCGTCATGCGCGAAGCCGTTCCATTGCGCGCCAGCCGATGCGGCGAAGGCGAGCGTCGCCGCGACGAACGTCATGCAGATGGCGAGCTGAAGCGTTCTGACGTGGTTCACTTTGGATTAGAAACTTTGTGCTTGCGCCGTTTGATGTGGTGGCGACGGTAGGAGTCGAACCTACGACACTGCGGATATGAGCCGCATGCTCTGACCAACTGAGCTACGTCGCCACCGGGAATCGTCAAATGTAGCGTGAGCGGGCAAGGCGCGAAAGACCGCGAATAGCGAGCTCCATTCAGCGCAGCGGGATGCTGCGCGTCTTGACCACGCGATGGCCGCGCTGGACCTGGTACAGAACGCCCTCGGTGAACTCGACGCAGGTCAGCTTGCCGCCGTAAACGAGGCCGGTGTCGATGCCCAGCTTATACGGCAAATCGATCATCACGCCGCGCATCGGAGTGTGGCCGAAGACGACGGTCGCGTCGATCCGGTGCGGATTGAAAATGAACTCCTGTCGAATCCACAGCATGTCCTCGGGCTGCTGCTCCTCGAGCTGGCGCGTTGGCATGATACCCGCGTGGACGAACAGGTAGGGCGGGCGCAGGTAGCTCGTCGCAAGCCGGCTCATAAAGGAGAGGTGCTCGCCGGGCAGCCGCTCAAAGGCGTCCTCGAGGTCCTCCTCATGCACGCCGTAGCTGTCGAGTGTCGCGATGCCGCCGTTGAACAGGAACGACTCGCCGTAATTTCCGGGCATGCCGAGGAACGACATCATCATGTCCTCGTGATTACCCTTCAGGAACACGCATTCCGCGGGTCCGCGTTCGAGATCGATCGCGAGCTCGACGACGTCGCGCGCGGACGGCCCGCGATCGACGTAGTCGCCGACAAAGACCACGGTGTCGCCCGCCACCGGCGCGATCGCCTTGAGCAGCGCGTTCAGCTCGTCGGGGCATCCGTGGATGTCACCGATTGCGAACAGCCGTCCTTCGGGTTTCGGTTTTTTGTGGACGGTCATTCTGTCTCAGTCGGTGCGCGCCTTCGAGCTACCGTTGTGGAGCAAATCGAGCAACGACTTCCGGTCTTCGATTATACGCCGCGCCGCACTGTAAGGATTGAGCTTGCCCGCGCGAATCTCGCTGAGCACTCCCGGTGCGCCGCCGTCGGCGACGGCTCGCGCGGTGCGCTCTTCGAGTTCCGCCGTCAGCACCTCGACGAACTCGCGCGTGCGCCGATCGGACTCGCGCGCAGCGTCGAGATGATCGCGCAGATACTCGCCATGTTTCGCGATCGCGCCGACTACCGCGTCGACGCCCTTGTCGGCCGCCGCTTGCGTCATCAGCACCGGCGCGCGCCATCCTTCACCGGATCGCAGGTGCACGCTCAGCTCCAGCTCGGCCTTGACCCGGTCGGCGCCCTCGCGGTCGGACTTGTTGACGACGAACACGTCGGCGATTTCGTTGAGTCCCGCCTTCATCACCTGCACGCCGTCGCCCGCTTCGGGCACGGTGACGACGACGGTGGTGTCGGCCAGATCCATGATTGACAGCTCGGTCTGTCCGACGCCGACCGTCTCGATAATGATCACGTCGGAGCCGTAGGCGTCGAGCAGCTTTACGATCTCTCGCGCGGCGCGGCTCAGCCCGCCGTGGCTGCCGCGCGAGGCGAGGCTGCGAATGTAAACGCCGGTGTCCTTGTAATGGTCGGTCATGCGCACGCGATCGCCGAGCACGGCGCCGCCCGAGAACGGACTCGATGGATCGATCGCGAGGATCGCGATCTTCTTGCCGAGCGCGCGATACTTCGCGATCAGCCGATTCACCAGCGTCGATTTGCCAGCGCCCGGGGGCCCCGTGATTCCCACCACCTGCGCATGCCCGGTCATTGGGTAGATTCGTTCGATGATCGCGCTCGATTCAGGCGCGCGATTCTCGACCATCGTGATGAGCTGCGCGAGCGCGCGCATCTCACCCGCCTCGAAGCGCTTCAACAGCGCGTCCAGACGGGTTTCCTTGCTCTCGGCAGTCGCAGGGGCGGCAGCATGGTGTCGGGATTCAGCAGGCATAACAGGTCGTTCGTTAATGATAGCGGCTTGCGATCGAGTCGCGCAACTTTGGCCGCCGCCGGTGAATAGTTCGCGCCGGGCGGCATTGTTTTCCTTGCGCGCGCGCCTTAATCTCGAAACTCGGAATGAAGCTTCCTGACATTTATACCGACTGGAAGATCGTCATCGGCCTCGGCTTGATCACGCTCGGCGCCGCCAACTGGATCGTCGGTCTCGAACGCACCCAAATCTACAGCCGCCTGATGGTCGCCCATCAGCAGCCGGCCGCCGCCGCGACCGATTTCGACGAGCTCGAAGCGGGCGCCGGCGGTGCGGTGCTCGAGCCGCTGACCGCCGAGCAGCGGCAGGCGTCATACGCGACGGCGCGGATGGATTTCTATCACGCGGCGTTCCTTGCGGGCCGCGCGATGGTCTTGCTCGGCTTGCTGTTCACCCTGCTGGGCTTCATCGGCGTGATTCAGCAGGATTCGCGCCGCGCATTTCGCCGTCCCGAGGACGACGCGCATTTGCCGCGCGGATTGCCGGGTGCACCGCGCGCTCCTCAATAGAATCTCCACCATGGTTACCGAACTGAGCGGGCGCGCGTGCGCGAAAATCAACTTGTTCCTGCGCGTCACCGGGCGCCGCGGCAACGGCTATCACGAGCTCGACTCGGTGTTTCTGCCGGTCTCGCTGGCCGACGATATCCGCCTCGAGATTCGCGCCGCTGACGCGCCAACCGTCACCGTCAACTGCAATCTGCCGGATCTTGCACGCAACCAGAACAACCTGGTGGCGCTGGCCGCGCGCTCGTTCATGAGCGAATTCGATTTGATTGGCGACGTCTCTATCGATCTCGAAAAACGCATTCCCATCGGCGCCGGACTCGGCGGCG
>Ga0302324_100023027_pt1 | contig 12071 bp, 11 predicted proteins | sample Palsa_T0_1_FD_201949 | JGI IMG/M metagenome (GOLD analysis project Ga0302324, IMG submission 201949) | Peat permafrost microbial communities from Stordalen Mire near Abisko, Sweden - Palsa_T0_1 | ecosystem: Environmental > Terrestrial > Soil > Palsa > Peat permafrost | place: Sweden: Abisko...
TTCACGAAGTTGACACCAACCACCGCGATATCGTGGTCGTCACCTGCAAGGTATTGCCCGCGCGCACCATTGGCGTGACCGATCAGGAAACCTCCATCGACGACAGCGACCGTGAACTGCTCACGGGAATCGTTTCCGTAGCCGAGCACGTCGGCAAACAGGTCTATCCCGTCGTACTACCGACCAATAATCCGCTTTATGCCATCGCCACTACTGCGCGGGATTTGAATGCCCACGAAATTATTTTGGGCGTCAGCGAGAAGATGCACGCCGAGGTCCAGCTCGAGCAATTCGCCCTCGCCTGGGGCAGCGCCACCGCCGAGCCGCCCTACATGGCTGGCCGGGATGTAACCATCCGAATCATAGGTCCGCAGGTTGAAATGAAATTTCAGCTCGAATAACCCGTCCGCGTGAAATGGGGAGAAATGCGGGCATCACCGATTATTTCCGTATCCATAATCAGAGATGTCCCCATTCCTCGAACTTTTTACGGAATTGCCTCCGTATCGCATCGTGTATGGGGTCAGAACAGGCCCCCGCTATTAAAAATGCCACCTTTTTGGTGGCTTTTTTCTTTGGAGCTAATCCCTTTTGGCATTGGTGCGAACAAATCGAGGCAATCCAGGAGGGCCTCGACTGGATTTTCACCACCCCCTCGGCACCCAACTGGCGACGCAGGGCGAATCGCCGTATAAAATCAGCGTACTTATGGGGAACTCGCCGGAGATTTGCCGACGGCTTCACATAGCGGTTAAATTCGCGACTGCGAACTTCCTCACAAACACCAAATCTAAATGATCCAAACACCCACAGTTCTTATCCTCGGTGCAGGTGCCAGTTGTCCATACGGCTTTCCAACCGGTCGCCAATTGAGAGACAAAATCTGCGCGCCCGCTGATCGGTCCTTTCTTGTCCGCGAACCCTGCGACAGATTCCTACAACGGCTGCGGATATCCGGATTCCCTTCGGTCGACAAATTCCTCGAAAATAATCCCGAATTCATTGACATAGGCCGCGACCTAATAGCGCACCACTTGATCGGATGCGAACGTCCCTCCAAATTGCTGCCGCCGAATGCCCCGACCGTACACTGGTATGAGTTTCTCGTGAACCAACTGTTATCGGGTGGCAAGAAGCAATTCCGTCATAATAAGCTTACGATCATAACTTTTAACTACGACCGTTCTCTCGAACACTACCTCGCGACAGTAATGTCCGAGCGTTTTCGCGAACCCTACTTTGTTTCGTTACAAAGAATCCTCAAAACCACCAAGGTACTGCACGTTCACGGACAACTTGGCCGCCTAGCGTCGGGCCCGCGCGCCCGTGTTTATTCTATGGATTGCAGCGACAGAAACGTACGTCTTGCCGCCCGTTCGATCAAAATCATCCACATAGCGAATCCCAAATCAGATTCTTTCAGAAAAGCCAAAGCTTCGTTGCGAAAGGCAGCCCGCATTTATTTTTTGGGTTTCGGATACGATTCCACTAACATGGAACGTCTCGGCTTCCGGAAGGGAGCCAAGCCGCGTTATTCAGGGCAAGTATTTCTGGATTCGCACGGTCTCAACGGCACCGCGCGCAAAGAGCTCATCGACGACTATCACATGAAGGAGATAGAAACTGCCGCTCAACCGTCGCGCTCGATAGGATACGTAGTTAGAGATTTGCCTTGGGATTGAAACCGCCCCGGCGGACTTGCTTCTACCGGGGAATTTCGGCGCAGCATCAGGACATGACGACAGGTCGGCTTTTTGGTAAATGGTGCGACGGTACAATCCTACCGACCCGACCGTCGTTTCAGCAAAGACGAAGGCCGTCTTAGACAAGGATGGGATCACCATGGATCCGGCCGCTGTAATGAATCGCCTGCAATTCGCGGTGACCATTATTTATCATTACATCTTTCCCCAGATCACGATGGGGCTGACTCTGCTGATCTTCCTGCTCAAAACCAAGGTGCTGGTGAGCGGCGATGAAACGGCCAACTGGGCCGTGCGGTTTTGGGGGAAAATTCTGGGGGTTACGTTTGCCATGGGCGTGGTGACGGGCATTCCCATGGAATTTCAATTCGGTACGAATTGGTCACGATTCTCCGCGATTGCCGGGGGAGTTATTGGCCAGACGTTGGCGATGGAGGGTATGTTCGCCTTCTTTCTGGAATCCGCTTTTATCTACCTGCTTTTGTACGGTGAAAAGCGGCTCGGCCAGTTCGGTCACTGGATGGCGTCGCTGCTGGTTTTTGTCGGGTCGTGGCTCAGCGGATATTTCATCGTTTGCACCAATGCGTGGATGCAGCATCCGGTCGCGTATCGAATCATGCCCGATCACAGGATTGCGCTCACTTCCCTGTCTGGCCTGCTGAACAATCCCTGGGCCATCATTCAATTTTTGCATGTCGCGATTGGAACGGTCATCACCGGCAGTTTTCTGATGGCGTGCCTGGCAAGTTATTACCTGCTGCGCGACCGGCATGAGGATGTGGCGCGGAAATGTCTTGCGCTGTCGGTCGTGGTCGGATTTATCGCTTGTTGCGCGGCGGCGATGCCAACCGGCGATCTCTCGTCCAAGCAGGTGTACAAATATCAACCGGCCGGTTTCGCCGCGATGGAAGGCCATTTTCATACGGACGACGGCGCCGGGATGGTGATCCTCGGCCAGCCGAACATGCAAACGATGACGCTGGATAATCCGATTACCATTCCCCACGTCCTCTCTTTCCTGACCCATCAGCGATGGAACGCCCAGGTCATCGGTCTGACCGATTTTCCGCCTGATGAGCGGCCGGATTTTGTGCCGCCGTTGTACTACGCCTATCACATCATGGTCGGCCTGGGAACGATTTTCATCACGATCATGGGCCTGAGCATCCTCTTTCTTTTGCTTGGAAAGCTCCGCCAACAGCGATGGTTGCTTTGGGCTCTTTTGCTCGCGGTTCCGCTGCCGTTTATCGCCAACACGGCAGGCTGGGTGACGGCGGAACTGGGTCGCCAGCCCTGGATCATCTATCAAATCATGCGCACCTCAGACGCCTATTCGCAAAATGTTTCGACCGGCAACATCTGGTTCACACTGCTTGGTTTCTTGGGCCTGTATCTTTTTCTGGCGTTCGTCTATTTCTTCCTGATCGTCGGCATCATCGGCGCGGGACCCGAATCCGCGACGCCGACAATCGCCCAACCGGTGGAAATGAGGTGACCGATGGTAACCCTTTGGTTCTGCCTCTTCTGGGGAACGCTGGCAATGTTTGTCGTATCGGGAGGCACGGACATCGGCGTTGGCATTCTGCATTTCCTGGTGGGCCGCACCGAACAAGAGCGCAGGCAAATCATCCGATCGATCGATCAGGTTTGGAAGCCCAATGAAGTTTGGCTGATCGTGATCGGCGGAATGATGTTCCTGGCCTTTCCCGCGCTGTTGGCCGAGTCGCTCAGCGGATTTTACCTTGCGATTATGCTGGTGCTGTGGCTGTTGATTGGCCGCGGCATGGGGATTGATCTGCGCGACCGAATCGTCGATCCCATGTGGAGCCAGTTCTGGGATGTGGTGTTCTGGCTGTCGAGCATACTGCTTGCAGTTTGCCTCGGAGCGGCGCTGGGAAATTTCGTGCGCGGCGTGCCGCTTGACGAAACGGGCGGCGTTTTTTTTGAAGCGTTTTGGACCAATTTCAGACTCGGGCCCGACACCGGCATTCTGGATTGGTTCACCATCCTGGTAGGAATCACCGCTGTAATCGCTTTGACGCACCACGGAGCGCTCTGGCTCAGCCATTTCACCGACGGCCCGGTTCAGCAGCGATCCGCACGGTTGGCGGATCGATTATGGCTGGTGCTCGTTATTGCCCTGGGCGTCTGCGTGCTGTTAAGCACCATATTTCAGCCGCAGGTCCGCATCAATCTGGCATCACACCCATGGGGAGTGATTCTGCTCTTGGTTGCGGGCGCAGCGCTGGTCAGGTGCAAATCACTTCGACGACGGGGCCGCACCCTGCAAGCCTATATTGCTTCCGGACTTTCACTCTATGCGGTAGTCATCTGCACAGCCTTTGGGCTTTACCCGTATGTTCTCCCCGCGCGCAACCCCGAATACGGTCTCACCGCTTTCAAGGCGGCGGCGCCCTCCGAGAGCCTCGAACTGGCGCTTTGCTGGTGGATTCCCGCAGCGCTGCTGGTGGCATGCTACTTTGCATACGTGTATTCCAAGATGCCGTCAAAGTTTCCTCTCGATGCCGAGGAATAACGATAGGCGTGGTCAAATGCTTGCGCTCGCCAAGCGGCGATACCTCGCAAGATCCGATGGTGTGTTAAGATTCATCCAGAAATCGCTTGGCCAATCGGACGACATAGGAACGACGACGACTTGGGGATTCTTCGTGAGCCGGTGGAGCGCAAGCTGGCGATCCCTGAGTTGCGCGCGAACGAGAGTCTGCGCGACGGGGTTGCGAAACACAGCGGGCAAAGGTTCAACGCGGTTAGGTAGCTCAGGCTGCTCGACCATTACCGCGGCGGCGGCGGGATTTTCTCGCAAACGCGCGGCAAGCCACGCCAACGGCGCCGGCATGATGTTTGGCATGTCGACAGGGAGAACGATGACTTCGTCCGTCGTGGCGTTTTCAAGAGCGGTGAGGATACCGCGGAGCGGACCCTCACCGGCGATGGGGTCGGTGACCTCGTTGATGAAGCGTCGCCAGCCTGGGGGGTGCTCGCGACCCGGCGCCGTCACGAGGAGTGTTGGCCCCGGCCAGTCAAGGCGGTCGAGCAATCGCTCGAGAATCGGACGGCCGTCGAGTGCAAGGACGCCCTTGGGCCCGCCCATCCGTCGCCCTTCACCGCCGGCGAGGACTGCCAAGGTTGTATGCGCGCAATCCGAAATCGCCGAACCATCGTTCATACCGCCCCCACCACCGTGGGAAAGCTGATCCGTTGGGAGTTGGCATAGATATTCATTCGCCGGTCACGAAGAAAGCCGATCAGCGTCTGGCCACTTTCCAGCGCGAAGGTTGCGGCGAGGCTGGATGGCGCTGATACGGCGGCGACGATCGGCACTCGAGCGGCCAGCGCTTTTTGCATGATCTCGAACGAGCTGCGGCCGGAGACGAGAAGTACGTGCCGATCCGGCGGGAATGGGCTGTGGAGCAGACAGTGGCCGATGACCTTGTCGACCGCGTTGTGCCGGCCGATGTCCTCGCGGAGCACGATCAGTTTTCCGTCGGCGTTGAACAATGCCGCCGCGTGCAGGCCGCCGGTGCGGTTGAACGTCTCCTGCGCGGCTCGCATTTGCTGCGGCAGGCTTGCCAGAAGTTCCGCGTCCATCCGCATGTCAGATTGAACCGGTGGAAATTGGCCCTGGACGGAATCAATTGTTGCTTTGCCGCATAATCCACAGCTCGAGCTGGCGAAGACGTGGCGAGTAAGTCGCTGAAAGTCGACCGGCACTTCCGGAGCGAGCAGCACATTCAGAACATTTCCATTTTCGTTGCCATCGCAATGCTCGATGCGGAGCACATCCCGCGGACTGCGAATAATTCCCTCGGTGAGAAGGAAACCGGCGGCCAGTTCCGCATCCTGGTCGGGTGTGCGCATCGTCACGCTGACGGCCTGGCCGCGAACGCGGATCTCCAGGGGTTCTTCCTCGGCGAGGTCGTCATCCTGCTCATGAGCCGATTCACCATTCCAGCGCAGAATCAACATGGTGGCCTTTCAATCGCGATGCCGCGCTCATTGCGGTGAAGTAGAATCTTCCTTTGCATCCTGGCAACTGGACAAGCTGCGACCGAACGCCTCCAGCATCGTATTCAGCGCGGCCATGCCGTGTCGGAAGTCGGCGTTCCAGAGGAAATCTTTTATCAAACTCCATAGTCCGGGCTGCTGCGGTTCCAGAACCATCTTGCGAAATGCGTCCGGAACGCCTTGCGTGAACGCCTTGAGCACTTCGGGGTCGATCGAGCCGAGCATGTTGAGCAGAAGGAGAAGATTGCGAATGCCGCGGATCGATCCGGGCGATCGGGCAGCGGTGACGGCGATCTCAAGGACCTGGTCGCCCGAGCCCAGCGCGCCGCGCATCAGATCCAACACTCCACGATCATGCAGACCTTGCAAAACCTCGTAAGCGGCCAACAGCGCTTCTGCGTGTGCCGCGGGCGCATTCTCCAGTCGAGCTTGAAGTGCAACCCTTGGATCGGTACGCGGCGGCTCCAATGAAATCGGATTGGCCATTTGCATGACTCCTATTTTCGACGAACTTGAATCTGGACGAGCCCGTTCCCGGGAACGGAATAATCCGATCGACTCCACTTTCTCTCGACCTGCACCCCCTGCTGCGGCGTCGGATGACCGAAGCGGGAGTTGATGCGCGGCAATGGACTTTCAGCCAATTCCGGCAGCACCTGAAGTCGCACCGCGGTTTCCTTGTAGGCGGGTGTGTGCGTGATCGGATCTGAGTGGCTGCTGGTCAGGCGATTCACCGGTGATTCAGTGGAATTCATGGGCATGTACAGTTGCTTATCATGCACGCGATCGGTCACGAGCGCCCGCACACGCACCTGGCCGTGTCGGGATATCAGTTGCACGCGCGTCCCGCTAATAATTCCCCGTTCCTTCGCCAGTTCCGGGGATACTTCGACCCATGTATCGGGGGTTTTCTGGCGAATTCCCTCGACTCGGTAGGTCAGGTTTCCTTCATGGAAATGCTCGAGCAATCTGCCGTTGTTGAGATGCAGATCGAATTCGGCATCGGGTTGTTCCGTCGGTTGCGTCCAGGCGAGTGGGAAAAGTTTCGCCTTTCCATCCGGGAAATTGAATCGCTTGGTGTAGAGAAGCGGCTGATCCGTGCCGTCGGCAGCGACCGGCCATTGGAGAGTTTTATATCCTTCCAGTCGTTCGTAAGAAACGCCGGCATACAGCGGGGTCAGCGACGCCATTTCTGCCATGATTTCGGATGGGTGCTGGTAATTCCAGTTGGCCCCGAGGTGATTCGCCACGTCCAGGACAATCTTCCAGTCCGGCCGGCTTCCATGCAGCGGCTCAAAGACCTGATAGAGGCGCTGGATTCTTCTCTCGCTGCTGGTGAATGTTCCTTCCTTTTCCAGACTCGGCGCGGCGGGCAGAACGACATCCGCGAATCCGCAGGTATGACTGAAGAAGATGTCCTGTACGACAAAAAACTCAAGCTTGCTGAAGGCATCCTGAACATAGTTCGCGTTGGAATCCACGAGGCTCATTTCTTCGCCGAACAGATACATCGCCTTGAGCTTGCCTTCTTGGATCGCATCGACCATTTCGTGATTATCAAGCCCCTTGCTGGTCGGAAGTTTGACGCGCCATGCGGATTCGAATTTTTGGCGCATCTCAGGATCGTCGACGGATTGATATCCCGGAAAAGTCGCCGGCGCTGCGCCCTGGTCTCCAGCCCCTTGCACGTTGTTGTGTCCGCGCAAGGGATAAGCGCCGGTGCCGGTGCGCATGTAGTTGCCGGTGATGAGAAGAAGGTTCGAGATCGCGGTGGACGAATCTGAACCCATCGTGTGCTGGGTGATGCCCATGGCCCAAAGGATGCAGACGCCTTTGGATTCCACTATCATGTGCGCGACCTTTTTTAAAGTCTCCGCGGACAAACCCGTTGCCTGCTCGGCGGCCTCCAACGTGAAAGGATCCAGACTCTTGCGGTATGCGTCCAAACCGTTCACCCACTGATCGATAAATGCCTTATTCTCCAAACCCTGATTGAGAATGTACCGGCTGATCGCGGACAGCCACACCAGATCCGTTCCCGGTCGTGGTCGCAGGAAGAGATCGGCGCGGCGCGCCATTTCATGCTCGCGCAGGTCCGCGACAATCAGTTTTTGACCCCGGAGTTTGTGGGCGCTTTTGACGCGCGTCGCCAGTACAGGATGGCTCTCCGCCGTGTTGCTGCCGACAATGAGGACAAGGTCCGCGTTTTCGATATCGCGGATCGAACCGGAGTCGCCCCCGTAACCGACCGTGCGGAAAAGCCCCGTCGTGGCGGGCGCCTGGCAATATCGGGAACAGTTGTCGATGTTGTTGGTGCCGACGACGGCGCGTGCCAACTTCTGCATCAGGTAGCTTTCCTCGTTGGTGCACTTGGAAGAGGAGATGAGCCCAATCGCGTCCGGGCCGTGCGCGGCTTTGATCTCTGTGAGCCGGCGGGCGATGAGCGCCAGAGCCTCGTCCCAACTCGCTTGGCGAAATTTGTCTCCTTCACGAATTAGCGGAGAAGTCAGGCGATCGGGGCTGTTGACAAAATCCCAGCCGAATTTCCCCTTGATGCATGTGGAAATTCCATTGGTCGCGCCGTGTTCCGGCGCGATCTTCAGGATGTGACGGTCCTTGGTCCAAACGTCGAAACTGCAACCGACCCCGCAGTAAGTGCAAACGGTCTTGGTGCGCCGAACGCGGGACTGCCGCATGGCCGACTCCGCCTCCGACAACTTCAGGATCGCGCCGTAGCCGGCCTCGGGCTCGATCTCCTTCACCACTTCGATCATGCCCTTGAGCGATTTCTTAGGAATCGAGGTGAAATATCCCGCGTGACCGAGCATCGATTTTTCCATGAGCGCGTTGCACGGGCAGACGGTCACGCAATGCCCGCAGGAGACGCAACTCGATTCGCCGATGGAGGAGCCGCCGTCCCACAATACTCGGGGGTGTTCGTCTTCCCAGTTGATGGAAAGCGTTTCGTTCACCTCCACGTTCTGGCACGCCTCTACACAGCGTCCGCACAGGAGGCACTGGTCCGGGTCGTACCGGTAGAAAGGATTGGTATTGTCGACTTCGAAGGGCTTGGGTTTAAAGGGAATCTTCTGATGTTCGACGGCCAGCATCTTCGTGGTGTTGTGGACGGTGCAGTTGCCGTTGTTATTGTCGCAGACGGTGCAATAGAGCATGTGGTTTTCGAGGAGGCGATCAAAAGCCTGCCGTTGCGCGGCATCTGCGGCAGCGGAGTTTGTCGTTACCTTCATCGCATTCGAAACCTTGGTTCCGCACGCTCGAACTAGCTTTCCGTCCACTTCGACCATGCATGTGTCACACGTTTCGACTGGGCCAAGCTGCGGGTGGTAGCATACTTGGGGCAGTGGGATGCCGGCCTGATTAATGGCGTCGATCAGGCGCTGCCCGCTTTGTATTTCTCGCGCCGATCCGTTCAAAATGATCGTGCTCATGTAGACCTCTCAATACCTCCCGCGGGTCGGCAGGCGGCTTCGAGTTGTGGATTTGGAAATGCATCCTCCTGCGACTCATCCGAAGGGGCATCAATACATCCGAAGTCCTTTTCGATGAGGATCCGCAGTTCGCCGTCATCAGAGTTGCGTTTAATTGCATGGATTCCGACCTGATCCGTCGCGGCCCATTGATGAATCATGCCCGAGGGCACACGGATCACCAGGCGTCGATCTGCAAAGTTTGCGCTCACAACCGTGACATCAGGAGACGCACAAATCGCATAGATAAAGCATTCCTGTTTGGAAGGGCCGAAAGCCGTGGATTCTTGAACGACTCCATCGATTGCCAGCCGTCGCACCTCGGACTGGCCCAGCCGCAAACGAATCGAATTGCCTTTGATTCTCAGTTTCATGAAAGCACCTCCTGGCGGTGATTTTCAAGCTATGACATGGGCAGCGTCTTCGCGATGTATTGGTTCAGTGTCGTGAACCTTCGGCCGCGAAATCACGACCGGAAGTATAACAATCATGGCTTGCTCTAGGTTAGCGGCAGGATGACAGCCTCCGTTTTCGGTATGGCGTCATAGGTCGCCTGATCGATCTTGAGATGGGCCATGACCAATTCCGGCGGCGTGTGGGCAAGCCGCACCGAGAGCGAAAGGTCCTGATAAAAGTCGCTCTTGAACATCTCCAGGAAGATCAGGTCCGTATCGCCGGTATTCTCGATGTAATGCAGCAGGCTTTTTTCCACGTAATCGCGCGGCTAGATTCGATTTGCTCTGAACTCATTGAACAAACGCGCAATCTATCTATTGAGAAACTCCATTCATAACTTCACTCGCCTCTACGCCAGCGGCTCCGCCATTGTGCGCATCTGGATTTCGATGATGCGTGAGCCCGGCGGCTGCGTGCATGCCAAAAGCACGGCGGATGCAACATCTGAAGGTTCGAGCATTTTAGAATCCGCCACGCCTTGCTCCGTTCGCCCACGACCGAGTGCAAATTCCGTTTTCACGCCACCGGGGCAGATGACGCCAACCTTGATCCCGCTGGTGCGCAGTTCCTTATCGAGCGCTTGGGCAAATCCCACTTGAGCGAACTTTGTCGCGCAATACACCGCTTCCCCGCCGAAGCCATAAAGTCCAGCGATGGAGGAGATCATGAGCACGAGGCCTTCCCTCTGTTTCAGCATCACCGGTACTGCGTGCCGGCTGAACAGGAATGTGGATCGCATATTCGTGTCCATCAAGTCATCGTATTCGTCCGCAGAGGTGTCGACCAGATTCTTGTAATTGCCCGCGCCGGCGTTGTTGATCAGAATGTCGATCCGGCCGAAGCTGCGGACGGCAGTGTCGATCGTTTGCCGGGCGGTTGTTTCCTGACGCGCATCACCGGCGACGATGGCGGCTTCCGCCCCCAGCGAGCGGATCTCCGCCGCGAGGGTTTCGAGCCGATCCTGACGACGGGCCGTGAGCACCAGGCGAGCGCCTTCCCTTGCGAAGGCACGAGTGGATTCCATGCCGATTCCGGCGCTGGCTCCAGTGATTACCGCGACTTTTCCGTTGAGTTTCTGCGACATGTTAAATCTCCTGAATTAAGTCTGTCCGACCCGCACATTTCCTTGTAGTTCGAGGAATTTGATCATCGCTGATGCATTCTCTTCACCCCAGCCCTGATTCACTGCTGATTTGATGGTTTCACGAATTGCCGCGAGTGCGGGAATGGGCGAGTTCAAATCCGCCGCAAACCAGTCGATCAGGTTGGCGTCCTTGAGCATGTGCTTCAGCGCGAAGTTCGTGCTGAAATCGCGTTTGATCAATGCAGCGCCGACTCCGGACAAGATAGGAGAGCGAAAATCAGCCACTTTCAGCACCCCCAGTACATCCTCCGGGTTGAGTCCGGCCTTGGTAGCCAGCACCATGGCTTCACCCAGCGCCTCTAATTGCGACGCGACGATTAGATTGCCAACGAGCTTCATGGAGGCGCCTTTGCCGACATCACCCATGTAATGAACCGTTTCGCCAATGTCGCGGAGGATCGGACTAACACGCTCAAACACCTCGCGCTTTCCGCCGGCGAGGACCCACAGCCCGCCACTGGCGGCTTCGTTGCGGCTTCCGAAGACCGGGACATCCATGAATTCGACGCCTTTCTTCGCGTAGACCTCTGCCTCCCGGCGGCTGGTAGCTGGATGCACCGTTGTGCAGTCGAGCACAATCTGCCCCGGACTGACCGATGACAAAACCCCGCCTGGCCCGAACACAACTTCTTCGATCGCGCGGTCGTTGCTGAGACTATACATGACCACTTCGGCGTTTTTCACGGCGGCAGCAACATTCGGCGCGGCTTTGGCTCCGCGTTTGACCAACGATTTACCCTGATCTGGATTGCGGCTCCAGATGGTCAGGTCATACCCCGCCTTCAAGAGGCTTCCCGCAATTCCGCCGCCCATTACGCCTAAGCCGATAAATCCAATTCGTTTCATGTTAGTTTACTCCAGTTAAATTAAACGGTTCTCATTCATAATTCGCAAATGACGTGCCGAGTGCGTGGATTATCTGTGGCCTCTGATTCAGCGTTCGCGCGGATCGAATTCTGGCCCATTGGGGAGATTTGCTAACAATCATGTGTGAATGGTCCAAACTGCGTTTGTTCCGGCCTATTCACCACCCCATTCGACACCCGCGCCCAACTCGTGCATAATCCATAGAATAACGATTATGGATGCATTGCTCGAACAAGTGAAATTCGATTCCGCCGGGCTGATTCCGGCGATTATTCAGGACGCCAAGACCGGCCAGGTGCTGATGATGGCGTGGATGAACCGGGATTCTTTGCAGAAAACGCTGGAGACCGGCAAGACGCATTTTTTCATCCGGAGCCGAAATAAATT
>Ga0302324_100023028_pt1 | contig 12071 bp, 12 predicted proteins | sample Palsa_T0_1_FD_201949 | JGI IMG/M metagenome (GOLD analysis project Ga0302324, IMG submission 201949) | Peat permafrost microbial communities from Stordalen Mire near Abisko, Sweden - Palsa_T0_1 | ecosystem: Environmental > Terrestrial > Soil > Palsa > Peat permafrost | place: Sweden: Abisko...
CTCCACCGGCTGGCATAGCCCGGCTGTGCCTCCGGCGGAGTCGACCTCCCAGCCTGGCGAGAAAATGATGGTGCACCCCATCGGAACGTGGACTTTGGGCGCGGACCCGCCAGGGGCCTGGAGGGCAACGATGTCTTCCTTCAAAGCCTCTGCGTTGCTCTCGATACGATGCGCCTTCTGGTTGACGGCTCGAAGATGCTTCATGAAGCCTTCCTTTCTGAAAAGTGATCAAGAAACGAGGGATTCTGCGCCGCGATGGCGCCGTATACCTGCAGGCACTTATCGGTCCAGCCGCGGATCCAATCGCAATAATGGAGATTGGCATGGCCGGTATCGCCATAGCGGACGAACGCCTCGTGATGGCAGCCGCCGGCACATAGTGGCCGCGCCCAACACTCATGGCAGTCGTACTTGGTGTCGATATTTCCCCGGGTGAGGAAATCGTTTTGCTTTTCCCGGTCAATGCCAGTGGTCACGTTACCCAGTACATGCTGGTCGGAGTCGACGAACCGATGGCAGGGTGCGATGTCTCCAGACGGGCCCACGCCAACCATACCCAACCCCGCGCCGCAGGGAAGCGATTTGTTTACGCCCTGGTGCAACTCGGAAAGGGTGTCGCTCACGTTGGAGAAACCGTGGTGCTCGCCTCGCAGCGCAAACTCGAGGTATTCATCCGCAAGCTCATTGAATTGCTCCAGAACGCTGTCCATCCCCGGCTCATTGATGGAGTAAAGGCGATTAGGGGAAGTGGTCACCGGAGCAAAGCCCACTTCGTAGAAACCGAGTTCGTGCTTCAGGTGCTGATAGATCTTCTTAACATCCATGGCTCCGGAGGTCATGGTGACGCGAGCGGCAATGGGGCGCGTCCGATGCTTGGCCAGCAGGTTTTGCACCTTGGGCTTGATGATGTCGTAGCTGCCGCGGCCGTTAGCGAACACGCGGAACTTGTCCTGCATCTCTTTGGGCCCATCCATGCTGACGGTAACGCCAACGGCATTCTCCGCCAGGTACTCGATGATGGTGGGCGTAAGCAGCGTCGCATTGGTGGTCAGGCTGAAGTCGATCTCGACCTTCAATTCCTCAGCCCGGGTTCGCGCATAGGCGACCACGTGCTTGAGCAGGGGGAAATTCATCAGAGTTTCCCCACCGAAGAAAGTAATGTGAACGCTTTTTCTTCCCTGCGACTCGGCAAAGAGATAGTCGACAGAACTTTTCGCCGTCTCCCACTCCATGAATTTCGGTTTGCCCTCGGGAGTGGCCACCTTGTCCTCGCCGAATTCGTAGCAATACTGGCAGGACAGATTGCACTGGTTGGTCACGTTCAAGACGATGGTCTGCAGGGGAAATGCTTCAGGCAGCGGCTCGGACTTAGCGTATTCCTTTTGCCCGTTGCGGATTGCTTTTACCTCGCGCAGCTCGTCGATGCATTCTTCTACTTCGTCAGAAGAGTAGCCGTCGCTGCACAGGCGCCCGATGAGGTCTTCGCGGCTAAGAGGCGCCTTATCGAGCTGATCGAGGATCTCGGAAGTCATTCCGTCCAGTGCAACGATGCCCCCGCTGGGGACGAGATAGAGAAAATCCTGGCCGCCACCGTGAAACTTGTGGAATTCACCGAGCGAGTACATCGTCACTGTGCTACCTCCGGCTGATCCCAGGACACGTATTGCGGCACCGCGACCACGAGGTAGCTTCTTCCTTTGAGGGCCTCATAGGTCGCAGTGATCCAAACGTCTCCGTAGTTGTTGCGCATCGATTTGCGCTTCGGATCAGGACCATCCGAGGCTGGGGTGAACAGCCCGCTTTTGGCATCGACCGAGCCGACGAAGTCTGTGTCGTCGTCTCCATAGGAGGCAACAAACTCCTCCATCTTGTAGGTCGCGGGCACGGGGCCGAGGTCGATATCATCCTCGGTATTGGGTTTGCCGTCGGGACCGTTACTGAAGGCGACGGTTTCGAACTGAACATACCCTTTGGGGTGCGGCGCACCGCCCAGGTGGGCGATCGACGTGGTCGGCATCACCTTCAGGAAGTCGATGTGATCGTAGATGGCGTAGGCGGCAGGAAGGGTCGCGCTCTTTACTGTGACCATGCGTTTCCCTGGGGTCGCGTCCGGGCTTACGCTGGCGCTTACGGTCACGACGCCAGGCTGTTGGTCGATGATCTTGGTTACTTTGACCCCAGGCCCAAGATCCACATCGGCCGCGGTCAGGCCCGTGGGCAGGGCATCTCCGTAGATGGTCATCGTTGCGTCGTTGGTGCCGGCCTTCAACGAAGGCTTATCGACACCAATCAGCATAGGAGCCGAGGTGGCGCGCCGCATGGTCACGTCCATCCCAAACTCCGAATACTCACCCCAGAACCATCGCCCGGTCAGTTGACTCTGATCCTTGGACAGCGCCATCACCTCGCGCACCGTCTGCGGTGTCTCTGGAGTCGCCGTTCCGCTTGGCTCGACTGTCGACCGTCCGCGCCAGGCATATCCCGTGTACACCAGGGCTTTCCCCGACGTAGCCATCACGGAGCTGCCCGCGTTGCACGTAATCTTTGTCTTGGTAGTGAAGGAATCTCCCGACGGGCTGGCCTCGACCGTCATCTCTCCGAAGAAGCGGCCCTTGCCCGGTTCATTGCCTGCGATCAGCCAACGCCCTGCAAGTTTGGGAGCCTGCATGGAAGCTTGCCACTCCGCCCATTCGGTGGTGTGGAGCGGTGAACTCTTGACTATGTAATCGATTGCCTGCTCCGCGGGGGTTGGGCCTTTGGGAGGGCCGGCTCCGGCGTCTCCACGATCGTGAGGATGATCGAAGGCGGTAAACCGCACCGAGGGAAAGAATGCGACGTGCATGTTTTCGAGGTATTGCCAGTCCGACGGTGTCCGGTGCCATGAGAGCGGTTTGGCCAACGCATGGCAGGCCGCGCAGGCGTGCGCTACCTCGGGACTGGGAATTTTTTCGTCTATGATGCGATGCTCGGTGAAGTACGCGATCTTTGCGTATTCTTCGGGCGCCAGGCCGTGATTGTCGCTCAGGTAGCGGAGAATACTGCGCGCTTCTTCCGGCGACAGTTGCAGACCGTTCAGCCGGATCATGCGCTTGATCGCCTCTTCCCATCCTTCCGGAGTGGTCCGTATGTAGGAGATGCGGGTCATGTTTCCCTTGGCATCGGGAGCATGGCAGGCGCCGCACTTGCTCAAGGTGAGCTGGTCTTTTACCGGGAAACCGGCCTGATCTGGGCTGTTTGAGGGCGTGGTGACTTTTACTTCGGGAGTCGATGCCGCTTCTTGCGAGATTGCAGGCAGGCAGCAGAGGGAGGCGAAAAACAGCGCTCCAAGAACACGACAAGCCATCGATTCAATTCCTCCAGACGCACGCTTTCCACCCTGCTCAAATACCCGGGAGGTGTTCTGGCCCATGAAGCGGTGATGTGTTCTTCGACTTGGAAGAGGATGTTAGCTGCAGTAACGAACCGGTCGACTGAAATCGTATCAGTCGATGGTCGAACGGTTTGCTTTCAGTGTCAAGCTTTTTTGCAGGTCCCCGTAGATGGGGGTGGATGGTCGAGAGTCCCAGGGTTAGGGTCGTGGTATCCCACATCTCGCGAAAAACGAGCGAGATGTGGGGCACCCGGGTGTCGTTGCTTATCGGAGTTCGGCCGGACACGGTGCGCAGGCGCCGTGTCCAGGGATTGAGTTCAGCCTACACCCGTTCGATGACTACCGTCTCGATGGTCACCGGCTTGTTCGGTTTGTCTTGTGAGTTGCGGGGCAACTTGGAGATTTTCTCGACCACGTCATAGCCTTCCACGACTTCGCCGAAGACGGTGTGTTTGCCGGTGAGCCATTGGGTCGGCGCAACAGTGATAAAGAATTGAGATCCGTTGGTGTTGGGGCCGGCATTCGCCATGGCCAGTTTGCCCGGCGCGTTCAGGCTGTGGGGCGAGCCCTTGGTCTCATCCGCAAATTTATAACCAGGACCGCCCATGCCGTTGCCCGCCGGATCTCCACCCTGAATCATGAAGTCGGGAATGACTCGGTGAAAAATTGTGCCGTCATACAGTTTATTGTTGCTCTTCTTGTTGCCGATGGGGTGGGTCCACTCTCGTTTGCCCTCGGCGAGTTCCACGAAGTTTTCTACTGTCTTTGGCGCGTCTTTTTCAAAGAGGCGGGCCACGATCGTACCTTCACTGGTGTTGAAGATGGCATAGGTTCCAGATTCACGGGGCATGAAGAACTCCTGGTGTTGGTTTTAGTCTTAGTTGGGAATTGGGGGGGCAGCGGGTGGGGGTGCGGTTGCAGGCGCTGCGGGAGCAGGGGGCAGGGGTGGCAATTGCTGACCCTGTTGCACGATGGTGATCTTGTTGAGAACGACCGGCTGAAGCGGCTTGTCTTCCGCGTCCCGCTGCACGCGTGCAATCGAGGAAACAATCGACAGGCTGGGCTGGTCGCATTGACCGAAAATGGTGTGCTTCTGATTTAGATGAGTAGCCGGCGCTTCGGTGATGAAAAATTGAGAGCCGTTGGTGCCGGGTCCGGAGTTGGCCATGGCCAGGCGTCCGGGTACATCGAAGTTCAGGTTGGGGTCAAATTCATCGGCGAACATATATCCCGGATCGCCGGTTCCCGTGCCGGTGGGATCGCCACCCTGAATCATGAATTCTGGAATCACGCGATGAAACGTGGTTCCGTCATAGAACGGCTTGCCGGTCATCTTCTGCTTGCTTACCGGATCCGTCCATGGCTTGGTTCCGTCGGCCAGCCCAATGAAGTTTGCAACGGTGAGAGGCGCCTGCTTGTCAAAGAGCTTGCAGGTAATGCGGCCCATGCTGGTGTCGAGGACCGCCGTTGGGCCGGTGGGCTCGATCACCGGCGGGATCTGGCTGGTGGGCATATCCGGTAGCTCGGCGGGAGGAGCCTGGGCGGGCGGCGTCTGCGCCGGGGGGGTCTGGGGAAGAGTGGACTGCTGAGCAAAAGCGAAAACAGTCGAAAAAAGAAACAGAACTGCGAAACGACGACAGGGTCTCATGGATAGTTCCTAACCCAGACTAATACAGGCGTAGGAGAATTGCTCACCCGCCTACTTCTTGTCGAAGGGCTGCTTTTCGCTGATACGCGGGCGGGTTTCGGATTGCAACTGCCGCGATACCTCCTGCACCTTTTCAAAAACCCGCAGGAAGTTGCCGCCAAGAATCTTATTCATGTCTTCGGCGCTGTAGCCACGCGCCATCAGCGCCTGGGTGATCTTGGGCAGGTCGGCGGCCGAATCCATGCCCTCGGGGCTGGAAGGAATGCCATCGAAGTCAGAGCCAAGCCCGACGTGGTCGATGCCGGCAATTTTGGCGATGTGGTCAATGTGATCGATCAGCACACTGAACGGAGGGCGGGGTATTTTCGCCGTGTAGCTCTTGCTGATTTCCTCAGCAAGCTCGTTAGGCATGGGCTTGCCTTCCGCTTGCAGTTTAGCCTTCGCGTCCGCGACCGCCTGAGTGATAGTGGGCTGCATGGCCTGCGACGCCTTGCGGTAGTCTTCGCTCAAAAAGCTGGAGTAGAAATTCACCATCACCACGCCGCCGTACTGGCCGACCGCTCGCAGCATGTTGTCATCCATGTTGCGGGGCGAATTGCAGAGGGCGCGCGCCGAGGAGTGCGACGCGATCACCGGCGCGCGGCTGATGATCAGTGTGCGATAGAAGGTTTTGTCGGACACGTGGGAAATATCCACCATCATGCCCAAACGGTTCATCTCATACACCACATCTTTGCCGAAGTCACTCAGGCCGTCTTTGGTGTGCGGAACCTTGGGGTCGTCAATATCTCCGGAGGAATCTGCCCAACCGTTGGAATTGCTCCAGGTGAGGGTCATGTAACGCACGCCGAGGCGGTAATAGTCGCGCAGCAGGCCGAGGCTGTTTTCGATGGAATGGCCACCCTCAATCCCCATCAGAGCTGCCAGCTTGTGCTCGCGATGGGCGGCCATAATGTCTTCTGGCGAAAAGGCCATGCGCATTTGCTGGGGATGCTTTGCAGCTTGTTGGTAGACGGCGTCGATCAACTCCAGTGTGCGGCGCGCTTCATGCCCGTTTGGATAAGCAGCCGGGTCCACCCAAATGGAGAAGAACTCCGCTCCCAGGTTGCCCTTGCGCGCGGACTCGAAATTGACATAGCCGCCTTTGAGCGGTTCTGTCAGGTCGTAGCCTTCGTCGAGCATGCGCTGGGTGGTGTCGGCATGCGTGTCGATGACGATGGCGGCCTGGTGTACGGCGAGCGGATCTTTCTGTTTGGTCACGGAGGCAGTCTTCGAAGTGGTCTGTGCATGGAAGGGGAGAACCGCGGTGAACAGGAGGAGCGCGCACGCAATCTTCATTCGCAGCTATTCTTGCACATTTGGGGTGCCGTACTTCGCTCCCGTGCTCCACTCCGTGAAGGGGGTGATGGTGGTCCCGAGCTCGTCGCGTCGATTGACGCTGGAGCGGAGATAGTCTCGGTTCATCACCGCAATCACTTCCAGCTGGATCTCCTTCGGGCAAACGCCCGTGCACTCACCGATATTGGTACAGCTGCCGAAACCTTCGGCGTTCATTTGCGCAACCATCCCGAGGGCGCGCTTGTCGCGCTCCGGCTTGCCTTGGGGCAGGATGCCGAGATGGGAAATCTTGGCCCCGGTAAAGAGTGCGGAGGAGGCATTGGGGCAGGCCGCGACACAAGCTCCGCAGCCGATGCAGGCAGCCGCGTCCATCGCCCGGTCAGCCGTCTCCTTGCCGATGAGGTGGCTGTTGCCGTCCACGGCATTCCCCGTGGATACGGAGATGTAGCCGCCGGAAGCGATGATGCGGTCGAAGGAGCGCCGGTCGACGATCAAATCCTTAATGATCGGAAAGGCGGAAGCGCGCCAAGGCTCCAGAACCAGCTCTTGACCATCTTTGAAATGGCGCATGGTCAGCTGGCAGACCGTAGTGGCGCGTTGGGGGCCGTGTGCGACGCCATTGATCATGAAGCCGCAAGAGCCGCAAATACCTTCGCGGCAATCGTGCTCGAACGACACGGGCTCTTCGCCCCTCTCAATCAGTTGTTCATTGAGCACGTCAATGCATTCCAGCATCGACATCTCCACGCTGGCGACTTCAATCGGATAGCTGACGAACTTGCCCGCTTCCTTACGATTCTTCTGGCGCCAGATTTTCAGCGTTACCTTCATTACTTGTAGCTCCTCTGGCTGGGATGAACGTAGTGGAATTCCAATGGTTCCTTGGTGAGCGTGGGCGGATTGCCGGGTCCGCGATAATCCCAGGCGGCGACGTAGGAGTAATGCTCGTCGTCGCGCTGCGCTTCGCCTTCGGGGGTTTGATACTCCTCCCGAAAGTGGCCGCCGCAGGACTCATTGCGGTTGAGGGCGTCGATGCACATCAGCTCAGCGAGCTCGAAGAAGTCTGCCACGCGGCCGGCCTTTTCCAGGCTCTGGTTGAGGTCGTCTCCACTGCCGGGCACGTTGACGTTCTTCCAGTACTCCTCCTGCAGAGCCCGGATCTGACCAATCGCGGATTCCAGACCGGCCGCGGTGCGCGACATGCCGCAGTAGTCCCACACAATCTTTCCTAGCTCGCGGTGAAAAGAGTCAACCGTGCGTTTGCCCTTGATCGAGAGCAGCAATTCGATGGTCTGCTTGACGCAGGCGACAGCTTGCTTGACCTCAGGCGCGGTATCGAGCACGGCAGAAAATTTATTGGTAGCGAGATAGTTGCCGACGGTGTACGGAACGACGAAATACCCATCGGAGAGCCCCTGCATCAGCGCACTGGCTCCCAGGCGGTTGGCGCCATGGTCAGAGAAGTTGGCTTCGCCGATAACAAACAGGCCGGGGATGGTGCTTTGCAGGTTGTAGTCCACCCACAGGCCGCCCATGGTGTAGTGGATGGCGGGGTAAATGCGCATGGGAACCTTGTAGGGGTTCTCATCGGTGATGCGCTGGTACATGTCGAACAGGTTGTCGTAGCGATCGCGGATGGTCTTCTCGCCCAGCCGCCGGATGGCGTCGGTAAAGTCTAGATAGACCCCAAGCCCGGTCTCGCCTACGCCGCGGCCCTCGTCGCAAACCGCTTTCGCGTTGCGGGACGCCACGTCGCGCGGTACAAGATTGCCGAAGCTCGGGTAACGGCGCTCCAGGTAGTAGTCGCGTTCTGCTTCCGGTATCTGATCGGGGGAACGTTTGTCACCGGCCTTCAACGGCACCCAGATGCGGCCGTCATTGCGCAGCGATTCGCTCATCAGGGTGAGCTTGGATTGGTAGTCGCCGGAAACGGGGATACACGTGGGATGAATTTGGGTGTAGCAAGGGTTGGCAAAGAGCGCTCCACGTTTGTGGGCGCGCCAGATGGCGGTCACATTGGAGCCCTTGGCGTTGGTGGAGAGGTAGTAGACGTTGCCATATCCGCCGGTGCCCAGGATGACCGCATCGGCAAAGTGGGTGGTGATGACGCCGGTGACCAGGTGCCGGGCGACGATTCCGCGGGCCTTGCCGTCGATGACGATCAGGTCGAGCATCTCGGTGCGCGGGTGCATGGTAACGGTACCCGCGTGGATCTGACGTTCGAGCGCCTGGTAGGCGCCGAGCAGCAACTGCTGGCCGGTCTGGCCGCGAGCGTAGAAGGTGCGCGAGACCTGGGCGCCGCCAAAGGAACGGTTGGTGAGCGCACCGCCGTATTCGCGGGCGAAGGGAACTCCCTGGGCCACGCATTGATCGATGATGTTGACGCTCATCTGGGCCAGCCGATAAACGTTGGCCTCGCGTGCGCGGAAGTCTCCCCCTTTCACGGTGTCGTAGAAGAGGCGGTACACGCTGTCGCCGTCGTTTTGGTAGTTCTTGGCGGCGTTGATGCCGCCCTGGGCGGCGATGGAGTGCGCGCGGCGGGGCGAATCCTGAAAGCAGAAGCACTGGACTCTGTAGCCAAGCTCGCCCAGGGTGGCGGAAGCGGAGGCTCCCGCAAGGCCGGATCCGACGACGATGATCGAGTGTTTGCGCTTATTCGCGGGATTGACCAGTTTGAAGTCGAAGCGAGCCTGTTCCCATGCCTGATCGATGGGGCCCGTAGGTGCTTTGGAGTCAAGGATCATCTATTTCACCAGCCCCAGTAGAACGCTTATCGGAATGGAAATGTAGCCCAGGACAATGAGCACCGCGATGACCAGGGCCGCCTTTTTGAGTCTCGCTGTGTGTTGTGGCTGGTGGATGCCGACGGTTTGAAACATGCTCCACAGGCCGTGGCGCAGGTGCAGTCCCAAAAGGCAGATGGCGACGATGTAAGAAAGCGAGACCCACCAGACCTGGAAACCGGAAACCACATTGTGGTACACGTCGCCCTCAATGTAGGCCGCGCCGGGATGGATGTAGCCGGCGGTCAGGTGCAGGAGATGAAAGATGATGAAGGCAAGCACGATGGGGCCCGACCAGTACATGGTCCTCGACGCATACGAGGAGGCGATCGCCTTTTTGACCGAATAACCGACCGGACGTGCCTGCTTGTTACGCAGGGCCAATTGCACGGTCGCGATAATGTGCAGGGCGATCGCAATCAGCAGGATGATGCGCACCGGCCAGAGAAACTCTCCAATGCTATGCAGAAATGCGCCGTAGGCGTTCAGTTTTGCCGGGCCCTCAAATATCTGGAGATTGCCGAGCAGGTGACCGATCACAAAGGCGAACATGAGGACGCCGGTGACGGCCATCACGATCTTCTTACCGATGGTGGAGGCCCAGAAGCCAGGCGCCCGATTGTCCCGAGGGACGGCTGCAATTGTGCTCATTTAGGTTCTTCCGATGCCTCAGGAGGGGCCAAAACTGAATCTGGCCCAACTCTCTATTATTGGGGTCCGACAGAAGCACCGTCAAGGTTTGGGCCCGCGCGATTTGGCGAGAGAGACGATTCAGGGCAAGAGTTCCAATAGGGCGCGAAAGGCTCGCCCGCGGTGGCTATGTGTCCACCTTGACCGATCATCGATTTCCGCCATGGTGTGGTCCAGGGAAGGCACATAAAAGAGCGGATCATATCCGAAGCCGCCGGAGCCCCGTGGAGCGGTGAGGATGCGGCCTTCGACCGCGCCCTCAGCGGCTAACCAGGGAGATCCATCCTGAGCAACGGCCAGCGCACAGCGGTAGCGGCCGCCGCGCTCGTTGTCTGCAACCCCGGCGAGCTGCTGTAACAGAAGAAGGTTGTTGTTGGCGTCTGGGCTGTCGGCTTCGTGGAACCCGGCGTCAGCGGCGTAGCGGGCGGAGCGAACACCAGGCGCGCCCGTAAGAAAATCGACCTCGAGTCCGGAGTCGTCGGCCAACACCATTTCGCCGGGAAGAAAGCGACTGTAGTAGATCGCCTTATCACACGCAATATCTGCGAAGGTCGGGCCATCCTCCGCAGGGGCCTCGATGGCGTTGAGACCGGGGAGGGGGAGAATGCTGATGCCGTGACTGGCGGCCGCCAGGCTGAAGTCGCGCAACTTGCCCGGGTTGGTGCTGGCGATGTAAAGAGTACGCGCCATCAGTGAAATGGGGCCAGGGGGCAGCCCTCGCAACGAGGCTTTGGGCCGCAATGCTGTTTGCCCACGGCGACTACCAGCGCGTGGAACTCGTTGTAAAGCGGCAAGCGAAATTCAACTGGGTCGTTGACAAATGCGGCATCCACCAGTTGTTGCAGGTGGCCATATTTCTTATCTCGGCCGGCGAGCCCATGGCGGTCGGCAATGCGGCGGAGATACTCATCCACGACTGCAACCGGATGGAGCAACGCGTAGAGCAGAATGGCGTCGGCTGTCTCCTCTCCTACTCCTGGCAGGGCCAGCAGTTGGCGGCGTACTTCGCTAGTGGGTTGGGCCGAGAGCCGGGCCAAAGAGGAATCGTGCTCTCGATCGAGAAAAATGACAAAGGCCTTGATGGCCGCGGCCTTGCGAACCATATAGCCTGAGGGGCGGATGAGCGCACGCAGCTCCTCCTCCTGAATTGCCCTCAGGCCTTCGAGGTTCATGACACCGTGTGTAATGAGGTTGGCTATCGAGCGCTCTACTCCGCGCCATGAGGTGTTTTGGGTCAGATAAGCGCCGACGATCACCTCCAGCGGCGTCTGCGCCGGCCACCATTGCTGGGGGCCATACGCGGCGGCCAGCTGATCGTGAAAATTGCGCAGAATGGGCCCCGCTGCTTTGGTCATGACTTCGGCTTCTGTTGCTGCAACTGTTTTTTCCAACCCAGCAGCTTGGCTTTGAGAGCCTCGGCTTCTGCCTCGGCGATCATCCCCTTGTGCTGATACAGGATGGAGAGGCTGGTATGGGCCAGCACTTCGTCGGGGTCCAGCTGGAGCAGGCGGTGCGCTACCTCGATCGCTCCGTCGAAGTCGCCTTGCTCCTGCAGCGCGCGGATAAGCCCGTGCATGGCATCGAGCATGCCGGGATCCGCTTCGAGGCAGCGGCGCAGGCCCTCCGCGGCGGCGGCGGCATCGCCTTCCGCGAGCCGGTCGAGTGCCTGGTGGTAGAGCTCTTCGGCGGCGGAGGGGTGAGAGCGCGGTGGCATGATCTTAATGGCCTGACTCAATGATAGCGGTTAGGATGAACGAAACAAAGCATCTACCGGAGGACCCACCGAATGAGTTTCATCCTCGCCGATGGCTGGCTGATCACTATGAACGAGCGCCGGGAAATCCTGGAGCGCGGCAGCGTCTGCGTGGAAAACGATCGCATCGCCGCCGTGGGCAGCCGCCGGCAGTTGCAGCAGCAATACCCAGGGGCCGAAGTGGTGGATTGCACCGGGCGCATTGTGATGCCGGGGATGGTGAATACCCATACCCATTTGTTCCAGACCCTGCTCAAGGGCCTGGGGGACGACATGGTGCTGAAGAAGTGGTTCACCTGCATGACAGCGCCGAGCGCGGTGCACCTGACTGCCCCGGACGCCCATGCGGCCGCGCTTCACGGGTGCGTCGAGTCCATTCGTTCCGGGGTCACCACCTTGGTGGACTTCATGTATGTTCACCCGCAGCCGGGTTTGATTACGTCCGTGGTGGATGCGTTCCACATGACCGGCATGCGGGGGTTCGTTTGC
>Ga0302324_100023029_pt1 | contig 12070 bp, 9 predicted proteins | sample Palsa_T0_1_FD_201949 | JGI IMG/M metagenome (GOLD analysis project Ga0302324, IMG submission 201949) | Peat permafrost microbial communities from Stordalen Mire near Abisko, Sweden - Palsa_T0_1 | ecosystem: Environmental > Terrestrial > Soil > Palsa > Peat permafrost | place: Sweden: Abisko...
GTAATCTGATGGCATTCTCTTTGCGTGGAGAAAAGGCTGAATTCATGCGTTGCAATAACATTCTCGAGGCCTTTGGCAATACGCCCATCGTGCGGCTGAATCGCGTCGCGCGAGATACCGAAGCCGAAGTCTACGTCAAAGCCGATTATATGAATCCCGGCGGTTCGGTGAAGGACCGCATCGGAACTTCGATGATTGATGATGCCGAGCGCCGCGGCCTGCTGAAGCCCGGGGGCACCATCATTGAAGGAACCAGCGGCAACACTGGAATGGGCCTGGCGCTGGTGGCGGCGGTACGCGGCTACAAAGCCGTCTTCACCATCACCGACAAGCAATCGAAGGAAAAAGTTGATCTACTGAAAGCGTTCGGCGCCGAAGTGATCGTCTGCCCCACGGCCGTTGAACCGGATGATCCGCGAAGTTACTATTCCGTCGCGAAAAAACTGGCGCGCGAAATCCCTAATTCCTTTTACCCCAACCAGTACGACAATCCCATGAATCCCGAGGCCCATTATCTGACCACGGGGCCGGAAATCTGGAAGGACAGCGAAGGCAAAATTACGCATTTCGTTTGCTGTATGGGAACGGGCGGGACAATCAGCGGAACGGCTCGCTACCTGAAGGAACAGAATCCGGCCGTGAAGGTGATCGGCGTGGATCCCGTCGGCTCACTTTTTTATGAATTCTTCAAAACCGGAACGGTCGGCAAGGCTGGTACATATGTGGTCGAGGGATTCGGGGAAGACTTTTTTCCCACCACGATGGATTTCAAGATCATTGACGATGCAATTCAGGTAACTGACGAAGAATGTTTTGTGTGGGCGCGGCGTTTGGCGCGCCTCGAGGGAATCTTCACCGGCGGATCGGGCGGCGGATGCGTTTCGGCGGCACTCCAGGTGGCGCACCGATGCAAAAAGGGCGACTTCATCGTGGCCATTCTTCCGGATTCCGGGATGCGTTATCTGAGCAAAATCTACAATGACGGATGGATGCGCGACCACGGTTACGCTGACGTTGCGGTGACGCTGACCGCTGGCGACGTGGTGCGGGCTAAGCGCCAATCGCGCAATGGAGAGCAGCGCGAACTGCTGCTGGCCCGGCCGTACCAGACCGTTTTTCACGCGCTGCACACCATGCAGACGCAGGATATTTCCCAATTACCGGTCTTCGAGGAAGAAAATCCCATCGGGACGATTTATGAAGACCAAATTCTGAATCTCGCCCTCCAGGGGAAAGATCTGCGCAAGCTGGTGATTCGCGAAGTGATGGGTGAGCCGCTGCCGGTTATTCCCAAGGACGCTCCCGTCGAACGTTTGACATACTCACTTAGCCATACCGGGCCGGCCGTCTTCGTAGAAATGCAGCCCGGCGAATTCGAGATTCTCACCAAGTTCGACCTGATGGGCACGATCGCCGGTCTCGTCGAGCAAGTGCGATGACCCCGCGCGAATCCGCGGCGGAATGAAACCTGATGAAAATTGACGACTTTCAAAGCCGACTTCGCGAGCATGTGCTCGTCGCCGATGGCGCGATGGGCTCGATGCTCTATGAAGCGCTGGGCCCGCAGCGCTCGCTCGACGAACTGAACGCCACGCACCCGGAAATCGTTTTCAGCATCCATCAAAAATATATCGAGGCAGGCGCCCAGATCATCGAAACGAACACTTTCGGCGCGAACCGTATCAAGCTCGCCGCCAACGGCCTGGGAGATCGCGTCGCTGCTTTGAATCATCGCGGAGTAAAAATCGCCCGCGAGGCTCGCGAAGCTGCCCCGCATGAAGTATTTATCGCCGGCTCGATCGGCCCGCTGGGCATTCAGCGGCACGTCCAGGACGTGCCCGCGGAGGAGTTGCGGGAAATCTTCCGCGAGCAAGCTGGGGCGCTGGAAGAGCGCGGCGTGGATTTTTTCATTCTCGAAACTTTTACCGATATGGAAGAACTGCTGGCCGCAGTGGACGCCATTCGGTCGTTTTCGCAATTGCCGGTGGTGGCACAGCTCACTTTTTCCGAGGAAGGCACGGCGTTTGACGGCACCAGGCCGCTGGACGCCTGGCGAAGCCTGGTGGAGAAAAATATTCAGGCCATCGGCGCGAATTGCACCATCGGCCCGCAATCCCTGTTGCCCATTCTGCAGGAGTTCGCCAACGCCGCTGCCGGGCTGCCCCTTAGCGCCATGCCCAACGCAGGCTTCCCCAAGCGCGTGGGCGACCGCATCGTCTATCCCCGTTCGTCGCCGGAATATTTTGCGGCCTTTGCGCGCGAGGCCGCCGCGCTCGGCGTCCGCATTCTCGGCGGATGCTGCGGCACCACGCCCGAGCATATTCGCGCGGTAGCGGAAGCCGCGAAAAGAGCCGCGCCGGAGCCTGCTCGCGCCTCCGCCGTGGTCAGCGAACGCACCGTACCCGCCGGTGAGAAGGCCGAGGCGCCGGCTGCCCGCGCTCCTCAAAGCTGCCTATGGCGGAAAATCACCGCGGGCAAATTCGCGGTTTCCGTCGAAATTGATCCTCCCAAGGGTGTCTCCATTGACCGCATCGTCGAACAAGTGCGCCGAGTCATGGACTCCGGTCAGGTGGATGCGATTGACATCAATAGTGGAACGCTGGCGCGTGTGGGGATGGATGCGTTGATGCTGGCCGGCGCGCTGGAAGCTCGCGGCATCGAAACGATTCCGCATCTCACCACGCGCGATGCCAACATCATCGGGTTGCAGGCTGTCCTTCTGGGGGCCTGGACCATCGGCGGCGTGCGCAACGTGCTGGCCATCACCGGTGACCCGCCATCGTTTGGCGACCACCCGGAAACAAGCGGCGTTTATGAAGTGGATTCCATCGGGCTGGTGAAAGTGATGTCGCGATTGAATCAGGGAACGGACTGGGCCGGCAAGCAGTTGGGCGGCGCAACGAATTTCACGATTGGTGTAGCGCTGAATCCCGTCGCCGAAGATCTGGATCTTGAAATTGAGCGTTTCGAGGCAAAGGTTGCCGCGGGCGCGCATTTTGCGATGACCCAGCCGATCTTCGATCCGGAACACTGGCACACATTCGAGAAACGGTACGGCGGCAAATCGCCAATTCCCATTCTGGCCGGCCTCTGGCCGCTCACCAGCCATAAACAGGCGGTGCGCCTCAATAACGAAGTCCCCGGCATCGTGATTCCCGAGCCCACTCTGAGACAGATGGAAGCGGCGGGAGCCGGCGCGCGCGATTGCGGCTTCGCTCTGGCGCGCACCATGCTGGATTGGGCGCGCACGGAGCTCGCCGGCGCTTACCTGATTCCTTCCTTCAAGCGCTACGAAGAAATCCTCGAACTGTTTTAGTCAGCCGCGCATTTCTTTGCGGGTCGATTCTTTGTCTCACGCCAACTGGATGACTGTTTCCTGCAGGATCAACAGATTTCTTTGAGGAAGTCTCCGCTTTTGTTAGGCTGGGGCCTCGAAGCGGCCGTTTGCCCCTGGCAGTTCTCCGCCTCGGAGAATGAAATTTTTGCCCGCTTCCGTGCGTACTAATCTATGGAGCATCGTAAAGCGTCGGACAGCATGAGTGAAGTCCAGGTGACGGAAGTCCTGGCAGCTGCCAGGGAGGGTGACCCCGAGGCCTGGGGGCGGCTTTACAGCAAGTACGCGCCCGCCATTTTTCGGTTTTGCCGCCGCTCGATGCCCACGCGGGAAGACGCGGAGGATGCCACGGGTGAGATTTTCATCAAGGTGCGGGAAAAGCTGGGTCAGTATGACGCCACCCGGCCCTTCACCGCATGGCTTTACACGGTCTCGGCGAATCATTGCTGGGACATACTGAGGCGGCGCCGTGTGCGGCAGGATTTGGAAACCGGAGACGTGGACGACATGCCGCTGGCGCATCCGGATCCGGGTCAACTCGAACGGCTCATGACGGATAGCACCAACCACCAGATCCGCTCCGCTCTCGAAAAAATGCCGGCGCGCGCCCGCGTGGCGCTGGTGCTTCGCTATTACTCGGAGATGAGTTACGACGAAATCGCGGATACGCTCAGTGTGAGGCGCACCTTCGTCGGCGTACTGCTGCTGCGCGCGCGGCATCAGCTCCGTGAAATTATTCTGGCAACAGGCGGCAAGGAACTGCAATCCGTCGCTGGAAGCAAGCCATGAACCATTTCGACGAAATGGCCTGCATGCTGTATTTGGATGGACAGCTCGAAGCAGACCGCTCTCGCGATTTATTGCGTCACGCCGGTGAATGCGCGGCGTGCGGCACGCTGCTGCGCGCCCTGGAAAAAGAAAGCGGTTGGATGCGGGCTGCAATGGCAGAGGAATCCGAACCCTTACCCTCGCGCGTGCTCGCCCCTCCGTCCCGCGCGTGTACCCCCTGGGGCTGGATTGCCGCATTTGGCCTGGCAACCGTCGGCGGCTATACGCTTTGGGACGGATTGATTGCACCCTGGCAGCAGCAGTTGAGCAATGCCGGGCTGAACAGCAATAACTTGTTCACGATTCTGGTTTTCCACGGAGCTTTCTGGAAAGGATGGGACTCTATGCGAACTATTGTCGAATTTATTGCGCTATTCACGCTTGCCGCACTGGTCGTCTGGTTTACGAGGCGGGGCCGGCGATATTGGGTCGCGGCTGCCGTGGTGACCACTCTTGCGCTTCCGATGGGCTTTGGCGCCGTGGCAAACGCCCAGAGCAGCCAGCTAACCCAGCACGTGGCACAGAACTTGGCGCGGAACATGGCCCACCAGGTGGCGCAGAACGCCATTACCTCCGCCGCGGAACAGTCGAATTCAATTCCCGCCGCCGAAGTCACTCTCCACGCTGAGAACTACACACTGCCGGCGGGCGAAACGCAGCACAGTGACGTGATCATCGCCGGCAACTTCGCGCATATTGACGGCACGGTAGAAGGCGACGTGATCGCTTTCGTCCAGGACATGGACATCACCGGCCACGTGGAAGGCGATGTAATCGTCTCTGCGCGCAGCCTGCGCGTCAGCGGCCAGGTGGATGGAAATGTGCGCAGCTATGGCCAGTTTACGGTCATCTCCGGGAGTGTTGCACGCAACGTGACCGCGGGTTGTGAAACCTTTCAACTCGAACCAGGCGCGAAAATCGGCTGGGGGCTGATCCTCGGTGCCAGCAACGCCGTTCTCAGCGGCGACATAGGACGGAATTTACTGGCGGGAACAAAATCCACCGAGATAGATGGCACGGTTGGCGGCAATGTGACCATGACGCTGCAACACACCACCATCGGACCGCACGCGGAAATTCGCGGCGCCACGCGAATTCGGGGGCAGTACGAACCTGATGTTTCTGCTACAGCAAAGCTCGGCAGCCCTATTGAGTTTACTCGCCGACATGAAACCAGCCACTATCGCGAGGGCAAGTTTTATGTGCACCGGGTGCTGCATTGGGGCGCGGCTTTCGTGCTGGGACTGGTGCTGCTGGCATTGTTGCCGGCCATGTTTGACCGCATCACCCGCGCGGGACGTAGCACCGCTTCCCTCATCGGCATATTAATTCTGCCGGGCATTCCCATAATCGCCATCATCGCCTGCATAACGCTTGTGGGAATTCCGCTGGCCCTGTTGGCGCTGTTTCTCTATATCGTCGCTCTCTATGCTTCACAGATTTTTGTAGGCGAGATTGTAGGCGAAATGCTGATGGGGAGGCCAGTGGGATTCGGCGGATTATTGGGAAGGATGGCGGTGGGCTTGTTGATTGTGCAGGCGTTGTCGTTGGTCCCTCATGTCGGCGGCTGGTTCACTTTCGTGGTGCTGGTGTGGGGACTGGGCGCAATCTCCATTGCTCTGTTCCGCACCTTTCGCCATGCTTCCGCCGTTTCCTAGAACACTCGAAGTGGGGCGCCAACCGCGATCCGGCTTCGACCGCGGGAGCGCCCTAGGCTTGGATAATTCCCAATTCACGGCCGACCTTGCCCAGAATTTCCAGAGCTCTGGCCAGGTCGGCTCGTTTATGCGTTGCCGTCACGATTGTGCGGATGCGCGCCTTCCCCTGTGGCACCGTGGGAAATCCGATGGCCACTCCGAAGACTCCCTCGTCGAAAAGCCGCCGGGAAAATTCCGAGCATTTCGCGGCGTCTCCTACCATGATGGGCGTGATGGGCGTTTGACTGCCACCGGTGTTGAAACCTAGTTTCTTAAGTCCGCGCTTGAAGAATTTCGTGTTGCTCCACAATCTGCGGATCAGTTTCTCACCTTCAGGAGAATCGAGCAGGGTGAATGCCGCCTGGCAGGTCGCCACGACGGATGGCGGATGCGACGTGGAAAACAGAAACGGACGCCCGCGATGGTGGAGAAATTCAATCAGGTCACGCGCACCACAAACATATCCGCCGAGCGAGCCGACAGCCTTGCTCAGCGTCCCTACCTGGATATCCACGCGGCCGTGGCAGCCCAGGTGGTCCACCGTCCCGCGGCCGTTGCGTCCGAGCACGCCGCTGGCATGCGCGTCGTCCACCATCATGATGCAATGATATTTCTCCGCCAGGTCGCAGAGCCGCGGCAGCGGCGCAATGTCCCCGTCCATCGAAAAAACGCCGTCGCTGATCAGAAGCTTCTTCCCCGGCCAATTTTCCGTTTCCTTCAGGATGCGCTCGCAATCCTCCATATTCTTGTGCTGGTAAACCTTGATCGTTCCCCTGGAGAGGCGGCAGCCGTCAATAATGGAGGCGTGGTTCAACTCGTCGGAAATGATGAGGTCTTCCTTGCCGAGGATGGCGGAAACCGTGCCCGCGTTGGCCGTGAATCCTGACTGAAATACCACGCACGCTTCGGTTCCCTTGAAACGCGCGATCTGCTCCTCCAGCTCCATGTGCATTTTCATCGTGCCGGCAATGGTCCGTACGGCGCCGGAACCCACGCCGAATTGCTTCGTCGCATCGATCGCCGCGCGGCGCAGCGCTTTGTTTGTCGTCAGGCCCAGATAATTGTTTGAACTGAGGTTGATGACTTCCTTCCCATCGAAAATCGTGACAGGCTTCTGCTCGCCTTCCAAAATTTTCAGGTGGAAATATAAATGCTGCGCTTTCAGTTCCTCCAGGGCGTCGTGAAGGTATTGCAACTGTGGGCGCGTTGCCGTGGCCATTGTCCCTCCTTAATGCGGAGCCTTACCGTCGGGATAGAAGAGGATTTTGCTCGCCTGTCCCGCGCGAAGCAGCGCAAATGCATCCTCAAAACGGTCCAGCGGGAAACGCTCGCGGAAGAGCGGCTCCAGATTCAGCTTCCCGGAGCGCAGCAGCTCGTCCATCTGCACCCAGGTCTCAAACATTTTCCGGCCGTAGATGCCATGCACCGTCGCGCCTTTGAAAATCACGTCATTGATAAGGTCGAACTCGACGGGACGCGACGGCAATCCCAGCAGAGACGCGCGGCTTCCCGGCCGCAACATCTGAAAGCCTTGGCGGATGGCGGCGGGGTTGCCGCTCATTTCCAGCAGCACGTCCACGCCGGCCCCGCCCGTAGCCTCGCGAATATGTTTCACGGCATCGCCCGCCGAAGGATCGATTGCTTCATCGGCGCCCATCTGGCGCGCCAGCGCCCGGCGATGTTCATTCACTTCAGTAGCGAAAAGGACCGAACAGCCGCAAGCTTTGGCGACCGTAATGGCCATCAGTCCTATGGGCCCGCAACCCGTTACCACAGCGGTTTGTCCGGCAATCGGCCCGGAGAGCACCGTATGCACCGCATTTCCGAGCGGGTCCATGATCGCGGCGTAATGCTCGGGAATTGACGGATGAATTTTCCAGATATTTTTCGCGGGCAGTTTCACGAATTCCGCGAAGCAGCCGTCCACATCGATTCCCGCAACTTTCACGTTCTGGCAAAGATGCGGCTGACCCATGCGGCAGGGACGGCAGGTGTAGTCGGCAATATGCATCTCCGCGCTGACGAAATCGCCCACGTGGATGGACTCCACATCCACATCCGGGCCGATTTTCTCGACGATGCCGCAAAACTCGTGGCCAAATGTCATCGGAGGATGTATACGTGACTGCGACCAGCGGTCCCAATCGTAGATATGCAAATCCGTCCCGCAGATGGAAGTCGCCCGCACACGCACGAGGACCTCGCCGGGTCCGACGATTGGGGCAGGCACCGTTTCCAATTGCGCGCCCTTTTCCGGGCGTGATTTGCGCAAAGCCTTCATCATAGTGTTGGACATGGAGGACAGGCCGGGAGCGGGCCATCGAAAACGAAATCTTAGCATAGCGCCGCAACGGCTGAAAATCCGTGGCTCTGCCTGCCGATGACGAGCGCGCCAGATAGGTCACGCTGCCGGTCCGTGGGCCTCGTGCATTGTGGAAGATACGCGACATCGGGAACGTCATTCCGTTACAATCGGCGGCGAACAACGGAGGAACGAATGGGATTCAAAGGCAGGCTGGAGGAAATCCGCACTGGCTTCGAGCGGCCATTCTGGGTCGCCAATGTCAGCGAGCTATTCGAGCGGCTGGCGTATTACGCCGCGTTCGCGTCGCTCGCCAATTACCTGCACGAGCGGCTGAATTTCTCCACGCAGCAAACCGGCGCGCTGACGGGCTTTTTCGGCGGCATGGTGTGGTTTCTGGCGATTTTTGGCGGCGCGGTTGCCGACCGGCTGGGATTTCGCCGCGCGCTGTCTCTGGCCTACCTGATTCTCACCTGCGCGTATTTCCTGATCGGCTCGCTGGGCTCGGCGTGGATAATGCCGCTGCGCAGCGCCGTGCCCTTGTTTGGCCTGGTAGCTGTGGTGCTGGCCTTGCCTGCGCTGGGCATCGCGATGGTGAAGCCCGCAGTGGGGGGAACCACGGCGCGCTCTTCGTCGGAAAACGTCCGCTCGATCGGGTATTCCATTTACTACACGATCGTGAATATCGGAGGCGCCGCCGGCCCATTCGTCGCCTCGTATGTACACCAGCACCTTAGTGTCGAGAACGTATTTCGCATGTCGGCCCTGTGCGTTTTCCTGATGTTTTTCGGCGTGCTGATTTTCTTCCGCGAACCCCGCCGCTCCGGCGATGCGCCCGCGCCTAGCTTTGCCGAGGCCTCGCGAAATTTCTGGACGGTGGTGACCAATCCGCGGTTCATGGCATTCCTGCTGATTTTCACCGGGTATTGGATTGTCTTCTGGCAGGAATTCATCATGCTGCCGATCTATATCCACGGCTACATCAATCCGAAGGCCGACGTGGAAATGATCCTGATGACCGACGCGACGGCCGTGATATTTTTTCAGGTGCTGATTAACTATCTGACACGCAAAATTCCCGCTTTCCGCGCCATCACCATCGGCACTTTGATTTCGAGCCTGGCATGGCTGGTTCTGGCGAGTCATGCGGCGGTGTGGGCGGCGATAGCGTCCATTCTTATGGTGGCGCTGGGAGAAATGATTCAGGCGCCGCGTTACTACGAATATATTTCGCGGCTCGCGCCTGCCGGCCAGCAAGGGACGTACATGGGCTTCGCTTTTTTGCCCATCGGCATCGGCTCGTTACTGGGCGGGTGGCTCGGGGGCAGTGTGATGCACTACTTCGGCGAGGTTGTGCACCAGCCCAACCGGGCATGGTGGGTGATTAGCGGTATCGGCGTCGCAACCGCGTTGCTATTGGGAATCTACGACCGCCTGCTAAAGCCTGGCGAACAAGCAGCAGAGAACTGGCGGGATGGAAAGACAGAAGCCCCCGCGCTTGCCGGACCGGGAATGCCTGGCAGACACGAGGGCCTCTAGTATTCTTGCGCGGCTGTTACTTCAGAATGGCGTCTTTGAACGCCTTCGCGGCGCGGAGCCGCACAACCGTCTTGGCCTTGATCTTGATAGCCTCGCCGGTGGCGGGATTACGTCCCATCCGCGCTTTACGATGCGCCTTTACGGCGCGCCCTATACCGGGAATTACAAACTTGCCCGGGCCTTTTGCTTCCTTTACGGCGAGCTTGAAAAGCTCATCGAAAAAGAGCGCCACTTGCTTCTTGGTGAGACCCACCTTTTCGGCTAGATGCGTCACGATCTTGGACTTGCTCATCGGATTTGCCATCGAATTCTCCGTTCCTCCTCGTCAGGCCCCTGTTATTTGTTCCCGGGGCATCGCGGGCACTATATCCGCACCTGCGCATTTCTGCAAGCGCAAACCCTCACGAAACGCCTGAAAATTGCATGTTTCTTGCACGGCAAGCCCGTAGGCGAGTCTAAGCTGTGCCAAGCTTTTGATAGAACAGCGCGGCTGACCGGATGCCGCCAAAATAGTTTTCAAGATTCAGGTGCTCGTCCGGCGCATGCGCATTTTCGTCCGGCAGGCCGAAACCCACCAGCACGCACGGAACCTTGAACGTGTCGTATACCTGCGTAACCAAAGGAATTGAACCGCCTTCCCGAATGAAAACAGCCTTTTTCCCGAAGCCTTCCTCCAGTGCCTCCCGCGCCGTCTGGAAGATGGGATGCGTGTAAGGCGCCACCCAGGGCTTTCCGGAACTCAGCACTTCCAGTTTGCACGTCACTGTTTTCGGCACGAGACTGCGAATGTATTTTTCCACCAAGCGCGTGATCTTTTGTGGATCTTGATGGGGCACCAACCGGCAGGAAAACTTTGCCCAGGCCTTCGCCGGGATAACGGTCTTGGCGCCCTCGCCCATGTAGCCGCCCCAAATTCCATTTACTTCCAACGTGGGCCGGCACCACAGGCGCTCGACAATCGTGAAGCCTTTTTCTCCGCCCAAGCCGGGGGAGCCGACAGTCCTGCGAAAATCCTTCTCCTTCCACGGGAGGGAATTCAGCGCCTTGCGTTCGCTCTTCGTGGGCACAATCACGTCCTTATAAAAGCCGGGCACGGTGACACGTCCGTTCTTGTCGTGTAGTTTGGCGATCAACTCAGAAAGGATCGTCAACGGATTTGGCGCGGAGCCGCCGAAAACGCCGGAGTGCAAATCCTGCGCCGCTCCCTTGATTTCAATCTGGTAGTAACTCAGTCCTCGGAGCCCATACGTGATGCTGGGCACGCCCGGCGCCAACATGCTGGTGTCGGATAGCACGAGCGCATCGGCCGCCAGCTTCTTGCGGTCCTTGACGAGGTAGCTCCCCAGGCTCGGGCTGCCAACCTCCTCTTCGCCCTCGATCATCACTTTTACGTTGAGGGGCAGCTTTCCGTACACGCGCATCAGGGATTCCAGCGCCTTCAAATGGATGTGCGTCTGGCCCTTGTCATCCGCCGTGCCCCGGCCGTACAAATTTCCCTTGCGCACCTCGGGTTCGAATGGCGGCGACGTCCAAAGATCCAGCGGCTCGGCTGGCTGGACGTCATAGTGCCCGTAAATCAGCACCGTGGGCTTTCCGGAGGCTTTCAGCGATTCGCCATAGACGATCGGATGCATTGGCGTGCGCGTGATTTCGACATTTTCCAAACCAGCCGCGCGCAGCCGCCCCGCCACCCACTGCGCGGCCCGCTCGACGTCATTTTTATTTTCACTTTTCGTGCTGACGCTGGGTATGCGCAGGAATTCCTTCAACTCCTCGAGATGGCTTTCCTGATGTTCATTGATGTATCCGATGAGGTCCATAATCCGCCTTTTCCGGCTGCTGTGAAGTGATCGTCTCGGGGTGCATCAAAAATACGCCGCAACATCTGCCGCCCAAACCCGCCGATTGATTGTACGGAATGCGAAGAGTGTCGGCAAGAGCAATGCGCGCCCTTCGTGGGTTGACGCGCGCCCGTTGAATGTTTGAATATATGACTCATGCTACCGGAGGCTCGTCCTTCATCTCCGTCCTCGTGGCGCGGGAATTCCCGCCGCTTTGCCCGCGTCCCACTGGTCGTTCGGGGAACTAATTCCGCGGAAGAGCGGTTTCGTGAGACCGCGCGTACCATTATGATTCAGGCGCAGGGTGGCTTGCTGTATCTGAACGAAAGCGTGGAGATCGACGTTACGCTAATCCTTTATAATCCCGAGACCGAAGAAGAGCAGGAGTGCCGTGTCAACTATCTCGGAGAAGTATCCAGGCAGGGCCAGCGCGTCGGCGTGGAATTTATTTCCCCGGCCCCCCACTTTTGGGGTGTGGATTTTTCGGCGACGGCTCCTCCTCAGCGCGCCGTCACTCCGACGTGAGATG
>Ga0302324_100023030_pt1 | contig 12069 bp, 5 predicted proteins | sample Palsa_T0_1_FD_201949 | JGI IMG/M metagenome (GOLD analysis project Ga0302324, IMG submission 201949) | Peat permafrost microbial communities from Stordalen Mire near Abisko, Sweden - Palsa_T0_1 | ecosystem: Environmental > Terrestrial > Soil > Palsa > Peat permafrost | place: Sweden: Abisko...
GCGCCAATTCAGATCCGGTTGCGCCGCATAGAAGTAATGGTAGTAATACTGATTCGTGGTGGAATCAAACTTCCACGCCGACCCTCCAAACCCCGACACCCAATTGTTGGGGGGGGCGTCCGGCCCTTTTCCATCGCGCCAGATATACCAGTCGCGATGTGCGGACGTGCGCGACGACTTCGAGTCCAGAAACCACTGGTGCTGATCGGAGGTGTGATTGACAACAAAGTCGAGGATGATGTGGATGTCGTGCTTCTTGGCCTCGCTGGCCAGCAGATCAAAGTCCGCCAGCGTTCCATACATGGGATCGATGTTCTCGTAATCGGAGACGTCGTAGCCGAAGTCCACCTGCGGCGAAGGAAAGCAAGGTGAAATCCAGATGGCATCCACGCCCAGATCCTTCAGGTAGTCCAGCTTCGATGCGATCCCCTTCAAGTCGCCGACGCCGTCATTGTTGCTGTCGGCGAAGCTGCGCGGATAAATCTCATAGAACACCGCATTTTGCCACCACTGCTGGCCCGCTGCATCCACGGCATGGGAGGATGTCTGCGCGGCCGCAGTCAACCCTGCAATGCAGGCACACACCAGAAACCTTGCTGTCCGCGAAATGATGCTGTTCATCCTTAGGACCTCCATCGAGGATAGGCACCGCAGCGATGCCTTGTTGAGATTGAACTCTTCTGCCCGGCGAGTCAAACTCTCCGCAGCGCTTCTTGCTTATGGCGTGTCGAGGTGGATCACGATGGTGTGGTGCAAATAGTCCGCATCTTTAACTCTGTAGGGATCTCAATTCGAAGATTTCCCTGGTCAGAATAGCGCCGTCCACCGAACTGATCTGTCCCGCGAGAGCCGTAGCTGGCAAAGTGAAGGTTCATGGAATAGAGAAGCAGGGGCGCATTCTAGCACGAGCCAAAACTCACCGCTTCTTCCCGGCTGGCAGCGCCCCACCCGATCCTTCTTTCAGGGCGTGGATGGCGTCGACCGGCAAGTCCGCGAAATGTTCGACCAGGCCACTCGGCCAACGAATCTCTACCCATTCGATTTTCGTCGCCATTCCCAACCCGAAGTGCACCCTCATATCGCTACTCGAAATGTAGCTGGAGCCGCTACGAACTTCATCCACCAGTATTCGCGACCCCGTCTTCACCAAAATCCGCGCCCCGATTCCGTCACGATTCGACTTCGTTCCCACGGTCCGAATCGCGATCCAATGATTCGGCGTCCGGATCTGATTCACCAGCAAGCTGGGCACAGCATTCATATTGCTGATTACCGCTGACATTCTGCCATCGTTCCACAAATCCCCCACCGCCAGCCCGCGCGACGAAGCGGCAGTGGTAATGCCCGATCCGGCAGATGCAGAAATGTCGCTGAACGTTCCGTCGCTATTATTGTGGTAAAGAATGCGAGGCTCTTTGTAGCTGCTGCCCAAGTGCTGGCTGTCGACTTCCGGATACACGTGCCCGTTCACCAGAATCAAGTCCGGCCAGCCATCGTTGTCGAAGTCGAAGAACGTAGTGCCCCAGCCCAGATACTGGGTGTATAAACCCAATCCCGCTGCCGAGGTCGCATCCGTAAAGGTTCCGTCTCCATTGTTGCGATACAGAGTGGAAGTGTCGTCGGAGAAATTCGTCTTGAAGATATCGAGATGGCCGGCGCCGTTATAGTCCGCAACAGTGGTTCCCATGCCGGCCTGCTCGCGCCCGTCTTCATTGAAGGCCGCTCCGGCGGTGACCGCGACATCGGTGAACGTTCCATCATGATTGTTGTGGTAAAGAATGCTGGCCGTGCTGTCGCAGGCGACATAAATATCCGGCCAACCGTCTTCATCGAAATCCAGCGTCGAAACGCTAAGCGAGTAGTGTCCGTCCGTCCGGTCGATGTGCGCCTTGGTGGTGACGTCTTCGAACCTGCCATCGCCCCGGTTGTGGTAGAGAATGTTCTTCGCACCCGACAGCCCGCGCGGGCCGCACATCACAGGAACTCCCTTCCACACGCAGTTCGCACGCTGTCCTGGTGCGGGCGCCGTGGCCAGATCAAAGTCCACGTAGTTTGCAACCATCAGGTCGAGCTTCCCGTCGCGGTCGTAGTCGACAAAGGCGCAGCCCGAGCCCCACGCTTTCCCCGAACCTGCGACTCCAGCCTTCTCCGCGACCTCGGTGAAGACTCCTCCTTCATTGTGATACAGCCGGTTCTTTCCATAGTACGTAACGTAGAGATCTTCCCAGCCGTCGTTGTCATAGTCGCCGACGCACACCCCTTGCCCCCAACCGGTTGCCGTGAGGCCCGCTTTCACGGTCACGTCCGTGAAGGTTCCATCGTGATTGTTGCGATACAGGTGATTGCTCGGCGCTTGCCCGGAGGGCAATCCCCCCAGCCTCGTTCCGTTCACCAGAAAAATGTCGGGCCAGCCGTCGTTGTCATAATCGAAGATAGCCACGCCCGTGCCAGTCGTCTCGATGATGTATTTCTTGGTCTCGACGCCGCCAAAGATGTTCTGCATGGTCAGCCCGGCGCTCTCGGCGACATCGGTGAAATTGGCGATGGGTTTGGCAGGGATAGGGGTCTTGCCCTGTTCACCCGGACAGAATGAAACACAGAACAAAACCAGAAATAGCAAGGCCGAGGCTCGTACAAATTTGCGGAAGGCGCGCCGGAAGGCAAAACCACACGTGAGTTTCAACGGCATGACCGGGTTTCCGAATGTTAGGTTGGTTCACTGACAGCGGTCAATGCCGTAGAAAAGGATTCTCCGGGCTAATTTGCCGCCAGCGCAAGAAGCAGCGTGAACAGGTCAACCCAGCCGTTAGAATAAATAATGAATGACGATGTGCGCTTCCCGATTCTCCGCCAGTTTGATCGTGGTCGCAATTCTCTGCCGCATGGTGATTGCCTCGCCCCAGGCTAAGCTCCCCGACAGCGCGGTCTCCACAGCATACCAAACTGGCCGTGACGCGATGAGCCGTGGTGACTTGCCGGCCGCCCGCGATGCCTTTGAAAAAGCGGTGAAGCTCAGCCCGCACAATGCTGATGCTCAGAACATGCTGGGCCAGGTTTTGTTACAGCAGGGCGAAGTGGATGATGCCATCGTCCGCTTTCGCGCTGTGGTCGAACTTCAGCCCTCTCTGGCCATCGCCCATGCCTACCTCGCGCAGGCGCTCGAAACCAAAGGCCGACTCGACGATGCCATTACCGAGTTCCGCATTGCCGTACAGCTCGCCCCCAAACAGTGGCAGGCTCATCAGTCGCTCGGACGCGCTCTCAGTTTGCAAAATAAAACGGACGACGCGATCGCTGAACTCAAACAAGCCATCGTGCTCGCAGCGGGCGAAGCCGAACTGCATGACGAGCTTGGGTCGCTGTTCGCCCAGGAGTCGAGGTTCGCCGAGGCGGAAAGCGAATTCCAGGAAGCTTTGCGACTCAACCCAGACTATGAGCCGGCCTATTTCCATCTGGGCGCGGCACTCTCCAGCCAGGGTGAGACGAAAAAAGCGCAAGAGATGCTGGACCACGCACTGCAGCTCGATCCCAAGAATGCGACGGCCTGGTATTACCGCGGGGTGGTAGAGGAGGCAGAAGCCAATTCCGATGAGGCGCTGCGCTCCTACGAGCATGCCGTCGAACTTCAGCCCAATGTCGCGCTCATCGAGACACGCTTCGGACTCCTGCTCGAGCGACGCGGCGATCCAGAACGCGCTGCGGCTGCCTTCAGCAAGGTGCTGACTCTCACTCCAAGCGACGCGGAGGCCCATAACAATCTCGCACTTGCCCTACTCGAACGCGGAGATGCCGAGACTGCCCTTAAGGAGTTTCAGGAAGCCATCCGCCTCCACCCCGATGACTCCGGTTTCCAGCAAAACCTGGGCACAGCCTACCTGCAGAAAACGGACTTCGCCGCTGCCATCTCCCAGTTCCGCGCCGCGCTGAAGCTCGATCCCGAAAAAGCGAGTTTGCATCACGACCTCGCTCTGGCGCTCAAACTCTCAGACGACCTGCCCGCTGCAATTGCGGAGTGGAAGGTGGCGATCCGCCTCGATCCGAAGTTGGCAGACGCTTACTACAGCTTGGGAGTCACCTTGTGGCAGTCGGGAGATTTCCCCGCTGCGGCGCAACAGTTGCGGCAAGCCATCCAAATTCAGCCGGACTATGCCGAGGCCCACTACACTCTCGGCACGGTCTTGAAACAGATGAATCAACTGCCGGACGCGGCCGATGCGTTGCGCGAGGCGATTCGACTCGATCCGGATTTTGCTGGCGCTCACACCACGCTGGCAGCGGTTCTGCGCCAACTGGGCGACACCGCCGGTGCCGCCGCCGAGAGCAGGGCTGGCGCCGAGATGGTCAACCGGAAAAACAATCTGCAGGCCGCCACGTTCGCCACCAACTCCGGCCGCCGATTGCTCAGTGCTGGCGACCTCGATGGAGCCATTTCCCAGTTCCGCAACGCGATTCGCGTGATGCCCGCCTACGCGCTGGCGCACTACGAACTCGGCGCGGCATTGAACCAGAAAGGTCTAAAGGACGAAGCAGGCGGGGAATATCGCAAAGCCGCCGAACTCGACCCTCATCTCATTCCCCCCGCCCCGTCCGGCCACTAAGGAGCATTGCGGATGCAAGGGCGGGCGCTTGTTCCGGTGGAAAATCCTAGTCACCTCGCCTGCGCACGGCCACGAGCTCGGTGATCACTGGAACCCCGTGCGTCACCTTCACGCGCAGCAGCGCCTCAAACGGCTTCAGGTCCGCCGCCTTGGAGACGCCTAGCCGCCGCACCAACTCCGCCAGCGAATCTTGACGACACACGTATTCCGCCGCCGCTTGTGTACCGAAGGTGGTGGTTCCAGCCAGAATCAGGACGGACCGTGCAGGATCCATGCCAGGCACCAAACCGATCACGGCATAGTCCTCGGTGATCGATTGGTTCGAGGGACTGGCCAGAAATATTTGCGGCTCACCCGGTTGCGGGTGGGTGTTGACCACCCCCAAGTCGCCCTTGCGCGGTCCGGAAGCCACCCAATGGAAGACGAATTCCTGAGTTCCGGGGATTTCCCGAAGGGTGAGGTTCTCGGCTGGCGAACCAACGAAGATCAGATTGTTGTTCTTAGCGTCGTCCAGCGAGAACAAACTACCGCGCTTCACTCGAAGCTGCTGATTGAAGAGAACGAAAACGCGATCGAGTTGATGGACCGCCAGCACCTCCCCAACCCCAGTGTAATGATCGAGGATCAGCGCTTGCGAATCCGCTGAGGCATTGAAGTACCGCATGCCGGTTTCGGGCCGGCCCACGAAACTCCCATTGCTGAAAATCAGCCACGGCGGCTGCGATCCAGTGACGAAGCGGTTCCAGAACACCTGGTAGACGCTCGGAATGGATTCCTTCGCACCAGCCTGCATCCGGCTACGGCTCACCAGCAGCACGGCGCATGCCGACAAGGCAGCCGCCAGCAAAACCGAGAGCCCCACAACTGCGATCATCCAGCCCCGGTTTGAAAGCTTCGCCGCACTTCTCCGCTCAACTTTCTCATCGTGGGGAGGGGTCTCTGTCAGCGCGATGGATGGGGTGCGCGCGTGGAACGTGAGCGCGTACGATCCCTTGGGCAGTTCGACCACGACGGAATCGTCTGGCCCCTCGTGGGAGTAATACTCCTCCAACTTTACGCGCAGGCGTCCGGCCTGCACTCGGACGGTCGAGTCGCTTTGCGGATCGAATCCGCCAGACCGGCCCAGTACCTCGGTGGCGATCTGGTACTCCTTGAGGGCCGAGCCGGGATGATCCAAAGAGTGTTCGGCGAGGTAGCGGAGCAGCTTACAAAGGGATTCAGAGCCACGCAAGCTATGACTATTTATAAGTTTATCTACTTGCTGGAAGCATTGCTCCCGCCCCGCGTCGAAACTGCGCGTCAAAGCCATGTGACAGAGGAGGTAACGGCTTCTGTATCTTACTGCAACGCCAGTACTTTACACCCGGTAACCGTATAAAACCTAATGAAACTTAATCCAATAGTGCTTTTGTACTAGGACTGCATGCTACACCAGCAAGTACATCTCCGCGTTCACTTCGGGGACACCCTGTTTTCGATTGCTTAGGAGGAAGTTCAATGAAGAGGTCAGCTCTTGCGGCTGTGGCAGGATTCGCAATTTTGTGCAGTCTTTGGACGCCAATCGCATCGGGCCAAGCGGTCTTCGGTAGCGTCGCCGGTACAGTCACAGACCCCTCGGGGGCGGCGGTTCCTAACGCTAAGGTCACGGTGGCTAGTCAGGCGAAAGGCACAATCGACCAAGCCACGAGCAATGAGAGTGGTAATTACACCGTAACTCACCTGATCCCCGACCTCTATACCATCCGCATCGAAGCGCAGGGCTTCAAGGTACTTGAGTTCAAGGACGTCGCGGTGTCGGCGGACGTGGAGTCGCGCATCGACGGCCAATTCCAGGTTGGCTCGACCAGCGAGCAGGTCGAGGTGACGGCAGAGAGCGCCCTGCTGAAGACCGACCGAGCGGATGTCTCGATCGAGTTTAATCAGCAGTATGTGGAAGACCTGCCGATTATGAACCGTAACTTTACGTCGTTCGAACTGCTCTCGCCTGGAACACAGAAAATGGTGGGCTGGAGCCACGCTGCCACCGAGAATCCCCAAGGCAGCCAGCAGATCTTCGTAAACGGCCAGCACTTTAGTGGAACGGGGTTTGAACTCGACGGCACCGATAACCAAGACCCGATTTTAGGCATTATTGTGGTCAACCCTAACCTCGACGCCATCCAGGAAACCAAGATCGATCTGCAGAACTACGATGCTGAGTTCGGCAAGGCGCTGGGCGGGGTTGTAACCGTCCAGACCAAATCCGGCGGCAATGACCTTCACGGCAGCGGCTTTTGGTTTCGCCGAACCGATGCAACTGCGGCGCGCGATCCTTTCACCCAATTTGCTGCCAACCCGATCACCGGGAAATTCATTCCATCGGACAGGTGGCAACAGTTTGGAGGGACGGTCGGCGGCCCGATTATCAAGAACAAACTCTTCTTTTTCGGCGATTATCAGGCCACACGAGAAGCGAACGGAACCACCAACTTGTTGACGGTCCCGACGTCTGAAGTTGTGTCGACGTGCAATCCCGCGACGAACGCGACCAGCGCTACGCCCGGCTTTTGTGACCTGAGCCAGTATTTGGGGGTCGTGCAAGGTGGTGGTCAGACCTACAATCCCGCCACGGGCAGCGCTGCCGGAGCGGGCCGCACCCCCTACGCCAATAACCAAATCCCGATTGCCCAGATCTCGGCCCCTTCGGCGGCGATCCTGGCGATGTTCCCCGGCCCTACCAACACCAGCGCAATATTCAACAACTTTGTAAGCGCGGGGACTGGAAGTTACAGCCAGAACAGTTTCGACACCCGCATCGACTTCGCCGCCGCTCCGACGGTGCAGATTTTCGGGCGGTTCAGCCTGGACTACTTCAATTTGGCGGGTGCAGGTTCGTATGGGCCGCTAGAGGGCGTAGGCGACGGCCCTGGTGGCTTGTCAGGCAGTTCGAAGGTCCACAACTACAGCTTAGCCTCAGGCGTCACCAAGACATTCAGCTCCTCGCTGCTGGCAGACTTCCGCTTCGGTTATTTCAAGTATAACCCCCGCGCCAACAAACCCGACGTCGGGACGACCCCAATGACCAGCGTCGGCATCCCCAACGCCAACATACCGAGCCAAGCCCTGTTCACATCAGGTTGGGGAGGATTCCTGCTAAACCAAACTCTTTCGGCGGACTCCGCGAACACCGGTGCGTTTGGGAGTCCTACGGTAAGCTGGGGCGATGGCTTGGGCGTGGGCCGCTGCAACTGCCCGCTGCTAGAAAGCGAGCAGCAGTTCCAGTGGGTCGCCAATGTGACCAAAATCCACGCAAACCACACCTTCAAATTCGGAACCGATATACGCTACGCCATGAATCTGCGCGTCCCGAGCGATTCCGGACGCGCGGGCGACTACACGTTTAACTACCTCACTACAGCGGACTCCGTCGCCGGGGGCGGCCTCGACTGGGCGACTTTCCTGCTGGGCGACGCGACCCAAATGAGCCGCTACGTTAGCACCAGCCTGACTGCGGCGGAACGCCAGCATCGCATGTTCTACTACGGCCAGGATACTTGGCAGGTCACCCCTAAGCTAACTGTGAACTATGGCCTGCGCTGGGAGGTTTACTTCCCCGAGTATGTTAACGGCAAAGATCAGGGAGGATTTGCCAATCTCGCTCAAGGCGTTGATCGCGTGGCTGGCGAGGGCGGCATCGGGCTGAACGGCAACGAACAGAACGATTGGCACTACTTCGCGCCGCGCTTCGGAGTTGCCTATCGGGTGACGCCCAAGGACGTGGTTCGCCTGGGTTACGGCCGCAGCTACGATATGGGTGTGTTCGGCTCCAACTTCGGACATACGGTAACCCAAACCTTGCCTGTGTTGGCGGCTCAACTGGCAGTAGCGGCCAACCAGTACACGCCCGCGTTCAGCCTGAGCGCCGGCCCTCCCATCTTTACGTTCCCGGCCATCCCCTCGAATGGACTGCTTCCCGTGGCTGGCCCGAACTGCTATCAACAAGCTTATATTGACCCCGTCAGCGGGCAAAACGATCAACTGTGCATACAACCGCACATCCGGCCCACGTTTCAAAGGCTGCCGGAATTGGACGCCTGGAACGCCACCCTGCAGCACCAGCTGACGAACTCAACCACAGTGGAAGTATCCTACGTAGGCAACAAAGGCACGCACGTATTTGCCGGGGATGGCCCGACCTACAATGTCAACCAACCGTCGATTGTCGGCTTCGCAGCGGGAGTGCCACAGGCATACCGTCGCCCGTTTTTCAACCGGTTTACATACACGGGCTTCTCTGACCCAACCAATACGCCTGCGAATCTTCCCGGTGCGCCGAACCAGGCACCTGGTGTCTTACAGTGCTGCTCGACCGACCAGGGAAACTATCTCGGAAATGATGCCAACAGCACCTACGAAGCGTTCCAAATCAAGTTGGAGAGGCGATTCTCCCACGGTTTGCAGCTTCTTTCCCACTACACCTACGCCGACGCCAACAAGTACGACAGCAACTACTACGTGGATAATCCCAGAGTTGCATACGGCCCGGACGACGAAGTTCGCAAGAACCTCTGGGTAAACAATGTGGTTTACGAGTTGCCTTTTGGTCGCGGAAAGATGTTTGGAGGAAACTCCGGCCGGGCCGAGGACCTTATTATCGGTGGCTGGCAGCTTGCCGGTACCACAACTTGGGGCAGCGGCCTGCCTTGGACGCCAAGCTTCGGCGAGTGCGGTCCGGAAGAAGACGTAGGGCTGTGCCGTCCCAGCCGAGGGACGGGATCGTTCCACGTTGGCGCCGGCTCGTATAATCCGATCACCCAAAAGGTTCCCTATTTCACGCCGGTGCCAGATATCGTCACGACCAGTGGAGGTCCATTTGCCGACCCCGGCATCGGCAATCTGGGCAACATCGGTTTTGACAGTTTCTACGGGCCGCGGGTGTTCTACGCCGATGCTACGATTATGAAAAACTTCTCCATCACGGAACGCGTGAAAGCTCAATTCCGCATGGACGCTTTCAACGTATTCAATCACCCGGTGTTGGGCTTCACTGCAAACCAAGGCGGTACCGGACAATGCATCGATTGCAGTGGAAACGGTCAGATCAACGACATCGAACACGATGCTTCGCCGGGGTCGGCGACCGGCATGCGTCAGCTCGAATTCGCCTTGCGGTTTAGCTTCTAAGCCGCAACCAGCTTCTCCCAGAGGGAGTCCTTCGGGACTCCCTCTTCTTGTCTGGCATACAATGGGGCCACATTGACAGGCGGGCGATGCGCGATTCTCTGGGAAGGGGTGGGCAGGCGTGCGGCAGTGGGATTTCTTTTCTTGACGATTTTGTCCGTCCCCGGTTCATCGGAACAATGTTCAGCGGAACAAAGTTCATCGGAAGAGCGATTATCGGAGGGGATTTCATTCCAACAAAATTCATCCCAGCAGAGTTCCGCGGGACAGAATCCAACCGCGAATCCAGCGCACAAAACCACCGGCCGTGACGGCTATGTCGGCAACCAAACTTGCGCCCGCTGCCATTCCGCCATTAGTGAGTCCTACCAGCGCACGGCCATGGCCCACGCTAGCGGTCCCGCTATCGACGTTCTCACGCCCGCCGAATTCACCCACAAGGAATCCGGCGTTCACTACCGCATCTACGCCGAGAACGGACGAGGCTGGTTGAGTTTCGACCGCCCGGGCGATCCGGAAGTCCAAGGTAAGCGGGAGTTGCTCTACTACATCGGCTCCGGACGCCGTGGCCGAAGCTATTTGTTTGAGACCGACGGATTTCTCTTCGAGTCTCCCGTGAACTGGTACGCCAACAAGCAGATCTGGGACATGGCCCCCGCCTACGAGACCGCCCGCGAGATCCCGCTGAACCTTCCCGCCTACACGAGTTGCCTGCATTGCCACGTAAGCGGGATGCAGCCTCCCGCGCCCGGCACCGACAACCGCTATCCCGAGCCTCCGTTCACTCACAACGGAGTAGCTTGCGAACGCTGCCACGGCCCCGGAGCTGCACACGTCAACGGTGGTGCGATCGTCAACCCCGCCAAGCTGACTCCCGCGCGGCGTGATGACATCTGCATGCAATGCCACCTGGAAGGCAAAGCCGCTATCGAACGCCCGGGAAGCCATGTCTACGAGTTTCGGCCCGGAGACCAGCTCTCCGACTACGTCCGGTATTTCCTTCTGGTCAATGCCAAGGGGTCAGGGCTGGGTGCCGTCAGCCAAGTCGAAGCTTTCGCGCAAAGCGAATGCAAGAAGAAGTCGGGCGACACCATGTCTTGTACCAGCTGCCACAACCCGCATCAGTCGCCCTCTGCCGAGGACCGCCTCGCGTTCTACCGCGGCAAGTGCCTGGCTTGCCACGGCACCGCTTTCGCAACCAAGCACCATCCAGATCGCCCCGATTGCGCGGCGTGCCATATGCCCGCATCGGCCAGTACGGACGTCGCACATACTCAAGTCACCGACCATCGCATACCGCGGCGACCCCAAGTCTCCTCTGAATTGCTGCAGAGTCCGGAAGATACTTCCTCTTTGCCGCGCCTGGTTCTGCCGCACCTCGTCCCGTTCCCCGATACCAAAACCGATCCCGATCTGCGAGACCTTGCCCTCGCCTGGGATTCGATCGTGGAAAGCGGAATGTCGGTGGCCGAGCCTCAGGCGAACGAACTGCTTGCCAAGGCCGTGAAGCAACTCCCGAACGATCCTGCCCTGCTTTCCGCACTTGCCTATGCCGAACAACGGAGAGGATCGACAGATCATGCCCGCGAGCTCTATCAGAAGGCTCTTGCCCTGGATCCGAGCCTGGTCGATGCCGCAACCAATCTCGGCGTGATCGAAGCGCAAGCCGGGGATCTGCAAGATGCGGTAAAGCTCTGGCAGAATGCGTTCGAGCGTGCCCCGGCGAGAAGCGGCATCGGACTCAACCTCGCGCGCACATACTGCGCGGCCGGGAAGTTCGCGGAGGCTCGCACGTTCACACTTCGCACGCTGGAATTTAATCCCGATCTGCCCTCGGCGAGAAAGCTGCTGCAGTCGCTCGGTGGCTCTCCAGCAAGCTGCGGCCCATGACGGATCGATCGGACAGGCAGTATGGACAGCCGAGGCACGCAGTCCTAAAATCTTAGTGGCTCGGGAGGTGTAGAAATCTTATGTGCAGCGGTAGCTCTGCATTCCGGGCAAAGCGTCTCCCGCTGGCAGCAATCGTCGTTTGCCTGCTGGCTCCCGAGCTGGCGTTCGGTCAGCACGGCGCCTTCGATCTCGACGGCAAGCCGGCAAGTCCCTTCGACGCAGCCTCCGGCAAGATCGTCGTGCTGGTCTTTCTCCGCCGGGATTGCCCGGTCTCCAGCCGTTACGCCCCGGTCGTTCAGCAAATCAGCGCGCAGCACGAGCGTGATGCCAGTTTCTGGCTGGTATTTCCAGACCGGGCCGAGACTCCGCAAACGATCCACAACTATCTCCGTGAATACGCCTATCACTTACCGGCCCTGCG
>Ga0302324_100023031_pt1 | contig 12069 bp, 15 predicted proteins | sample Palsa_T0_1_FD_201949 | JGI IMG/M metagenome (GOLD analysis project Ga0302324, IMG submission 201949) | Peat permafrost microbial communities from Stordalen Mire near Abisko, Sweden - Palsa_T0_1 | ecosystem: Environmental > Terrestrial > Soil > Palsa > Peat permafrost | place: Sweden: Abisko...
GACCGGGTTCCGCGTGCACGACTTCGCGCGCGAGATCGGCTGCCCGACGTATCTGCTCGAAGGATCCGCGCGCGGGGGAGCGAGGTTCCCGGCGCTGATCGCAGCGCTGCGCGAGCGCCTGCGCGCGGATTTCGTCCACGACGCGATCCGCGGCGGACACTACCTCCAACTCGATCGGCCCAGCGCAGTCAACGGCCGCATCGAGGCATTCGTCGGGGCTGGCCGCGCCCTCGCTACGGAACCGCGACCCGCCTGAAGGCGGCGAGCGCCTGCGGCGTCGCCGGTGGCACGATGGTCCCCGCGACGATGGCGTCCCGGATGCGCTGGATCCGGCGTATGGTCGCCGCGCCGACGATTGCGCCGCTGCGGGCGAAGTGCGTCAGGCCGACGCCGTCCTGCGCGAGCCCGAGTGCGACGATGCCGCTCGCGGGCTTGCGCGATACCGTCTCGTCGCAGGTGCGCGCTACGGCGGCGGCCACGTGCTTCGTCACGCTTGTGAGCACGACACCGGGTGCGACCGCATCCTGATCGGCGTCGGCTCCGATCGCGTAGGCGTGTGCCCGCCGCGCCTCGTCGATCGCCCCGAACCCGGCTGGGCCGGCCACGACGAACACGACGGCCGCACCGCCCGCAAGGAGGGAGCGGGCAGCGGCGCGTGCGGCGGCATCGTCGCGAAACGAGCCGATGAAGCGCTCCGTCGTGTGCGTCGCCGGCGATGTGTTGCGCACGCCGGCGAGGAAGCCGCTTTCGTACGCGCGGACCGGCGCCGACGGGACGCCGCCGAGGAAGGCGACCGTTCTGCCCTTCGCGACGAGCGCCGCGAGCGCACCCGCCAAGAAGGCCCCTTCCTGCACTTTGAATGTCACGGACTCCACGTTCGGTTCGCCGGCGATGCCGTCGACGAGGGTGAAGTGCCGCTCGGGGAAGCGCCGCGCGACCGAATCGACGGCGCCGGCCATCGCCGAGCCGAGCGTCACGATCTCGTCGTAGTTCTCCGTCGCGAACAGGATCAGTTGCGCTTCGCCGTCCTGCGGCGATCCCGGAGCGACGGCGGAGACGTGCGCTCCGGTCGCGTGCCCGCAGGCACGCAGACCGGCGTAGGCACCGTCGTTGAGGCCGCGATCGCCGAATCCCCCGAGGCCGATGACGAGCCCAACCCGGTTCGGCGGGGTTGGGGCCGCGACGAGGCCGCGCGGTGCGGCACTCGTCGCAACTGCGAGCGCGATGGTCAGGGCGGCAAGGCGGCGCGACATGGCTGCAGCAACTACGCGAATGGCGGCCGCCGGCCTGCGCGCTGCGGACCTAGATCACCGAGGCGTCGCACGAGCACCGTTATCCTGATCTCGTAGGTCGCGACGCGGCAAAGGACCCGACATGCAGTATCGAACCTATCCGGGTACCACCTTGGCGGTCAGCACCGTCGGCTTCGGCCTATGGACGACCGCGACCGGCTGGTGGGGGCAGACGACCGATGCGCAAGCGGATGTCCTGCTGCACGAGGCGTACGACCTCGGCATCACGCTCTTCGACGCGGCCGACACGTACGGAAACGGTCGAAGCGAGGAACAGCTGGGCCGCGCCTTCGAAGGTCGCCGCGACGCCGTCGTCTTCTCGACCAAGTTCGGCTACGACTTCCAGCGATACGCCGGCGAGCGTACCGGGCAGAGCGAGATCCCGCAGGATTTCTCGAGCCCCTACGTCCGCCGCGCCCTCGAGGATTCACTCCGCAGGCTGCGCACCGACTACGTCGACCTGTACTCGATCCATAACGCTCGTTACGACACCCTCCAGAACGACGAGCTGTTTGCGCTGCTCGAATCGCTGCAGGCCGAAGGGAAAATCCGCTACTACGGCGTCGCGCTCGGCCCGGCCATCGGTTGGCTCTACGAAGGCATCGACGCGGCACGCGTGCGCAACGCCACGAACGTGCAGATGATTTGGAACATGCTCGAGCAGTACCCCGGAAACGAGATGGTGCGGGCGGCGTACGACGCGAACGCCCGGACCGGCTATCAGGTGCGCGTGCCGCACTCGAGCGGCATGCTGGAGGGTCGCTATACCCTCGGGACGCGGTTCCCACCGAGCGATCACCGCAGCCACCGCCCCCGATCGTGGCTCGTCAACGGAGTGAAGAAGGTGGAGGCGTTGCGCTTCCTCGAAACGCGGGACCGCACGCTCGGCCAGGCGGCGATCCAGTGGCTGCTCGCGGAGCCGCGCGTGATGACGGTGCTGCCGAACATCTACGACTCGTCCCAGCTGCGCGAATTCGCCGCCGCGCCGGAGACGGCGCCGCTGAGCGCCGACGAGCTGGCGCGCGTCGCTGCGCTAGCGGCGGCACATTTCGGGATCGAAGAATCGCTGCCGAACTTCAAGGGAACGATGGCTCCGCCGTCCGCCCCGGCGCGCGTCGCCGTGCCGGCACACTAGGGAGAATCGCCATGGGTGCGTACGCCACCATCACGATGCCGGTCGACTTCTCGCAGCGGAGCACCACCGCGATCGTGGCTCGCCGGGTCGTCGAGGAGTTTCCGGGGACCCGCAACGTGCAGCTCGATGGAGCGAGCGGGACGCTCGCCTTCGAGTTGCAGTTCCCCGGCAACCTGAGCGCGCTGACGGCGCGTCTGCGCAGCGCGCTCGTCGCCGTCGGCGAGCACGTGAACGTCTGTGTCCCGTTTCGCTCGTGCGCGGCCGAGCCGCTGGACCCGGAGACCGTCGCGCACCGGCTGACCGAGGGACCGGAGGTCTGGGACGTGCAGTTTCCGCGTGGGCGGTTCGTCGTCGACGCACGGGTGAGCGGCCAGCGCCTGACTGCCTCCGTCGTTCCGAGTACCAGTTCCATGCACGAGCTCTACGATGCGCTGCTGTCGCTGGGTGCGATCGTCGACGAAGAACCGCCGACGGCTTGAGCGGCATTCAGAGCCTGCAGGCCGCCCTTCACGTGCTCCGCTCGTCCGGTTCCGCCGGCCGGAAAACCGACGGCGTCGAGGCGAGCTACCAGCTCTGCCGCGACGTCACGCGGCACCATTCGAAGACGTTCTACCTCGCCTCCCTGTTCCTGCGCACGCCGCAGCGGCGCGCGATCTGGTCCGTATACGCATTCTGCCGCACGGCCGACGACCTCGTCGATCGCGATGGTCCGGCGCACGAGCGTCTGGCCTCCATCGACGCATGGCAAGAGCACGTTGTCACCGCATTCGAGGGGAATCCGAAGCACCCACTGACCGTCGCGCTCGCGGACTCCGTGCAGCGCTACGGTATTCCGCTCGAGCCGGCGTTGCAGCTGATCGAGGGTGCGCGCCGCGACGTCAACGTGCTTCGCTACCAGACGTACGAGGAACTGCGCGAGTATTGCTACCTGGTCGCGTCGACGGTCGGGCTGCTCACGTGCCCGGTTCTCGGCTACGAGGAGGGCGCGCTGGAGTACGGAGCCGCGCTCGGCCGCGCCATGCAGATGACGAACATCCTGCGCGACGTCGGCGAAGACGCAAGGATGGGCAGGATCTACCTGCCGCTCGAGGATCTGGAGAACTTCGGCTATTCGCAGCGGTGTTTGATGGCCGGTACGATCGACCGGAACTTCGTCGCGCTCATGCAGTTCGAGATCGCGCGCGTGCGCGCGATGTACGACGCGGCAGCTCCCGGGATCGACCTCCTCTCGGCGGGGAGCCGCTATACCGTGCGCCTCGCGCTGACGCTCTACCGCGGCATCCTGGACCAGATCGAGCGCAACGGCTACGACGTGTTCACGAAGCGCGCCGCCCTGTCGCCGCGCGAGAAGTTCATCGCTGCGATGGCCACGACGTTCGAGGGGCTGGCGCGCGGGAGCGGCCACCCGGGCATGACGGGCCGAGCGGGTGTCTAAGGCGCTGGCCGCAATGCTGCGCCGCAGCACCGTGGCGTACAACAACCTTTGGGTCGAGCACTCGCGCAAGGAGTTCGAGAACGAACCGAAGGCAGAGATGATCACGCAGCATCTCAGCTACTGGGACACGCTGGTCGAGGCGGTCGACGCCAACGAGTACTCCGAACTGATGAAGCTCGCGCAGAGCACCGGCGGGTACCTCCACAAGCTCGGGATCGATATCGCCGAGGCCATTCAGCGGACGGTCGAGGCGACCAACACGATCGAGATCGCCCTCCTCGAGGCGAACTCCGACGAGGTGTCCGCAACCGAGATCATCACGGAGGTGGCGGACCTGCGCTCGATGATCGTCATGGCGGTGGTGGAAGGGTTTCGCGAAGCGTCGAGCATTGCCGATGCGAAGCCCAAACCACGCGAACGCTCCGGCGAACGCCTGCGCGCGCTGCTCACCCGCAACGAGGACATGTATCCGACCGTCGACCTTCGGCCAGGCGACGAGATCGGGCCGCCCTACGATCAGGAACTACGCTTCTACGCGGTCAAGAGCGGGAAGCTGCGCCTGTACAACCTGCTGCCGAACGGGCGGACGATTACGATCTCGATCCTCAGCGAGGGCGACGTCTTCCTGCAGTGGCGCACGGAGTCGACGAGCCTCTCCTGCATCTGCGCGGAGGCGATGCAGGCCTCGCGCGTGATCACGGCATCGCAAAAGCAGCTGGTCGACCTGCTGGCCGCGCAGCCGGCTGCCGCCGTCGACCTCATCGCCAACTTCGCACGCCGCCTTACCGAAAGTCAGGCTCTGATCGAGGACCTGATGAACAACAGCGTGGACCTGCGCCTCTATCGCACGCTGCTGGACCTGGCTCGCGAATTCGGCAACGGCAACGGCAACGGCGGTTCGATCGTGATCGGCGTGCCGCTCACGCACCAGCGTCTCGCCGACATGATCGGAAGCAACCGCGTGACGATCACGCGGAAGCTCCACGAATTGCAGAAGCGCGAGATCGTGGCCGCTCGCGGCACGAGATCGATCGAGATCTTAGACCCCGAGGCGCTCCGCCGGTTGACGCGGCTCGAGAGCGAGTGACGCTCGCGCCGGTGCGACCGCCGGCGTGCCGGGCTCCACGCCGTCCAGCGTGCTTCGCAGCGCGGCGCGGTGTCCCCAGCCCGCGAGCAGCAGCAGTGCGGTGGCGTACCATGCGCCCTGGGCTCCGAGGAAGAACCAGAGCGGCACCAGGCTGACGCACGCGGCGATGAGCGAGGCAGCCACGATGCTGCGGCTCGCGATCCCCGACACGAGCCACACGATCGCGTACACGGCCGCGGCCGGCGGTGCGAGGAAGCATAGCGTCCCCCACGCGGCAGCAGAGCCCGTTCCACCGCGCCAGCGCAGGTACGGCGAAAAGCAGTCGCCGATGACGGCTGCGACGCCGCAGGCGAGGGCGATCGTCGTACCGGCTCCATGCGCGACGATGGCGACGGGTATGAATGCTTTGAACGCGTCGGCAAACGGAACGGCGCACGCTGCGGTGCGCGCGAGCCGCCAGTCGGTCCCGGAAAACAGCCAAGCGACGATCGTCGGGATCGGGATCCCGGCGAACAGATACGCGAAGAGGATCGCGGACGCTTCCTTGACCGCGTAGTTGCCGAAGAACCATCCATGCAGGAGCGTCTCGTTGACCGGCATTCGCAAAAACCTCGGGAGCTGCGCGGGAAAATGTGTGACCGCTGCAAGGTCGCGCGGACACCGCGGAGAATCCTGTCACCGCCGCGCCACGCGCCCGCGAAGCGCTGCAGGAGGAACGTTCATGCTGACCACTCGCCGAACCCTACTTGCCGTCCTCGTTTCGCTCGTCGCCGCGCTCGCGTCGACCGCTCCCGCGGCCGCTCAGGCCGCTGCAACGGACCAGGGACCGTCGCTCCTGTGGGTCTGGGTCTGGATACTGGTTGTCGGGATCGCGTTCATGATCATCGGAACGAGCCTCGGCGTCAGCCGAAGGTAGCCATTTTGTAGCGGACGCAACAGACGGATCGGCGTACACGCGGTACGCTTGCTCTCGTGTTCTGGCTGATTATGGCCATTTTTGTTGCGGGCGTAGCAGTGGCACCGATACTAGCCATCGTGACGGGTCGCCGCCCGCCTATGTAAGGAAGGCGGCGAGCCCGCACGAGGATGTGACGCCGACATGATGACCGTCCTGCACGTCGCGTTCGGGACGATCGCGCTGATCGCCGCACCCGCCGCGCTCTTCGCGCGAAAGGGTAGCGGCTGGCACCGGCGGTTCGGTCAGCTGTTCGTCGGCACGATGGCGATCGTGCTCTTCACTGCGGGCTTCTTGTGGCAGACGAAGGGACACTTGTTCCTCGTTCCGCTCGGCGGGGTCAGCGCGTACCTCATCTACAGCGGGTATCGGGCGGTCGTCCGCCGGCGTCGCCGCCGTCCGGATGAGATCGAGGACCGCACCGACATGCTCGCGGCCGGAGCGGCGATCGTCGCCGCGCTCGGCGCGGCGTACCTCGGGCTGACGGCCTCGACGCCGCTGCTGATCGGGATCGCGCCCGCCCTGGTCGGCATCGGCGCGATCGGGCTCTCGTTCGCGATCAACGACATCGTCGGCTTCGCCGCGCAGCGAATGCGGGTCGGCTGGCTGCTTTCGCACTTCTCGGGCATGCTGGCGGCCTACGTCTCCGCCGTCACCGCGTTCCTCGTGATCAACGCCCACGCGGTTCCGATGCTGGTGCGCTGGATCGTGCCGAGCTCGATCGGCGCATTGGCGATCGTCGCGGTGACGCTGCGCCACGTGCGGCTCTCGCTCCCGGGCAGGCGCAGCACAATCGTCGTCGAGCCGCTGCCTCCGGGCAACCGCGGCGTCGCTGCCGGCGCGATGGACAAAGAGCTCGTGCAGTAGCCTACGCTACACCATGGCGGCTTTTTTGCCCCTACAATTGCGCAAGGTCACTGCAGCCGGCCGAGGCGAGCCGGCTCCCGAGGGGAGAGCGAAGAAGGCCATGGCTCAGGCGGTCTATGAGGTTCGTAACGACCAAGTTCCTGAGGTGTATCGGGACTTTTTCAACAACGCCGACTGGACGCTCCACAAGTTCGTCGTGGCGGGTTCCTGGTCGTTTTTCATCGTTGCAGTCGTCGCCCACATCTTCGTGTGGATGTGGCGGCCCTGGTAGTAGGTTGAAGGGAGCACACTCGTGATCGTTCAGCGGCCCTACAATTTTCGCGCGACCCTCGTGGCCTACGTCGGCGTCGGCCTGGTCGTCGCGCTCTTGATTCACTTCATCGTGCTCAGCTCGCCCCGCTACAACTGGATCTTCCCGGTGACGAACGGGGGATCCGTACCGATGGTGAACCCGGCGCCGGGGGCGAAGTAAGAGGCGGCTTGCGATGGCCACGCTCGAATTCGAGAGCGCGTATCGCAAGCCCGGCAACACCCTGTTTCAACTGATCGTCGGCGGAGAAGACCCGTTTGACTTCTGGGTCGGCCGCTTCTACGTCGGATTTTTCGGCGCGGTGGCTGCCGTCGCAATTTTCCTGGGAGTAGGGATTCTCTTCGTCGCAGTCGGCCAATACGGGGACTGGGACTTGCTACGTGCCGACATTCCGCCCCCCACCCGCGCCTACGGGCTCGGGCTCGCGCCGTTCTTGCAGGGCGGCGCCTGGCAAATGGTCGTGGTCTTTGCGACCGTCGCGTTCATCGCGTGGGGCATGCGCGAAGTCGACATCTGCCGCAAGCTCGAGATGGGCTTCCACGTGCCCGCGATGTTCAGCCTGGCCGTCTCGGCGTGGCTGGTCCTGCAGATCCTGCGGCCGCTGCTGATGGGTTGCTGGTGCGAAGGGTTCGACCTGAGCTTTACCGGCCACCTGACGTGGGTCTCGAACACCGGCTTCCGCTACATGAACTTCTACTTGAATCCGTTCCACGCATACGCGGTGCTCGGGTTCTTCCTCACCGCGATGGTGCTGGCGATGCACGGAAGCGCGATCCTCGGCACCTACAAGACCGACCCGAACCCCGCCGTCGAGATGCGCCGCGAAGATACGTTCTGGCGCGACTACGTCGGCTACTCGATCGGCGAGTACGGCATCCATCGCCTCGGTTTCTATCTGGCAGTCTACACACTCGTCATGTCCGACCTCTGCATCCTGACGAGCGGCACGCTCGTGAAGGATTGGGTCGACTTCTGGCATCCGTTCTGATGGCAACGATCATCACCGTCAACGAGCCGATCGAAGAGCCCGAACCCGACGCGCTCGACTACGCCGATCCCCTGGGCATCCGCCTCGGACAAGCCTTCCGCATTCCCTGGCTGCGCGAACTGAAGATCGATACGCAGGTCGGGACGATCTGGCTCGGGTTCTGGGGCGTGATGTCGGCGCTGCTCTTCGCTGCGGGGCTCGGGGTGCTCACGCTCGCGGCGTTCGACCAGGCGAACGGTCAGCCGTGGATCATCGTCAAGTACTTTGCGAACCTGCAGATCGCGCCGCCGGAAGGCCTCGGCCCGGCGCCGTCGCTACGCGGCGGCGGCTACTGGCAGATCGTGATGCTGCTGTGGGCGGGCTCGACCATACTCTGGGCCGTGCGCTGCTACGAGCGGCTCCGACGCCACCGCTGGCGGCCGTTCCTGCTCTTCGCGTGGCTGTCGGCAGTGCTGCTGACGGCATCGATCTGGGTCATTCACCCGCTGCTCGTGGGCTCGTGGGCGGATGCGCCGGCGCTCGGGCTCAACGGCGACCTCGACTGGGCGCAGAACTTCAGCGTGCTGTGGGGCAACTTCTATTACAACCCCTGGCATCAGCTCGCGATCTTCTTCCTGTTCGGCAGCACGATGCTGTGGGGCATGCACGGCGCGACCATCCTCGCCACGAGCGCCGAAGGGAGCCATCACGAAGACGCCGAGATCGTCGGGCTTACGTCGGGTTCCCAGAAGGCGATTCTCTTCTGGCGCTGGACGATGGGCTTCAACGCGTTCCCGAAGTCGATCCACGACTGGCTGTGGTGGTTTGCGGTCGGCACCGTCCTCGCGTCCGCGATCGGCATCGTGACCACCGGTACGGTTACGAACGACTGGTACGTCTGGGGCGTCGATCACGGGACGGTTCTCCAGTACGGGCCGATCACGCGCGAGGCGATCAACCAGCATCCGCGGCCCATGCCCGACATGCCGGCGAGCGGCAACGCCTACGAGCCGGCCCCCGGCATCCAATGAAGCGGCGGCAGCGCGTCCTCGGGGCGCTCGTCATCGTCGTTACGATCGCCGTCGGCGGCGTCGTGCAGCCGCTCCTCGACCGCTCGCGTGCAGCCGACCGGGGCACCCCCGTCGATATGACGCTCGCCGGCGCGGGGATGCAGCCGCTGGCGCGTGCCACGTACGGCCCCGTCGACCAGAAGGCTCCGCTGGACTTCAGCACGCAGCCGGCCGGCGTTCCCCACACGTACGCCGGGGGGCAGCTCTACAACGTCCAGGCGCTCAAAGGACTGACCTACCCGCAGCTGCTCGTGCAGATGGGGTATTTCACGCAAGCGCTCGGCGTCCAGTGCGAATACTGCCACAACACGAACAACTACGCGTACGACACGCCGACGAAGAAGATCGCCCGGACCATGATCCTGATGGTCGGCAAGATCAATACCGTTTGGATCGACAAGGTGCATCGGGACTACCCGAGGTTCGCGGTCAAAGGCGCGGTTGGCTGTGCGACGTGCCACCGTGGCGCGCCGCTGCACGACGTGGAATGGAATATCGTCCCGGTGCAGTACCTGGACTGGCCCGCGAAATCGACGCGTCAGGCGGGCTACGTCGTCAACTCGATGTACTCGGTCGCAAAGTCCTTAGGTGTGAACTGCCTTTTCTGCCACAACACGGCGGACTTCGTGACGTTGCAGTACTATCCAACGAACCGCATCGCCCACCGCATGTGGCAGATGGTCGATGCGATCAACCATCAGTACACGCCGTCGAACATAGAGGCCATCACCTGTTTCACGTGCCACCACGGGGCGAAATGGCCGAGTCAACTCGTGCAGAGTGCGACCGACGAGGCGCCGATCGAGGGCATCGCGTTGCACCCGGAGGTGCACGTGAACCCGGGAGCGTACTTAGATGCTGGAGGGCACTAGACTTGGACTTTTTCTGGAGCCTGCCACGGACCAGCGTCGCGACGTTTCAGAACGCCTTGGTGGATGCCTTCGGTGAAGCCCAAGCGCGGAAGTACGATGCCGGCGCCATCCTAAGCGATCCCGGTGCGAGTCCCAACCGTTCGTTCATTTGCAAGAGCGGTACGCTGAAGGTTACGAAGCTGCTATCCAACGGACGCGAGATTCTGATCGCGGTCCTGGAGTCCGGCTCCATCTGGAGCGACCGCGCGTTGCTCAAGGGATACTGGCGCGAGGTCTTCATCGAGACGATGTCCGCTGCCGACGTCCTGTCCGTGGATCGCGACGTGTTCGAGGGGTACGTGAGCGCGAAGCCGGAGCGCCACGCCGAGTTCATGTCCAAGATCTCGGAACAGATGAGCGATGCACTGACCCTGTTGGAAGACTTCCGCGGGCGCGATGTCGCGTCGCGGCTCGCGAGCGTGCTCGTGCGCTTCTGCAAGCAGTACGGCGTTGAACAGGAGGAGTCGGTGGTCATCGACCTGCCGTTCACGCACCAGGACATCGCGAACATGATCGGAACGGCCCGCGAGACCGTCAGCCGGAACATGGCACGCTTCCGCGCCGAGGGATACGTGCGGGACAGCCAGACCGCGATGCTGGAGATCCTGAACCTCAAGTCGCTCGAAGCGCTCATCGTCTAGCGCCGAGCGGCACCACGGGGCAGCCGGTGGCTCGCAGACGCGTGCGACGTCATTCTGCGCCGGCATGCCCGAGCAGGGCGCGGTGCCGTGGCGACTCGGGCGCACGGCGCCGCCGGAGGCGCAGCTGGCGCGAGCGCAGGGGTGACCTCTATCACGGCGGCTCGGCCGGCGCCGGCGCTACGATGGAGCCGGAGGAGCCCGGTACGACTGTGCAAGCCCGCACCACGTTCCGCGAGCGGAGAGCGGCGAGCGTTTGGACGAGGATCCATCCGATCTTCGCGATCGGACAGCTCCTCGTGTTCGTCGTCAGCCTCGTCCTGCTCGCGCTGTACTTCGCGCACGTCGTCCCGTTTTCTGCCGTGCACGTCAGCGTGCTGGTCAAGGTCGCGTTCATGACGCTCGCGGTCGTGACGGGATCGCTCTGGGAGCGCGACGTGTACGGCCAGTGGTGGTTCGCGCCACAGTTCCTGGTCGAGGACGTGATGACGGCGAACGTCTTCTTGCTGCACGTCGCCTACCTGGCGATGTATTACCTATTCCCAGCGAAGATGGCGACGACGCTTGCACTCCTGGTGGTCGCGTACTCCGTCTATGCGCTCAACGTCGGCCAGTACATCGTCAGCCACCTGCGGACGCGCAAGGCCCTGCAGGAACCGCTCGGCCTCGAGGACATCGCGGCGTGAACGCGCGCGCAGTCGTCTTCCCGGAGGCCGGCTCGCTCGAATTGCGCGACGTCGTGCTGCGCGAGGAGCAGCCCGACGAGGTCGTCGTCGAGACCGCGTTCTCGTCCATTTCGAGCGGGACCGAGCGGCTGCTCTTCAACGGAGCGCTGAGCGGACTGCCTCACCTACGCTACCCGCTCGTCCCCGGCTACGAAGCGTCGGGCCGCGTCATCCGCGTCGGCGCGGACGTCACCGGCGTGCGCGAAGGCGACGAGGTGTTCGTTGGCGGAAGCATGTGCTACGTGGATGTTGCCGCGGCGTTCGGCGGCCAATCGTCGCATCTCGTCAAGCGAGCGTCGCAGGTCGTGCCGCTGCGGGGCATCCGCCTCGATCACGCGCCGCTGCTCGCGCTCGCCGCCACCGCCTTGCACGGCGTGCGCCGGCTCGGGCCGGTGGATGGGAAGCGGGTCGCGGTGCTCGGCGTCGGTGCCGTCGGCAACCTGGCGGCGCAGTTCCTGCTGGCCGCGGGGGCGACCGTGATCGCCATCGACCGCTCCGCGGCGCGCCTGCGCGCGGTCCCCGCGCACGAATGGGTCGACGCAAGCCACGACGTCCCCGAGAGCGTCGTCGCGCCGGTCGCCGCGGCGATCGAGGCGACGGGGTCGCCGTCCGAGATCGCCCGCACCGCGCGCCTCATCGAGCCGCAAGGCAGCATCGTGCTGCTCTCGTTCTACGAG
>Ga0302324_100023032_pt1 | contig 12069 bp, 9 predicted proteins | sample Palsa_T0_1_FD_201949 | JGI IMG/M metagenome (GOLD analysis project Ga0302324, IMG submission 201949) | Peat permafrost microbial communities from Stordalen Mire near Abisko, Sweden - Palsa_T0_1 | ecosystem: Environmental > Terrestrial > Soil > Palsa > Peat permafrost | place: Sweden: Abisko...
CCGACTCGTGCATCATTTCGGACAGGGTCGGATGCGGGAAGATGGTCTCCATCAGCTCGTGCTCGGTGGTCTCGAGCGTGCGCGCGATGGCATAGCCCTGGATCAGCTCGGTGACCTCCGCGCCGATCATGTGCGCGCCGAGGAGCTCGCCCGTCTTGGCGTCGAACACCGTCTTGACCAGGCCCTCGGGCTCGCCCAGCGCGATCGCCTTGCCGTTGCCGATATAGGGAAAGCGGCCGACCTTGACCTCGTGACCGGCCGCTTTGGCCTTGGCTTCGGTCAGCCCGACCGAGGCGATCTGCGGCATGCAGTAGGTGCAGCCCGGCACGTTGTTCACGTCGAGCGGGCGGTTGTCGGTCTTGCCGGCGATGCGCTCGACGCACAGCACGCCCTCGTGGCTCGCCTTGTGGGCCAGCCAGGGCGGCCCGACCAGATCGCCGATCGCATAGATGCCCGGCTCGTCGGTGCGCAGATAGGGATCGACCACGACATGGGTGCGCTCGACCTTCACCTTGGTGCCCTCGAGCCCGAGATTCTCGACATTGCCCACGATGCCGATCGCGACGATCACGCGCTCGACCGTGATCTCCTGGGCCTTGCCGGCGGCCTCGATCTGGACCGTCACGCTGTTGGCCGCCTTCTTGGCGCCCTTCACCGCGGCGCCGGTGATGATCTTCATGCCCTGCTTCTCGAAGCTCTTGCGCGCGAGCGCCGAGATCTCCTCGTCCTCCACCGGCAGCACGCGATCGAGCATCTCGACGATCGTCACCTCGGCGCCCATGTTGCGGTAGAAGCTGGCGAACTCGACGCCGATCGCGCCCGAGCCGACGACCAGCAGCGATTTCGGGATCGCCTCGGGCACCATCGCCTCGCGATAGGCCCAGATCAGCTTGCCGTCGACCTCGAGCCCGGGCAGCGGCCGCGCCCGCGCGCCGGTCGCCAGCACGATGTGGGGCGCCGCGAACGTGCCGACCGCGGCGCCGTTCTTGGTCACCGTCAGCGTGCGATTGGCGCCCGACTTGGCGCCGAGCTTGGCGTCGCCCTCGATCACCGTGATCTTGTTCTTGCGCATCAGGAACTTGACGCCGTTCGACAGCTGCGCCGCGACCGCGCGGCTGCGGCCGATCACCTTCTTGGCGTCGTACTGGATGTCCTTGGCCGAGAAGCCGTAGGCGTCGAGGTGGTGCAGCAGGTGGTTGATCTCCGACGTGCGCAGCAGCGCCTTGGTCGGGATGCAGCCCCAGTTGAGGCAGATGCCGCCGAGGCTCTCGCGCTCGACGATCGCGGTCTTCAGGCCGAGCTGGCTCGCCCGAATCGCCGCCACGTAGCCGCCGGGCCCGCTGCCGACGACGATCAAATCGAAAACCGTCTCTGCCACGAAAAATGCTCCCAGCCGTCAAAGGGCCGTCATTGCGGGGAGCGTAGCGACGAAGCAATCCAGGAGATCGAACACCGGAGCTGGATCGCTTCGTCGCTGCGCTCCTCGCGATGACGATAAAATACGCGACCGCCGACTACAGCATCATCGACAGCGGGTCTTCGATCAGCTTCTTGATGACGCCGAGGAATTCCGCGCCGAGCGCGCCGTCGACCACGCGATGGTCGCAGGTCAGGGTGCAGCTCATCATGGTCTGGATCGCGAGCGCGCCGTCCTTCACCACCGGGCGCTGCTCGCCCGCGCCGACCGCCAGGATGCAGGACTGCGGCGGGTTGAGGATCGCGGTGAACTCGCGCATGCCGTACATGCCGAGATTGGAGATCGAGAACGTGCCGCCCTGGAACTCCTCGGGCTTGAGCTTGCCCTCGCGGGCGCGCCCCGCCAGGTCCTTCATCTCGCTCGAGATTGTCGCCAGGCCCTTCTGGTCGGCACGATGGATGATCGGCGTGATCAGCCCGGCCGGCAGCGCGACCGCGACCGACACGTCGATCGACTTGAACATCATCATGCCGTCGTCGGTCCAGGCGGCATTGACCGCGGGCATCTTGCGCAGCGCGAGCGCCGCCGTCTTGATGACGAAGTCGTTGACCGACAGCTTGAAGCCGTCCTTCTCGCCGCGCGTGTTGAGGTCGGCCCGCACCTTGAGGAGCGGATCGATGTGGCAGTCGACGGTCAGGAAGAAATGCGGGATCTGCTCCGCCTCGGTCAGGCGGCGCGCGATCACCTTGCGCATGGTCGTGGTCGGCACCAGCTCGAACGGCGGCACGCCGGCCTGACCTGGTGACGGCGCCGGCATCGGCGCGGGCGGCTTGGCGGCAACCGGCGCCGCCATTGGCGCGGCAGCCGGCGCGGAGCGCGCGGCCGGCTTGCCGCCCTGCAGCGCCGCCTCGATGTCGGCCTTGACGATCCGGCCGTGCGGCCCGCTGCCCGCGACCGCATTCAGGTCGATCCCCGCATTGGCCGCCATGCGGCGCGCCAGCGGGCTCACGAAGATGCGGCCGTCGCCCGGCGCGACCTGTCCGGCTCCGTTGGTCGGACGCGGCGCGGCGGCGGGCGGGACCGCCGGCGTCGGCGCGGCCGGCGCCGGCGTGGGTGTAGGTGTGGGTTTCGGGGGCGCGGACGCTGCCGGCGCGGCGGCGGGTTTCGGTGGCGCGCCGGCGCCCTGCCCGGCGAGCGCCGACTTGTCCTCGCCCTCGCCGAGCAGAACCGCGATCACGTCGTTGACCTTGACGTTCTGCGTGCCTTCGGGGACCACGATCTTGCCCAGCACGCCCTCGTCGACCGCCTCGACCTCCATGGTCGCTTTGTCGGTCTCGATCTCGGCGATCACGTCGCCGGACGCGACCTTGTCGCCTTCCTTCTTGAGCCACTTGGCGACCGTGCCCTCGGTCATGGTCGGCGACAGCGCCGGCATCAGGATTTGAATCGGCATGGCGCGCTCCGCTACGACCGATACAGCACGGACTTGACCGCGCGCACCACGTCGGCGGGCTGCGGCAACGCCAGCTTCTCCAGATTGGCCGCATAGGGCAGCGGCACGTCGGCGCCGGCGACCCGCGCGACCGGCGCATCGAGATAATCGAACGCCTGCTCCATCATCTGGGCCGCGATCTCCGCGCCGATGCCGGCGAACGCCCAGCCCTCCTCGACATTGACCAGCCGGTTGGTCTTCTGCACCGACTGCACGATCGTGGCGGTGTCGAGCGGCCGCAGGCTGCGCAGATCGATCACCTCGGCCTCGATGCCTTCCTGCGCCAGCAGATCGGCGGCGGCGAGCGCCTGGCGCACCATGATGCTGAAGGCCGTGATGGTGACGTCCTTGCCGGGCCGCGCCACGCGGGCCTTGCCGATCGGCACGATATAGTCGGGATCCTCGGGAACCTCGAACGTCGCGCCGTACAGGATCTCGTTCTCGAGCACGATCACGGGATTGGGATCGCGGATCGCCGCCTTGAGCAGGCCCTTGGCGTCAGCCGCCGTGTAGGGCGCGACCACCTTGAGGCCGGGGCAGTGCGCGTACCAGCTGGCATAGCACTGGCTGTGCTGGGCAGCGACGCGCGAGGCAGCGCCGTTGGGGCCGCGGAACACGATCGACGAGCCCATCTGGCCGCCCGACATGTACAGCGTCTTGGCCGCCGAGTTGATGATCTGGTCGACCGCCTGCATGGCGAAGTTGAAGGTCATGAACTCGACGATGGGCTTCAAGCGCATGAACGCGGCGCCGACGCTGAGGCCGGTGAAGCCGTGCTCGGTGATCGGCGTGTCGACCACCCGGCGCGCACCGAACTCCTCGAGCAGGCCCTGGCTCACCTTGTAGGCGCCCTGGTACTCGGCGACCTCCTCGCCCAACAGGAACACGGTCTCGTCGCGCCGCATCTCCTCGGCCATGGCGTCGCGCAGCGCCTCGCGCACCGTCATCTTGCGGGTCTGGCCGAGCGCCATCTCGGCGGCCACCGGCGGGGGCGCGGGTTGGGGCTTCGGCGCGGCCGCCGGCTTGGCTGGGGGCTCCGGCTGCGGCGCCGGAGCGGTCGCGTGCTTGGCGCCGTTGGTGGGCGCCGCGGGCACCGCCGCCGCGCCGTTCTCGGTCAGCACGGCGATCGGCGTGTTGACCGCGACGTTTTCGGTGCCTTCCTGAACCAGGATCTTCTGCAGGACACCCTCGTCGACCGCCTCGACCTCCATGGTCGCCTTGTCGGTCTCGATCTCGGCCAGCACGTCGCCCGAGGTGACCTTGTCGCCCTCCTTCTTGAGCCACTTGGCGAGTTTGCCCTCGGTCATGGTCGGCGACAGCGCCGGCATCAAGATCTCGATCGTCATCGGCTCACGCCTCTACCAGCACGTCGGTATAGAGCTCGGCGGGATCCGGCTCGGGGCTCGCCTGGGCGAACTCGGCAGCGTCGGCGATGATGTCGCGGGTCTCCTTGTCGATCGCCTTCAGCTTGTCGTCGTCCGACATGCCGCCATCGACCAGGAGCTGATGCACATGGTCGATCGGATCGTGCTTGGTGCGCATCTCGTTGAGCTCTTCCTTCGGGCGGTACTTGGCCGGGTCGGACATCGAATGGCCGCGATAGCGATAGGTCATCATCTCGAGGATGAAGGGGCCCTCGCCGGCGCGTGCATGCGCCGTCGCGTTCAGCCCGGCCTGCTTGACCGCGACCACATCCATGCCGTCGACCGCCATGCCCGGAATGCCGTAGGGCTCGCCGCGCTTGTAGAGCTCGCCGCCCGCCGCGGCGCGCTGCACGCTGGTCCCCATGCCGTATTTGTTGTTCTCGATCACGTAGACCACCGGCAGCTTCCACAAGGCCGCCATGTTGAACGACTCGGCGACCTGGCCCTGATTGACCGCGCCGTCGCCCAGGTAGGTCACGGAGACCAGCGGCTTGGCGCTGTAGCGATGGGCGAACGCAAGGCCCGTGCCGATCGGTACCTGGGCGCCCACAATGCCGTGCCCGCCGTAGAAATTCTTGTCGCGGCTGAACATGTGCATCGAGCCGCCCTTGCCCTTGGAATAGCCGCCGCTGCGCCCGGTCAGCTCGGCCATCACGCCACGCGGGTCCATGCCGCAGGCGAGCATGTGGCCGTGATCGCGATAGCTCGTGACCACCGTGTCGCCCGGCTGGAGCGCCGCCTGCATGCCGACGACCACGGCCTCCTGGCCGATATAGAGATGGCAGAAGCCGCCGATCAGGCCCATGCCGTAGAGCTGGCCGGCGCGCTCCTCGAAGCGGCGGATCAGCAGCATGGCGCGATAGTGCTTGTGGAGCTCCTCGGCGGACGCCCCCGGGACTGCCTCGGTCTTCGATTTGCCTTTCGTCGAAGCCATGGGACCCCCCGGATTTGAAAGCACGAAAGCCCGGCGCGGCGGCGCGGGCCTTCTCCGCACAACAACTAGCGCGACCGCCTGCAAATGGCAAGTCTAGCGCCGAAAGGCAATCTATTGTTATCTCACGTAAATTTACGATTCGGCGGCAAGTGCCGCGCGACCCGCATTCGCAGGTGCGATCCGGCGGCCGCTAAGGCTGTGTGATTGCAGGGATCGGGTCGTCGGCGCGCTGCAGCATGATGGTCAATTCGTCGCGCCGGCCGAGATTGAGCATCAGGCGCACGCGCTCGTCGAGCATGTCGGGATCGACGCCGTCCGGCCGCAGCAGCGCGACCCGCCGCTCGAGCATGTCACGGTCGGCGTGGATCAGGTCGCGGCTGATCTCCGCCTTCTTGAGCTCCTGGGTGAGCTTCAGGTAGGCGAGCAGCCCGCGATCGCCCTCGATCGCGTGATAGCCGAAATAGGCGACCAGGAGCGCGCCCAGCACGGGCACGAGCACGAATCGCGCGCGGCGGCGCAGGATATGGCCGATCGCCATCGCGCGAGTGGATCACACGGTTTCGAGCGGCGTCAATCGACGCGCCGCCGCGGGCCGAGACCGGGCTCGCGCGATCGGATGAAACATGTGGAAAAATCGTAGCTTGGAGGATGACCTTCGCAGCTCACTGGGGCCGTTATGCAGCCCCGCGACGGGCCGACCGGCGGACGCTTTCCCGCGAATCAGCCCGCCGATGGATCGCCGTCACACCTGCTTGAACGCCGCCTTGCCGGGATAGCGCGCGGCGCGCCCGAGCTCTTCCTCGATGCGGATCAGCTGGTTGTATTTGGCCAGCCGGTCCGAGCGCGACAGCGAGCCGGTCTTGATCTGGCCGCAATTGGTCGCCACCGCGAGGTCGGCGATGATCGAGTCCTCGGTCTCGCCCGAGCGGTGCGACATCACCGTGGTGTAGCCGGCGCGATAGGCGGTCTCCATGGTCTCGAGCGTCTCGCTGAGCGTGCCGATCTGGTTGACCTTGATGAGGATCGAGTTGGCGACTCCGCGCGAGATGCCGTCGCGCAGGCGCGCAGCGTTGGTCACGAACAGATCGTCGCCGACCAGCTGGACGCGCGCGCCGATCGCCTCGGTGAGCCCCCGCCAGCCGTCCCAATCGTCCTCCGCCATGCCGTCCTCGATCGACAGGATCGGAAACGCCTTGGTCAGACCCTCGTAGAACTTGACCATGCCGGCGGCATCGAGCGAACGCTTCTCGCCGGCCAGCACGTATTTGCCGTCGCGGTAGAACTCGGAGGCCGCCGGATCGAGCGCCAGCGCGACGTCGACCCCGGGCTTGTACCCGGCCGCCTCGATCGCCGCCATGATGGCGGTCAGCGCGGCTTCGGCATTGGCGATGTCCGGGGCGAAGCCGCCCTCGTCGCCGACATTGGTCGACATGCCCTGCTTCTTGAGCTGCGCCTTGAGGGCGTGAAACACCTCCGAGCCGATCCGCACCGCCTCGGCGAGCGACCCGGCGCCGACCGGCGCGATCATGAACTCCTGCAGGTCGAGCGGATTGTCGGCATGCACGCCGCCATTGATCACGTTCATCAGCGGCACCGGCAGGGTGCGCGCGAACACGCCACCGACATAGCGGTAGAGCGGCAGCTCGTAATAAGCCGCCGCCGCGCGCGCCACCGCCAGGCTGACGCCCAAGATCGCGTTGGCGCCCAGCCGGCTCTTGTTGGGCGTGCCGTCGAGCTCGATCAGGCTCTGGTCGATCGCGACCTGGTCGTCGGCCGCCATGCCGGACAGCGCATCGAAGATCTCGCCATTGACCGCCTCGACCGCGCGCAGCACGCCCTTGCCGCCATAGCGCGCCTTGTCGCCGTCGCGCAGCTCGACCGCCTCGTGCGCGCCGGTGCTGGCGCCCGACGGCACCGCGGCGCGCCCGAGCATGCCGGTCTCGAGCAGCACGTCGACCTCGACGGTCGGATTGCCGCGGCTGTCCAGAATCTCGCGGGCCCGGATATCGGAAATCGCAGTCATGGGAACCTCGTCGGCGGAGAAAGAGTCAGACGATCCCGAAGGAGGCGGTCGGCACCGCCTTGGCGAGCCGATCGAACGCGATCAGGTTCTCGAGCAGAGCCGGCAGCTTGGCGAGCGGCACCATGTTGGGGCCGTCGCTCGGCGCCTTGTCGGGATCCTTGTGGGTCTCCATGAACACCGCGGCGACGCCGGCGGCGACCGCGCCGCGCGCCAGCACCGGCACGTATTGACGCTGGCCGCCGCTGGTGGCGCCCTGCCCGCCCGGCTGCTGCACCGAATGGGTGGCGTCGAACACCACCGGACAGCCGGTCTCGGCCAGGATCGGCAGCGCCCGCAGGTCGGTCACCAGGGTGTTGTAGCCGAAGCTTGCGCCGCGCTCGCACAGCAGCAAGTTGCGATTGCCCGCCTCGTCCATCTTGCGCACGACATGGGCCATGTCCCAAGGCGCCAGGAACTGGCCCTTCTTGATGTTGACCGCGCGTCCGGTCTTGGCCGCGGCGATCAGGAGATCGGTCTGGCGGCACAGGAAGGCCGGGATCTGCAGCACGTCGACGACTTCAGCGGTCGGCGCGCATTGGCCCGGCTCGTGGACGTCGGTCAGCACCGGGCAGCCCCAGCGCTCGCGCACCGCGGCGAGCACGTCGAGGCCCTGCTGCATGCCGATGCCGCGCGCGCTGCCGATCGAGGTCCGGTTGGCCTTGTCGAACGAGCTCTTGTAGATCAACGAGATGCCAAGCCGATCGGTCAGCTCGACCAGCGCATGGCTGGTCTCGAGCGCATGGTCGCGGCTCTCGATCGCGCACGGCCCGGCGATCAGCGCCAGCGGCAGGTCGTTGCCGAGCTCGAGCTGGCCGATCTTGACGTGACGCGTCGCCGCCATCACACCAGCCTCGCCTGGTTGAGCGCCGCGCCGATGAAGGACGTGAACAGCGGGTGCGGCGCGAACGGCTTCGATTTCAGCTCGGGATGGAACTGCACGCCGACGAACCACGGGTGGTTGGGCAGCTCGACGATCTCGGGCAGCTCGCCGTCGGGCGACATGCCGGAGAACACGAAGCCGGCCCGCTCGAGCTGCGGCTTGTAGGTGATGTTGACCTCGTAGCGATGGCGGTGGCGCTCCGAGATCGTCGGCGCGTCGTAGATCTGGCGCACCCGCGTGCCCTCGGCCAGGTCGCAGGGATAGGCGCCGAGCCGCATCGTGCCGCCGAGCTCGGTTTCGGTGTTGCGCCGCTCGACCGCGTTGCCGCGCGTCCACTCGGTCATCAGCCCGATCACCGGATCGGGCGACGGCCCGAATTCGGTCGAGCCGGCGCGCGGGATATCGGCGAGATGGCGGGCACCTTCGATCACGGCCATCTGCATGCCGAAGCAGATGCCGAAATACGGAATCCGCTGCTCGCGCGCGAACTTCACGGCCGCGACCTTGCCCTCCGAGCCGCGCTCGCCGAAGCCGCCCGGCACCAGAATGCCGTGCACCGTCTCGAGCTTGTGGATCGGATCCTCCGACTCGAAGATCTCGGAATCGACCCAGTTGAGCTTGACCCGCACATTGTTCGCGATGCCGGCATGCGACAGCGCCTCGATCAGCGATTTGTAGCTGTCCATCAGGTGGGTGTATTTGCCGACGATCGCGATCGTGACCTCGCCCTCGGGCGCGCGGATGCGCGCGACGATCTCGCGCCAGCGCTTGAGGTCGGGCTCGGGCGCATCGAGGCCGAAATGCCGGCACACCTCGTGATCGAAGCCTTCCTCGTGATAGGCGATCGGCACCTGGTAGATCGTGTCGACGTCGATCGCGGGGATCACGCGCTCGACCTGCAGATTGCAGAACAGGCCGATTTTGCGGCGCGCATCCGCCGAGATCTCGCGGTCGCATCGGCACAGCAGGATGTCGGGCTGGATGCCGACCGATTGCAGCTCCTTGACCGAATGCTGGGTCGGCTTGGTCTTGAGCTCGCCGGCCGAGGCGATGTGGGGCACCAGGGTCAGGTGGATGAACAGCGAGCGCTCGCGCCCGAGCTCGTTGCCGAGCTGGCGGATCGCCTCGAGGAACGGCAGGCCCTCGATGTCGCCGACCGTGCCGCCGATCTCGCACAGCACGAAATCGGCATCGCCGGTATCGGCGCGGATGAACTCCTTGATCGCGTCGGTGACGTGCGGGATCACCTGAATGGTCGCGCCGAGATAGTCGCCGCGGCGCTCCTTGGCGATCACCTCGGAATAGATCCGGCCGGTGGTGACGTTGTCGGTGCGCCGGGCCGAGACGCCGGTGAAGCGCTCGTAATGGCCGAGATCGAGATCGGTCTCGGCGCCGTCGTCGGTGACGAACACCTCGCCATGCTGGTAGGGCGACATGGTGCCGGGATCGACGTTGAGATAAGGATCGAGCTTGCGTAGCCGGACCTTGAAGCCGCGCGCCTGCAACAGCGCGCCGAGCGCGGCCGACGCCAGGCCCTTGCCGAGCGACGACACGACCCCGCCGGTGATGAAGACGAACCGCGTCATGAGTCTGTTTCAGCCGCGCTCGCAGCCGCACTCCGCGGCAGGCGAAAGCCGCGAGCGGCTTTCTGGGCAACCCTGCTCGCGCGGGTTTGGCTTGGCCGGCCAGGCCAACCCCAAGCCAGTTGGTGGCGCGGCAGACGCGCGAGCGAAAAGAGGCTGCGTTGGGTTTCGGGGTGGCGGGAGCGTCGGCCGCTCCCCATCGTCGGGTGACGGCGCGGCCGGCTCACCGGGCGAGCGGGACGCTGGGCGCGGCCGGCGGGCTCGGAGCCGTCGGCGCCGCCGGAACGTCGAGGATGGAGCCCCCGGCCGGGACGTGGCTGCGGGTCGCCAGGATCGCCAGCGCCAGGCTGGTCAGCATGAACAGCGCCGCCATGATCGCGGTGGTGCGCGTCAGCAGGTTGGCGGTGCCGCGGGTGGTCATGAACCCGCCGGTCGTGCCGCCGCCGATGCCGAGGCCGCCGCCTTCGCTGCGCTGGATCAGCACCACGCCGACCATGGCGAGCGCGATCAGGATATGGACAACCAGCAGAACCGAAGTCATCGGGCAACTCTATCGGCCGGACTCGGGCGGGCTTCGGCGCTGTCGGTCCCCGGCTCGGCTGCGCGGTTATGTAGCCGCTTCGTCCGCCCAAGGCAAGGACCCGGACTTTCTGCGAAAGTCGGTCCTAGGCGCAGGCGGCGCAGATCGCCCAGAAGTCGTCGGCCAGCAGGCTGGCGCCGCCGACCAGCAGCCCATCGACCGCAGGAATCCGGACGATTCCGCCGGCATTGGTCGGCTTGACCGAACCGCCATAGAGCAGCCGGATGGACTGCCCGGCAGCCCCGAATCGCTCGACCAGACGGGCGCGCAGATGACCATGCACCTGGGCGATCTCGTCGGCCGTGGGAATCGCGCCGCTGCCGATCGCCCAGAGCGGCTCATAGGCGACCACGCAGCGCGCCGGCGTCGCGTCGACCGGCAGCGATCCGGCGAGCTGGTCGGCGACTACCGCGAGCGTCTCGCCGCGCCGGCGCTGCTCGGCGCTCTCGCCGAGGCAGATGATCGGATGCAGCCCGGCGGCGGCGGCCGCCGCCGCCTTGGCGGCGACGATCGCGTCGGTCTCGTGATAGGCGGCGCGGCGCTCGGAATGGCCGACGATGACGTGGCTGCAGCCGGCATCGACCAGCATGGCCGCCGCGACGTCCCCGGTATGGGCGCCCTTGGGCGCGCTGTGGCAATCCTGACCGCCGAGCGCGACCGGTGCCCCCGCCAGCGCGCCGCGCAGAACGTCGAGCAAGGGCGCCGGCGGGCAGACCAGCATGTCGCACGGCGGCTTCTGGCCGGCGAGCCGGCCGATCAGCGCCGCGGCGAATTGCTGCGCGGCATCCCGCCGTCCGTTCATCTTCCAGTTGCCGGCGATCAGCTTGCGCACGCTATCCACGGGGCCTCCACCGGGTCCGATCGCAACGCCGGGGTCCCGAGCGCTGCGTCAATCGACCACCAGCTACCACAATGTCCTCACCACAACGCGCCAGATTGGCGATTGCGGCGGGCCGCGGGCTTCCTATGATGGCGCCCGCGGGCGCCGGCCCGAAATTGCACGGAACCCGAGACATGCTGCAAGCGATTCGCGGCAAGGCCGCCTCCTGGGTCGTCAAGATCCTGTTCGTCCTGCTGATCGCCAGCTTCGCCGCGTGGGGCGTCGCCGACTGGCTGCGCTCGGCGACGACACCCAGCGTGGTCGCCGAGATCGGCTCGGTCCGCATCGCGCCGGAAGCCTTCTCGCAGGCGGTCTCGCTCGAGATGCAACGCTTCCGCCAGATCCTGGGCGGCAATTTCGATCGCGAGCAGGCGCGCCAGTTCGGCATCGCCGACCGCGTGATCGAGCAGATCGTCGGGCGCACCCTGCTCGAGCTGGAGGCCCGCCGGATCGGCGTGACGATCACGGACGACGAGGTGCGCGACGCCATCCGGGACAATGCGACCTTCAAGGACGAACGCGGTCAGTTCGACCGCAACCGCTTCGAGGCGATCATCAACCGCGCCGGCTATTCGGAGCAGCGCTTCACGGTCGAGCTGCGCAGCGACCTCGAGCGGACCCAGCTCGTGAAGCCGATCACCGACGGCGCCGAGCCGCCCAAGGCCCTGCTCGACGCGCTGCTGCGCTATCGCGGCGAGCGGCGGATCGCCGAGACCTTCCTGGTCTCGGTCAGTTCGGTCGGCGCGATTCCGGCGCCGACCGACGCCCAGCTCGAAGATTATCTGAAGGCCAACGGCGCGCGCTTCATGCGGCCCGA
>Ga0302324_100023033_pt1 | contig 12069 bp, 14 predicted proteins | sample Palsa_T0_1_FD_201949 | JGI IMG/M metagenome (GOLD analysis project Ga0302324, IMG submission 201949) | Peat permafrost microbial communities from Stordalen Mire near Abisko, Sweden - Palsa_T0_1 | ecosystem: Environmental > Terrestrial > Soil > Palsa > Peat permafrost | place: Sweden: Abisko...
CCAGGCCGATGTTCGCGTCGCCGTGGCCCGCCCCGCCGGCCACGGCGACGTCCAGCGCAACACCGTCCGAGCCAGTGACCCTCGCGCCCCCGCCGGCAGCGCCGCCGCCGCCCACCGGAACCCGCCCGGCATCCGCACCGTATCTGAGCTCGCCCTATTCAGACACGAGCAGCTACGCGGGCTCAAGCAACCATCAGGGACCGGGGGCAACGCCGCAAGGTTCGCCCTACGTGCCGCCGTCGAGCTATCCGCGGCCCGGCTGGACGAACCCAGTGCGGCGGGCCGACCAGGCGCCGCCGCTTGGCACCCCTCAGCCCCCGTCACCCAACGGGCACACCTCAAGCAACGGTCTCCCCCCCGGCGTCGCCCCGGCGGCGGCGGCCGGCGCGACCGCCGGCCTGGCGGGCTCCATGACCTCCGGGTGGCAGCGAGGCGCCCCCGCCCCCGCTCCCGCCCCCGCCGACTCCAGCCGCAACTGGCAGGGCGCCCGCTCCCGCAAGGCGAGCAAACGCCAGGCCATGCTGACCCTGGCCCGGGTGGAGCCCTGGTCGGTAATGAAGTTCAGCTTCGTGGCCTCGGTCGCCGCCTTCATCATCCTGTTCGTCGCGGTTGCCGTGCTCTACATGATCCTGGCCGCGCTCGGCGTCTTCGACTCGCTCGAGAACACCGTCTCGTCGGTCACGTCCAGCCAAGGCTCAGCAGGAACCAACATCTCGCACTGGTTCTCTCCGTCGTTGATCCTCGGCTACACCGCCATGCTCGGTGCCTTCAACATCGTCATCATCACGGCGATCAGCACGGTCGGCTCGGTCATCTACAACCTCATCGCCAAGCTCTTCGGCGGCATCGAGGTGACTCTCCGCGAGACGGACTGAAGCACTGAGCCCGATGCGATAGGCTAACGGAGTCTTCTTGCAGTAGACCCCCTACGGGGGTATAGCTCAGTCGGTTAGAGCGCTTCCCTGATAAGGAAGAGGTCCCAGGTTCAAGTCCTGGTACCCCCACCAGCCGAAATTTGATAGGTGGCCCTACAAGAAGATGTTTCTGGCCCTACGGTTAGCAGGGCCAGACCCAATAGTTGGAAGCCCCTCGGAGTTCGACTCCTAGGGGCTTTTGGCTGTTTGCGGTCGCTCATGCGGCCTCGCTCGCGCCGTCGTCCGGGTCCTCTTCGACGTACAGGCGAGTGACGGCCTGGTTCATCGCCTGGAGGATGGACGCCCGGTCCTGGGCGAACAGGTGGCCGTAGATGTTTTTCGTGGTCTCGATCTTGCTGTGGCCCATCTGGTTGGCCACCTGCATGTCAGTGGCCCCGGAGGCGATCAGCAGGCTTGCGCAGACGTGCCGCAGCTCGTGAGCCGTGTACTTGACGATGCCGTCCTTGTGGGCCGCCGTGTAGCCGTGGGCGAGCTTGAGGTACCGGCGCCACATCGCGTAGCCGAGGTAACCGCCGCGTTCCCCGTTTATCAACTTGTTGTAGAGCCTTCCTGTGGATAGTTCTCGTCCGGATGCCCCGCTTTCCACAAGGCGCTTGACAGCGGGGATAGCGATGTCGGGGATGGCGACGACGCGTTCACCGGCACGCGTCTTGAGATCGGCGCGAACGTCACGCTTGCCGCCTGATTCGCTAGCGGTGCGATCGACCGTTATCCACTGTCCGTCGAGGTCGACGTGCTCGACCGGCACGGCGACAACCTCTTCCCAGCGGAGGCCGGTGAACGCAAGGACCATGGCGACATCGCCGAGGCCGGGCTTGAACTGGTCGAGCGCTTCGGCGAGCCGTAGCACCTGGGGAATGCTGGGGATAAGTACGCGCCGACGGACGGAGCTACCCCAGCCGGTGCGCAGTTCTAGCGCCGGGTTGGTCGGGATGATGCGTTCCTCGCGCGCCCAGGCGAACAGACGCCGGATCACGCCGGCAACGGTGCTCTTGGTGCTGCCGGACGCGGGGGAGTCGTCTTGAAGGGTGAGGCTGCGAACGGTCTCGTTCAGGTCGGGCAGGTCGAGGTCGCCGATCCAGGCGTTGCCGAGAACCGGCAGGATGTAGGCGTTGAGGCAGGCGCGTTCTTTGGCGAGGGACGACTTCGGCCGCGGGGTGCCGTCGCGCTTGACCTTGTAAGCGACGAGGTAGCGCGCGGCGACGTCCACCAGGCGCACGCGTTCGGCTTGGAGTCGGCCTGGTCGGCGCTTGGCCGTGTTGAACTCATCGAGGATTTCTTTCGCGGCGTCGAGGCCTTCCGCGACGCGTTCGACCTGCTTCTTGAGAACCGCGTCCCACACGCGGACTCGGTAGACGGGGATGCCGTCCTTGGTCACTACCGGCACGCTCTTGCCGCCCTTGGTCCGGGTTTTCGGCTTGATTCCGACTGGCAGGTCTTTAGGGCTGTCCTTTTTCATTTCATTCTCCGGTTTACTGTGCTGAATTGTGATTATTCGATAAGTGATTTAGGCAGGAATGATCGGGTAACCCTGCGACGGGGAGACGGCTTGTTGCTGCTGGCGGGATGCTCGATGAGCTGGGGTGTTGTCGGCCGGTCGGGATGGGACCATTTCTCTATCTCCGCTTCTGGGAACCGGAGCAGGTGGCCTATCTTGCGATAAGGGATTGCGTTGCGCTCGACTAGCTTCCTGGCGTGGCGTTCGGTGATGTTCAGCCACTCGCACAGCTCAGCGATGGTGAGCATCCGGGAGCCGGTTCCGTACGCGCGGCTTGGCGGGGTGGCGCCCCCTTCCCGCGTCATGCCGCCGCCCCGGTTGCCGAAGAGTCGCCGGGCGGGGGTTGGCCTTGGGCTCGTCGTCTGGCTTGGTCTAGTGCTTGTTGCCAGCGGATGCGGTCGGCTACGACGTGGAGGAGGCGGCGTCCGATGGGCAGGTGGTCTTCGTCACTCGGAGCGACGGGTTCCCAGGCGTAGTTGGCGGGGTCGGCCGCCGTTATCCCCAGGGTGTTGATAAGCCAGTTCTTGCGGTCGGCGCGGTGGTCGGTGAGGGTTTTGCCGGACCATTTGCGGGAGACCAGGACACGGCGGCCGGCGTAGCCGAGGTATTCGCGGCGGTGGGCTTTGCCCTTGCAGGCGCCGGGGCGCATGTTGGGCTTGGGGTTCTTGGGCTGGATGCCGTAGCGGAGCCAGTTCGCGCAGGTCGGGGAGCAGGGTTCGTACCGGAGCGCATCGGCCAGGCGGTCGGCGTGGTGTTCCTGGTCGGTGGTTTGGGCGTGGTGGCAGTCGGCTACGTGCTTGGTCAGGTACTTGGTGAGGTAGCCGATGCAGCGGTTGGCGTCTTTGGACCCGGCGAGGACGCCTTGGGCGTCGAAGCGGTCGCCGAACCGGGCGACGTGCAGCGGCTCGTCTTGGTCGCCGATGGCGTCGAGTGCTTGGTCCCAGGTGGGCAGGACTTCGCCGGTGGCGGGGTCGAGGTAGGCCGCGGTGGCTTCGTCCCAGACCGGCAGGTGAGCGGCGTCGTAGCGGACTTCGTCGGTGGATGGCCACCAGACCTGGTGGTAGGTCGCGGCGATGACCTCGCGGAGTTCCTTGCGGGATACGGTCCCCCGCATCGCGATGTGCATGTGCGGAGCTAGCCGCCGTTGCGGCTCGACGGCGGCGAAGTACTGGATGTCGTAGCCGACGTAGCGGCGCAGGTTCTGCATGAACCGGTCGAAGAGGGCGGCGAAGTGCAGCGCGTCCCGCGCCGCTCGCGTGTAGTCGTAGGTGCTCGGGTCGGCGGGGGTGCCGTCGGGCTTGACGCGTCCGTAGGACGGGCAGGTGAGCGTGACGAACAGCGACGGCCGGAACGTCTTGCCGTCGGGGGTGGTGTAGGTCTTGCCGACCGCTCGCTTGGGCAGCGGGGGCGCGTCTTGTCTCCGTCTGGTCGAGCGGTGGCGGCGTTCGTTGCGGGCGGGGAGCACGTTGCCGCGCATTCCGGCGTCGTTGATCTGGTCATCGAGTTCGGCTAGGTCGTCGTCCCAGCCGGTGGTGTCTTCGCCGGATGCCTGGTCGGCGTCGCGGGCGGCTTGGGCGTCGGCGCGTGTCTCGATCAGCCATTTCTGCTCGTCGGTGGGATTGTCCGGCTTGATGACCGGCTCTTGGTCGAGGTGCCAGCCCTCCCGGCACTGCGCGGCCCGCAGGTTCCTTGCGCGTTCGGCGCACGATGGGCAGACGCTGGCGAGGGTGTTGCCGCACGGGACCAGAACCGGCTCAGTCTCCCCCGTTGCCAGGTCGGTGCGCCGGAGCTGGACCGGCCGGATACACGCGCCGTGCTCGACGGCGAGGTCTTTGACTACGTCGCGGGCCAGCGGCATCGACAGCCGCTGTGCCCGTGTGTTGTTCCGCCCAGGGGCGTTGGTCACCGGGCATCACCTCCGATTCGGTTCATCTGGGGTTGGGTGGGGTCAAGTTCCCAGCGCTCGGACCAGCCGCACAGCCTGCACTCGGCGACTTGCACGGGCTGACCGTGGCCGATCAGGAACAGCCCGGCCGCGCAGATCGGGCACGGCTCGTCGGTCCGCCAGGCGGTTTCGGTAGTTACCTCGTCCACGGCAGGCCGTCCTGGCGGGGGTTGCTGCCGCCGGTTACCTCGGCGGTCATGGCGCGAATATCGTCATCGCTCACGTAGGCGGCCCGGACCCGGACCACGTCCGGGGAGCCTTCAAGGCGGACGTAGCCGACCCCCGCGCCGGTTTCGGGCAGCGGCGATATCTGGTCGGCGAGCGCGCCGCGGTCGCGTGCCCCGTCGCCGAGGACCATGTCGACTTGGTCGGACTCGTCCAGCCGTAGCGCGATGCGGGTGGGAAACAGGTTGCGGAGGCTGATCACATCCTTGCGCGGGTCTTGCAGCGCGCCGACGACGCAGACCCCGACCGAGCGGCCCTGGCTCGTGAGCGTGGCTATCGCTGCCTCCGCTCTTTTCTTCAGGTCCCGGTCTGGCTGGTAAGCGGTAAGGAACGCGAGCTCGTCGACCAGGATCACCAGGAACGGGCAGGAGGGGGAAGGGGTGAACGACCGGGTTACCCCGGCGAGCCGCGAGGCCCGGTCGTGCATCTCGGTGACGGCGTCTTCCAACAGCCGGACCATGGCGGGGGCGGTGTCGGCGTACCTGGTGAAAAGGTCACGGCCGAACGCCAGCTCCATCCGCTTGGGATCAAGCGCCCACACTCGCACCCACCCGCCGGTGATCGCGGGCAGCATCGCCCGTACCGCCGACCAGACCACCGACCCCTTGCCGGAACCCGTCGCCCCGGCGATCAGCACATGAGAGCCGAGCAGCCGCAGCAGCCACGCCGACCCGTCCTCACAGCGGCCCACCGGCAGCGCGGCCAAGTCCGGCTCAGGTTCCGGGGACAGCGCGTCGATGGGGTCGGCGAGGGTGTCGAAGCGGACGAACTCCAGCGTCAGCATTCCAGGATGAGAATCGCGGACCCGGCACAGCTGAGCGCCGAAGGCATGCGCGAGGTTAACCGCCCGCTCGGCGAAGGCTTCCGGTGCCTGCCCTGTGACCAGCCGGACGGTTAGCAGGTCGACCGCGCCCGCCGCCCGGACGCTCACCAGGACCGGCACCAGGACGCGGCCCCGGTAGGAAGGGGCGAGCCCGGCGAGGGTCAGCGCTGCCGTCCAGCGGCGCCGGTAGAACCAGGACCGCCACCCGTCCCGCGCCGCCTCGGTGACATGGCGGCTGAACCATTCCGGCCACAGCAGGTAGACCATGCCGAGCACTGCTGCCGCCAGCACGGCGAGAAGCACCGGGCCGGGCCACCCGAGCTGCACGTACAGGAACGCCAGCAGCCCGCACCCGGCATCCAGCACCGGATGCCGGACGACGAACCGGAGCAGCCGCCAGACCATGCGGGCGAGCTGTACCAGCATGATCACGGGGTAGGGGGTCTCGTAGATTGGCGAGCGCCAGACGGGCGCCGCGAAGGGGTCTGGGTTGTCGACCTGGGCGAGCGGCTGGCCCGCTACCGGCCGGTTCCACGAAGGCATATGATCAGTTCCTCTTCAGATTTCACAGGTCAGGGGAGAACCGGGGGCGGCCGGAGGTACCAGCTCCAGCCGCCCCGCCAGTGAACCGTTCAGGCCGCATCACGCTCAGCGGCCTTACCGTCGCCGCCGCCGTCGAGCTGGGCGGCGTGCATGCGCTCGATCTCGTCGGCGAACTTCCGTGCCTCGCGGGCCAGTGCCTGCGCGAACTCGACCGCGGCACCGTCGGCGAGCTTGCCCCTGGTCGTGACCGAGACCGCCGACGACCCGGCATCGAGGGACAGGATCGGCGTCGTGTCCGGGTAGGAAGTGCACAGGACCCGCCAGTCAGCGCCGACGTGACAGGCCACGTGCGAGAACGACCCGCCGCCGTCGCCGATCACGCCGATTCCCGCCCGCCATCCGGGACCGGACGGCCGGAGGGACGGCCCGGCGCACGGATACCGGACGCCTTCAGCGAGTAACCGAGCTTGCCCGCCTGGTTGACATAGGGGGTCACCGTGAGACCGGTGAACTCCACCGGCACGAACGGCGCCCCAGCCGGACCACTGGGGAGAACGGGCTGCACTTCGGCAGCGACCTTGACCTTGACCGTCCGGGTACGCGCCTGGGCGTCGGCGTCGATCACTTCCACCGTCCACAGCGGAAGCCCGGTCGCCTTGTCCTTCGACTGCACGAACCGCCCGTTGCTCGATGCGTCGAAGTCCCGCACCGGCTCGAAGCCGCCCGCCGCGTACACCCCTGCCGGGAATACCTGCCCGAACTCGACCGGGATCGGACCTTGAAGTGCCACTTGACATCATCACCTTTGCTAGATGCAACGACTTGACTTATCAAGTCTGGTTAGACCGTATGTTCATGTCACCTGACTTGTCAAGTTGAAAGCGGGAGGCAGCGGAAAAAACCAGGACAGAGCTCGCGGCCTAAGCGAACGGGTACGCGTCGTGGATCTCGTGCCGGTCACCCGGCAGCACGATGTCAGTCACCTGCACCGGCTTACCGGCCGCGTCGTAGGCCGTGACGATCACGTTCAGCACCGGGGCGTCAGGGGCCACCCCGAGCAGCGAGGCCTCTTCCCCGACCGGCTTGCGCGCCGATATCCGCTCTACCGCGTGATCGAGCCGGAGCTTCTTCTTCACCTGGAGGTGCCGCCGGACCGACTCCCCGAGCAGGTCAGGCGAGGCCAGGTCAGTGCCCGCGGCGACCTCCAGCGGCAGCCACAGCGACGCCAGCTCAACCGGCTCGCCGCCCTCCTCGCTCAGCAGCCGCTGCCGCAGGAACGCCTTCGCCCCCGCCTCCAGGCCCAGCAAAGCTGTCACGTACGCGGGCGCGAGCTTGACCCCAGCTTGCACGAGCTGCCCCGACAACGCCGTCTCGGGAAGCTCCAGCGCGTTCTCAGCCGGACGCGTCCGCCGCGCCCCCGCCAGCGGAGGACGACCCCGAACGAAGCTGCCTTTGCCCTGCTCGGTCGCGATCCAGCCGTCTTGCCGCAGCGACGACAGCGCCTTGACGATCGTGGGCCGCGAGACCCCGAAGTCGGACACCAGCTGGTGTTCAGAGGGCAGCAGCGTGCCCGGCGCGTACTGCCCTTCGGTGATCCGCCGCTGGATCTCCGCGACCACCTGGGCGTACTTCGGCGGCGAGTAGTCAAAGCTCATGATGTCCGTCCGTCTGGACTGTTGACCTATCAAGAAACGATACACACCAGCTCATGAGCTGTCACCAGAGACCGGCGCTCAAAGCCGTGCTTGGTCTTCTGCTCCCCCGTGCTGCCCGATGGACTCCGTGATCCGCCAGCGGAGGTAGGCCACCCAGAGCCGTCGCTGGGCGTAGGTGAGATTCTCGTCGGGATCAGCCCAGATCGCGGCCTCGTGCATGAGTCCGCGGCTGGCCGCGAAGGCGATCCGCCCCTTCCTGGTCCGCCCGTCGTAGTCAGCGTCCGTGGAGTCGTAGTGGCTCTCCGGAATCCGGCCGGGCGGGAGCGCCCTCAGCGCGGCCGGGAGGTCTCCGGCCACCGTCGGCAGGGGGGCGGGATCGAGCTCGCCGCCTTCCAGGAAGGCCGCGATGCTGCCCGGCGGCAGCCGGTACGCGACCTCGACCGCGGTCAGGGTGGTGACGCCGAAGTTGAGCCGCCGGGCCTCCTCGATGTCGTAGATCAGCCGGTAGCCCAGCCGGCTGTCCCCGGCGAACGCACGGCGACTGCGCCACCGGGCATCGAGCAGGGTACGGCGCCGCTTGAGCCCTACGCCCAGTTCCTGCCAGCGCCCGCTTCCGCCATGGCCCGCCATACGCGCTTCTGTTCCTTCTTTTAACTCCTGACACGGAACGGCCATCAGATTTCCTCTTTTACGCACACTCCGTCCTTGAATTCCAAGTGCGGAAGGTTCGCTTCAAGCTTGACAAGCATGCCGTCGAGCCCGAGAGCCGCCAGGTGCTGCATTAGCGTGTCTACCCACCCTTCAAGCATGGCCACGCGCTTATTCAGCTTGGCTACTTCCAGGGTTGTCAGCCGAACATTATGCTCCGCTAGCTGGTAGTAGAAATCGCGCAGATTCTTTTCATTTTTATCTGCACCCGGCTTAGCCAAGCGGCCTCGCGCCTCTTCCTCTCGCATTTGAGTTTCCTCGTTGCCGCTGGACTCTTCGCCGCTCATTCTTTTCCTCTCGTGACGTCATCCTGAGTTTGCTCATTCTGTGCTTCCTGTACGGGATTCCCCGCTTCTTTCGCGCGGCATGTTTAACGGGCACGCGAACGGCCTCCCCTTCTCCCACTTGAGAGATGAGCCATTCAACCCGGGCAGTCAGGGAATCTAGCTTCCGCTCTACGCGGGCCAGCGCGGTAGGCCCCAAGGCGGGCGACTTACCAGATGCTACTTCCCGCAGGTACTGCGGTGGCCAGCCAAGAACCGCGGACAGAGCAACAAGGTTCGCCCCTGTGCGCACCCCTGAGCCCTTTCGCAAAGCCCTGATCGTGGTCCCTGACATTCCCGTCCGGCGGCCAAGTTCAGCCGTGGTCATCTTGCGTTCGGCCATGCGTTCACGTAGCTTGACGCCTACAGCGGACCAGTCCGGCTCACTCACGCTTAATCTCCCGCGCCGCTGAACCGCCAGCCCTGGCGTGTATTTTTCCTAGCATGGCTTTCCGCCCGGGGGACATGGTGTGAAAGCGTTCGCCGGTGAGCGCGATCAGGCCTCGCCCGCACTGCCATTGGATGTGATCGAGCATGTTTAGCACCATCTGAACCTGGCGCGTCTGGTAGCTCGCGTTCGCGTGGTATCTGTACTCCATGTCTTGCGAGACGAAACCCTCAAACCCGAGCACGTAAAGCGCTTTACTGACCACCGAACGGTGGACGCCGTATTGCAGCGCGAGTTTCGGCTGACTCAGGTGCTCGCCGTCTTGGTAGTCACCGCGGAGTATCGCCGTGCGCAGCGCAGTAGCGACGTGATCACTCTTCTGCGACATGCGCCCCGCCCGTCTTCACCCGTAGCCCTTCCTCGATTTTCTCTTGCAGGACGCTCAGCCGATCCTGTAGCACCTCATCCTGCCCGGCGATCTCGTCGGACATCAGGACTTCGAGAGCGAGCCACCTGGCCATGTCTTCCCGGTGCTCCCGGCCAGCTCGCACAGCCTGCTCAACGATGTCTTCCATTTCTTTCCCTTCTTTGATTACGGTTTGCCAGCCTGGTAAATCCCGCGGCTTCCTGCCCACCCCGGCCAGGAACCGGATTTTCGTTTTCTCTTCCGGTTCGCCCGGGCGCCACTGCGACATGCTCACAATGCCCGGCTCTACCAGGTCCAGGTCAGTAAAGAACTCGCTGATTTTTTCGACGGTGCGCGGGATCGGCCCCTGTTCTGCGCTTTCCTTGCTTACATCTTCAATCGCCGATATCGCGTCTTTGCTGTAGTCGTCGGTCATCGCGTGCGAGATGACCAGGTAGCTCCCTGGAACCATCCGCCAGCGCAGAGCCGCGACGACTCCCTTGGGATGATCTTCATCGGGCACGAAGTGCAGAACAGCGGCACAGAGGAACGCGACCGGCACCGAAAAATTGATAATCCGCCTGAACTGCCCGTCATTCAGAATGTCTTGCGTTTCGCGGATGTCGCATTCGACGAAAGCCAGGCCGCTGTCATTATTACAGACAGAACGGAAGTGGGCTGCGACAACAGGATCACTGTCCACGTAGACGACCCGCGCATCAGGCCGCACGTTCCTCGCTATTTCATGGACCATGGGAGAGGTAGGAATACCGCATCCCAGGTCTACATACTGCGTAATCCCGTGCTCGGCCAGATACCATACTGCACGCGCCACGAATCGCCGGTTCGCCACCGCAAGCGTTCGGGCTTCAGGGTATACGGAAAGTACCCGCTCAGCCATCTCACGGTCAGCCGGGAAATGATCCTTCCCGCCGAGGAGGTAGTCGTACATCCTCGCCGCGCTCGGCACGCGGAAATCAGGGATAAGCTGCTCGCGCGGGTTCACTGCCAGTCCATCTCAAACCAGACGACCCGCCCGCGCTGGCCGTCATGAAACCCCCAGCGGTCAGCCACGGTTTCGACAATCCCTAGCCCCCGGCCGGACTCGGCAGGCTGAGAAGAAGGCGGACGGACGGCGGGCGTCGATGCCGACCCCAGGTCATGGACCTCCACCCTGACCCACGCGCTTTCCAAGAGCACGTACACGGAAAAGGTTCCGTTGACGCCGGACGCGGTGTGGAGCACAGCGTTCGCCGCAAGCTCGTCACTGAGAAGGATGACCTCGTCGGCCACCGGGCAGCCGTTAACGAGCAGTCCGACGAACCCTCGCACTTGCCGAAGCTCACACGGCACGCCGTCGAAGGTCCGCGCTTGCAGCGTTGCCGTCGCAGTCGCGCTCATGCTGCCGCCGCCTGCCCGCTACCGGAGCAATGCAGGCAACCGGTGCCCGTGCGCTTAAGAAGCTCGTCCTCGGAGGCGGCGCCCGCCTCGTCAACGAGCCTGCGGAGGGTGACGAACTTCTGCCCGCGCCCACGGCACGCCGGGCACGGGTTCTCGTGTCCGGCGGCGTCTCCCTCGCTTTCCGGAAACTGTTCCGGGGAGATGACTTGACCCATGATCCGATGCTGGTGAAGAGACGCGTCACCTCTCTAGACGCATTTGCAACGCCGCTTCTCTCTTTGTTGCGCGTTGTCTCATCTGCGCGTGACAAGACGCTACGCTGAGACGAGACGTCACCCGGAGAGTTCATGACCGAACAGCCAGTAATGCTCAAAGTCCTGCTACGCGAGAAGCACTGGCAGAACTACTCGACATTCTGCACCGAGTACGACAAGGCAGCCCGCCGCGTCGATGACGACCTAGCCGGGCGCTACCCCAGCCGCGCCCAGCATCACCGATGGCTAACCGGCGCCGTCCGCAGCCTGCCGCACGCCGACCACTGCCGCGTCCTCGAAGAGATGTTTCCCGGCTGGACCGCCGAGCAACTGTTCCAGCCCGCAACCGGCGAACGCCTCGCCATGACTCCAGGCGCCCCCGCGGTGATGACCCCCGCGTCGGTCGTGCTCTCCACCGGCCTGCGCCCCTACATAGAGCGGGCCTTCACGGCCGAGCACGTCGCCATCGACTTCGCCGGGTTCTCCGGCGAGACCTTGCACGGCGTCATCCAGGAACCGCTCGACATGATCCGCACAGGTCAGATCAAGCCCGCCAGCGTCACCATCCGTATGCTGCTTCCCGACACCAGCAAGCCCATGGCCGTACCGTGCCGTGTCGAGGACCTGGCCGACGACCCGGACTACCGCGCCCGCATTCACCAGATCACCGGCCGCCACGCCTATGCGATCCTAGAGTCCGTGCAAGAACTTGCGCGGCTAGGCCGCATCAGGGAAGCAAGCACCCAGATACGGGCCTACCAGGTCCCCCCGCTGTTCAAACTCTACCTCCTGAACGGCGAAGAGGCATTCTTCGGCCTATACCCCCTGGTCGAGCACAACATCCCGTTCCCCGATGGCGACCACCCCATGTACGACCTCATGGGCAAGGACGCCGTAGTCTTCCGCCACTCCAAGACCACCGGCGACGAAGCAGACGCCAAGTTCGTCGAGCAGTCACAAGCCTG
>Ga0302324_100023034_pt1 | contig 12068 bp, 8 predicted proteins | sample Palsa_T0_1_FD_201949 | JGI IMG/M metagenome (GOLD analysis project Ga0302324, IMG submission 201949) | Peat permafrost microbial communities from Stordalen Mire near Abisko, Sweden - Palsa_T0_1 | ecosystem: Environmental > Terrestrial > Soil > Palsa > Peat permafrost | place: Sweden: Abisko...
CCCGAGACTCATTGTGGCTACCCGTTAGCGCCACGCAAAATCCTGATTCTCGTTGCAGATTCACTCGGAGTGACCTGCCCACTAAGGGGAGGAAATAGAAAGCGTGGCTCCGGGCCGACGGATCGAACGTTGTTGGCCCTTGCTCCTTGGCGGAGGTGCCTTTGTCGGACGCCTCCGGTTGGTCTTTCATGGCTGATTTGAAGCCGCGAATACTGTCTCCGATTCCTTTGCCGAGTTCTGGAAGCTTTTTAGGTCCGTACACGAGCAGAACAATTCCAAAAATTATCAGCAGATGCATGGGTTGAAAAAGTCCGTCAAACATAATGCTCCTTAAGGAACCGTTGTGAATATTTGCAGAATCAAAGAGCGGGCGCTGTAACTTAATCACTTCAGCTACAGCGCCGGGGAGAGAACAAGTAAGCTAATTGCTCGCGTCCATCAGAAGCCGCGTTGAGCTGCGTCCGCTTGATTGGCCAGAGTGTTAAGTGTCTTGAAGAATTCTGGCGCCTGGCCGATAAAAATCCCCATCGCCGTGAGGAAAGCGACCACTGCCTTGGCAATTCCTTTTGGATTCGTGGGGCGAATCACAGCGCAACGAGGCAGATTTGGGCTGATGAATTCGCAGGGAACCGGAAAGATCAGGTTGGTTTGCAACGCCGGGTTAAACGTCTTATCGAAGTTCGGGAAGGTCAGCCCGGAGACCGGATCAGTGAATGGAGCGACTGGAGGCTGCACGCCGTTGCCCGCGAAATCCACCCACTCCACGAAGTGAGCTACCTCGTCTCCCCCAATACTGACCAGAATTCGCAGAACTTCCAAATTGGTGGCTTTCTGGACGAAGGCCGAGTAAAGGGTGCTGCCGCCTTGCTCAATCGTTCCAAAGTGGAAAGCCGCAGTGTTGGCAATTGCCTGAATGTGGTTCTTCGGCTTGAAATCCGCATCGGTTAGGGGAATGCCAGGTACGTTCACCAGGTCGATGGCTTGCGGGAAAGTGGCTCCAAAGTCTGGATTCAGGTCACTTCGATAGCGGGTGTACCAACTCGTGTCCACGGTGAGGTTCATCAGATTGGTGAGCCGTCCAATTTGCTGGGCACCCTTGGCCTGGCTGCTCGGCAAAGTGCGGAAGGCGTCAAAATCCACCGGCTCGGCGCCGATCGAGATCAGATAAGCATTCAGAAATTCCGCATGGGTCAGCTCATCATTAGTGTTGCTGGTGATGTACTGGGGGCCATCGGGATCGAGGTTCATGAAGGCCGCCTGATAGCTGTTCATCGGTGTGAACGGGGCCGTCTCCACCGGGAGTTGGCCAGGGGTGAGACCACCCAGCTCCGCATATTGCTGCCACATATCGGTTTCAATGAGCTCCGCCGCGGCCACAAACCGCAGGAGGGCCACATCGCCGGAGGTAACAATGCCTGTTGTCTGGGCGGTTCCAGATGCGGCTGCGAGCAATGAACCGCCGGTCAGAGCTGCTCCAGCTATGCCGATGCCTTTGAGGAAGGAACGGCGCTTGACACCGTTCTTAGATGAAGACTCGGATAGAGACTCAATTGTTTCGGGCGAAGCAGTAGGGGCGAGGTTTTCTTTTGTCATGTTCTAGACTCCAGTCTTTTCAGAAACGATTGTCGGTGATCCGACACCCGACTATGGATCCACCGCAAGATGAAGGTAGGTTGTTCTGAGTTGTTTGGTGTCACGCCGTTGTCAAGACCCTGTCATTTTGTTCGCATCAGCAGCAAGACTGCGGCGTGCAGCATCGGGCTAGCCGCAGTAATCTATCATTCGATCTCGCGTCCGGCATGACTGTCTTCCTTGTTGTTGCTCGGACTGGCGCGTTATTAAGGCTGATCGCGCTCATCGAGTTTCCCTTGATCGACTGCCCATGCAAAGTGATGCAAAGTATCGTCGAACGACCAAGCCTGTTTTTCGTCGCGGTCGATTTTGGTTTCGATTCGCCTCACTCGGGTTGAGCGCTAAGGTAAGACGTGCCACGTGCGAATCAATTCTCGGTGTCGTTATTCCTTAACGAGGTTCTTCCTCAATCTCGGTGCAGGAGGAGCCACGAGACATTGGCATCAATCGGGCTCGTAAAGGTTCGAAGCCGGCCTTGAACGGGAAGATCTTGCAGTTGCCTCCAGTAACGAGTGTGGCGAGCGGTCGACTGCGTTCCGCACGAAGGGCACTCCGAACGGGTGCGGCCCTCGGCACGGACGAGTCAACCTTGCTCGGATTTCTCGAACCCCAACAAGGTCAGACCTATCTCGGCTGGCAACAAATCCTGTGCGCTCAATTCGTTGGACATGGCTTTGTCATTAGATGACCAGTTCATGTCCCGGCACCGAAATTGAGGAAGAGCTTCGTAAAAGGAATAACGACCGCGGGGTTGATCCAGGGGGGTCTATGGGAACCTTTACGGTACGACATTCGGAGCGGACCCGAATCTGCCCCGCTAGCTTTGAGAGGCAGTAGCGGCAACGGGACTTTGGCGGGTGGAAGGCATGTGGTTCTTGACCCACGCTAGAAGGGCCTGCCATCCCTGTGTCACCAGCAAATCTTGCAACTTGTAGGTCACGCACCATTTTTCGCACAGCGCGGGCAGTGGCTGAATTAAGGCATTTGCCTTGACAAAACCTTGACGCGAAAATGACGCCCTGATGACACCCTTGCCACCCCCGTTTCCTAAACTTTCTCTAAGTCGGGTCCAATCGACCCGTAGGAGAACCGTTATGAAGATTGCGAAGACAGTATTTCTAGCTGCGCTTCTCGGGGCGGCCCTGGCGTGCGGCTACAGTTCCAAGGCCACCACTCCACCGGCAGTCGGAACGATGCCTAACATTACCGAACTCGCTCCTGATAAGGCGAATTCAGGTGGCCCAGCCTTCGTACTTACGGTTAACGGTGCCAGCTTTGCGGGCAATGCGACCATCAATTGGAACGGCACGGCGCAGACCACCACCGCTGTGAGCGGAGCCCAGCTGACGACCAACATTCCAGCTTCGGCCATTGCAACTACGGGTACGGCAACGGTAACGGTGACAAATCCCGGTACGGCCGGCGGCATGTACGGCGGCGGCACTTTGGCGGAAACGTCCAATAGCATGACTTTCACCATCAACTAGTTTTGAGGAGCACATCACGGCGCTCCTCTGGACTACCGTCACCTGCGGGACAACCTTTCTCGAAATGTTGAGCCGTTCCGCCGTGAAGCAATTTCGACCCGCACGATTGCGAGACCAACATCGGATTCATGGCCTCAACACCGCTGTCGTTTTTCATGAGGTTCTTCCTCACTCTTGGTGCAAGTTTGATACGCGAAGAGGGTGACCAAGTCACAGATTCCAAGCTAATTATGTTTGGCCGACATGGCCTTGAATGGAGCCTTCTCGCGACCTTTTGGAAAGGACGCACTATCCCAAAGCGTTTCAATTGCTTGCGAGCATTTGGAGGGGTGGACTTGCACCAAGAGTGAGCAAGAGCCTCATTAAGGAATAACGACAACGGGTCACTTCGCCGTTCCCGCCCCACTTGGGGATGCATGCCCTCTACGTATAGTTATGGCGCTTTGAGATCAGAGGCGATTCAGCACCCGTTCGTGGCGATGATCAATTTCCTGAGATCTGCCGCGTCCATGCCATCCAGCGGAAATTCCAGCGACAGGCGGCTTCCGTTCTTAGTCGTGAAATTGAAGGAAAACGATGATTGCTTCTCAAGTTCCTGAACGCGCCGGTCCGCCTCCGCTCCTATGCCGTTCTTGGTGCTGGCGAGTACGCCGAACATGTAGCGATTAAACTTGCCATATTCTGGACCATTCAGGAAGATTAGGGATGAATCGGCGTCGATCCCGTACGGAAGGTCATAGATCGTCTTGTTGCCGTTCATGCTGAGCACGATGGTAAGGGTGCCGGAACTCGGAAGTGTGCTGAGGAGAGTCGCATCCTTGAATTGCATCAAAACGGAGGCGTCTTTAAACTTGCAGTTGTGTTCGGCATCCAGTTCCGAAAATTCCACGTAACGGGCTCTTCCGGTCAGGTCGTCGATCCATACACGTGTGCTTGTCGGTTTACCGTCGGTCTTCGTGGTCAGGAGAAACGATTGGCCAAATTGCTCCAGATCGGCTCGCGGATCTACAAAGCCCTGCCCTCTGGCTTTACCAAACCAAGCTGCTGCCTGTGCATCGCTCTGGCCAACGCCCTCCCCGGAGTAGTACATTACGCCTAATTGTGCTTGTGCTTGTGCAACTCCCTGCTCAGCAGCTTTGCGAAACCAACCAAATGCCTCTTTATCCTCTGCCGTAACACCATCCCCGTTCTGGTACATCATGCCCAGATCGAATTGCGCGTTTGCATCACCCTTAGCAGCCAGCGCACGGAATTGCTTTAAGGCCGTGGCGTAGTCCTTGTGGTTAAATGCGGCAATAGCCTCATCGATGTTCGCGTCGCGAGTTTGACCCCAGGCCGGCAAGCCGCACGCGAACACCAGAACTAGAACCGCTGTAAATAATCGCATAGAATCCTCCGTCAAGCTGGTTACTGCGAGAACCGTCCTTGCCATCCTGTCCCCTGCCGAAGAGGATCTGGCCGTGAAGCCGGCCGGATTCAGTTGTCAAATATGTGGAGTCCGCATGCAAAGGATCAGTGAAGTTGGCAGTCATGTCTAGGTTACTAAGGGGGCCAGACGCGATCCTCGCTGGCGAACGAGATCCAGTGACCTTTTTGTGTAGCTCATCCAGGTTAGGGCGAAATGCTAAGTGATAACCACGTGGGACCGCCCAGTCACGCTGGAGTCGGCCCACCGCGGAAGGGGGCGTCTCGCATTGTTGTCGTGGGTAACAGACCGGCTCGATCTCTGGACCGTCGCGGCGAAGATCACGGAGGGGAAGATATTTCGGGCGGTGCGAAAGAATGACAAGGTGTCGGGCGCCTCTCTTAGCACCACCGTGGTTTGGAAAATCGTGCTGCATCACGCGCACCAAGTCGGCATCGAGCGCCTGGCGCCCCCAGGCGAAGCTTCTTGCGCTTGCCGACGAGATCTGGAATCACCCAGCGATCGTCGCGCATTTGGATCTTGTCGACGCCGAGCGAGACTAACTCCGACCGCCGCAAGGCGCAGCCGACCAGGAGCCCGAGAAGGGCACCGTCCCGTTTCCCCTTCCGGGTGTTTTCCGGCGAGTGACACCCGTTCTTTCCAGTCCTTGCAAAGCACTGCTCGACCGTAGGAAACTTTCTGGATATTGCGATTACCAACTGCTGACCGGAGAAGCTATTGCGGATTCCGCCGCAGAGAATAGATTTGCACGACGCTCGTGTCGCTCATCATAGCGACTCGCCCATCCGGTGTAATCGAGAGCAGATTCTCGGACCAACCTGAACTGACGCTCAACCCATTAAACGTGGCAATGAGAGCCCATTTGCCATCGGAAATATTCAGCCGGTAAATTCCCGGTTGCTCTCCGGGTTCTGGGGCCACTTTTGCCATCAATACCGACTTGGAGTCGCCTGACCACCTCCAAAAACCCCAGTCAGCCCCAAATTCTTTCAAGGTTCTCCAGGTTTTGGTTCCTCGAGAATTGACGACCATGCGTTTTGGTGGGTTTGCGATCGCTACCATGTATTTTCCGTCAGGCGACCAGGAAGGGACATAGGTACCCTCCGAACCCGGCCACACGGACACTTTTTTACTCGCGAGATCCAGAACCTTGATACCAGGGAAGTGTCCCGAAGTCGGAAAATCATTGAACTCGATGGACGTCCCGTCCGGAGACCAGGTGGGGGCTACCTCGACTTTACCTTCCGAAGTGAGCTGCTCGGGAATGCCGCCATCGATAGAGACGCGGTAGATTTCATTGAAATTAGAAAAGACCACCCACTTGCTATCGGGAGACCATTCCGGCATAAATGCCGGAATGTCTGTCATCGGGAGCCTTTCGCTGCCGTCAAGTCTGCTGCGCCATAAGAAATGACGGGGGTAGTCGGCGTAAACCATCCATTGGCGGTCAGGAGAAATCACAAAACATGAGGCAGCCAGGCCGCTCAGGAAGGGAATGAAACGCTGCTCTTTAGAGTCGAAAACCAGCATCGATCCCTGCGCGACTCTACCGATGACAAGCAGCCTGCTGCTGTCGCGGGTCGGGGTCAAAGCCACCACATCCATTTGCTCCGGTGTGAGACGTGCGGCCGACGCCTTCTTCCAAAACGCGAACCATGGCGGAGAGATTAGTTCGTATGTGCTGCTGAACCCGCCACGGCTTGAGATAAATACGAAGTGCCTGCCGTCGGGGGTCCACTGGCCGTCCCGTTGGTCGGCATCGGACGGCCAATCGAGGGAGAGCGGGTGAACATTGCTGCCATCCACGTTCATCTCGAAAATCTGCTCTGGATTGCTTAAGGTTTGTCGGTCCACCGTTACTCGAATTCGCTTCGAGTCGGGCGAAAATCGGGACCAACCGTCAACTATACGATTTGCATTCCAGATTTCTCTCGAATTTGCGCCATTCGCGTCGCTGACAAAAACGGAGTTCAAATCCGCGTATACGAGCGAACGCCCATCCGGTGACCAACTTGCGCCACGGGCCATCAGGTTCCCTAGCCTTCGCGGCGAGCCACCCAGGACCGGAATGGTCCATATGGAGCCGCGCGATGTCTCGTCGTTCACCTCCGGTTTGAACATCATCAACTGGGAAGCATCAGGAGAGATATCAAGAATACTCATTCCCAGGACAGACGCCTGCAGCGGTCGCATGGAACCCCCGGTTACAGACATTTCGACAGGGCGCCCATCGCTCTGAAAATAGAGCCTCGCCCCGTCGGTAACCATCCCCCCGTCTTTTTTGTCGCCCGTAAAAGTAATCTGCTGCATTTCGAGTGGGATTGTTGGGCCGCGAGATCCACTCAAGCTGACCAGAAGTGTTGCCGTAAATGCCGCCGCAGCAGCAAGCAGCCACAACCAGGCCTTCCTTCCTGTTCGTACGCTGCTTATCCCCGCTGAGACGGTTCCGCTTGTCGCCTCTGTGTTCAGGTGGCGCAAGTCAACCGCGATTTCTTTAGCAGTTTGGTATCGATCCTCCGGGTCCTTGGCGAGACACTTGAGAATAATGTCGTCAGCTTTTGCCGACAGCTTTCCGTTGATGCTGCTCGGCGGAGAAGCAGGACGATTCAGAATTTCATCAACCAGCCGCGCATGCTGCGATGAACTATACAAGCGCTGCCCAGTGGCAATCTCATAGAGCACAACCCCGAATGCATAAATGTCGGAACGTGCATCGAGATTCTCGCCGCGCAGTTGTTCCGGCGACATATAGGGGAGGGTGCCCGTAACCGTATTGGTTTCAGTCAACGGAGTGGCGTGGGGTTGATTGGCCTCGGTTACCAGCTTGGCCACACCAAAATCCAGGACTTTCACTAGACCCGATTGAGTAATGAAGATGTTGCCGGGTTTGATGTCGCGATGAATTACTCCCTTGGAGTGTGCCGCGCTGAGCGCCTCGGCAATGGGCAGTCCCAATTTCGCGACGATCCCGGTGCTCACTGCCCGCCGGCCCGCAATATACACAGCGAGCGTCTGCCCATCGAGATATTCCATTACGATAAATTCCCGGCCCTGGTGCACGTCGATATCGTAAATCGTGCAAATATTGGGATGGCTGAGCGACGAAGCGGATCGGGCCTCGCGGTGAAAACGCTGTAACGCGACAGAATCCGCTGCCATGGGCTCGGGTAGAAATTTCAGTGCGACCAGGCGGCCAAGTCTAGTGTCCTCGGCCTTGTACACCACTCCCATGCCGCCGAAGCCGATTTCTTCAAGAATGCGGTAATGTCCAACCGCAACGCCCCTCAGGTCAGGCCTCGGAGCAGCAGCCCCTGTGACGGGCCGAACGCTGCTGGTGCTCACCTGGCCCGCAAATGCCGGCTGCTCGATGAAGCTGGCAGAGTCGCTGTCATGAGCGAGCAGCGATTCCACCTCGCGGCGCAGTGCTTCATCGCCAGCACACGATTCCGCGAGTATAGAGCTGCGCCGGCTTTCGTTCGCCTCGAGAGCCTTGTGAAAAATGCTTTCGATTTTGCTCCATCGCTCAGGCTTCATCGGATTTATTTTCGCTCAGGGCACGCATCAGCCACGCCTTGGCCAACCGCCAATCACGCGCCACGGTGTCGGGTGAAACCTTCAATACTTCAGCGGTTTCCTCGACGCTAAGGCCGCCAAAGAAGCGCATCACGACCACCTGGCTTTTGCGCTCATCCACCTTGGCCAGCTCATTGAGAGCGTCATCCACAGCGACCAGGTCAGCACTGGGTTGCGGAGAGATTACCAGCGCCTCATCCAGCGAGACTGCCAGAGCTCCATCGCCGCGTTTGTGCGATCGCCGGGCACGGGCATGGTCCGTGAGAATGCGCCGCATTTGTCGCGCACACAGCGCGAAGAAATGCGCCCGGTCCTGCCAGTCGATCAGCTTCAGATCGGATAGACGCAGATAAAGCTCATTGATCAGAGCCGTCGTCTGTAGCGTATGACCGTCGTGTTCTCGTCCCATGCAACGCTTGGCGACCAGATGCAGCTCGCGATAAACCTGAGGAGTCAGCTTGTCCAGAGCACCTTCGTCGCCCCGGCTCCATGCCCGAAGCAGCTGGGTGATTTCATGTCCGAGGGCGTCGTCCATCCAAATCCCTAGGCCGGGGGGAGTGGCCAAATGCGTAGATTTTACACCACCCGACAGTTTCAGCATCGCGCACCCCAAGGAAAGTTCTTTCTCCCTTACAGGTTTCGCCTGCGATTTTCGCTATATCGAGTGAAGGGAAACAAAGAGGCGCGGCGAGAACGACAACCGCGCCCCAAGATCAAAGGAGCGACGGACATGGAATCGACATTCAAGAAGAAGTACACACGTTTCGTGCCCCTGCTCGCTGTGGGAATTATCGCCGCGGCAGGAGCCGCCCACGCAGGTTTCAACTCGCCCAGGTCGCTGAATTGGAACAGCAAATTCAGGTGACCTTTCACGCGGCAGTCAGCGTGCACGATCCGGTAAATGGCGATTCGCCGGAAGTGATCACGCAGCGAATCCGCGACGTACTCTCCATCTGGACCAAAGACGCCGAACTCACGGTTGTCAGCACTACTGCCGGCAGGAAATTATGTCGGCAACGGCGATCCGGATGATCCCGCAAGTTGCCCTACACCCTCGGGCGACACGTCTGCCACCGGTCAACAGGGCACGATGTGCACGTTCTTCAAGTATGTTTCCGGCGGGTTGCAGGCAGCCAATAAGTTTGTCTCGCTGTCCCCGGCGTACAAAACCAAGTATGCCCCTGTAAAGGACTATGACGGCCAATGGAAATCATCGGTGTATTTCGAATGCCATTACTTCGACGTGTCATTGGATCCAGCCACCGGCCAGCCATCGCAAGACTGTGCCCTGGCGACCCCCGAAGGCATCGTTGGGCGTCTGTGCCGTTACCTTGCCAGATGACCGTTCCGCTCTAACAGGGTGTTGACCAGTTAGACGCTCCAGTCGATTGTGGTGGAAAAGTCCACCTCAAGCCGAACGGCTCTAATAAAATGGAACGGGGAAGCCCGGAATTGGAAGAGACTCGCGAAAAAGTTCAAGAATTGGGTGTCAGCGGCCACGTGCGCGAGGTCACGCACGTCCTCACTCTGGAGGAAATCGCCAACCTTGCGGCGAAGGAGGGACACCCCGCCGAGACCTTGCTGAACGTCGTCGCCTTGATTGCCAAACGGTTTGAAACCGACGTTTGTTCCGCGTATCTACTCGAGCCAGACAGAGCCAACCTGGTACTCGCCGCAACCGTGGGGCTTCGGCGAGAGTGCATCGGCAATCTGCGAATGGCAATCACCGAAGGACTAGCAGGGCTGGTGGCGGAGCAGGTGGGACCTGTTGCGGTGGAGCAGGCACAGAGTCACCCGCGTTTTAAGTATTTTCGGGAAGCCGGCGAGGATGCCTACCAGTCATTCCTCGGGGTTCCACTCATCGACCGTGGGGTTCTACAGGGTGTTCTGGTGGTTCAAACCCTGGAGCCCCGGGTTTTCCGCGAAGATGAGATTCACATGTTGAGCCGGGCGGCGGCCCAGGTCGCACCGGTGGTGAGCGAAGCACGGATGTTGGATCGCTTCATCGCTCCTGCGCAGGAACGCCTTTGGGCGCTGGCGCGTAACCTTTGGTGGAGTTGGGACCACGATGCCGTAAGCTTGTTCCGTGATCTCGACCCGGTGCGCTGGAAGCAGCTCAACCAGAATCCGGTTTCGCTGCTGGCGGAATTTCCGCTGGCGAAACTAGAGAGCCGCGCTGCGGAACTCGTCCTGCACAGCCGCATTAATTACGCCTACCGCCGGTTGCAGGAATACTTACAGGCGGACCGTACCTGGGGCACACGGCATGCCGGGGTCTTGCGGCCCTTGCCTGTGGCCTATTTCTCGGCGGAATTCGGAATCCATGAATCACTTCCGGTCTATTCCGGTGGACTCGGCGTACTTTCCGGAGACCATATTAAGAGCGCATCCGATCTCGCGATTCCGCTTGTTGGCATCGGCTTGTTCTATGGACAAGGGTATTTTCGCCAGCGCTTGGATCATAACGGCTGGCAGCAGGAAGAATATCTGGAGACCGATCCCACCCAATTGCCTTTGGAAGTCGCGATCGGCACGAATGGCCGTCCCGTCGCGGTCCAAATCGAGACCCGCAGCGGTTCCATTCATGCCAAAGTCTGGCGCGTCGAGGTGGGACGCTGCGACCTTTTCCTGCTCGATTCGGATGTTGAAGATAACACTCCGGACGACCGCGAGCTAACCTCCCGCCTTTACGGCGGAAACGCTCGCACGCGAATCCGCCAGGAGTTGTTGCTTGGCATCGGAGGCTTCCGCGCACTTACCGCCATGGGCATCACCCCAGGCGTTCTTCACCTGAACGAAGGACACAGCGGATTTGCGGTGCTGGAAGCGATTCGGACTCGCATGCAGGAAGAGGGCATCGGATTCGACAGCGCGGTGCCACGCGTGTCGCGGGAAGTGGTCTTCACGACCCATACCCCCGTGCCGGCAGGCCACGATCGCTTCGATGCGGAGCTGATCGAAGAGCACCTTGGGCCTCTGCGCGAACAGCTGGGTCTTTCTCAGGAGAGCCTGATGGGGCTGGGGCGAGAGAGTCCAGACAACCAGCAGGAGACTTTCTGTATGACGGTGCTGGGTCTGAGAGTTTCGCGCCGTGCCAATGCAGTTTCCGCCCTGCACGGCGAGGTATCCCGGGCGATGTGGGCCGGGCTCAGTCCGGGTAAGCAGGAAGACAAGGTTCCCATTGGACACATCACGAACGGAGTTCATGTTCCGTCCTGGCTGGCTCCGCAGATGTTTCGCCTCTATGATCGGCATCTAGGAACGAACTGGCACCAGCGCAGCAGCGACGCGCGCACCTGGGAAGGCATTGAGAATGTGGATGATGGCGAACTTTGGGAGACGCACCTTAGCCTGAAATCGCAGCTGCTCGAGTTTGTACGCCGCCGAGCGGTGGAACAAGCCGAGCGCCGCCTCGAATCACGAGAAGTCTTGCAGAGACTGGGTAAGGTATTGAGTCCGGACGCACTCACCATCGGATTTGCCCGCCGCTTTGCCACCTACAAGCGAGCCAACCTGATTCTCGCCGACATCGAGAGCTTGGCTACCATGGTGAACGATCCCAAACGGCCTGTGCAGTTCATATTTGCCGGCAAAGCACATCCTAACGACGAACCGGGCAAGCGGGTTCTACAGCAGATCGCCGAATTGATGCGCAACTCACGGTTCGCCGATAAGTTCGTCTTCGTCGAAGACTATGACATCAACGTCGGGCGTTATTTCGTGCAGGGCGTTGATGTCTGGCTGAACAACCCCCGGCGGCCGCTTGAGGCATCGGGTACGAGCGGCCAAAAGGTGGTTTTGAATGGCGGATTGAACCTTTCTGTTCTTGATGGCTGGTGGGCTGAGGCCTACGACAGCATGAATGGATTTTCCATCGGGACGGGCAGAACGCACTCCAACATGAACGTCCATGACACGCGCGACGGAGAGGATTTACGCCGGGCCCTTCG
>Ga0302324_100023035_pt1 | contig 12068 bp, 10 predicted proteins | sample Palsa_T0_1_FD_201949 | JGI IMG/M metagenome (GOLD analysis project Ga0302324, IMG submission 201949) | Peat permafrost microbial communities from Stordalen Mire near Abisko, Sweden - Palsa_T0_1 | ecosystem: Environmental > Terrestrial > Soil > Palsa > Peat permafrost | place: Sweden: Abisko...
ATGAGCTTCTCCTTGTCTACAGCGCCGACGATGAAGCCGGCCAAGTCGTACTCTCCATCGGCGTAGAAGCCGGGCATCTGCGCCGTTTCTCCCCCGATGAGGGCACAGCCGTTGGCGCGGCAGGCTTCGGCGACACCGCTCACCACGTTTTGGGCGACCTCGTCGTCGAGCTGGCCGATGGCCAGGTAATCGAGAAAGAAGAGGGGAGTCGCGCCCTGAACGGCAATGTCATTGACGCAGTGGTTGACCAGGTCTGCGCCCACGGTGTGGTGCATTCCGAGAGCAAAGGCTACCTTCAGCTTGGTGCCGACTCCGTCTGCGCTCGAAACCAGGACCGGATTGGCGTACTTGGCGATGTCCAGGCGGAAGAGGCCGCCAAAGCCGCCAATATCTCCCAGCACCTGTTTGTTGAAGGTCTTCTGGGCAAGATACTTGATGCGTTGTTTGGTGCGGTCTCCCTGGGAAATGTCAACGCCGGCCGAGGCGTAGGTGACAGTGGGTTCGTTCGATTTTCGCGTAGCTTCCGGCAAGGTTTTTCCAGGTTGCAGAAGAGCCAGTTTACCATCGCCCTATACTGAACGTATGACGCGAGAATTGAGTCGTTCCCGAGAATTGCAACGGCGCGCGGAGCGCTACCTTCCCGGAGGGGTAAATTCGCCGGTGCGGGCTTTTCGCGCAGTGGGAGGAGATCCGCCGTTCCTGGTGCGCGGTGAGGGCGCGTACTTGTGGGATGCCGATGGGAATCGCTACGTGGATTATGTCGGTTCGTGGGGGCCGATGATTTTGGGCCATGCCCACCCGCTGGTGGTGGAGGCGATCCAGCAGGCGGCGGAGCGGAGCACCAGCTTTGGGGCCTCCACCCCGGCTGAGGCGGATTTGGCGGAATTGGTGATCGCGGCGGTGCCGTCGATGGAAAGATTGCGGTTCGTCAATTCGGGTACGGAAGCTACCATGTCCGCGATTCGGGTGGCGCGGGCGTTTACGGATCGGAAGTACGTGATCAAGTTCGAGGGGTGTTATCACGGGCACTCGGATGGGCTGCTGGTGAAGGCTGGGTCGGGTTTGGCTACGTTTGGGCTGGCCGGATCGGCCGGGGTGCCGCAGGAGATTGCCCACTGGACTCTTCCCTTGCCGTTTAATGATCTGGAGGCGGTGGAGCAGGCGTTCGCCAGGTATCCGGGGGAGATCGCGTGCGTGATCGTGGAACCGGTGGTGGGGAATATGGGGTGCGTGCCTCCCGCGCCTGGATATCTGGAGGGGTTGCGGCGGATTACCCGGGAGACGGGGAGCGTGCTGATCTTCGACGAGGTCATGACGGGTTTTCGGCTGGCTTTGGGCGGGGCTCAGGAGGTGTTTGGGATTGATCCCGATCTTACGTGCCTGGGGAAGATTATCGGGGGAGGGTTGCCTTGCGCGGCTTTTGGGGGCAAGGCAAGGATGATGGACATGCTGGCTCCGCTTGGTCCGGTTTATCAGGCGGGGACGTTGAGCGGGAATCCGTTGGCGATGGCGGCCGGGATCGCTACGCTGGGTTATTTGGCGGCGCATCGGGAGCGGGTCTATGACGGGCTTGAAAATAGCTCGGCTGCAGTCGCTTTGGGTATCGCGGGGGCGGCGCGGGAGGCTGGGATTTCGGTGGAGACGAACCGGGCGGGTTCGATGGTCACTTGGTTCTTCACTACTGGGCGGGTGGGGGATTTTGGGGACGCGGCTAAGTCGGACACGGAGGCTTTTGGACGGTTTCACCGGGCTATGTTGGATCGGGGGGTGTGGTTGCCACCTTCCCAGTTCGAAGCGGCTTTCGTCAGCACGGCCCACACCGAGGGGGATATTGAGTTTACGGTTGCGGCTGCTCGTAAGGCTTTCGCTTCGATGCAGGTGCGGGTTTAAAAGGGCCGGTACCCTTGAAGGTTGAGTTTTTTGCAGGCTGTTCATTCCCGCTAAGGGAAAGGACACAGGGGCTAAAGAGTCTGCGTGAGATCCGGGAAAACTGCAGGTCCCTCGACTGCGCTCGGGATGACAAGTGGAGAGCGGTGTTTCCATTCGGGATCGGTTCGTGGGATCGAGAGAACTCTAGGTCTTTCCATCCCACAGGTCAATGCCGAATGGAAACACTGCCCTCCACTTGTCATCCCGAGCGCAGTTCTTTTCCCGGATCTCCCGCTGGCGCGAACATGGGGCACCCGGATTGGTTCCGCTTGATTCTGTACTGTTCATTTCGCTCTTAGCTTGCGGCACGCCAGTGTCCTGTAACAGAAGTTCAATGAAAAAGTCGACAGATCGAAGAACGGCCTCAGGGGCTAAAGCCCATCATATTTCCGAGCATTTACGGCCCGACTAAAGTCGTGCCCTGATACAAAGCCAAAGAAACTTTTTCAATGAACTTCAGATACAGGACACTAGTAAGGTGCTCTCTGCGTTGATGCTCCTTGGATAGTAGATACTTGTTGCGGGGCTCTCGATGCTTGCTTGCCTGAGAATGCAGTTGTATTTCTTGATCGCGGTGTTCTGCGTGGCTGCACCCGCGTTGGCGGTCGACGACACGCACAATCAACATCAGCTGGTTCTGAAGGGCACCATTACCTACGCCCAAAACCACTCACTCGTCGATCTGCCGTTTGAGGTGCCGCCGGGAGTTTATCGCCTCACCGTGGATGTTCGCTATACGGATCGCGAGAAACAAACTGTTCTCAACACGGAAATTTCCGATCCGTATCGATTTCGTGGGACCAGCGGTAGTAACAAAGGCCACTTCACGATCGGCGAGAGCGATGCGACGCCCTCGTTCCTCCCCGGAGCGATTCCTGCCGGCAAGTGGAAGCTCACCCTCGCCGTATCCAACATTCGGTCTGGCATGACCTCGTCTTATGAAGCCGACATTTACTTTGACCGGCCGATCGATGACGCGGCCTTTGTCGATCATGCGCTTAATCCCAAGCCAGGCTGGTATCGTGGCGACCTGCACATGCACACCGGGCACAGCGACGGCAGTTGTCCCAGCCAGAGCGGGCAGCCGGTGCCCTGTCCCGTCTTCTTCACCGTGGAGAGCGCGGCGAAACGCGGCCTGGATTTCATCGCCGTCAGCGACCACAATGCTACTTCGCAATACGACGCGCTGCGCGAGTTGCAGCCTTACTTCGACCGGCTACTCTTCGTTCCCGGGCGAGAGATTACGACGACCGCTGGACACGCCAACCTATTGGGCACGATGCGCTACCTCGATTTTCATGTCGGCGACGCGGATGTGCCCGATATCAATGTGCTGGCGCAAAGGGCGCACGAACTTGGCGCGATTCTCTCCATCAACCACGCCGATTCTCCGGGCGGAGAGATCTGCCGTGGATGCAGGTGGGAGGCGAGCCCTCCCGTCGACATGCGCCTGATCACCGCGATCGAGCTTATTAACGGCGGCGATGGCGAGGGTCTTTTCCCGAGTTATGAATTCTGGCGGAAGCAGCTTGAACATGGATACCGTCCCACGGCGATCGGTGGCAGCGATAACCACCGGCCTTATTGGCCGCCCGATAAGCCAGGCGCGGTAGGTAGTCCGACCACGGTGGTGCAAGCATCAGAGTTGTCGGTGCCCGCCATTCTCGATGGTATTCGTGCCGGCCATGTATTTATCGACCTCAGCGGATCGCCCGACCGTTCCCTCGAAGTGGAGGTGTCGGATGCACAGGGCAGCGCGGCTATGGGTGATGTGCTGGCAGCGCCGCGGGGCGAAGAGGTGCGGCTTACGATTCACATCGAACATTGTGCTGCGAATCGGGCCTCGGTGCTTCTTGATGGCGACAAGCCCCTACCGGTCACTCCGGAGATTTTGCGAGAGTCAAGCGTGTCGGCCTCTGCGGCATGGCGGAGCGACGGTATGCGTCACTGGCTGGTGGTGGAAGTGCGCGATCTCACGGGCGCGCTTTACCTGGTGGGAAATCCCGTCTACCTGAACTTCTAGCTCTAGCTAGCTACCAGTGCATCACTTGTCCGCCGTCGACGTTGATCGTCTGCCCGGTGACCTGCTCAGTCCTTGCGGACGATAGAAACACCACCATATCCGCCACATCTTCCGGCTCCTGCCAGCGGCCCAGGGGCGCGACGGCGCGAACTTTTTCCCCCGCCCAATCCTCGTAGGAGCGGCGTTCCGCCGGCGGCTGTTGATCGTTCCAAGCCTGCCAGACCCGCTGGTTCAAGGGAGTCCGTACCATCCCCGGGTTTACCACATTGACGCGAATGCCGTCCCGCGCGAGATCCTTCGCTAAACATTGGGCGAAGTTGATGTTGGCCGCCTTACTTGCGCTATAGGGGGGATCCGTCTGGGAGCCAATCTGCGCCGCCACAGACGCCAGGAATACCATCGTGCCCTGCTTGCGAATGACCATTCCCGGAGCAATCGCGTGGGCCACATGAACCATACCAAGGATGTTCACTTCCAGCACCCGAGACCAATCGCCCGGCTTTAGATTGGTAAAAGGATACCCAAACTTCCCGGAACCAACCGCCGCCGCGTGAACCAGGTGCGAGATGGGTCCAAGCGCGGCCTCTGTGTCCTTGACTGCTTTTTCAACCGCTTGGAAATCCTTGACGTCGACTGTTAAACCGACCGAACGCCGGTCCGTCGCCAGTGCTGCGGCGGCCGCCGGGGCCTCAGGGGAAACATCCCACACAGCGACGTGGCCACCCTCGCGGGCAAATCCCTGGGCGCATGCCAAGCCGATGCCGCTGGCGCCTCCAGTCACGACGGTTACGCTCCCATCCAGTTTCAGGTCCATGCTTCCCTCGTCCATCACTTCTCTCCAATGATGACAGTTGGGGATTCTGCATACCTTTCATTTCTCGGGACCCTGTCCAATGACACTCTGGGCCATCATTAACAACCGTGAGCCAACCTTCAGGCTTGCCACTCGGGCGGCATCCAGGTTTATGTCGAAGCGGATCCGGTCATTCTCGCTGCGAAAGCAGATCATTCCACCCGCACCGAGAAACCCTGGAGTCTCTCCCACGGTGAGGATAGGGGCCTTGTGCAGCTCCGTCAGGACCGTTGGGATGTGCGCACTTTGCGCCTTGCCAAGAAAAAGAATGCCGCATCCCGGAATATCCTCGGCACGCTTCAAATGACGAATGCGCAGCACCCGAGTCCCAACCGTCTTGCCTTCGACTGTACTTTCCAGAGCTCCCCGGAAAGGGTCTTCTCCCAGGGTGCACAGAAAGAGCGAGTTATCCACGCCAGGCAGCGTGTCTGCAGGCCAGTCGGTAAGTTGAGCAAAATGGAAAATGAAGGCGGCTTTCACCCGGTATTCGTCCTGAGCCGGCTGCGCTCTCCCTATCAGCCCCGCGAACAAAAATGCGATCAGAAACACCAGCCATGGGACGTCAAGCCACGCCTTCGACAATTGAGCCGCTTTCCTCATTGGAAGCATTCTCAAAGAATCTCAAAGGCGCCGAGTTCATTGGTTTTGGTTCTACGGACCGATCCCGTATTGCTATTGCGCAGCGTCACCGTAGCGTGGGGTAGCGTTGCTCCGCTCTCCGCTGTCACCGTGCCCAGAAAACGCCCACTCACCTGCGCGGAGCCCGGTTGACCCATCGAGCAGGCAATCGTTATAACCAAAACCTTGATACATAGTATTGCCCTTGCGTTCGCCCGCAAACGTTTGATTACGTTCGGCATTGCCCCGTTGGTCACTCGCTGCAGCCTTTATCGGCGTGGGCGAGGAAGCTCTGAGGGCTTTTCAGGAGATGTTAAGAATCCGAGCGAATCGGGAAAACCACGGACACAGAAGGATGCCCCATCCTCCCGCAAAACTCGAAGAATGGGGCCCCCCGGTAATTCACTGCAAAAACCGCCAACCCTACTGCTTTATCAAATAAGGCGCATAAGGCACGCCCAGCCCGGTCACGTCGTCATACCCGGGCGTGACAAAGTTGAATACGTCGTCCAGACCCTCACAGATCGTCAGGGTGCACGCTATAAGCGGAAAGGGAGTGGGGTAAATGACGAAAGGCGCCGAATTGATGGTGACCACCCGGATCTCCGTAAGGTTGGTTTCATACCCGCGGAGCACGGCGGTAGGGCTGGTGGGCGCTACGATGTCGTTGATGCCTGCGCTGTTCATGGTAGCCCCGATCTTGGCGCCATACAGCCATGGGTTGGCAAAACCGACGAGCGGTTTGCCTCCTCCCAAGCGAGCCTGGTCCACCACCGCTATCATGCCCGCCATGAGCGGAGACGCCAAGCTCGTGCCGCCGATCGCCATTTCGCAATATTCGGTCGTCGACGTCAAGGCGGTACAGCCGCTGTCGAGGACGGAGTTGCCGGCGATGGTGTAAGTTTCGCCGTAAAGATAGCCGGTGTACGGGTCAGCTACCATCGCCACATCGGGGCTTACGCGCTGAAGTGTCGGTAGCGGGACGGTGGAATCGCTCGCTTCGTTCAGAGAAGTGGCCAGGGTGGAAGGCACAATGCCCACCTGGTAGCTCGGCTGCGGTTCTAGCAGGCTAATCCCTCCGCCGGAGCCCGAGTAGAAGGAAAAATCGGCATAGGTGAAGCCGAAGTCAGTGACGGTAGTGAGTCCGCTGGTCGTGACGGAACTGGCGCTGTTGACCGTGGCATTTGCAAGGAAAGCGCGGTCTGTGCCCCAACCGTACTCGTTTTTCTTGCCCTTGGCGTTCATCAAAAGGAGGGAGGTGCCTCCTACGCCCGTCACGTATGAGCTGGTAGCCGGCCAGGAGCCGGAAGCCACACCGTTAAGCTGGGAAAGGTCACCGTCATCCCCGGAGCTGAACAGTACGGTCTGCCCCTGTGCCGCCGCGAACATATAGCCCTGGTCCTCGAAGGCGACCTCCCCAGCCTCGACCGCCTCGCCGCCGAATCCCCAGCTGTTGGTGAGGATGTCGGCCTGGTAATTGTAGATTGCATTCAACAGCGCGATGGTGAGTGAGGTGTTGCAGTCCGTCGAGCCGATATAGACAATCTTCGCGCCGGGTGCAGAGCCGTGGACGGAGGCGAGGTCGAGCGACTCCTCAGTCCACCAGCTATAAGGATCGCAGGTCGCGGCCGGGTCGACGTCGTAAATCCCGATGGGGATAATTTGGGTGAAATTTGCGCTGGTCAGCGGCGGCAGTGAGTGATTGCTGGCGTATTGGTTGCCGTCGGCTTCCAGGGTGGGCGAGGCGTACGCGTCCACGATGCCGACGGTCACGCCGGTGCCGTCTGGCTTGACCCGGTCAAGGCCGTAGGCCGCTTGTATCTGTTGTGGGGTGTAGCCGCAGTCGAGCCAGGGGAGGGTGGCGTTGTAAGGGGCGGGCTTTGTGCTCAGAACCGCGTTCGAGTCTCCGAAGTAAGTGCTGCAATAGGGCGACGGATTGCCCGCAGCCACGGGAGGCGGGGTTAAGGCGGAAGTTGCGGAGGTTGTGGATTGAGCATGCCCAGTCAGGCTGGGTTTGTAGCTGGCCGGCGCCACCAGGTCGCCTTGGCTGGCCGAGACATGGTGCGGCTGCCTGAGCGAGGTGCTTTCGTCCAGACCCTCGATGAACAAAACTTTACCTGCAAGGGCTGCCGGGATGCTTGGCGCCTCGCGGTTGGCGCGCAGCGTCATCGTGCCATGCACATAGGTTTCCTGGGTGACCGCGAAGGCGGAGCGCAGTTGCGCCACAGTGGCGGTTGCCGCAACATAGACACCCGCTGGGCCCACTTGGACATTGGCCATACCGGCGCCCTTCAGCATCGCTTCCACCGCAGCCACATCGGCGCTGGCGGGGGCGAAGCGGTCGCGCAAAGCGGCCGGGTTAAGATAATGGCCGTACTCGGGGCTGCCCGGTTTGGAAACGTCGTCCACCAGGCTGCGCAGCCCGGCGAGGTCGCTCAGTGCCATGTGCACGGCGATGGTGACCGTCTGGCTATCAGGAGCCGTACCGGCGTGGGCGGCGGTGGCCACCCAGGTACTTACGTTGCCGGGGACGGTCGCCTTGGCAGCGCTAGCGGCGGCCCATGCGGCTGAGGATAGGGTTAAGCTTGCGATCACACTGGCATAGAGGAGCTTGACTTTCACTTGTTTTAGCAACTTTTCTTCTCCCGCGTTTGTGGCGTGAAGTCGTTATCCGCAATCTTCGATTGCGGTAGGAGGAAGGGCAGTAATCCGGGGCCTGGGTTCAGTGGTTATTCCAGCTCGGTGCTTCTCGTCAGCTGGGCCTGGCGGCTGCGGTCAAAGACTGCCAGGGGTGATCACAATATCATGGCACGAACATTGTCGAACCAAATGGCTGTCAGCCGCCGCCATTAAACATATTTCATACGAACAAAGTAGTAACGGGGCAGGTACGCTTTCACCGTGATCTGCCAGGGTGGGTCTGGCAAATGCCAGGAACAAATCCTGTACCTTAATCCTTGACGAGATGCAAAACCCTTTCGAGTCGCATCCCCGCATCTTTGTTATCGACGACGAACTCAGCATCGCCAAAATGCTGAGCGTGGTTCTGCAGATGCAACTGTTCGACGCAATCCCCTTTTCCAATCCCGAAGCAGCGGTGGAGGCGGCAAGAGCTGCGCCTCCCGACTATCTGATCTCCGATATCCAGATGCAGGGCATGACCGGCATCGAATTGGCGATTCTGTTTGCGCGTGAGTTTCCGGCTTGCAAGATCCTGCTCTTTTCGGGCCAGGTGGATGCGCCGGAGCAGATGCAAAAAGCGAGGGAAGCCGGGCACGGCTTCAGCTTTTTGCAGAAGCCGCTTCATCCCACCGAACTGGTGGCGGCTCTAAGACAGTTGTAGACCGTCTAGAGCATTTTCACTTCTACTCTGCACAGGGAAGAGTCGCGAAGTGCGCCTTTTCTTGAGGAAAAGCCGCGCCAAGCGCGGTTGCCCTGTAGGCACCAGAAGTGAAAATGCTCTAGTAGATCTGCGGCCGATCGAGCGGCAGCAGCACCTGGAAGCAGGTGGCATGCGGGATCGATTGCACGGTGACGGTGCCGAAATGTTTACTCAAGATTCGTCGCACCGTGTCCAGGCCGAGGCCAAGTCCCTGGCCCAGCGGTTTGGTGGTGAAGAATGGCTCGAAGATGCGTGTGGAAAGAGCGGCATCGATGCCACACCCGTCATCCCAAACCTCAACAAACGCCATGTCCCCTTTCCACCGGGTCGTCAACTTGAGAGTGCCTACCCCTTCCGTGGCGTCGACGGCGTTCTCGATCAGCGCTGTCCACACTTGGCTCAGTTCTCCGCCGTAGGCTGTGATTGGGGGGACGGAGGGGTCGTAATCGCGTAAGAGGGTCATTTCCCGCACGCGGGGGTGGAGTAATGCCAGTGTGTTTTCCAGGGATTGGACCAGATCAACTTCCTGAATGGGGGCCTGGTCCATATACGAATAGTCCTTGATAGCGTCGACCAGGCGAAAGATGCGCGCCGATGAATCAGAGACTGCATCGACCATCCGGCGCGCACTCAGTGAGGCCGCAAAACTCGCGATGGCGGCTGCCAGCGTGTTGGAACTGATCGCCGAGGCCAATTCCTCGAGTGCTGAGACCGGCAAGCCGATTCGAGCAAACACCGGCGCCACCGACCAAGCCTCCGGAATCAGGTGTGCCTCGAGCCACGCCACCAGTTCCTCCTCCCGATCGCTTTCCGATAGGGGGATGGTATCAGTAACGGTTGCGCTCTCTATGTTCGCCGATGATTTTCTGGTCCAGGCGATATAGCGCGATAATTCCTGATCGGAAGGGAAGAGCCGGCCCAGCCTGCATAACTCCTCATCGCGATCGATCATCGATACCAGATTGAGGGCAGCCCGCTGGGCCGCAGACGCTGGGTTGTTGAGTTCGTGAGAGAGATTTGCCGCCAGCTTTCCCAACGCGATCAGCTTCTCCGCCTGCTGATCGGCGCGGGCGAAGTCCCGCACACGATCGAGCATGAGCGATACGCAGCGCTGGGCCATGGAGGGAATCGCGGAAAGCATTGCCGGGAACGCGTCTTCGTGAATGTCGAGTATCCACAAGTAGCCGGAGCTACAACCTTCGGCGGCCCAGCGCGTCATCCGCGAAAAGGGAAGCCTTCCCGTGATCTGCGCGGTGCGGCCGATGAACAGGGTTATCGAACCCGAATTCCTGCGGTGGACGTAGATTTCGCCCTTCAGGATGATGTTGAGGTGGTGCGCGGGTTCATTCTCGCGGAATACGACGCCCTGGCTGTGCGCGATCCGCTCTGTGCTTTGGGATGCGAGCCAGTAGTACTCCTCGTCCGTAAGCCCCTGGAGCGCTGCGACGCTGCGCAACGCAGCAATTGTTTCGGAAATGGGGGTAGGGGATGCGGGTGCGGTCGCATATTGTTCGCTGTCGAAAAATACTTCCTGCGATTCGCCCACGGCATTTAATTGGCTTGTCATGTTCGCTCCTACCCCGACACTTACGGCTTGCGGATGAACGGGTAGGTTGCAGGTTCCGCCCTTAAGTTCCTGTCTCAACCCCGGCTTCGCACCCACATCTCGCAAAAAGCGCGAGATATGCGCCACCCCCTATTTCTTCACGCGAAAGGTTCGTTCCGCACCCCGTCTAGTTTGAGCGCTTTCGGGTTTCCCACTCGATTAGGTTCTTGGCATTCAGGACTGCCATTACGGTGAGACAACCGATCACGCCGCCGCCACCAACACACACCAGCAAAAGAAACATCCAAGGCACGGTGTGGGGGCGGTTTTCGGTAAAAAACACATACAAGATAGCGGCCACAAATACGCCGATGATCGTGCCGCCCGCTGATAGGAAAATCAGCAGCATGTCTGCAATGCCATCCGCCTTCACGGCATCCGTGGTTCCGGTGAGCGCTTCGGTGAACCTTACCAAAGCCGGATCGGCGGGGGACGGATTCTGAACTCGAGATCCTTCGCTGCTCATAAAGTCTCCTCCATGTTCTCTGAGACGATCATGGGCCCCACCTTATAACCTCGCCAGACTCAAACAGATTAGTTAGAAGCAACTCTTTCGGGTAACCCCTCCCCTTGACTCCCGCCGATCGCGATCATTCGTGCACACGCAGAGCAATTTGGTGCAATCGCCGGACTTGTTGCGCCGGTTAGGCTCCTTTTGGCAGCGAGGACATCATGTTGCAACAAGTGTTCCATTCCGTCCTGAGCACCGCCTTCAGCCTGGCGTTTGCCGCCGTGCCTGCTTTGCCGTTGCTGGGAAAAAAGTGGCCTCCTGAAGCGGTGGTTAAGAACATCGTGCTGGTCCACGGCGCATTTACCGATGGCTCATGCTGGGCTAAAGTCATTCCGCTGCTGCAGGATATGGGCTATCACGCAGTCGCGGTGCAGAACCCTATGACCTCCCTGGCCGACGAGGTGGCGTTCACCAGGAGGATCATCGCGCTGCAGGACGGTCCGGTCATCCTGGTAGGCCACTCCTGGGGCGGCGCGGTGATCACCGAAGCCGGCGACGACCCTAAAGTCGCAGGGCTCGTCTATGTTGCAGCCTATGCGCCGGAAGCAGGGGAGTCCGCGAACGATGCCAGCAGCCCGTTTGGCTGGACCCCAGGGCAGAAGCAAATCCGCGTCGACGCTGACAGGTTCGCCACCATAACCTCTGAAGGCATGCTGGAGGATATAGCCGAGGGGCTGCCGATGGCTGAGAGGTTGCTTGCGCTTGCGGTCCAGGGCCAGAGCTATGGCCCCATGTTCGACGAAAAGCTGACCGTCGCAGCCTGGAAAAGCAAGCCCTCATGGGCAATCGTTTCCGCCAAAGATCGCATGCTTCCCCCGGCGATGGAAGAATCCGCCGCTCTCAGGATGGGCGCGGAAACCATCACTTTGCCGACTTGCCACATGGTCATCTTGCAAGAGCCGGCGAAGGTTGCGGCGGTGATCGACCATGCCGCGAAAACCGTATTTGCCGGAAAAATCGGCGTTCCTTAACCCTCAACTACAAGGAGAAAAGCAATGAGCACCATAACCGTTAAAGACGGAACTACGATTTATTACAAGGATTGGGGTAAGGGACAGCCAGTCGTCTTCTCCCATGGCTGGCCTCTCAACGCCGATGCCTGGGATGCACAGATGTTTTTCCTGGGGCAGCAGGGTTTTCGCGTCA
>Ga0302324_100023038_pt1 | contig 12067 bp, 9 predicted proteins | sample Palsa_T0_1_FD_201949 | JGI IMG/M metagenome (GOLD analysis project Ga0302324, IMG submission 201949) | Peat permafrost microbial communities from Stordalen Mire near Abisko, Sweden - Palsa_T0_1 | ecosystem: Environmental > Terrestrial > Soil > Palsa > Peat permafrost | place: Sweden: Abisko...
CGACCGGAGATGGCCATCGCGCACTTCGTCCGGTCGACGCTCGCGGGCGCGGCCATCCCCGTCTTCGGCGATGGGTCGATGCGTCGAGACTTTACGCACGTCGACGACATCGTGCGTGGAATCCTGGCCGTGCTCGACCTCGAGGGACCGGCCGGCTTTCGCCCCTATAACCTCGGTTCGGGCGCTCCCATCGACCTACGGGCGCTGGTCGCCGCGATCGGCGTGGCCGCCGGCAGGGCGCCTCACGTCGAGAACGCGCCGCTGCAGGTTGGAGACGTGAACGCCACGTTTGCGGACATCACACGCGCGCGCGAGGAACTTGGCTGGGAGCCGCGTGTGAAGCTTGCCGACGGCCTGGCCTCGGTCGTGGCATGGGTCCGGTCTCGCGCGTAAAGCGCGGCGGCGCCGCCGCCCTCGGTCTCACGACCCGATGCCGGGGTGAAGTCGGTCTCGCTTGACGACCTTGACGGGCCGGACCCGCCCGCTCAGGTACACGAGGCCGTTGAACGCCGTCCACGGGCGGATGTGCCGCATCGTGCTTATCCACTGCAGGAGCCGCGGACGCTCGGCGACCGGACGGAGCCCGGAGGCGACGGCGTGGTCCTGCGCGTGCTCGAAGACATCCGCGATCCGCTGCTGGACGGCCAGCGGCGAGCAGCGGTCCCTGGCCCTACGGGCCGCCGCCTTGCTCAGGCGCGCGCGCGCATTGGGGTCGTGAATGAGCTCGACGACCGCCCGACCGAACGCCGCGTCGGCTGCGGCCTCCGAAGCAGCGCCCTTGCCCGGCGCGAAGAGGATCCCGTTGTGCCCGTCGGTGATCTGAGCGGACACGCCCATGCCGTCGGCGAAGGCCACCGTGGGCGTCCCGCACCAAAGGGCCTCGCCCATGACGTTGCCGTAAGTCTCGCTCAACGAGGCATGCACGAAGACATCCGCGTAACGGTAATAGTCCGGCATGGTCGTCCACGGGACCTCGCCCGTGAAGAAGATGTGATGCTCGGCGCCGAGCGCGCGGGCGAGGGCCCGGCAGGGCTCCGTCTCGGGCCCCTCGCCCACCAAGGTGAGGGTCGCGTCTGGCTCGCGTGGCAACACGTGCTTCGCGAAGATCCGAATGAGCCGGTCGGGCGCCTTCTCGCGGGTGTGCCGGCCTGCGCAGACGATCCGCGGCCCCCGCTGCGGCAGGGCCTCGCGCTCGATGAGGTGCGTGTAGGGGTCCGCGCCGAGCGCTTGATCAAACACCTCCGGCGTCACGACGCGCGGGATGACGTGGATGGGGACCTTCACCCCGCGCTCTCGCCAGTACCCGCGAAGCCCTTCGCTGAGAACGACGAGCCCGTCGCTCTGGTTGTAGATCCGCGCAAAGAGACGCTCGAACGGTCGGCGCAGCGCCAGGTGTAAACCTGCTTGAAACAGGTCGCTCTCGGACAGCTTCGCCGGCAGAAGGACGTCGTACGCGGCGACCAGATGCGTCGTGTTCACGCACAGCAGCGGGACGCCCATCATCTCGCGAAGCCAGACACCGAACTCGAGGAGCATCGACGTCGTCTGCGCGAAACAAATGTCGAAGTTCCAGCGCCGCACGTCGAAGACCCACCGTGAGAACGGCAACGGGACATAAACGCCCGGATAGGCCCTCAGCGGAAGACTTGGCAGTGAAACCGTGCCGGGCGCGAGCTCCGACGGGCTGGCGTCGGGGTCGTGTGGACCGATCACTGTGACGTCGTGGCCACAGCGTCGCAGTTCTTGATACAGGAAGCGCGTCTGGAAGACGGCGCCGTTCGCGTACGATGTTCGGGTGAAGTCGCTGAGAATCGCCACGCGAAGTGGCCTTCCGTGCCGCGCGGCCAGCGCCGCAAACGCGGGCAACCCTGCGACCGCAGGCTCGCCGAGCCCTGCATTTGCGGCCCCCGTGAAGGACGCGGACGCCTTCGTGCCGGTCTTGGCCCACGGGCCGACCGCAGCGGCTACCGAATGAAGATCGTCGACGTCACCGAATTCTATTCCGAAAGAGGGGGTGGGGTTCGAAGCCATCTGACTGCCAGAGGTCACTTTTTGTGCCAGCGCGGTCACGACCACGTCGTCATCGCGCCGGGGTCGCGCGACGAGGAGCGGGGAGATAAAGGAGATGTAAATTCGCGAGAATCAAGTCAAGAGCCGAGCGGGCGGCCCCCACCCAATCCGAGGGGAAGGCGGCCGAGAGTCGTTCGAATCAAAGGGCCCGCAAGTCCGTATGACCGCACCTACCATCTGCTCGGCCGTTTCGACAAGGTGAGGGATCGCGTGCGCGCCGAACACGTCGACGTTCTCGAGGCGCACTCGCCCTATCTGGCGGCGGCGGCCATCGTCGCCTGCGGCCGCCAGGCGGCGCGCGTTCGCACGGCCTTCTGGCACGCCGACCACGTCGGGGCCTACGTCGAACCGCCGCTCGCTCGATGGCTGGGGCCACGAGCGGCCGGAGCCATCGGTGGCCAGATGCGCCGCGCCTTCAAGCGGCTGCTGGCGCCCTTCGACGCGACGTTCGTGGCCGGACGCGAGCAGGCGGCGCACTTGCGGCGCGCGGGCGTCGAGGGCGTCGTTCACGTTCCGTTTGGTGTGGACGTGACCACGTTCAGCCCCGACGCTCGCCGCGAGTCGATGCGGCGCGAGCTCCTCGGCGATGCCGACCCCAACGCGACCCTCTTCGTGGGCGCCGGGCGCTTCGCGTTCGAGAAGCGGTGGGACGTCGTGCTCGATGCGTTTGCGCGCGTTCGCGCCCACCGCGACGCGGTGCTCGTGCTCTTCGGCGACGGGCCCGAGCGGGAAGCGCTCGAGCGAACCGCCCCCGCCGGCGTGCGCTTCGTTGGGTTCGAGCGCGATCGAGCGCGCCTCGCCAGCGCGATCGCCAGCGCCGACGCCCTCCTCCACGGCTGCCCCTACGAGACGTTCGGCATGGGCATCGCCGAGGCCGTCGCGTGTGGCACGCCCGTCGTCGCTCCGGACGCCGGGGGGGTCACCGAGACGGTCGATCCGTCGTGCGGGGCCGTCTACGCGGCGCTGGACTCATCCGCATGCGCCGCCGCCATCGAGCGCCTCCTCGCCCGAGATCCCGCGGAGCTCCGCGCGCGCGCCCTCGACGCATCGTCCCGCGTCTGCACAGAGAGCGAGCATTACGGCCGCGTGCTCGCGACCTACGACGCGATCATCGCCGCAAAGGCCGCCGGACGCACATGGAAGGCAGCCTCGTGAGCGCCTATGGTCGACGGGCTCGACCCGCGCCATGCCCGTCCATGTCTCGATCCACGACGTCTCGCCCGTCTGGGCCGCCGAGGTCGAGGCCGCGCTCGCGCTCTGCGGGGACGTGGGGGTTCGCCCCGCGCTCCTCGTCGTCCCGAACTTCCATGGGCGGGCGCCGCTGCTCGACGATCCCAAGTTTTGCGAGCGCCTGCGCGGCCTGCAGGGCCTCGGTCACGAGATCTACCTGCACGGCTTCTACCATCGAAGCCGCGACGCCTACGACGCCTCGGCGGGCGTGGGGCGGCTCGCCTGGCTCTTCGCGCAGCACGTCCAGTCCGGGGGCGAGGCCGAGATGAGTGACGTGTCCGCAGAGGAAGGCCGCCGCCGGATCGACGAGGGCCAGGAGATCTTCGCGCAGGCCGGCCTTCGCGCCGACGGTTTCGTCGCCCCAGCCTGGTCGATGCCGCGGTGGCTGATGCCGCTGCTCTCGGAGCGGGGGTTTCGATTCACCGAGGACCACTTGCGTGTCTACGACCCGGTGGCCCGCCGCGCCCGCCCGAGCGTGGTGCTCAACTGGGCCACGCGATCGCCGGCCCGCCTGGCATCGACGCTCGCTTGGTGCCGTGCCGCCAAGATCGCGAAGGCCATCGTCCCCGCGCGCATCGCGATCCACCCGGGCGACATGGGCTACCTCGTCGTGCGGCGCGAAATCGACCGCATGCTCCGATGGGCCCAGGGCGACACCGTGGCCCGCGGCGCCGACCTCCTCGCGGGCTAGTGCAGCGCCGTCGGGATGGCGTCAAACCTTTGCTGTCATCCCGAGCGGAGCGACGGACCCCATGGCCGCCGCCCTTCCGCGCTCTCCGTGGGGTCCTTCGCTTCGCTCAGGATGACAGCAAACCTTGGAGAGGTCGCTCCCCTCGACCGCGAACTAGATGGCTTCGTCGCCCGATTCGCCGGTGCGGATGCGGACGGCCTGCGGCACGTCGTAGACGAAGATCTTGCCGTCGCCGATCTTGGCGGTCTTCGCGCTGCGCTCGATCGCCTCGAGGATGGGGGCCACCAGGGCGTCGGGCACGACGACCTCGATCTTCACCTTGGGGACGAAGTCGATGACGTACGCCGAGCCGCGGTAAACCTCCTTGCGGCCGCCCGTCCGTCCGAAGCCCTTCACCTCGGTGATGGTCATGCCTCGAACGCCGATGTCTGCGAGCACCTCTTTGACCTCGTCGAGCTTCGCCGGACGGATGATCGCTTCGATTTGCTTCATGTCCCCTCTTCGCCCGCCCGGACAGCCATCGCCGAGCGGTCCATCACGATCGCCGGTTCAAGTCGATGGGGGACTCATACACCCGGGACGTCCACCACCGGAAGACGAATTGCACCCAGGCCCACGACGCGAATGATTCGGTGTCATTTCATCGACTTGCTTCTCATGGCTTGCAGTAACGCCGGAAGCATCAGAAGGGCCCCGCCGAGGCACGCGAGCTCTCCGCTCACGGCGAGGCGCCCGAACGACTGCAGGGCCTGAAAGTCGGCGAACAGCATCGAACCGTAACCGACGACCGTGGTGTAGCTGCAGAGAGCGACCGCGCCGCCGACGCGTTCGACGGCGCCCGAGACATCGCCGCCAAGCAGGCGCGATCGGTCGTACACGTTGAACGGGTACTCGCAGCCGATCCCGAAGGTGATGGGAAGGGTGATGAAGTTCACGTAGTTGAGCTTCTCCCCGGCCCACGCGGCGCCGCCGACGAGCCACGTGACGCCCAAGAACAGCGCCCCGAGGACCGCGACGGCCCCGCGCGCGTCGCGGGTCGCGACGAGGACGACGAGCGTGACGGCCAGCAGCGAGGCCAGGGTGGCGCGCGGCCCGTCGCGGGCCATCGAGCGGATCATCTCGGCGAACACCGTCGACCGGCTCGCGGTCCGGACCACCGTCCCATCCGGCAGGCGGACGTTGTCGGTGTCCTTGGCGAGGCGCAGCAGGTTGTGCCCGTCCGAGAGGACGACGTCGTTCCTGTACTTCACGTAAAAGACGGTGCCGACGCGGCCGTCGTTTTCCTCGAACCGGCGACGCAAAAGGACGGGCAGATCGTGCGCTGTCAGCACGTGCAGCGCCTCCGGAGGTCGAAGGGACTCGACCCGCGCGCGTTCGTCGGACGGAAGGGCAGCAAGGACGGCCGGCGTGAGCCTCTCGCGCACGCGATCCAGGATGGCGAGCTTTCGCCGCTGCTCGTCCGGGGTTCCCGGGAGCAGGTCGTCGGCGGTCGCGACGCCGGCGATGAGGCTTCCCCTGGGGTCCGCCGCGTCGTTCGCCAGGATCCGAGCTTTGAGGAGCGGCACCTGTTCCGGCGTGTCGGCGAGCATCCGCGCCCCCGCCACGTTCATCTTGCCGCCGAACACGGCCTCGGCTTTGTTCGACCACTCCCCCGCCCCGCCCTGCTTGCTCCCGCGCGAGCCGAGGCGGTCGAAGTCGTACTCCCAGGGGTCACGGAGAAATGCGGGGATGCGCCACGCCGCCGCGACCGTCAGCAGCACGGCCAGCGCCACGATGAAGCGCGGAGCCCGCTCCGTCGCGCGCGCAATCGTCCTGGTCACGGAGCCGCGACCGTCGTGGCCCAGGCGCGGGGCCGGATCGCGCAGGGCCGGCGGGAGCCGCGCCTGGATCCACTCGATGGCGACGAGCAGCGCGGGCACGCACGGGATCATCGCGACCCACACGAGCAACATGCCCACGAGCCCGATCCAGCCGAACTGGCTGAAGCCGCGAAACTGCGTGACGGTGAGCGACCCGTAGGCGATCGACGCGACGCACGCCCCCACGAACTCCGCACGCAGCGCGTTCTCCGCCGCCTGGCGCCGCGCTGTGGCCGGGTCGAGTCCGCGGGCCCGAAACTCGCGGTACCGAGACAGCAGGATGATCGGGTAGTTGATGCCGTTGCCCAGGATGATGGCGCCGAGGAACATCCCGGTCGTGTTGACGTAGCCGAACCGGAAATAGGCGAACGCGTAGGCGGCGCCGACGCCGAGGAACGCGGGCAAGGCGATGACGGCCAGCGCCCAGGGCGACCGGAAGAACCACACGACGCCGGCGACGATGAGCGCGAAGGCAATGGCCGTGGCCCACGCCGCCTGGCTGACAATCGAGTCCTTCTCGGCCTCGGCGTTCGGGATGTCCCCCGCGAAGCCCACGCGCATCGAGGGCTCGTAGGAAGGCGGGCGCAGCTCGTCGACGAGGCCGTGGACGATCTGCAGGAGCTGGTCGCCGCCCGCGTCCCCCATGCCCGTGGTGACGGACACGATGCGAAGGCCGATGCGCGTTCCATCTGGAGACTCGAAGTACCCCCTCGGGAAGTCGTCGTGTTCGCGGGCCTTGGCCTCCCATCGATCGCGGTAGGCGTCGAGGCCCAGCGCTGGTTGCTTCCGATCGCGCCCGGGCGCTTCTTCCTCGCCCAGGTCGGCGACCAACCCGCTGCGCACCGCGATCTGGAAGTCGAGGGTGTCGTCCGCGCGCGCCAGATCGCCGGCGTCGGCGTAGAGCCACTTGTTCGCCTCGAAGAACGCGTGCACGTCCTTGGCGTCGCTCTCGACGTACGAAACGAGGGGCGGGAAGGCACGGTGTTCGTCTTGCGGGTGTTCGAGGGCGCGCACCCGGCGCGCGAGGTCGTCGACGAAGCGCTCGTTTTGCTCCCGCGACGGCGACTCGGCCACGACGAGCAGCGTCGCTCCTCCGCCGACCCGGCCGAGCTGGTGCTCGAAGGCCTGGAGCCCGGGGCTGTCCCGCGGCAAGAGCTCACGCAGATCGGTGTGTGGGTGCAGGAGAACCCTGAGCGCGAACCACCAGCTCACCGAGAGGGCGACCGCCGCGAGCAGGAGCACCGCCACCGGGTGCCGACCGCTGAAGTCCACGAGCCTGCCCACCGCTCGAGCCGAGCGCCGCGGGTCGCCCTTGGAGGACGCGGACGTGCCGGCCGTCGATGGAGCGGGCGACGTCACCGCCACTTACACCGCCCCGTGCAGGCCGGGCCGCGCCGCGAGCACGATCTCCCGCTGGATGCGCGCGCCGTGCGCCCGCGCGTCGAAGCGAGCCATCGCCTGCGCCCGCGCGGCTCGACCTTGCGCCGCCCGCATCGCCCCGTCGCGCGCGTAGCGCATCAGGGCCTGCGCCAGTCGCTCCACGGCCACGGGCGACGCACCTTGGCCGGAGGGATCGTGCTCGAAGGGGACGAGCTCTCCTGTCACCCCGTGGTCGAGGATCTCGACGACCCCGCCGACGGCGAAGGCGACGACCGGCTTGCCGAGGGCCATCGACTCGATGACGGCACGGGGGAGCGGGTCGGCATAGACGCTCGGGACCACCGCCACGTCGAAGTCGGCGACGAGCGGGCGCACGTCGGCCCGGAAACCGAGCATGTGAAACTTGGCCTCGATGCCCAGGCGACACGCGAGCTCCCGGCACTCGGCGACGTGGTCCACGCGGAAGTCCTCGGGTGTATCGCCGACGACGACGAACGCGACACGCGACCGCTCCGCCGGCGTCATGCGGTCGAGCATCGCCCGCGCCGCGTGGACCATCTCGACGTAGCCCTTGCGTCGCAAGACGCGCCCGTGGCTCCCGAACACGATCGCGCCCTCGGGAAGCCCGAGCGCCGCGCGCAGGGTGCCGCGGACCTCGGCCGGGTCGAAGGCCGCGATGTCGAGCGCGTTGTGGACCACGTGGACCTTCTCGGCGCAGTGAGGGAACTGGGCCGCCGCGGCGCGCGATACGCACACGATCCTCCGCACGCCGGCCGCGGCGCTCAGTCGGCGGTGCAGTCCCGCCACCGCGCGCGGAACGGACGTGTACCGGACGTGCCACAGCGCGGGGACGCCGGTGAAACGCGCAAGCGCCGCGCCGGCGAAATCAGCGTTCGTGCCGTTGCAGTAAACGAGGTCGAAGCCCCCGCCCCGCACCAGGCCCGAGAGCCGCACCAGCGCACGCGATGCCTTGACCACGTTGCCCCCGAGCCGAAGAGCCTTGAGCAGCATGGGGGCGTCGAAGTCGACCCGCCCCATCGCGCGGTCCCAGGGCTCGATCGGGTTCTCGACGAGGTTGGGCTCGTAGTGGATCTCGTCGGCGACGGCGTCGCGGATCAAAAGCTCGGAAATGGCCCCCGGCCGGGGAAGCACGACGGCCCGATGCACGGCCTTCGGATCGACGAACTTGAGGATCGCGTGCAGGCTTCGCCCAGGCCCCCCGTTGCGCGCGGTGTCGTTGATGAAGAGGACACGGACGGCGCGCCGCACGGCCGGGTTGCGATCGTCGGCGGGCATGGTCTCTTGGCCGCCGTGGCTATAGCCCTGCAGCGCGTGAACGACGAGATCGTGCGGTGCCGCGCGTGCCCCCGCCTGGTCGCATGGCGCGAGGAGGTCGCCCGGCGCAAGGTCGCCCGTCACCGCGCGTGCGCGTACTGGGGCCGCCCCGTGCCGGGATACGGCGATCCCCGGGCCGCGATCCTCGTGCTCGGCCTCGCGCCCGGCGCGCACGGCGCCAACCGGACGGGCCGCGTCTTCACCGGCGACCGCTCCGGCGACTTCCTCTTCGCCGCCCTCCATCGGGCGGGGCTCGCGAGCCAACCATCCAGCACGGCCCTCGACGACGGCCTCGTGATGCGCGGGGTCTACGTCTCGCTCGCGGTCCGCTGCGTGCCGCCGGACAACGCGCCCGCCGGGGATGAAATCGCCCGCTGCGCCCATTTCATCGATGCCGAAGTGCTCGCGCTTCCGGGCCTTCGCGCCGTGCTCGCGCTGGGGGCGATCGCCTGGCGCGCCTACGTCGATCACGTCCGCCGAAGGGGCGCCCCACCGCACCCGGCTCGCCCCGCATTCGCCCATGGCGCCCGCGCCGACTTCGCCGCTCCCGCTTCGGCGCCGCCTCTGTTCGGCAGCTATCACGTGAGTCAACAGAACACACAGACCGGCAAGCTGACACCCGCGATGTTCGACGAGGTGCTTCAGCGCGTCACGGCCCAGGCGAAGATTTCCCCGTGACACCGTTTTGACGTGACGCGGCAGCCTCGAGTGCGCACACCACCTCCCCCCACTGACCAGGAACCCGGCTCGCCTGCGCAGGTGTGTTGACGGGGTTTGGGCAGCGCGCTTCTGGACCGCCGGGTCGAAAACCGCGCTACTATTCCGCAAGACATCTGTGACGGGCGACGCCATCAACGCCTCTCCTCTGGCGCCGGGCTACAAGCTCGACCGCTATGAGCTCCTCTGTCCCATCGCGGAAGGGGGGATGGCGAGCGTGTGGGTCGCGCGACAGCGCGGAAAACACGGGTTCGAGAAGGTCGTCGCGATCAAGACGATCCTCCCCAAGTTCGCGGCCGACGCGCGCTTCCAGGAGATGTTCCTCGACGAGGCCCGCATCGCCTCGCGCATCGAGCACGTCAACGTCGCGCAGATTTTCGATCTCGGCGAGGAGCACGACATCCTCTACCTCGCCATGGAGTACGTCGAAGGCGACGCGCTCTCGAAGATCAACCGGGCCTGCGCCAAAAAGGGCATGCGCATCCCGACGGGCATCCTGCTGCGGGTCTTGGCGGACACCTGCGCGGGCCTGCACGAAGCCCACGAGATGAAAGACTCGTCGGGCCGCAGGCTCGAAATCGTGCATCGCGACGTCAGCCCCCACAACATCCTCGTCAGCACGAAGGGCGTCGCCAAACTCATCGACTTCGGCATCGCGACGGCGCAGTCGCGCGCGCAAGCCGAAACGAGCTCCGGGGTCCTCAAGGGCAAGATCCAGTACATGGCGCCCGAGCAGGCGCTCGGCCGTCCGCTCGATCGTCGCGCCGACGTCTGGGCGATCGGCGCCGTGCTCTACGCGCTGCTTTCCGGGCGGCCGCCGTACGACGCCGACAACCCGCTCGCGACGCTCAACTTGCTCGGCTCGGGGCGCCCGCCGATGCCCCTCCCCTCGACGGTGCACCCGTCGATCGCGGCCATCGTCCGCCGGGCTCTGTCGTTCGCCCCCGAACAGCGGCACGCGACGGCGGCGGATCTGCGCGATGGCCTGGAGCGGGCGATGATCTCGTCGCAGAACATGGCGACGGCCGCCGACGTGGCGGCGTTCGCGGCCGAGCACGTGTCCGACCGCGTCGAGCGGCGGCGTCACACCATCGAGATCGCGCTCGCGGCCGCCTCGGAGCGCCAGCAGGCCGAAGAGGCCCTTCGGCCGCCCATGGACCGACGGTCGTCGAGCGTGCTGCCGGGGCCCGTCATCGCGAGTCCTCCATGGCCGCCCCCCAGCTCGGGAGCGCTGCCCAGCCCAATCCCGCTCGTGAACCGCACCGTGGCCGAGGCGCCCGCCGCAAAGCCGCCCTCGCTCGAGATGCTCGCCAGGCTGACGCCGCGTGTCTCCGAGCCTCCGCCTCCGCAGGCATCGTCGTATGCGACGCTCGGTTCCGCGGCCCTGGAGACGTCCACCCAAGCGGCTCGTCCGCGCTGGGGTGTCGTCGCCGTGGTGGGCGCGGTGGTCGTCATGGCGGCGATTGGAGCCGGGGTCGCCTCGAATGTCTTTCGGCCCGAGAACAAGCCCTCGGCCGCGTCGCCCTCCATGATGGTGATGCCCACGCCCACGGCGGCGAAGACCTCCAACCCCTCGCAGAACGCGTTCGCCGCCTCGCCCCCGCCGGCCGACAGCACGTCGTGGCCCCTTCTCGCCACGGTGGCGGCGAGCTCCCTGCCGAAGGCCTCCACCCCAGCCCCGCCGCCGCCGCAACAGAGCCGCCGGGCACCGACTTGGGCGCCCGGTCCGAGGCCGAGCAGGCCCACCTCGTCCGATGACTCGACCGAGACGGAGCCTTCGACGACGTCGCCAGAGGCCCCGCCGGCCCAGGCGGCAGCCCCCGTGCCGCCGCCCTCCCCTCCGCCGCCCGCCGTCGTCCCCGAACCGGCGCCGTCGCCTCCTCCGCCCGCGCCCACCGCCTCAGGCAAGGGCAAGTACGACGACGGCTTCTAGGGGAGACGGGCGACCTACGGCGATCGCTGGGCGAGGTCTGCCTCGACGCTGTCGAGGAGCTGGTTCGCGCGCGCCTCGTCGATGCCGAGACCCTCGGCGAATCGATCGAGCGTCTCGTTCTCTTCGTCGGCGATTGCGCTGTCCGCGAAGGCGATCGCCGCCGCCAGCACGAACGCGACCTCGGCCCGCGCCGGGTCGCCCTCGAGCTGGTCGATGACCTCCTGAAGGCGCGCGTCGCGGCCCTGCTCCGCGACCCCCTTGGCCGCGGCGTCGAGCATCGCGTCGATCTGCCCCGTGCGGATCGAGTCCTCCGACAGGTTGCGCAGCGCTCCCCGCAGCACTTCACGCTCCTCGGGCGACACGGTGCCGTCGGCCGACATCATCAGGTACATCGCCTCGCAGATGGGCCCGTACTGGGAGGAGACCGCCGCGGCCTCCAGCGCCTCGAGGTCGCCGCCGACCGCCGCGATGCTCTGCCGCTGCCCCCGGAGGCGGAGCTTGTCACGTAGCCGAGCCACCGTGGAGTTCGACAGCCAGATCATGGTCCTCGGGAGCGTACCGCTCAACCGTCGTACTTGAACAGATCCTCCAGGTCGGTCTTCGTCAGCTTCTTGGCGCCGCCGATGTCTTCGGTGAGCACCGCGCTGACGAGCTCGCGCTTCTTGTCGCCGAGCTCCAGGATCTTCTCCTCGATGGTGCCCTTGGCGACGAGGCGGTAGGTCGTCACGACCTTCGTCTGGCCGATCCGGTGCGCGCGGTCGGTCGCCTGATCCTCGACGGCCGGGTTCCACCACGGGTCGAAGTGGATGACCGTATCGGCGGCGGTCAGGTTCAACCCGCTGCCGCCCGCCT
>Ga0302324_100023039_pt1 | contig 12067 bp, 6 predicted proteins | sample Palsa_T0_1_FD_201949 | JGI IMG/M metagenome (GOLD analysis project Ga0302324, IMG submission 201949) | Peat permafrost microbial communities from Stordalen Mire near Abisko, Sweden - Palsa_T0_1 | ecosystem: Environmental > Terrestrial > Soil > Palsa > Peat permafrost | place: Sweden: Abisko...
TGGCATTACGGTGGGCGGCCGCGAGTCCGTGGACCACAAGGAGTTCGAGGGCGGCCAGCAGGACCTGAACCAGTTCTTTTACAAGATCTCCGGTTGCTATCCCTACAATGCCTCAGCCATTCTGATCGGAGCGCCCGCCAACCTGACCTGCCAGCAGGCACTGGGTTTCCCGAATCCGAACAATCCGAATCAGGTTTATCCGTTCGGCGAGAATCATCAGAATTTCACCGAGTTCACGCCCACGGTCGGTCTTCAGTACCACTTCGATCCCAGCCTGATGGCGTACGCGTCTTACGCCAAGGGTTTCAAAACCGGCGGCTGGACCACGCGCCTGACCGCGCCGCTGCCGCCCGGGTCCCCAGCGCAATCGTTCGGTCCGGAATCCGACCAGACCTATGAAGTGGGACTGAAATCCGAGTGGTTCGACCGGCAATTGATCGTCAATGCGGCCGCGTTTTACAGCCTGTACGATCAGATTCAGCTGACCTACCAGATCAGCACCTCACCGGTGACCCAGAACGCCGGCAACGCCACGATCAAGGGCCTGGAACTCACCACGCAGTCGCGCCTGGGCGAGCACTTTTCGTTGACCGGCAACCTGGGCTATATGGATGCCTACTACACCTCGATCAATCCAGGCGCGCTGGCCACCACCGGCCATTATTTGCCCAAGACACCGCGCTTCAAGATAACGGTCGGTCCCGACGCGCACACGCTGATCGCCAATGGCGCGACGCTGCGCGCCGGAGTCGACTACTCGCATACCAGCCACATGTTCAACGACGTGCAGAACACGGCGCTCCTGGCCAGGCCCGACGTCGACATGATCAACGCCTCGACCAGCATCGTGTCCCCGAGCGGCAAGATCACCTTCACGATCGGCGGCACCAACATTACCGATAAGCGCTATATCACCACCGGACAGCCCCAGATCGCGGGTGGCGTCATATTCGGCACCTACAACCCGCCGCGCGAGTGGTATGCAACGCTGGGCATGAAGTTCTGAAGCCGCGAGCGGCGGCGATCGCGCGGCGATGGACGGCGGCGGTCGAAACTTGTACTTTTCGATCCATGCCATCGCTGCTGAACGCCCGCGCAGCGTCCACCGAGCGGGGGGCGGTGCCGGCTTTTTTTCTTTACGGCGAACCGCTGCGTGCCCCGGACGCGCGAACGGTTCACGTCGAGACCATCGCCGCGCGCAGCAGCCTGCATGACTGGAAGATCCGCGCCCACCGCCACCGCGACCTGCACCAGGTCCTGATCGTCTGGCGCGGTCCGATCACCGCCCAGCTGGACAGTACCAGGAAGGTACTGCGCGGTCCGGCGTTTGTGATCGTGCCTCCGATCACGGTGCACTCATTCCAATTCGGAAAACAAACCGACGGGCTCGTGGTCACGTTCTCGGCCTGCCTGGCACGCGAGATCTTCCGCGACTGCGGCAGTCTCGAAGAGGTGCTGAACCGGCCGGCCGCGGACAAGTTCCGCCGCGATCAGCTCGCGGCCACCGATCTCGAACAGCTGGCCAGCATGTTGCTGCGCGAGTCATCGCGCGCCGCCACCGGTCGCGATAGCGCGTTGTTCGGACTGCTCACGACGCTGCTGACCAATGTGCTGCGCATTTCGGAAGGCACGGCTGCGCCGGCTCCGAGCGTGGCCAATCGCGAGCGTGAAATGGTGGCGCATTTTCGCGAAGTGCTCGAGCAGCGCTACCGCGTACATCTGGGCGTCGGCGCCTATGCGCGCGAGATCGGCACCTCGGAGGCCGCTCTGCGCAAGGCATGCCTCAGAGTGGCCGGCCAGTCTCCGAGCCAGCTGGTGCAGGCGCGCATGCTGATCGAAGCCGAACGCCAGCTGCGCTACACGGGCATGTCCATCACGCAGATTGCCTACTATCTGGGGTTCGAGGACCCGGCGTACTTCAGCCGTTTCTTTGCCAAGGGTATGGGCGCCTCGCCCCGCAGCTTCAGACGCGGCACCGGCACGACCCGCTGAACGACCCGCTGAACGACCCGCTAAACTAAGGGGTAAAGGATGTCCACGCTCTCGTATGCGATCTGGGCGTTTGCCGCCGGCGCGCTGATACCGCTGATGGCAATTCTGAACGCCGGACTTGCGCGCGCCAGCGGCGGCATGGTTCAGGCCACGGTGCTGCTGTTCGCCACCGGATTGGCGGCATCGCTGCTTCTGGCCGTGATCACCAGCGCGCGCATCCCGGAGCTGCAGTCACTGGCGCGCATTGCGCCCGTGAACTATGCCGGCGGCCTGATCGTCGGCTTCTATGTGCTCAGCATTACCTTCATTGCGCCGCGTTTTGGCGTCGGCAACGCGATCCTGTTCGCCGTGACCGCGCAGCTGGTGACCTCGGCGGTCATCGATCACTTCGCCTTGGCCGGTGCGGCACTGCGGCCCGTGACCCTGATGCGCGTGGTGGGGCTGCTGATCGTCATTGCAGGCGTGGTCATTACTCAGATCAGCGCTCGTGTTGCGGCCGGTACGCGGTAGACGCATTGAACAATCCAGCTGCTGATGTGCTGGTCGATGCATCGACCAAGGGATTTCCGGCTCACTCGGCGCCGCTGCTCCTGAGCGAGATCGGCAGCCAGGGTTGGAATGTACTGGCCGGGGATTGTCCGTTGCCGCTGGCCGTCATTCGAACCGACATACTGGCGGCCAACAGTGCCTGGATGATGGCGTTCGCGCGTCAGCATGGTTTGCTGCTCGCACCGCACGGCAAGACCACCATGGCCCCGGCATTGTTCGCACGGCAGCTGGCCGACGGTGCCTGGGCCATGACGGTAGCGACCACGCAGCAGATGCAGGTGTGCCTGCACGCCGGCATACGACGCATCATCCTGGCCAATCAGCCCATGGGTCAGGCCATCGAAGCCTGTTTCCAGGCGCTTGCGAAGCACGCCGACTTGGAGCTGTACGTGCTGGCCGACAGTCTCGATGGCGTGGCGCTGCTGGCTGCCCGCGCCGCGCCCGCCGAGCGCGCCACGCCTACCCGGAGCTTGCGCGTGCTGGTGGAAGTCGGAGCCGTCGGAGCGCGCACGGGCTGCCGCGACCTGCCCAGCGCTCTGGCCGTGGCCAAGGCCATCTTTGAGGCGCCGGACCTGACGCTGGCTGGCGTCGAGGCCTTCGAGGGAGTGCTGCCGGACACCACTGCCGTAGCGGCCTTCATTGAGCGGATCGCCGAGACCACCCGGGCCATCGATGCGCTGGGGCTTTTTACCGGCGACATCGTATTGTCTGCCGGCGGCAGCGCATTCTTCGATCTGGTGGCGCTCGGATTCGAGAAGGTTGCTCTGTCGCGCCCGGTGCTGCGCGTGCTGCGGTCGGGCTGCTATCTGACCCACGATCAGTTCGGCTATGCCAATGACTTGCAGCGCGTTCTGCGTGAACGTCGCGTGAGCCTGCCCGAGGGCAGCCTGCGGCCAGCGCTCGAACTCTGGTCGTACGTCCAGTCGCGCCCCGATCCGGACAAAGCAATTTTGACCCTGGGCAAGCGCGACGTCGGTTACGACGCCGGCTGGCCGCAGCCGCTGGCCTGGTTCCGGCCCGGTCACATGAGCGCGCCCGCCGCGATACCGCCGGGCTGCGCGATCACAGCGCTCAATGACCAGCACGCCCACCTGGCGATTGAACCCGCGGCGGCGCTGGCCGTGGGCGACATGGTCTCGTTAGGCATAGCGCATCCGTGTACCACCTTCGAGCGCTGGCAAATGATCATGCTGGTGGACGAGCAGCTGAATATCGTCGGCGCGATACGCACTTTCTTTTAAATGCGTGCGCGCACCCCGAAGTTGATTCCCGCATTCTCGGTCTGGCCGCTGCGCGACTCAGCCGAGACGCCCACATACACGTAGGTTCGCTGTCCCAGGCGTACGGTGCCGGTGATGCTGCCCAGCACGAAGGTACGGCCGATGTTGGGCGAGACGATGTCCAAAGGCGCCCCGGCCAGCGAGGCCTGCACCACCGGCCGCGACAGCTCACCGCCGTCATGAGCCACACCAACATTGAACTGATAGGTCAGCACGGAGGCCAGCGGTGACTGGCTCTCGGATCCAGCGGAAACCCCGGCGGTGCTGCGCACGCCGCGAGCGTTATAGCCGGGTCCGCTCAATGCGTCCGGGGTGCTGCCTTCGTCAAGATTGTCGCGTGCAGCACGCTGCCAGAGCGCGCGCACGTAGGGCGCGAGCACCAGTCCCGGCAGATGCCAGGGCCAGCGCACGCCGGCACTGGCCAGCGTGTTGTCGCCATGGGGACTGGCGTTCAGGTTCCGGGCCGTGAAACCGAGTGGATCGGGGCGGCTGGTGTCCCAGCGGGCGGTGCCCGCGCCCCACATGCCATCGATGATCAGCGGTGCAAGCGCGGCCTGACCATAAACGAATCCCATGTTCTCCTCGACCGAGCCGTCACCGTCCGCGGCGGCGACGTTGGCGAGCGCGTGCGAGAAGCCGACGCCCAGACGGTTGGCCTGCCCGCCCAGCAGGTCGAACCCGAACGCGATCTGCACGCGGTCGGTGGTGAACCCGGACGCCTGCGCATCCGAATACCACTTTCCCCTGCTGGCCGTAGAATCCAGCCATAGCTCATCCCCGGGCTGCAGTGCGCCGCGATCCACCCCATCGCCGGCATCCAGCTGTCTGGCCACCGCTCCCTGCAACCATTGGTCGGCCTCTGGTGCGATGGCAGCGAGATCGGCATGCACTTCGCCCGCGAGCGCCGTCGCGATGCGCGGCAGCTCGGCTTCATTGAGCGTACTGATGGCCGAGGCCACATCGCTCAGCGCGGCACTCGAGTTGCCGGAAGAATCGGCTGCGATAATCTGGTCGAGCGCGTTGGCGGCCGACTGCGCATTGCCGTTGGCGCCCTTGCTCTGCACGAGAGCCAGATAGGAAGTCGGCACCACGCGTAGATCGATGCTGTCGCCGCCGAGCGTGTTGTAGATCACCGCGAGGCGCGTGCCATTGGCGAGCCCCGCAGGCTGTGCCAGGGCCGCGAAATGGCCTACGACGCCGCCTTCGGCCGCGACGATCACGAACGAATCGCCCAATTGCGGAGTAAAGGGTGTGTAGCTCTGCGTGCCGACGATGTTGAGCAGATTGACGTCGAGCGCCGCACCACCGGCGATGAACTGGCTCGCAGGTCCCGTCACCAGCAGCCGCGAGTAGTTGCCCGGTCCGCTGCCGGTGCCGGTGCCATTGATGTCTTCCTGGAAGGTGCTGCCGGCCGTCATGGTGACCGTTCCAGTGGTCGTGAGCGTGCCCGGCGAATTGCCCGGGGCCAGCGTACCCATGACGGTGACGGCACCGTTGATGACGCCGGTGCCGCGCAGAATGCCGGCGCTATACACGCTGACCGCACCGTTGAGCATGCCGTCGGCCACCAGCCGGCCATCCTGCACACACATGCCATTGCTCAATGTCGCTGTGCCCGCTACCACCAGCGTGCCGGGACCGGTTTTCTGCAGGCAAGAGCCTGTGCCCGCGGTCTCGACCGTGCCGGTCAGGGTGGTGGTGGTATCGGCATCGGTGTTGAGGGCGGTGTCGCCGGCGATCACGATGGTCTGGCCTGTCATGATGTTGACGGTGGCCGCCAGCACGCCGCTGTTGATGGTGACCTGACCGTAGCCCAGACCGTACGAATTGGTGACCTCGACCAAGCCGTCATTGATGGTGATGCCGCCCGCCGCCGTGTTGCCGGGCTGACCCCAATTGCTGTTGTCCCCGGCCAGTACCAAGGTCCCGTCGCCGTCCTTGGTGATATGTCCGCTGCCGGACAATTGCCCGGTCTGCATGAAGGCCGCACCGGGATCGGCATCGAGCGTGGCATTGCCGGTCACGCTGATGTTGCGCGCGGTGGTAAACGACGCTGCCGCCTCGAGCGTGGCGTTGTTCAAGCTCAGGCCGCCCGCGGCATTCCCCAGCGAGGCATCGCTGGTCACGATCAGCCGCCCGCCCGCGCTGACGCTGGTGCCGCCGCTGTAGGTGTTGACGCCGCTAAGCGTCTCGGTGCCGCCGGTCAACGCCACGCCGCCGGTGCCGGCGATGACGCCGGCGAATGCACCGCTGGCATTGGTGAGGTTGAGGCTCTGGGCGCCCAGTGTCACCTTGCCGGTGCCGGACAGGCTCTGCACCGCAGCGCCGGCGGCGGCAGCTGAAATATCGAACGTGCCATCATCGGCCACGCCGCTGGAACTGGAAATCTTGCCGGCTCCGGACAGCAGCAGCGTCGCGCCGGCAGCAATGCCGGTAGCGCCAGTGCCGGTGTCAATCCCGCAAAGGTTCAACGCACCTGCCATCACTGCCAGGCCGCCGGCATTGGCGAGGCCGCCGCACAGGCTCAGTTCGCCCTCACCGGTCTTGACCAGGGCGCCGGCGCCGGAGATCGAGCCGGGACCGTCGGTCAGCGTAGTGCCTGCGGCCACATCGAGCGCGCCATCGCCTACCAAAACGACGTTGCGCGACGTGCTGAAGCTCGCCGTGGTCTGCAAAGTGCCGTTGTTCAGCGACAGAGCGCCGCTGATCGCGCCCAGCGCCGCATCGCTGGCCACCACCAGCATGCCGCCGTTGCTGATGGCGGTGCCGCCTTCATAGGCATTGGTGCCGCTGAGCGTTTCCGTACCGCCGGTAACCGCGATGCCACCCAGCCCGGCGATAGTGCCGGCGAAGGTATCACTGGCATTGGTGAGGGTCAGAGTCTGCGCGCCCAACGTGACGGCGCCGGTGCCCGCGAGACTGCGCACCGAGCTACCGGCATTGCCGGCCGAGATATCGAAAGTGCCGTCATCCATGATGCTGGAACCGGCGATGCTGCCATTGCCCGCCAGGGCCACGGCGGCACCGGCGCCGATGGCGGTCACGCCCGAGTAGGTGTTGACCCCGCTGAAGCTTTCCGTGCCGCCGGACACGGTGATGCCGCCCGTGCCTTCAGCAACGCCGGCAAAAGTGCCGCTGGCGTTGGTGAGGCTCAGGGTCTGTGCGCCCAGTGCCAGCGTGCCGGCGCCCGAGATTGACTGTGCCGAAACGCCAGCGCTGCTGGCCGAGACATCGAGCGTGCCGTTGTCAACGATGCCACTGGAGCTGGCGATACTGCCGCCTCCCGACAGCGCCAGGGTGGCGCCCGCGGCGATCGCCGTGCCGCCGAGATAGGTGTTGGTGCCCGTGAGCGTCTCGCTGCCGCCGGTGACATTCAGGCCGCCGGCGCCGTTGATGGCACCCGCGAAAGTGTCATTGGCATCGGTCAGCGTCAGATTCTGCGCGCCTAACGTCACGACGCCGTTGCCGGACAGGCTCTGCACTGACGCCCCGGAGCTGGTGGCGGAGATATCGAAGGTGCCCTGGTCGATCAAGGTGGCGGATGCGGCGATACTGCCTGCCGCTGACAAGACCAATGTCGCGCCCGTGGCAATCGATGTGCCGCCGGTATAGGCGTTGCTGGCGCTCAGCGTCTCGCTGCCGCCGGCAACGTTGAAGCCACCGCTGCCGGCGATGCTGCCGGCGAATGTGCCATTGGCATTGGTGAGCGTCAGACTCTGCGCGCCCAACCCCACCATGCCACTGCCCGAGAGATTCTGCAGCGACGCTCCAGTGCTGGTGCCGGAGATATCCAAGTTGCCGTTGACCACCACGGCGCTGGCGTCGGCCACGCTGCCGGTTGCCGACAGCGCCAGCGTCGCGCCACTGGCCACCGCAGTGCTGCCGGTTGCAGTATCGTTGCCGCACAGATTGAGCACACCGGCCATCACCGAAGTGCCGCCGGTGTTGCCCACGGCGCCGCACAACGTCAATGTGCCGCCACCGCTCTTGATCAACGTCCCGGAACCCGAAACGTTGCCCGTCAGGTCGGTCAGCTCAGTCGCAGCGCTGGTGTCGAACGTGCCGTTGCCCGTGAGCGTGAGGTCGCGCGCCGTAGTGATCGTGGCCGTGGTGGCGAGAGTGCCGCCGCTCAGGTTCAGCACACCGCCAGCCGCGCCGAGCGCCGCATCTGCGGCTATCACGGCCGTGCCCCCGCCGCTGATAGTGGTGCCGCCCTGGTAGTTGCTGCTGCCCGTGAGCGTCTCGGTGCCACCGCTGATCGCAAGTGCGCCGGCGCCGGCAATGCCTCCCGCGAAAGTATCCGCAGCATTGGTGAGCGTCAGCGTCTGCGCGCCCAAGTTCACCGTGCCGCTGCCCGACAGGCTGCGCACCGAGGCGCCGGCACTGGTCGCAGAGATATCGAACGTGCCGTTATCGGCAACACCCGCGGAGCTGGCGACGCTGCCGGTACCCGACAGCGCCAGCGTCGCGCCGCTGCCGATGGAGGTGCCGCCGGCATAGGTGTTGGTGCCGCTGAGTACCTCGCTGCCGCCGGTGACCGCCAGGCCGCCAAGACCGCCGGCCACTCCGCCGAAGCCGCCGCTGGCGGCAGTCAGTGTCAGGATGTTGCTGCCCAGCGTCACGGTGCCATTTCCGGAGAGGCTGCGAACGGCAGCGCCCGCCGTCGTGGCCGAGATGTTGAAGGTACCGTTATCGCTGAGGCCGCTCGAGTTGGCGACGCTTCCGGTACCGGTGAGTGTCAGGGTTGCACCATTGGCGATCGATGTGCCGCCGCTATAGGTGTTCGTGCCGCTGAGGCTCTCGGCGCCGCCGGCCAGCGTCAATCCGCCCGTGCCGCCCACTGCGCCGGAAAATGCGCCGATTGCGTTGGTCAGTGTCAGCGTCTGGGCGCCCAGAGCCACTATGCCGGTACCGGACAACGTCGTGATCGAAGCGCCGGCGGTGGTAGCAGATATATCCAGCGTGCCGTTGTCAACGACGCCACTGGAATCGGCGATGCTGCCGGCGCCTGAGAGCGAGAGAGTGCCGGCGGAGATGGTGGTCAGACCGGTAAAATCGTTGACACCCGAGAGTTGCAGGTTGCCGGCGCCGATTTTCGTCAACGCGCCCGCTCCGGACACGACCCCGGTGAGCATCACCATGTTGCCGTTGGTGTCCAGAATTCCACCGGCGCTGTCGAGCGTGACGTTCTTGCTGGTAGAGGTGTCGGCAGAGAATTGCAGCGTGCCGCCCGCGAATTCGAGCGCGGTCTGCGCATAGGCAGTGCTGGCTGTGTTGAAAACCGAGGCCGAAATGTCGCCGCTGGTGGTGTCGAAAATCGTCGATGGGGCGCCGCCCGAAGTGATGACCGGTGTGCCCGTATAGGTGCCCGGGATGGCGCTCACGAAAAGCTCCGGGTTCAAGCTGGTATCGATCCAGTTATAAGAAGCGAATCCGATCTGATAGCTGCCGGGATTCGCAACGGTGAAAGTCGTGGTCTCCCAGGCCGTCGACCCGTAGCTGCCCAGGATTAAGGTACCGGGGGAGGGACCGGAAGTGTCGGTAGGACTGCTGCCGTTTCTTGCCAGGCTTATGATGGTCTGCGAGCCGCCGCCGACCAGCGAGAACATCACACCATCGTTGTAGGGCTGATAGTCGTTGGCAGCGTAGGCCCAGGCAAAACTGTAGGTTCCCGCAGTGAGTGTGAGCGTCTGCGTCAACACACCAAAATCTGTCACCGATCCAGTCGAGTTGTTGAGGAGGTTCTCGATGCTGAGGGCGCTCAAGCCCAATAGCGCGTCCACGGGCGCGGCGGCACCGGATGGAACAATCTGGGCCATGTTCTGGCCGGTCGCGGGCGTCAGCGAAAAGGAAGTGCCGTCCAGATTGAGAGGGACCGTGGTATTGGTGACGGTCACGTCTCCCTGCGTCGTCCATCCCGTCAGGCCCGTGGACAAATTCAGTACGGGGCTGGTGGCGTGCGCCGGCTGTGAGGACGCAAGGATTGCCCATGCGCCGGTCGCGGCGGGAACCAGGCGATAGATCTGATTCATTTTCGTTGCGGCCCTGTTGTCGATGATGTGGCGGGTCACGCGCACTGACGCAACTGCTCACACTCCGGGGCGCGAAGGCTGGCCGATGCGGTTGGCGCACACGGTGCGGTGACGCACTCAGGCACGGCGCAGTGCCCATCAGCGTTTGAATAGTGTGACGCGGTGCGCGCTTGTTTTTATCGCATCGCCAATCGGTGCACCGTCAATCGACTACTGCGCGCGCCGAAAGGGTGCTGAGGGTTTGTTCGCTAACGTACAGACATAATTCGCGCGCGCGCCAATGCTTATGCTTTCCGCGCATATTCCAGGGAAAACGACCGAGGCGGCCAATTCAAAGTGCAGCTACCTCAGGAACTGTCTGATTTGCATTGCGTGACGACCGCTGCGTCAGGGGCCCGGCGACCTCAGCTCGCGGCAATCAAGTCCGGTACCGGGTGGGTACTTTTTGAACAAGCGTCCGATCGTCCAACGCGCAGCCTGCTGTCCATACTCTCACCGCGCCGAACCGCCCGCGACGTCGCCGCGTACGTGGAACAGCTCTATGTCGATCGCTTCTGCTCCATCCGCGTACAGCTGATCTACAAAAAATCGCGCAAATACGCCTTACACCCGGCCACGATCGGGCGCTACGGCCTCAGCGTGCATTGCGGACATGAACCCTCGTTCGTGGGGGTGCTTGCCCGAGATATCCGGCTTAAAGGCAACGTGCTTGAATATGAGTATCGCGTGGTCGTGAATGCAGAGGATCGGCCGCGCGTTTTGCTGGAAATCAGGCGTCAATCGCTCACCATCGACGCTTGACCGGGCGTAGGCGGCACGACCGCGGCTCGCCCAATGTGGCAACATATGCGAATCCCTGATCACCGGAAGTCAGCACTTGGCAGCACTGATGAATCGTGCCGTAATTTTCGATATGGACGGGTTATTGATCGATTCCGAGCCGCTATGGTGGCGCGCGGGCGTCGAGGCGCTGCGCACTGTCGGCGTGCAGTTGGACGATCGCGATGTCAGCGAGACCATAGGTTTGCGCACTGACGCCGCCGTGGCGCACTGGTTCGGCCGATACCCATGGACGGGCAAGACCCAGCTGCAGATCGAAGGCGAAGTCACCACGCGCGTGGCGGAACTCATTCGCGACAGCGCGCAGCCCATGCCGGGGGCGCGTGGGCTGGTGGATTTTCTTCACCAGCAACGCATACCCATGGGTCTGTGTTCGTCTTCTCCCTATCCGGTGATTGACGCCGTACTTGCAAAATTGCAACTCAGAGAGTGCCTGCAGGTGGTGTATTCCGCCGAAGACGAGCCGTTCGGCAAACCACACCCGGGCGCATACCTGAGCTGTGCGGCGCGCATGGGCATCACGCCGCAGCGCTGCATAGCGTTCGAAGATTCACTGCCCGGCGCGCAGTCGGCAAAGGCCGCGCAGATGAAAGTGGTGGCGGTGCCGAACGTCGAAAGCGCTAAAACCGGGAACTTCGATTTCTGCGACGCGCGGCTCGACAGCCTGGTCGAGTTCACGCCGCGGATGCTGGCCGAATTGCTGCCCGTTTAGCGCTGGAGCGCGCGCCGCGCCCTCAAATTGCTAAGCTGAAGCGCTTGCCGCAACATGGGCCGCAAGTAAGCGAAGAGCCCGTCCTATGGCCGAGATCGAGCAACCAGGGAGCCCCGAGAAAGCGGCGGACGCGTCCCGGAGCGTATTCATCAGTTACGCCTCGCAGGACGCGGTTATCGCCAACAAGGTGTGCTCGGCCCTGGACGTCACCGCGCCACAAAGTCTGGCTCACTGCGAGCGCCGCGATCGTGCTGGTATTGGGCCTGACCTACCTCGTGGTTGAAAAGCCCTGGCGTGCAAAGCCCTCCGCCACCCCTGCTATCGCCGCCGCGAGTTCGGCCGCGCGCTCGACGGTGAGCGACAAATCGGTCGCGGTGTTGCCGCTCGAGGATCTGAGCGAAAAGAAAGACCAGGGCTATTTCTCCGACGGGTTATCCGAAGAACTGATCGAATTGCTGGCCAAAGTCCCGGGGCTGCGGGTTCCGGCGCGGACATCGTCGTTCTATTTCAAGGGTAAACAGGCGACGCTCGAGGAGATCGCCAAGGCACTGAACGTCTCGCACGTGCTGGAAGGCAGCGTGCGCAAGTCGGGGCAGACGTTGCGTATCACCACCGAGCTCGTGGAAATCGACAGCGGGACGCCGGTCTGGTCGGAAACCTTC
>Ga0302324_100023040_pt1 | contig 12067 bp, 10 predicted proteins | sample Palsa_T0_1_FD_201949 | JGI IMG/M metagenome (GOLD analysis project Ga0302324, IMG submission 201949) | Peat permafrost microbial communities from Stordalen Mire near Abisko, Sweden - Palsa_T0_1 | ecosystem: Environmental > Terrestrial > Soil > Palsa > Peat permafrost | place: Sweden: Abisko...
GCTTACCCCTCAGATTCCACACTCCTTTTTCCGGCGCCGGTGCTGGCACCGGCGCCGTGGTGTGCGCCATCGCTTAGCTCCTCACTCTATTCAGCCAGAAACGATCATCGCGAACCTCCACCTCGGACCGTTATCCTGCCATCTCAAGCCTTTCACTGGGGTTTGAGGATAATCTCCTACTTGGTTGCGGAATCGCTGCCGGTTCAATTAGCGTGTTGACCTTTCCATCTTATGGAAGCTATATGGTTCAGTGAGAGTATAGGCGAATAATTACTCCGTCCTGCGGTGGAGTTAGGTTCCGTTTTGTAATCCGGCCCTGTCGGTTTCGGGCGAGTTTCGAGATTTGCCAGACCATGGAAAGAAGGGTTGCTGCTTTGAGAAAACGAACCCCCGATTGATCTGGAACGGTGGAAGTTTCGCGAATCGGCGCTCCCGGCTGGCGCGATCGTCTTGCATCGGGAACCCCACTTTTGGCAACGAATTCGATTTACACTCCTGGAATGGACACTCTTCGCATTCCTGGTGGTCCTGGTTCTTCTGGTCGGCGAGTTCCTTTCGTACCGTTCGCGGATTCGAAAATATAAGATCTGGATGCGCCGCGGCGAAAGGCGTTTTCGAGAGCTGACAGACGCGATCCCGCTGCTGATCTGGAAAAGCGGCGTCCCGGGCGACGCCACAGAAAAGCGCCTCGAAGAAATGCGGCAGCATTGCAATGGGATCGCCGCCGACGTCCAGGCTCTCTCTCATCAACTGCACTCTTCCCGGCTGGACTATCTCGGCCTAACGGTTGCGCTTCAAAGCTTTTGCGAGGAGTTCTCAGAAAAACAGAACGTCAACGTAGACTTCAAGTGCGAAAACGTTCCCTGCCCGCTGCCAAAAGATCTTTCCCTTTCGCTTTTTCGAATTGCTCAGGAGGGTCTTCACAACAGTTTGTGAGCATAGTGGCGTGGATCGATTCTCGGTGAGCCTGCGGGGCACTCAGAATGAAATCCGGCTTGACATCAGTGACACGGGCGCGGGCTTTGATCTTGAAAAGGTGCAGGGGAAAAAGGGCTGGGGCTGATCAGCATGCAGGAGCGAGCGCATCTGGTGAATGGCAGCTTCACCGTAGAGTCGACGGCGGACGAAGGCACCAGAATTCTGGTCACCGTGCCATTGGTTGCCATCAGCAATGGTGACGGCAGCCCAGCCCATCAGGGTCGACTCGGATCCCCGACGAGAGAATTAAGCACTGTGGAGTGAATTAGGCAAAACTGACAATACCCAGTGCGTTTCTGCGATGGAAGAATGTGCCTCCGGGCGCTCTGCGCTTCGAGAGCCAACCAGCCAAAGAAGCTGACGGTGGGCAGGGTTCGAGTAGTTCTCGCTGACGATCATCGAGAAATGGTGGCTGTCGTTCGCGCAACACTGGGGGCGGACTTCGAGATCGTCTCTGCGGTTGAAAATGGGGCTCAGGCCGTGGATGCGGTTCTGGCGTTGGACCCAGACGTGCTCATCACCGATATCTCCCTGTCGGTATTGGATGGATTTCAGGTCGCAACTCAGCTTCGTAAGTCGCACTCCCGCACCAAGATCATATTTCTGACGATGCATCAAGACGCCTATTTCATCGCTGCCGCACTCTCCGCCGGAGTTTCCGGATATGTCCTTAAGACTCTCCTGTCATCGGATCTTCTTACCGCGATCGAAGATGCTCTGAAAGGGGTAATCTTTGTATCTGGTTCGGCTCCACATTAGAAACGAATGCAACCGTGCATCGAGCCCGGATACGGGGCCGTAAACACCAACGAAGGCCCAGGGATTCGTCCCTGGACTCGGGCTGTTATATGTTGTGATTGCGGACTTTCCGGCCGACGCTACTTAAACTTGTAGGTCGCGCCGAAAACGATCCCCTGAGTTGTGGTGTTCAAGATGTTCCCGTCGTTGCCGTAGTGTTCGACAAGGTATCGCCAGCCTACTTGCGAAGTCAGCTTCGGCTTCAATTGCAGGTTGACGATGCCCCCTATCTGGTAATCCAGGGTTGCGCTCCCCTCGCCGCCATCGCCGAGGATGTCGACCGAAGCCTTCGTACCAAGCGGGACGTTGAATCGGGCGCCCAGGACAAAATCAGTCCAGGTTACTCCTTTGTAGGGGAACGTACCGGTGACGACCGGTATCAGGTTGAGCGTGGTTCCTATGTGCCAGACGCGGGCGCCGGCAGTGCCGTAGATCTTGAGTTTGGGATTATTGACCGCTAGGTAGTTGACTTTGGGAGTCACGATGCTCTCATTGAGCGTGGCCCGAACCGAATAACCCGGGTAAGCCTCAGAGGGAACCGGTTTACTGGCCCTGAGCCGCATCCACAGGACATCGACTGGCGCCGAGAAACGATTATAAGAGGGTGTGAAGACACCCAGAAATCCTCCCCGAAAATTGGAAAAAAGCTCACCTGTGGTCACGTGGACATTGGTGTCGTATCCGCGAACACCGACGGTTCCGTACATTTCTGGGACCCAGAGATATGCCGTGCCGTAATAGTGCCATGTTTTATCGGAAGTCTCGTCGGCGGAGTTTACGGATGTGGTGCCGGACGAGCCTGCCTGGGTCGCCGATTGTGGGGTGGCTGATTGTGGGTGGGCGATGCTCGCGGTCGCCTCGTATGGTTGCCGCGGACTGTCTACGATGGCCAATTCGTCCGGGGACCCCGCCCGGCCAATCGCGGTTGGGGCTTGCTGCGATCGAGCAACCCCGCAGAAACCTATGATGATGACCGACAAGCCAAGAACGAGACGATTCAACCGCTGCCGAAAGTTCATCATGGAGGCACACCTCGGGAACTAATTCTTGACGAGGTCAATCAAAGGCCCAACGGTTGCCTCTCGCCTGATCGCCAAAATTGGATTATCGCGGAGTGATGCGCTTTCAGAAACTGTCAGAAGTTACAATAGGCCTGACTGAGATTCGCTCTGTGCCCACACGGAATGGGCGTTGCCCGCTCCCGCGCATCGTGTACCGGGGAACGCACTGGTATTTCTGCCAATGTGCAGGCCTTCGATGCGAAGATAGCTTTGCAAGCGAATACGCAATTGAAAGATGAGGAACCGTTATGTATCTAATATCTCCAAGAATTCAGACAGTGGGATTTACTCTGGCGACATCCGCCATCTTAGTGTTTTCCCCTTCCCAGGGGAGCGCGCAGAACGCCGACTTGCAGCAGAAGCTGCAGGAGATCAAGGCGGCCGCAGCAGCCAACAAGCAAGCGCTCGCCCACTTCACCTGGCAGGAAGTGCGGACGATCAGCCTAAAGGGCGAGGTGAAGAAGACACAAACCTTCCAGGTAACCGTCGGCCCAAACGGACAGCAGCAAAAGACGGAGCTTAATCCGGAGCCAGCCGCCCCGCCGAGTGGCGGGCGTCTCAAGCAGCATATCGTTGCGAAAAAGACCGAAGAGTATCAGGTGTACGGCGAACAGATTGCGGCATTGGCGAAACAGTACACTCCGCCTGAGCCGCAGCTGCTAGAGCAGGCGTATAAGGCTGGCAATATCTCGGCAAAGCTTGACGGCGCGCCGGGCCTGGTGAGCCTGATCATCAAGAACTATCTCAAGCCAAACGACCAAATGACTCTGGTTTTCAATCGGCAGGCAAAGGTGCTGGAAAGCCTCCAAATCGCTTCCTACCTGAGCGATCCCAGCGACGCGGTGAACATCGCAGTGACCTTCGCCAAGCTGCCGAATGGCATCAACCATGTCGCTACTACCCAGGTGGATGGGGTCAGCAAGCAGCTGGGCGTCAACATGCAGAACTCGAACTATCAGCCCGTGCAGTAGATGCAGTCTGCTCCAAACAGGCATCGCCGTGCGCCGGATGTGGCGATGCCACCACTAGCGCTTGCCAGGGACGACGCTCTCTCATTGGGTAATGATGATTTCCGTATTCGCGTTGGCGCACATGCCATTGAGCGCGCCGGAAACGCAGGCGCCCACCGATAATTTGTAGCAGCCGCTGGTTTTCGCGACCACAGAGACCGCTTTATCGCTACCGCCAATGATCGCCCCTCCCGGGTCAAAGGGCGAGGTCTCACTGGGATCGACCACAAATCCCGTGTTTTTGGAAGCGCTCTTCCAGCTCACCGTTGTCCCCGGCCTAACGCAGAAAAGAGAATTTCCCTTTGCGCCGGGGATCAGGGGCGTAGCGGAGGCCGCATAGTTGGTCCGCTTCACGTCCACCTCGCACGGCATCGCAGGCGAACCACAGGTGTTGCCCGCGTTGCAAAGCTGTTGCGGGTTGGGTTCGTCGCAGCTGTACTTGGACTTCTTGGACTGACCGGCAGCGGAGCCGACCAGCAGCACCAGGGGCAGCACCAGGACGGCCCGCCGAATTCCGAAGTGTCGAAGATTGGACATAGGTTGGGCCATGTCATAGGCCATGGGTTGGGTCATAACTTGCCTCTCGATCTGATATTCGAAGTGTTGCACCTGCGCCAAGGGTGAACCGGCGGACGCAGATCCGCCTCAACCACGTCCAGCACGCCAACCCCTAGTTCTCGCCCGCTGTTCCCTTCCAGTCGATAATGCCGCCGAGTCTCCAGGCATTTTGATTGAGTTCCAAGGACAACTGCCCTTCCTTGTCTAAGGTCAACTGCGCAGCCGGAAAAAGAGTGCCGGTGCTCTTGCTTTTGTCTTGATCGTTGAGATCGATTTCCCCGGCGGTGAGGTTGAAGTTCTGCGATTGAGTGTCCGCAAAAGCCTCCCCAAACCTGATCTGGCGATTGGTGACAAACCGGATCTTTCGCCCGGTCGGGGTGGTAATGAGCCGGATGAAACTGAGATCATAGCCGAGCGTACCGGTGATCGCGATGCGGCCCACCGCAGGCATTTTGGTGAGGGCATTGACCAGACCCTGATTCTGACCCTTAGTAAATGCGTCGACCAGGATCTGCCTGTCAGCGGCGGTAGAAAAATCATAGATAATGATGGTCACGCCGATGTTCTGGCCCATCTGGGTGCCTGTACCAAAGGCCTGGGCATCGATGGTTTCATATTTCTCTCTTGCGAAACCCGGCAGGCACCCGAGCAGCAAGACGGCCAGCAAAGACGGGCGCATCAGGTTGCGGCGCAAGTTTCTTGTACGAGTGGACATGTTTCTCTCCTTCACGCCTGGCGGGAAGAGAATCGAGCGCCTCAGCGTATACGCACTCTAAGCTTCCTCAAGGCCTGCGGCGTATTGGCAAAATTACCTATCTTCGATCCAATACAAGGCCGATCCGGCCAGCACGGGCGTCGGGAGAGCCTGCGCGATGCGGAGCACCGGAGATCAGCGACATCCAGCTGTTGGGCCATGCTGCTCCTTTTGGTGTAGAATCCGGCTCACGGTTAAGTCGTCGAAGGAGAGCGTGGTCATGCTCAAGTCGCGCCGCAGCCTGCTGAGAGGCATGTCGGGAGTGGCTGGGGTCCTTGCAACCGGATCCTGGATCAATGGCGGAGCCCAAAGCGGTCCGCCGCAGCCTCTACCATCGCCGAATGCCCCGACCAATCAGAATGTTCCCGCCGGTATGAACGGCCCGGAGATCATAAAGCCGGACAAACCGCCTATAAACCCCTTGAACCAGGAACAGATTGCGGCTTCGGTCGAGCAGCTTTATAAACTCGCCGGCGAACTGAAGGACGAGGTTGAACATACCGACCTTCGATCGACTTTCCCCCTGGACTTCGTTAAGAAAGCGCAGCAGATCGAAAAGCTGGCCAAACAAATCAAAGAACGAGCCAAGGGCTGATCCAGGTCATTTTGGAGCGCCTGGGCTCGAGGCGGCGGGAGATGCTGGCGAACCGGCCGACATGTCTCCAGTGTCGTGTGGCCCCTGATAGGCTCCGTTTCCCTGCTGGCGGCGCTGAATCTCCGCAGCTTCATTCAATTGCGAGAAGATCGCCCGCTCGCGTTCCGCTTGTTGGGGCATCTTCGCGCGGGCATAGGCTTTGGCGAGATTGAAATGCACTTCCGGACTGCCAGGACTGATCTTCCCCGCCGCCAGCAATTGCTGCAGCGCGGTCGCGTCGTCTCCGCTCTCGAGTAACGCTCTTCCCAACAGATAGTGGGCTTCGGCTGAGTTGGGCGCCAGCTGCACCGCGCGCCTGGCCGCCGCAATCGCGTCTTCGGGCTTGTGTTTGCGCAACGCGATCGATGCCAGACGCACATACGGAAGTTCGCTCGCCGGCGAGATCGTTGTTTCAATCTGCATCTGAACGGCTGCCTCGTCAAACTCCGACATGGCGAGCAGCGCCGTCCCGTAGGCGTAATGAAGAAATGGGAAGTTGGGATCCTGTTTCAGCATTGCTTTGAAGGCCGCGAATGCGGCGTCGTACTCGCTGTTGAGCAGAAGTTCTCGGACCTTGCCCGCAGCGCGAATCATCCTGGCTTGCTCAGGACTAGCCTGACCGGGGAGCTCCGCCCGTCGGAGCAGCGCCAATCCCAGAGCGTACTCGATTTTGTCCTTTGGCAACTGCTCGGATGGAGCCAATTTGCTGGCCGCCACCAGGGCTTCGCTGCCGCGATCGAACTCACCGGCACGAACCAGCAGGATCCCCAATGTGTATCTGGCCGTTCGAAGCGATTCCGGGCTGCCACTGAGACCAAGGGTCTCGCCGCGATCCAGGTGAATCAACGCGTTATCGAAGTCCTGCAAGGCAAATTCGCTGAGTCCTAGTACCGCCCATCCCGTGCCATTGCCCGGTTCCCCACGCAGGCATACTTTCAGGTCTTGAACGGCAGCTTCATATTGGCCGCCGCCGTATTCGCGCATCGCTTTGTTCCACAGCTCTGGATCTGCCGCCGAAGCAATCGCGCCGTGCGAGTTGGCGCTTGCATAACGAAGCACCTGCCGCGGTTCAAGGCTCTCTCTACCAATCGACTCGGCGGCTAGCCTCCGCTGAACCGCCGCCGCCTGGGGCTCGCTTGCGGCGTCCAGGGACTGGGCGAGCAGCTGGTGGGCTTTTTGGCTGTTTGGGTCAAGCTTGACCGCTTTCTCGGCTGCGGCGCGCGCGTCTCCTGCGTTCCCCGCCTGGAGCTCCAGGCGGCTTACTTCCATCCACGGCAGCGGGCTATCCGGCGAAATACTCGCTTCTTGACGCATGAGCCCGAGCTCCTCCCTGGCCTGCCCCGCCTTGGCCAGCTGCAGTCCGTAAGCATAGTGCAGATAGGGCACGTCAGGGTAAGTCTCGAGCAATGCGGGGAACCCGCGGAGTCCATCCGTTCCCCCACTCGCAAGGCCGCCCACCGCCTCGATCAGCGCTTCTTGCGAGGGATCAACCTCCTCCGGCAAAAGAGGAACGCGCAGCGTCGCCAGTCCAAGGGCGGTTTTCACTTGAGGGGACATGAGATCTCCGCCAAAATTTGCCAGAAGCAACTCTGTCGCGCGCTCAAAGTCACTCTTGCGGATAAGAAGAAGACCCAAATGATAGATGGAGACGCGTTCGATTTCCGGATCGTCTTTTGTGCCCAGCTGTTGTGCCTCTTCGAGATGCTGAAGAGAGTCGCTGTAGGCTTTGGTCTCGAATTCCGACAAGCCCAGCACCGCCCATGCAATGCCCGCGCTTGGCGCAAATTCGACGACCTTTTGGAAGGCTGCGATGGACTGCGGGTAACGACCACTTTGATATTCGAGCATTCCGAGATTCCATTGTCCCTCGTTCCACCCCGGCTGCGCCTGCAGGACCCGCTGATAGTCACGAATGGCATTGTCCGTCTCGCCCGATTCGGCCTCCTGAAGGGCTATTTTCTTGAGCGAGTCGATATCGGCCGGATCGAGCTGCTGATCGCTTGCGACTTTCTCCGCCTGAGCAACAGTTCCGGTGGTAGCGCCGAACAGCGGCAGTTGACCGATCGCCCACGCCAAAGAAATCAACCCCGGGACAACCATCGACACAGATTTCATTTACGTGTAAGTTTAGCCCGGAGGGAGCGCTTTCTCACGGATGGACCCGCGACTGATTCGTTCACGCGAGCGTTGGACGCGTCGAAAGCTGCTGCGCAACCTGGCTACCCTCGGCGCTGCTTCGCAACTGAGAAGGGGCGGCCTTGGCTGGTCTCTGCCCGCAACCCGGCAGAACACTTTCGAGGAGATGCTCCCCGCCTCAACCGGTATTCACTGGGTGCACACGGCAGGCAAGTCGGCCGCCAAATATCTCCCTGAGACCAGCGGAGCGGGATGCGCCTTCCTCGATTACGACCAGGACGGGTGGATGGACATCTACTTGGTGAACAGCGGGAAATGCGACTTTTACAACCCACCCCGGCCACTGCGGAACGCACTCTATCGCAATAATCGCGATGGGACCTTCACTGACGTAACCGAAAAGGCTGGGGTTCCCGGCGGGGCCTACGGGATGGGCGTTGCCGTCGGCGATTACAATGGCGACGGCTTCCCGGACATCTACCTCACCCAATATCCGCGCAACATCCTCTATCGCAACAATGGGGACGGCACCTTTACCGACATCACCGAAAAGGCAGGTGTCGCGGCTGGCGGGTGGAGCTCCAGCGCCGTGTGGTTCGACTACGACAACGATGGGAAGCTGGACCTGTTCGTCTGCCAGTTCGGAGAATTCGATCCTTCCATTAGCTGTGATCCGGAGGCGGGAGGCCCGCACCACTATTGCGACCCTCGAGTCTTAAAACCGCGTCCAAGCTGGCTCTTTCACAACAATGGCGACGGCACCTTTGCCGACGTCAGCAAGACGACAGGAATCGGCGAACACCTCGGTAAAGCCTGGGGAGCGGTGGCAACGGACCTGAATAACGACGGCAAAATGGACCTGTTCGTGGCCAACGATACCGTCTCCAACTTCCTGTACATGAATCGGGGCGGGCGCTTTGAAGAGACTGGCTTGATCGCCGATGTCGCTTATAGCGCCGATGGTCGCGCCAGGTCCGGCATGGGCGTCGATTCCGCCGATTTCAACGAAGACGGGAAGATGGACCTGTTCGTGGCCAACATCGATGAGGAAGTATTTTCCCTCTATCAGAACCATGGCGATGGCACCTTCGACGATGCCGCAATGTCGCAAGGTATCGGGATGGCAACGCGATGGATGAGCGGTTGGGGGCTGAAGTTCTTCGATTATGACAATGACGGAAGCCTGGACATCATTCTGGCGAATGGACATCCTGACGACCTGATCGACCGGACTTCGTCGGTAGTCAAGTGGAAGGAGCCGCTTATGCTCTTTCATCATGAGGGGAACGCCTTCAGGAACGTAAGCGCCGAGTGTGGTCCGGTCTTCGCCCGAAGTTTCGCCGCGCGGGGCCTGGCCGTCGGCGACTTCAATAACGACGGCGGCGTCGACGTCTTGATCAGCAACAACGACGATGCTCCTCTTCTGTTGCGCAACAACGTCGGCAAGGAAAATAATTGGCTCGGCGTCCATCTCGTAGGCACCAAATCGAACGCCGATGCGGTGGGCGCCCGCATCACCTATCAAGCCGGAAGTTTGACCCGTTCGAGGATGAAAGTCGGAGGCGGCAGCTTCCTCTCCTCTCATGATCCGCGCATCGTTCTGGGACTTTGGCGTCAGCCCAGGATCGACTGGCTGGAAGTCGCGTGGCCTCAACCCAGTGGAGTGGTGGAGCGATTCACCGGGCTACCTCTCAATCGTTACATCACCATCGTCGAAGGGACGGGCAAGTGGAAGTGATGTTCGGGCATTCGATCAATCGGGAAAAGCCTCACCGGCTCGAGCGATGCGAATGCGATGATCGGTAAAATCATCGTTCATCTCCGGCACCAGAACCTTGGGCATATGGCAGCTCGTACAGTTGCTCACCGCCACCGGACAAGCTGTGCCTGGGGACTTCGCTGCCACTTGCGCTGCCGGCGTCTTTTTCAGGTCACTCGAAAGGGTGTGGCACTGCAGGCAGGTTTTGTCATAGGTCGCCGGATTGGTCTGGAGCTGTTCGTGGGGATCATGGCACTTTGCGCAGGTCAGCCGTTCATCTCCCTTTCCCCAACACTTGCTGGTCACTAGCCGGTAGGGCGCCGACCTGGTCGTCGACACGCCTTTCGCTCCGGAAAGCTTTACGTCCCACCAACTGCTGTGGCAGGCTCCGCAGAATTCGACCTGTTCGGTAGGACTGAGGTGGGAGGGGTTGAAGACTTCCGGCTTGCCAGAACTGGGAGCGCCCTTAAGCAGCGCGCTCATCGCCTTGACGTGCTCGGCTCCCGGCCCGTGGCAGGCCTCGCAAGTAACTCCGGGAACCAGGTGGGCTTCATCGAAGCGCCCTCCAATGTTGGCGGCAGTGGTGTGGCAACTGAAACAGCGCAGTACCTCCGCCTGAGCAACCGGACGATACATCGCCTCGTCAATTCCCGAGGGAGTGAGCAGATCGCGGAAGGGCGTGACTCCCAAGGTGCCCAGGCGCTCGAAGTAGGTAACCCTCGCCTCGTACAGTCGATCGTCGTCTTTCTTGAACAGATAGGATTGGCCAACCCGTCCAGTTCCAAAGGCCCAGAAGAGCGGGAAAGACAATGTCCGAGGCCCATCGCTCACGGAATATTTGCTTTGGCCGGAGTTGGTTTGAATCCGGTAACTATAGTGGTTGGCTGAAAAAGTCAAGTCGGTGTGCGAGTGAAGGATTTCGGAGACCGATGCGGGCATGGCTGTGCGGGCCATCGGAGTCGCCTTCTGCGAAGCGACTATGCCGGCGTGACATTGAGCACAGGTATCGGCCCCGACAAAACCGTCCCTGGAAGCGTGGCCTTGGGTGGGCCAGAAACCGGGTTCGGCAAGATGGTCTTCGGTCGACAACTGGCCGAGGGTCAGTTGCGCGAAAAGCGGGAGCGGAAGCAAGAAGAGCAGGCGGCAGCCAATGAAGCGGCGCCGGCATTTTTCATTTCTACCCACTTCCTTATGTAAGCACACCGCATGTAAGCACACCGCGGTACTGCCGGCGGTCAACCGCTTTCAGCTTTCCCGGCGGCGTTTCGCAACTGCCAGGCCGGGGACGCTGGCGAACCGGTGGGGAAACTCTTCCACCAGGGCTGACCGGCCACGATTCGAGCCCGAGCCTGGTGCCGGGCCGGTGGAGGAGCGGACGACAAGTTCCGGCTCGATCACGATCTCGGCCTGATATTCGGCTTTCAGCTCAATCCGGTCGATCACCGTCCTTGCTGCGATCTGGCCCATCCGCTGGAGCGGTTGCCGGACGGTTGTCAAGGTGGGGCTGGAAAAAACCGCCAGCGGCACGTCGTCAAATCCCACCACGGAGACATCGTGCGGCACGCTAAGGCCGGCTTCCTGCAGGGCCCAGATGGCGCCGATCGCGGAGAGATCGTTATAAGCGAAAAGGGCGGTAAAGGGTCGTTTCCGTTGCAGAAGTTCTTTGACGCAGGGATATCCCAATTGCGGCGTGGCCAAGTCCTGCTCGATTTGAGCAACCAGTTCCGGATGCATCCTTATACCCAATTCTTGGCAAACCGAGCATACTGCAATCCAACGGGTGGCAGAATCGGAACTCGACGGCTGGCCCTTCAGGAACGCAATGTCGCGATGCCCCAATTCCAGCAAGTGGGTCAACGCCAGCCGGGCGCCGAGGCGCTGATCGAGGACCAGGTTGGTGACACCCGCTGCCTCAATGTGTCCGGCGATGGCGACCGTCGGCAGGGTCGGGTCTTCCGCAACCGAGGTGTCGACGGTGATGAAGCCCTCCACCCCGCGGGCAATCAGCATTTGCGAATAGTTCTGCAGAATTCGCTGATCATGCCGGTGAATGACGGTTAGAAAGAAGTATTCGCTCTCCCGCAGGTATTCTTCGATGCCGGTAATGACCATGGCGCCATACGGGTCGCCGATCTGTTCGGCAATAACGCCGATGGTGTGAGTCCGCTGCAGGCGCAGCGAGCGGGCGAAATAATTGGGCCGGTAATTGAGTTCGCGCGCGATTTGGAGAATTCGTTGCTTGGTGTGCTGGGGAATGGAGCGGGCTGCCGGGGAGTCGTTCAGGGCGGCGGAAACCGTACCTGCCGTCAAACCCAGGCGGTCCGCCAGAGTTTTCAGCGTCACTTTCGGTTTGTCTTGAGCAGTCGTCTTTTTTGAAGA
>Ga0302324_100023041_pt1 | contig 12066 bp, 11 predicted proteins | sample Palsa_T0_1_FD_201949 | JGI IMG/M metagenome (GOLD analysis project Ga0302324, IMG submission 201949) | Peat permafrost microbial communities from Stordalen Mire near Abisko, Sweden - Palsa_T0_1 | ecosystem: Environmental > Terrestrial > Soil > Palsa > Peat permafrost | place: Sweden: Abisko...
GAGCCGACGGCCGGACTCGAACCGGCGACCTGCTATTTACGAAACAGCTGCTCTACCAACTGAGCTACGTCGGCTTGTGCACGCACGGGTGTCGCGGCCGTGGGCAACCGCCTAAGGTTCGTTCGCCCGACCTGCGACCCTCTCGCGGTCGGTGAGGATTCGGTTCAGGGGCCGGGGGCGTCGGCGGGCGAAGGCCGTGGACCGTGTCCGGCCGGCCGGCGGTGCTCGCCGCCCTTCTCGCCTTCCTTACCCTCGCGCCCGCCGCGGCGCTAGGGCAGCCGGCCGCGCCCATCGTCCCGCCGGGGACGCCGCTCGGCGACGCGGCGCCGGCCTCGCTGCTGCAGCCGAGCACCTTCCAGGCCAGCTTCCGCGTCCCGCCGCTGACCGACCTTGCGGTCGCGACGAGCTGGCTCGCTCGCACGCTGACCGTCACCCTGACGTATCCGGACGGGCGGCGCCTGATCCTCCGCGGGGCGCCGACGCTGCCCGGTGCGACCCTGGGCGTGCGGCTCCCCAACGACGCCTGGCGCGCGACGCGGATCGATCTCAGCGGGACGACGGTCAGCGAGGCCGGCGTCCCGCTGCTCGTGACCGGCACACAGCTCGCCTATGCCGGTGCGAGCGATTGGTGGCACATCGCCGCCTTCGGCTTGCTGTTGGGGGTGACGCTGCTGGGCGCGCTGCTCGCGATCCGCCACCGGACGCGCGCGCTGATCTCCCTCGCGCTCGTCGCCGGCGCGCAGACGGTGCTGGCGATCCCGTATCTCGGCGTGCTCCGTCCGCCGCCGGAGATGAGCCAGCCGGCGCACGCGCTCGCCCTCGCGCTCGCCTGGTCGGCATTGGCCGCCCTTGTTCTCGACCGCACGGCCGCCGCGCAACTACCGCGGGTCGCGCGCGTCACGCTGCTGGCGCTGCTCGTCGCGAACGTCGTCTTTCAGTTCGGCAGCGACGTCCTTCAGGATGGATGGACGCTTGTCGACCCGGGGCTCACCGATACCGTCGGGCGCGCGCTACTCGCGGCGTTCGACCTGGCCCTGGTCGCGCTCGCCGTACTCGCGCTGCGCGCGGGCGTCGTGGGCGCGCGGCTCCTGCTCGTTGCGACCACCGTGCTCACCCTCGGTACGGCTCTCGGCTTCGCGCTCGACCCGTATGCGAAGCAGGCAGCGACGGACGCCGGCACGATCGTCGCGCTGCTCGCGCTCGCGCTGTTACTGGTCGGCGATTCGGCGGGCACCGCCACGCCGGCACCGCTGCCCATCGACGGCTTGACCGGCCTCGTCAACCGGCCCGCCTTCGAAGCCGCACTGCACGCCGCATGGGAGCGGGCCCGCGCCGGCGGCGCGCCGGTCGCGCTGCTGCTCCTCAACCTCGATCACTTCAAACGTTACAACGAGGCCTACGGCCACCTGGAGGGCGACGAGGCGCTGCGCCGCTGCGGCGAGGCGTTTGCGGCGGCGTGCGCCGGCGCGCCGGGCACGCTGGTCGCGCGCTACCGCGGCGACGAGCTGGTCGCGCTGCTGCCGGGCTGCGGGCCCGAGAGTGCGCTCGCGCTCGCGGTCGGCGTGCACGACGCAATCGGCGCGCTGGAGATCCTGCACGCCGAGATGCCGCTGCGGCGCCTGAGCGTCAGCGTCGGCGCGGCCGCGCTCGTCCCCGATGCCGCGACGCCGGCCGAAGCGCTCGTGCGGCGCGCCGACGCCGCGCTCTACGTCGCCAAGACGATGGGCCGCAACCGCGCGGTCCTCGATGAGCCGCCGGCTCAGGAGCCGGCGAAGACCGAATCCGACAACACGCCGTTGAGCGCGTAGTCGCCGTATTGCAGGTCGGCGTGCACGTGCGCGCCGTCAACGGTCAGCTCGACCTCGGCGCGTCGCGGCAGGCTGTACGTCCCGTCGCTGCCGGCGAAGACGCGCTCGGCGATCGTGGTCCCGTCGGCGCACGTCCAGTGCGCGCTCATCGGCTCGCTGCGATCCTCGGGGACGTCGAGCAGGACCGACGCGATCGCCCCGTTCGCGACGCGAGGCGTCCCACGCAGGTGGTACCACGTCCGCGGCTCGTGGCTGACCGACTCGGTGTTGAACTGGAAGTTCTGCGACCACAACAGCGGCGTCCCGAGCGCCGCGAAGACTCGCCGGTACTGCTGCGGCACCAGGTGCATGTCGAGTGCGACGCGTCCCGGGCGCTTGAAGTAGACCGTCCCATCGAGCTTGACGTGAAAAGTGATCAGTTCGTGGACGCGCGCGACGATGTGTAGCGGAACGACGTACGAGGTGAGCTGACCGTCACCGGCGGTGACCAGTGAGATGACACGTTCGGCGTCGGGATCACCGGCGATCACGGGCGCGGGCGTCGCGGCACGGACGGCGGCGACGTGCAGCGCGAGCGTGCACAGGCCGATCACGGCGACTCGGCCGTGAAACGGCAGTCGCGGTAGCCGGCGCTTGGTGGTAGCGCTCATGTGCAACCCCCTTTCCACCGTTCGTCGGCCACGAATCCTGCCGACCTTAGGCGGCGTCTCGCCAGAGGGGGATGACCGAGCGCACGCCCTCGCCGAATTCGCGCGCCGTCGCCTCGAGCGCGTCGAGCGCGACGCCCTCGCGCTCGAGCACGCGGCCATCGGCGAGGCGCACCAGGACCGGCGCCCGCAGCGCCCCGGCCACCAGGTCTTCGCCGGGCGGCGGCGGCGCGGTGTCGCGGCGCTCCTCGAGCGCGGCGAGGACGTCGGCGACGACGGCCGAGGCGGTCGCATCGCCGCCGGCGCCGGTCCCGGCGAACGTCAGCTCGCCGCAGCCCCGGCCCAGCACGCGGACCACGTTCTGCGCGCCGCGGGGACGCGCGAAGGCGTGGTCGACGGGGACGTAGGCGGGCGTCACGCCGGCCTCGATCGTGCCGTCAGCGGCACGCCGGGCGATCGCCAGCAGTTTGAGCCGGAGCCCGCGCTCGGCCCCGGCCCGCACGTCCTCGCGCGAGAGCCCGCCGATCCCGCGCCGCGCCAGCGCCGGCGAGACCGACGGCCGGTGGAAGGCCAGCCCGGCCAGGATGGCGAGTTTGTGCGCGGCATCATGGCCGTCGACGTCGGCGCGCGGGTCGGACTCGGCGAAGCCAAGCCGTTGCGCCTCCGCCAGCGCCTCGGCGTAATCCGCGCCGTCCTCCATCGCGGAGAGCACGAAGTTCGTCGTCCCGTTGAGCACGCCGCCGATCTCGAAGACGTCCTCGGCGGCCAGCGAGCCGGCTAGCGCGCGCACGATCGGGATCGCGCCGCCGACGGCCGCTTCGAAGCGCAGCGTCGCCCCGGTGCGCGCTGCGAAGGCGGCAAGCCACGGACCCTCGGTCGCGATCAAGTCTTTGTTCGCGGTGACGACGTCCTTGCCGCGCGCGATCGCCCGCAGCACCAGTTCGCGCGCCAGGCCGACGCCGCCGATGCACTCGACGACGACGTGCACGCTCGGATCGTCGACGACGTCGAACGGATCGCCGTCGAAGTCGCTCCAAACGAGGTCGCGTGACTTGTTCGGATCGCGCACCGCGATCGAACGAATCAACCCTGGATGCGAGGCGACCAGCCGTCGCGCGACGCTCGAGCCGACGGTCCCACAACCCAACAGGCCGACGCCGCGCGCACGCGTCGTCGTCGCGGTCGTCGTAGGCGACGCCGGATCGAACGAACTGGAAACGCGCGGGAGTGTGTACACGGGAGCCTCCAAGGAGTGGGAAACGGTCGGGACAGAAAAACGGCCCTCGCCAGAGTGGCGAGGGCCGTGTCTTCGGTCGGTTCGTGCGCGCTAGGCGAACGCCGACGGAGACCTGCCCTCGCCGAGGGTAGTCGTCATCGTCGTCGTCATCGTAATGCCGCACGAGGTCATGAGGGGACCACCCTACCACAAGCGGCCAGGCGCGCGCAAGGGGCCCCATCCGGGCCTGCCGACTGGCTCCCTGACGACCCTGGGCGACGCAAGCCCGACCAGGCCGGGCGCCCGCGCTCCTGGTTTTCACTATACCGCGCCCTTTTTCCGCACGGTAAGCTGAGAAGTGTCATGACGATCCCTGCGACGAGCCGCTCGTACCGAGCGACCGGCATCGGTCTGCTGGCGCTCCACCTCGGCGCGCTGGCCGCCTTCGTGCCCCAATTCTTTACCTGGTCCGCACTCGGTGTCGCGATCGGCCTCTACTACCTGACCGGCGGGATCGGCATCAGCCTCGGCTTTCACCGAATCTTGACGCACCGGAGTCTGCGTTGCCCGCGCTGGCTCGAATACGGTCTGGCCGTGTGCGGAACGCTCGCGCTGCAGGGCGGTCCCGTCGAATGGGTCGCGACGCATCGAGCGCACCACGCGCACACCGATCGCGAAGGCGACCCGCACGACGTGCATCGCGGCTTACCCTGGGCGCACGTCGCCTGGCTCTTCCAAAAGAACGACGCACGGCCGACGCCGGCCGAGCAGCAGCGTCTCGCGCCGGATCTCATCCGCCAGCCCTTCTACGGATTTCTCGAACGCACGTACTTGCTGTGGCAGGTCGGTCTCGCGATCGCGCTGTTCGCCCTCGGTGGCTGGCCGTGGCTCGTGTGGGGCATCTTCGTCCGGCTCGTCGTCACGTATCACATCACCTGGCTGGTGAATAGCGCCGCCCACCATACCGGCTATCGAAGCTACCGCACGGGCGACGAGTCGCGGAACAACTGGTGGGTCGCGCTGCTCACCTGGGGCGAAGGCTGGCACAACAACCACCACGCGTTCCCGTTTTCGGCCCGGCACGGGCTGCGCTGGTTCGAAGTGGATACGACCTGGTTCGCGATCCGCATCCTCAAGGTGCTCAAGCTCGCCCGCGATGTCCGCTTGCCGACCGCGGCGATGATGCGTGCACAGCTGCGCGTGAGCGAGCGCAGGTAGCTCGGGTCGCGACGAGGACCGCGTCAGGTCGGCTCGTCGGGTGCAGGCCTGCCGCGCGCAGCGCGCGCTCGATCCGTCCCACCGCCGGGAGCGCGACGCTCGAAGCGATGTGAATTCCATCCGCCGACGACCACTGCGACGCGCCCGAGCGGCCGTGGTCGCCAAAGATGGTGTGGACCTGCTCGAGGCGCGCCGCAGCAGCGTCGAACGGAAGCACGATCTCGAACTCCTGCGCACGCGTTCCCAGGCCGTCGGACCCGGGACCGAGGAGCTCGGCCAGCACCTCATCCTGATGCAGCTCGCGGCAGATGCGCTCGAGGATCGGGGGGAGCAGCCGCTGCGCCAACCCCTCGCGCGTCGCGACGACGACGTGGTCGACCGGCTCGAAGGCGACGTCACTGCCGTTCGTCCCGACCGTCCACGTACCCAGTCCGAAGCGGTCGCGGATCGGCCCGAGTCGTCGCAGGCTGCGCTCGTACGACGCCAGGTGCCGGCCCGGCTGCGGGATGTCGAGGACGATGTGGACGATGGCGGTGACCGGACGGGCGAGCGAGGCACGCGGCGCCGCCGCGGTCGGCAGCATCGCGGCGAGGAATGCGGCGACGATCATCGGTGTGCGCCGGGGCTTCGGCGACGCGACTGCAGTCTACCGCGCGGCGGTGAGGCGGCCCGGCTCGAGGTCGGCGCGCAGCAGATCGGCGAGGTTCCCCGCCTCGGCCAAGAACGCATCGTGACCGTGGTCGCTGGGCAGGTGCCGGTAGGCGGCGTCCCAACCCGCGTCGGCCCAGCGCGCGGTGCACGACCACACGTGCTCGGGCGGATAGAGCTGGTCGCCGGCGATCCCCACGAACGTCAAGCGCGTCGAACCCGCCGGGCGCTCGCGCCCGCGCAGGTCGAACAGGTCCATCGCGCGCGTCAGCGTGCGGTAACTGTTCGCGTCGATGCGCTTGGCGAAGACCTCGCCCTGATGCGCGAGGTAACCCTCGACGTCGAACCGGTCGAGCAGCTGGCGCGACGGGTCGCCGCCGTTTCGATCGGGCCGGTTGCGAAAGCGGTGCTCGAAGAGATGCTCCGACTTGTAGGTCAGCGTCGCGATCGCGCGGGCGAGCTTGAGGCCGGCGACGGGCTGCTCCTCGTACCAGCCGTCGCGGAACGCCGGATCGAGCGCGATCGCATCGCGCGCGGCGCCGTTCTGCGCGATTCCCTGCGCGCGCAGATGGTCGAACGCCCCGACGACGATCGCGTGCGCGACCTGCTCGCCGTGCTCGTGCGCCCACTGCAGCGCCTGAAACCCGCCCAGCGATCCGCCGATCACGACGCCAAGCCGCTCGATGCCGAACTGCGCGAGCGCGCGCCGCTGCGCCGTGACGAGATCGCCGACGGTGACGACCGGGAAGCGCGGACCCCAGCGCGTGCCGTCGGGTGCGAGCGTCGGCGGTCCGGTTGAGCCGTAACAGCCGCCCAGCACGTTCACACCGACGATGCACCAGCGCGCGGGATCGAACAGCGCACCCGGCCCGACGATCCCCGCCCACCACTCGAGGACGCGCGACGAGCCGGTCAGCGCATGCGGGAGGAAGACGACGTTCGAACCGTCGGCCGCGGGTTCGCACCCGTAGCGGGTGACGCGCTGGACGACCTCGGGGAGAACGCTCCCCGAGGCCAGCTCCAGCGCGCCGATCGCGACGTCTTGTTCGACGACCTCCACGACCGAGCTCACACCCCGTCGAGGGCCTGCGCGAGGTCGGCTCGGATGTCGTCGATCGACTCGATCCCGACAGAGAGGCGCACGAGGTCCTCGCTCACGCCGCTGGCGATCTGATCCGCCGGCGTCAACTGCTGGTGCGTCGTCGAGGCCGGGTGGATCACCAGCGACTTGGCGTCACCGACGTTGGCCAGCAGCGAGAAGAGCTGCAGACGGTCGATCAGCGCGCGCGCCTGCTCGGCGCCGCCCTTGACGCCGAAGGTCACGATCGCGCCGGCGCCCTTCGGCAGGTACTTCTGCGCCTTGGCATAGGCCGGATCGGCCGGCAGTCCCGGATACCGCACCCAGCGTACCTTCGGGTGCGCCTGCAAAAACTCCGCGACGGCGAGGGCGTTGGCGCTGTGGCGCTCGATCCGCAGGGCCAGCGTCTCCAGCCCTTGGATGAGCAGGAAGGCGTTGAACGGCGAGAGCGCCGCGCCGACGTCGCGCAGCAACTGCACTCGCGCCTTGAGGATGTACGCCGCCGGGCCGAACGCCTCGACGTACTTCACCCCATGGTACGACGGGTCGGGCTCAGTCAGGTCGGGGAAGCGGCCCGAGGCCGCCCAATCGAACTTCCCGCCGTCGACCAGGACGCCACCGATCGTCGTCCCGTGGCCGCCGATGAACTTGGTCGCCGAGTGGACGACGATGTCGGCGCCGTGCTCGATCGGGCGCAACAGGTACGGCGTCGGCAGCGTATTGTCGACGATCAGCGGGACCTTCGCGTCGTGCGCGACCTTCGCGATCGCCTCGATGTCGAGGACGTCGACCTTCGGGTTCCCGATCGTCTCGGCGAAGACGGCCTTGGTGTTGGGGCGGATCGCCGCCGCGAAGGCAGCTGGATCGGCCGCGTCGACCAGGGTGACCTCGATCCCGAAGCGCGGCAGGGTGTGGACGAACGCGTTGTAGGTCCCGCCGTAGAGCGAGGCCGCGCTCACGATGTGGTCGCCGCTGCGCGCGATGTTGAGGATACTGTAGATCACCGCCGCCTGACCGCTGGCCAGGCCCAGCGCGCCGACCCCGCCTTCGAGTGCGGCCAGCCGCTGCTCGAGCACGTCGGTCGTCGGGTTCATGATCCGGGTATAGATGTTGCCGAACTCTTGCAACGCGAACAGGCGCGCGGCGTGCGCGGTGTCGTCGAAGTTGTACGAGGTGGTCTGGTAGATCGGCACGGCGCGCGCGTGGGTGGTCGGATCGCCGTCGTGGCCGCCGTGCAGGGCGACGGTGTCGAAGCCGCGCTGCGCGGCTGGATCGAGAGTGGTGCTCATCGTGGGTCTCCTTCACGAATGCGTGGAGCGTAGACGTCGGGGAAGTAGAAAGCCCCCGCCGATTGGCGAGGGCCGTTGCAGTCGAATCGGTGCCCGGTCGGGCGACGAAAAGCTACACCGTCCCTCGCAAGGGGCAGCAGCACATCGCCATCATCATCGTCGCGCGATTCCGGGTCATGGGCAGGACGCTAGCAGAAACCCGCGTGGTTCGTCAAGCACCAGGGTCGTCGTGGAAGGTCCGCTTGGGGGCCGCTTCCTCGCGCTCCAGGTCGTCCAAGTAGTAATAGACGATCTTGCGGTCGTCGAAGCCGACCTTGGCCAGCTCCCGGCCGCCGATCACGACGACCTCGTGGATGTGCCCGACCTGCCCGGCATAGCGATAGTTGACCGCCGTGTAGTCGGCCTGGTCGGGCTGTGGCCGCGGGACGACCTTCGTCCCCCGCAAGGGGGTACGATGCCGGTGTTCGCTCAATGGAATGCGCCTCCGGAGCAGGCTTCGGGCCCCGACCGCTCCGACCTCGCCGCGTGGAGACTAGACGATGATCATCGAGTACCGTGGGAAGCGCCCCAAGGTGGCGGCCTCCGCCTTCGTCGCCCCGACCGCCGTCCTGATCGGCGACGTCGAGATCGGCGAGGAGGCGTCGGTCTGGTTCGGGACGGTGATCCGCGGCGACAACGGGCCGATCCGCATCGGCGCGCGCGCCAACGTCCAGGACAACTCGGTCATCCACGTGAGCGAGCACTGCACGACGGTGATCGAGGAAGACGTCACGATCGGCCACTGCGCGGTGCTCGAGGATTGCCGCATCAAGCGCGGCGCGATGATCGGTTCGAACGCGGTGATCCTCAACTATGCGACGGTCGGTGAGGAGAGCGTGATCGCGGCCGGTTCCGTCGTCGGGGCGCGGGCCACGATCCCGGATCGCGTCGTCGCCGCAGGCGCGCCCGCCGTCGTCAAGAAGCCGCTCGAGGGCGAGGCGGTGCGCTGGATCGAGATCGCCGGACCAGAGTACGTCCACCTCTCACGCTCGTACCTCCAGCACGGCATCGGCGACCCCGAGATGCACGAGGTCGCCGAGTCTCACGCCGCGTCGTAACCGTTCAGCCGCGGACTGCGTCGGCGAAGGCCGCGAACAGTTTGCGGCTCGCGCCGTTGTCGAGCGTTCGTGTCGACTCGGGGTGCCACTGCACCGCCAGCCAGAAGGGTGACGGGAAGCGGGCCTCAAGCGCTTCGACGATCCCGTCGTCCGTCTTCGCGACGATCTGCAAGTCTGGCGCGCAGCGGTCGACGGCCTGGTGATGGCGCGAGCCGGTGACGAGCACGCGGGTCCCGACGATCCGTTCCAGCAGCGTGTCCGGATCGATACGGACGAGGTGGGCGTCGAGCAGACCGCGCTCGACCTTCCCGTCGGGACCCTCGACGCTATGCGGGACCGTCGCCTTCGCGCCGAGCGCGTGGGGCACGTCGTCGATCAGCGTCCCGCCGAAGGCCGCGTTGGCGAGCTGTAGACCGCGGCAGATGCAGAGCGTTGGTATCCCTTCGTCGCGGGCCGTTTTCAGCAGCAGCGCCTCGAACAGGTCGCGCTCCGGCTCGGTGGGGCCGATGAACGGTGTCCCCGGAGCGCCGTAGGTCGCCGGATCGACGTCGATGCCGCCGGCGAGCACGACGCCGCCGATGTCGGCGAGCGGGAGGTCGACGACGTGCGCGTCGATCCGCTCTGGTTCCAACCCCGCCTCGCGCAGCGCGTCGAGATACTCCGCGCCACGTTCGTCGACGGATGTCGTGAGGACGACCCGACGCGTGCTCACCGGCCGCAGCTCAGCGGACGAAGATCTCGATCGTGTAGTGGTCGGGGTCCATCACGAACAGCGCGCGGCCGCCGCCGTCGCGGTCGTAGATGGCCGTGCCCGCGCGCGCGGCGATCGCCTCGAGCGTGGCCGCGTCGATGACCCGCAGGCCCAACTCGAACTTCGCCCGCTCGGTCGGCGGCGCGTGCTCAAAGACGATCGTGAACTCGCCGAAGGTGAACCGGACCGCGTCCCCATGCCGGCTCGGCGTGACGCCGATGACGTCCCGATAGAAGCGCTCGGTCGCGTCCAGATCGGCGACGCCCAGCGTCAGTTGCGCCGGAACGATCCCGGTCGTCGCGTGCATGTCCTCACTCCTAGGGGGCACTGTAGTGCGACTCGTCTCCGTATGGCACGAATAGGGTATGTTCCGGCTGGAACCGCAACTTGATGGTCCCGACCCGCCCGTTCCGGTGCTTCGCGATGATCAACTCCGTCGCATCCGGCTCGGCCGAGGTCTCCTTGTTGTAGTAGACATCCCGGTACAAGAACGTAACGATATCCGCCTCTTGTTCGATAGCGCCTGAATTGTGCGTAACGACGTCGTCGGCGCAGAAATTGTGCAGATCACCGACCGTCAGGTCGTACACAGGCTCCACGCCCTCTGGCTCGATCGAGACGATCGGATCCCACAGGACATCCGAGGTCCCGAGCACGTCGAGCAGCTCGTCGTCGAGGCGCTCCGCCAGCATCGCGCAAGTCTCGCGCGACATCGCCTTCCCTTGCTCGCGCCAGCCGAGCGCCGCATGCGAGAGTCCGCGTTCGGCACGCAGGGACCGCACGCGCGGATTGACCTCCAGCGGAATGCGGTCGAACTGCGCTGCGTCGTTTTCCTTCGCCGGCACGATCTTCGCCCGTGCGCGCGCGTCCTTCTCCCCGAGAAAACCGACTCGCTCCATGAACGTGCAGACCGCGCCGCGTTGCATAAACGCGAGCGTCCAGAGCGCAGCAGTCCGCGTCCGGTACCCGCCGATGCGGTGATGCTCGCAGCTCACGATGGCATTGAGGCCGAAGCGCAGCAAGAGGTGGCGGACATCCTGCGCTAATCCCGGGCTGATCGTCGAGAAACGGACGGTCACCCGCGAGGACGTCGCGGATCGCGTCAGGCTCCCATCGGCGTGGAACAGACCGCGCAGGAACGCGGCGACGACCTCGTCCGGCTGCGAGAAGATCGCGGCCGGAACGCGCTTCGCGGCGCCAGTCTTCTTCCAGATGCCGAGCTCGCGGAGCCAGCGGGTCAGGGGGTTCTTCCCCGCGCCAGAGAGACGGCCGGTCGTGAAGATGACGCGCAGCGCCGACGTGTCGGCCCGCTCAGGCTTGATGGTCGCGGGGAGGCCGAACTCGGTGGCTCCCATCTGGGCGGCGAGATCAGCCTCGGCTCGTGTCGCAACGGTCAACGCTGCGCTCCCGCCAAGATGACCGTCCCCGATCAGCCAGCCCAGCAAGGTCGCACGCGTGGGCGAAATGGCCGGCTGCGCCGTTACCGGTTCAGCGTACCGCCGAGGGACCGCGATCGAGCGTCCGAGGTCGAGATGCTTGAGTTCGGACCAGCCGGAGACGGTGCGGAAGCGGTGGCCGTCGGTGCAGCGAATCACGCGGCCACTCCGGGTCGTCACCCGATGGACGGTTTTCTTGCCGACGAGCCACGCGTCGACGATGGGACGCCGGACCAATCGCAGGCGCTCGTCGACGGCCCACACGTCGAAGCGTAGGCCGCGCTCGACGATCTCGCTGATCGGCACCCGGGCGCCGGTCGAGGCATCCGTCACGAGTGCATCACCGGCTAAGCAATCTCTCAAGTCTGAGAGCATGGGGCGTTTGTCGGCGCGGGTCTCCACGGCGCGGTTGAGCTGCGCCAGGGCGACGATCGGAACCTCCAGGTCCTTCGCCGTCGCCTTGAGCATCCGGCAGATCTCCGAGAGCTCTTCGTTGCGATTGACTTGTTTGGAGAGCGCGGCCGGGCGCACGAGCTGCAGGTAGTCGATGAAGACGACGGCCAGGCCGTGACCGCTCTTGAGGCGGCGCAGGCGGCTGCGAATCTCGGTCACGGTCAGCGAGCCGGCGTCGTCGAGATAGATCGGCAGCTCGTGCAAGACGCCCATCGCGTTGCCGATCTTCTCCCAGTCGCGGTCGGCGATCGCGCCGCGGCGCAGCTTCGAGGCGTCGAGCCGCGCCTCGGAGGAGAGGAACCGCTCGACCAGCTCCTGTTTGGTCATCTCGAGCGAGAAGACGGCGACCGGTTTGCGCTCGTCCTTCGCGGCGTGGACCGCCATGTTGAGCGCCAGCGAGGTCTTGCCCATCGCCGGGCGCGCCG
>Ga0302324_100023042_pt1 | contig 12066 bp, 14 predicted proteins | sample Palsa_T0_1_FD_201949 | JGI IMG/M metagenome (GOLD analysis project Ga0302324, IMG submission 201949) | Peat permafrost microbial communities from Stordalen Mire near Abisko, Sweden - Palsa_T0_1 | ecosystem: Environmental > Terrestrial > Soil > Palsa > Peat permafrost | place: Sweden: Abisko...
GAGTGCGCGGGTCGAGGCGATCACGCAGCGCATCGCCCACAAAGTTGAACCCGAGCACAGCCCCTGCCACGGCTGCTGCCGGCGCCAGCACCAGGTGGGGCGAATCGAAGAGGTGCGACCGGGCGTCGTTCAGCATCGAGCCCCAGCTTGGCGTCGGAGCGGGAATTCCCAGCCCAAGAAACGAGAGCGTGGCCTCGGCCAGGATCACGCCTGCCATTCCGATGGCCGCCTGCACCATCACCGGCTGGACGATGTTCGGCAGTATGTGCCGGAAGAAGATTCGCATTCCGCCCGCGCCCAGCGCGCGCGCCGCCTCCACATATTCCTTCTCGCGCACGGCCATTACCTGCGCCCGCACCAGCCGCGCGTAGCCCGCCCATCCACCAATCGCGAGCGCGAGCACCAGGTTGATGAATCCCGGCCCGAGAAACGCCGCAAACGCAATGGCCAGCAGAATGCCCGGCAGCGCCAGAAACGTGTTCATGGCAAACGTCGTCAGCGCTGTGTCGACCCAGCCGCCGCGGTAGCCTGCCAACCCCCCAATTGCCAGGCCCAGCGCCAGCGAAATCGCAACCACGCTCACACTCACAGCGAGCGACAGCCGCGCGCCCCACACCAGGCGCGAAAGCGTATCGCGCCCCAACTCGTCAGTTCCCGCCCAGTGTGCGCCGGACGGGCCTTCCAATCGATGTTCCAGATCGATTGCCGCTGGATTTCGCGGCGCAATCCATGGCGCGGCCACCCCGCCAACGACAAACAGGCCCAGCATGAGCACTCCGAACCACGCCAGCGGCTGGCGTCGCGCCGCCCGTCCCGCGGTGCCGATCCTGTCTATTATTCTCACTGTTGCAACGCTCGCCATGGGCACAGCCAGAATACAGCGACTCTCGCTTCCGGGTTGGGTTGAATCAGGTATGCCTCGCTTCTTTCGAACACTAGCCGGCTCAATTGTGCTGGTTGCAGCGCTGGCCGAGCCAGCCGCAGCGGCAGCAGGTCAGCAGCCAGCGCGGCCCGGCTCGTACTTTCCGGCCGAGGCCCAGCAGTTGCTCGCCCTTGCCAACCAGTCCCGCGCGGCTGCCGGCGTCGGCCCGCTACAGTGGGACCCAGCGCTCGCCGCCGCCGCACTCGAGCATTGCCAACGCATGGCGGCCGCGGGGCCCATCGCCCACCAGTACAGCGGCGAGCTCGAACTCACTGTGCGCGCACGGAGCGCCGGCGCCCACTTCAGCCTGATTGAAGAGAACGTCGCTTTCGGCACTTATATCGCGGCAATCCACCAGGGCTGGCTCAAGTCTCCCGGTCATCGCGCAAACTTGTTGAACCCGGAAGTTGATGCCGTTGGCATTGCCGTCGTTCCGGGCAGAGGCGCCTTCTATGTTGTTGCCGACTACGCACGCGCCGTACCGGTTCTCAGTCGCGAGCAAATCGAGGCCACGGTCGCCAAACTCATCAGCCCCTCCGGTCTGTTCATTGTGCCAAACCCCGCCGACGCCCGCGCGTATTGTGCTACCGGCTCGCAACCCTCAAGCTCCCGTGGCTTTATTCGATCAGCCTTTCTGATGGTCTGGGAGGATTCCGATATTTCGACTCTTCCGCGCGATCTGGCGGGTCAGGTCGCCTCGGGCCGGTACCACTCCGCAGTGGTCGGGGCCTGCACCCCCAAAGACGCTGAGTCCGGCTTCACTAGCTACCGCATCGCGGCCATCCTGTTCTAATGCGCAGCGTGCCGCGGTTGCTGCACGCAGTTCCGGGATCCGTCCCTGGCAATATGGCTCTAGCCTGCATTTCTCACAGACGAAACGAAGGCCCGGAATTGCAGGTAAGGGAGGTTTCTGAGGGCCCGGAGCCCCCAGGACAGCCGGCGAGGACGCCGGCGCTACAGTTTTCGGCTCCCTGTGAGAAATGCGGGCGCGGCCGCTGCACGCAGTGCCTCAGCCGAACCACTGGTGCTTTGTCCAGAACTCAGGCCACGGCTCGAGCGGCGGACCGCAGACAAAGATGTCCGGATGGTCCTGACTCTCTTCGTTCTTCACGCCTTCCGCGTTGCCGTTGTGTCCGGCGAGCCGACAGCCCGTGAAGATGCGGTTGGCCTGCTCGCTGGTGAGTCCAAGAACGATGAGCGTGGTCGGCTGCGGACTTGGGTATCCGCGAAGCCATTCGGAGTTGGTGGTGCCAATGGGAGCAGGAAGCCCATAGCTGCGCCCCAGGATTTCGATAGCTCCGTATTCGCCGTAGTTAGCCACAGTGATGCCCAGGCTGGCCCGCTGCTCAGGGGAAAGGGAATCGCGAATGCCGGCGACGGTTTTGACCAGCTCGTCCCAGCCAATCTCTTCGCGCAGATCGCCACTATGGTCGAGCGCAAATGTGCGCAGCGGTCCGCTGGATGCGAGCGGAACCCAGCCGGCAAAGTAATAGCCGCCGACAAGGATCAACCCCGCGAAGAAGACGGCTTCGACAGTAAGCTGAGTCCATCGTGGGATGCGGGCCAGCCAGCGTTCTGAGGTAGCGGCGCCCATGGCCAGCAGCATGGGGTAAGCTTCGGCCACATAGTAGAAGCGGCCCTTGTTAATCCAGAACACAAGCAGCGGGACGAGGTACATAAAGGCGGCCATGCGATAGCGGCGATTGCGCAGGAATGCATACAGGCCAATCAGCCAAACAGGAACGGCAAAGAGATTGGCGCAAGCAAGAAACTGTCCGCGGAGAAATCCTTCGGCGCGGCCCTCGCCCACGTCGCGCGTGTGAATATGCTGAAGAAATCTGTAAGAGATGAAGTCGTGCTGGAACAGCCAGATGAGATTGGGCAGGAACATGAGCAGTCCCAGGGCAACACCGGCCCAGAACCACTTCGACGCGAAATATTTCCGGGCGGGAGTAAATGCCATGCCGATGAGCATTCCGGCGATGTAAAAGACGATTGCGTATTTGGTCAGCAGGCCGCAGCCCAATGCGGCACCGATGGCAAGCAACCAGCGCGGATCGTCTGTCTTGAGCAGGCGAATGGTGAACCACGAAACCAGCACCCACCACAGAATTGCGAACGATGTGTACTGGAATTCGGTGGCTTCGAAGATGGGGAGTGGGGAGAGCGCAACGGCAAGCGCCGTGGTGATCTGAGCCAGACGGCCGCCGCCCAGGTCACGGGCCATCAGTCCACTAACCACGATGACCAGCGCTTGCGCGATGACCGAGAAAAGCCGCAGCCCGACGAGGGAGAGCCCGAAAATGCTTATGAGGATGTGCTCGAGGAAGGGAGTCATTGGCGGATAAGCCACAAATCCCCAATCGAGATGACGCGCATCGCTCAGGAATTGAAGCTCATCCCGATGAAAGCCATAGCGGCCGTTGGTTGCCATGTGTATCGCAGCCGCACTGAGCGCCACGAGCGCAATGCCTGTCCAGGCGATTTCGGGGGTTACGTCTTGAGCAGTCTCTCGCGCTAATGCAGATTTGGACACAGACCCACCTGGCGGCCCGGGGCATGACGGCCATCGGGACCACGCTCCCAATCTACGCTGTTCTTCTTCTACTGGTTCCCGTGAACTGCAGCCCGGCGTTCCATCGGTGACGGGACCAGCACGGATGCCATTCCCGCCGCGGTTGCCGCCTGAATTCCGAGATCGGTGTCTTCAAAGACCAGGCAAGCGCTCGGCTCGACGCCAAGCCGGTCGGCCGCCAGCAAAAAACAGTCCGGCGCCGGCTTCGAGTTTTCGTAGTCTTCGGCGCCAACGATGGTTTCGAACCGCTCGATCAGCCGGGTCACCGTGAGCGACCGGATCACCGAGTCGCAGCGGCCTCCTGAAACCACCGCGAAGGGAATGCGGCCATACTGAAGATTGATGTGTTCCACCACCTCGGAAATTGGCTTTAGCTGCGGCAGCAGGTCGAAGTAGAAGCCTTCTTTACGCTTGCCCACAGCTTCCACAGGCATCGCGAGCCCGTGCATGCTGTTCAGCGTCGAAAGGATCTCGTCCACCGGCTTGCCACCCCATGCGTAGAAAAGCTCTTCCGAGAAGGGGCAGCTCCACTCATCGAGCGCGGTCTTTCACGCGATGTAGTGCAGCGGCATCGAGTCGACGATGGTCCCGTCGCAGTCAAACAGGTATGCGCGGAACGGGCCGGGAGGGATGGAAAGCATCATCGGGGCAGGGAACACCTTTCGTCTTCGGTGAGAGCGGACTGATGGTTTGCGCGGAGTCAATGTGAAGGGATGCCAGGGACGCGGCCCCGTTTGCGACTGCGTTCGATCCGGCCGGAGTTTCGGCTCAACCCTTTGCTGCCGCGGCGGTTTCAGCATTGGCAGGCGCGCAGCCGCCTTCGCCTGGCTTTGTGGGCTCCATCTGCAGGGCGTTGTTGAAGCGATTGAAATAGTTGAAGAGGCCAATCGCGCAGAGCAGCTCCACGATCTCGCCTTCTGAGTAATGGTTCCTCAACTCGGCAAACTGCTCGTCCGTTACCGCATGCGCATCCCGGGTTACAGTTTCGGCCAACCGGATCGCCGCTTTCTCCGCCGGGGTAAAGTCGTCGCGCTTGCTCCACTCCGCCAGGTGATTCAGCTGGTCGTCGCTCCAACCCAGCCCTCTAGCCAGAATTGTGTGGCTGGCCAGGCAATACGGAGTGTCATTTACCTGACTGGTCCGAACAATGATCAACTCTTTGAGCTTGGTCGAAACTGTGCCGGTGTTAAGCACCGCGCCGAAGTGGGCCTGCATGGTGGCGAAGATCTCCGGCCGGTGCGCCATCACGCGGAACATATTGGGGACGTTGCCGCGCTGGGCAAAGACCTTGTCGAAGAGTGCCGCCAGGTCCGGGGTCACTTGGTTGCGATCGAGCCGCGAGATTCGGGACATTTTGCCTCCTCAGGATTCTTCTCTATCGTATCGTCTGCGGACCCTGCAGGCACAGAGCTGGTCCCTGGCCCCAAAACGCGTCCTCAGGCAGGTCCGCTCTTATTGCGAGTCAGGTCCGCTCTTGTTGCGGCTTCGATTGGCACCGGGGCTTGGCACAGTCCCCGACTCCGGAACACGCTGGGTTTCTAATCCGTTCATGCCGAAACCTGCTGGATTTGGGGGTGCTGAGATGGGGTGAAAACGCGGCAGCGTTCTTTGACGCGACTCGGGGTCTCTGCTACCTTTGTAAAGGACAAACTGGCAAGAAATCACTCCTCAGTAGCTCAATGGCAGAGCATTCGGCTGTTAACCGAAGGGTTGTAGGTTCGAGTCCTACCTGAGGAGCCAATAGAATCAATTAGTTAGGACGCTTCGCTTCCACTCTTCCATCCGATACCGGGGAAAATACCAAGGACCCCGCTTCAATTCCGACCCCGCTGATGCTCTCCACCGCGCCCCGCAATTCATTCAAGGAGAAGTGACCGTACCGCGCCGCCATGCGCACCATTGTGGCCGGACTCCAACCCACGATCTTCGCAACCTTGGCAATCGGGATTCCCGCATTCAGCATCCGGGAAACGGCAGTGTGCCTCAGATCGTGGAACCGGCAGGCAAGCGGCGCGATCTTATCTTCCTTGGGTTCCGTTTCGGTGTTCGCGTCCGTCTCTCCCTGCTTCTCTTTCAGAATCCGCGCTGCCCGTCGTCTGGCCGCTTCCCATGCTTCTTTGATGTCTCCAATCGGCTTCGATGGGTCAACGTGGTACGCCTTCGGACTGAATGCGTCTCCGCCCGCGCCGTACCGCTCTGACGGGAACACGTAATGCTCCGGCTTGCGGTCAGGGAAGTGAGTCGCCCAAAAACTGAGCGCAGCAACGGCCCTCTGACTGAGAGGAATGATGCGCCCGGTCCCCGATGCCGTCTTGTCCTTGCCCCATTTCAGGCCGCGATTCTCAAAGTCCACGCTGCCCCATTGCAGCGTCCGAATCACGCCGTACCGCGCCCCGGTCTCAATCGCCAAGGTGACGAATGGAACAAGAGAGCGGGAGCGGGATTGACTGCAAGCCTGTAGCAGCGCCGTTTCCTCTTCGGGGGTGATGGCCCGCCCCACGTCATCCCGCGTGGGCAGCATCTTCACTTCCGGCTGCAATCGCGCCCACTGGCCCCCGCGTTTCAGAATCGCCCGCAGTGTACCCACTTCAAGGTTGACCGTTTTGGGCGAAGCCTCTTCGTCGAGTCGCGCTTGCTGATAGCGGGCAACGTCCGCCGCTTCAAGATCGCAAATCAGCTTGCGGCCCAACTCCGGGAGCAGATGCGCAAGGTTGGCCTGTTCGATCTTCACAGAGCGCGGCGCAAGTGTGGCCTTCTTCAACTCCAGCCATTCATCCGCCGCAACCGAAAGCAAGAGGGGTTGCCGCTGCTTCCTGATGCCCGCCGCGCCCTCTTCCAGCGCCCGGCGCCGCTTATCCTCGATCTTCAGGGCGAGCGTCTTAGAGCGCGTCCCCGTGCTCTCCCGGATGCGCTGGCCGTGGAAGAGAAAATCCATCGTCCAAACCTTGCTGCCTTTGTAGCGAAACACTGACATGGTTATTTCCTCCCTGCCTGTTTCTTGCCCTTTGTTGTGGTCTTCGATTTTGCCTTCGCCTTCCGTTCAAGAGTTGCGCGATAGCGCCGCATCCCCGCCGCAACTTGGCATTTGTGGCCGCAATACCGCTGCTCTGTGCGAGAGCGAATGAAGGGGTTCCCACATCTCTGGCAGACTCCCAAACCTCCTGGTGTTCCAAGTCCGTAGAGAACCGAAGCATAAAGCGCGGTCGTGATGTCCGGGCAGTACAGGCCCGGAACGAATTTCCCCGAATGCTTGTGCCGCCAAACAACAAACCGCGCCTTTCTCAAACCCGCCGTGAATTTTGCCGTAAGAGCGAAGTCTGCATCCATTGCGACTGAGTGCGTCTTCGCGGCCCACTCCGGCGAAAGCTGGCGGATGTGGATAACACTTTGTCCGAAAGACACGTCTTCCAACTGCTGTGCGGTCTCTTCGTCCGCGTCAACTTCTGGCCTTCTGTCTCCGGCATTCAAGCGATCAATCAGAGCGAGCATCGAAAGTAGCCCGTTCCATTGCGCTTGGCTTATCGGCCCGTATTCTTTCTCAGCTTCCCGCCGCCGGTTAGGCTTACTCAAGTCGTTCAAAGACGCTGGAGGAAAGAGCCGGACCGCAATCCCCGGCGTTCCTCTGCCCTTCAAGACCCAGGCCATCGAAGGCACGAATCCTGCCGCCTTCTCCAGACTGGAGTCGATCAACACCGGAATCTGTCTCTCCGGCATCGCAAGGTGCGTTATGGCTTCGTTACGGTTATTACTTCTCATTGCTTGCCATCACTTCACTCTCTTTATAGCGTAGAAAGCAGGCGGAGGCAAGCAAGAAATCTCAAGAGCAATTAGGAGGAAAAATGGCAACTACAAACACAGCAAGGCTCAGGACTCTCCCGGAGGCCGCCGCGCGCCTTGGGCTATCGGTAAAGTGTCTGCGGGGTTGGGTCTGGCGGCGCACGATCCCCTACGTCAAGGTAGGCCGCGCGGTCCGAATCTCAGACGAAACCATCCAGAAAATCATTGATCGCGGAACGATGCCCGCGCTGGAGCGGCGGTGAATCGCTCGCCCGATCCGCCGACAGCGGCGGTTGAGCACGCGGCGCGCGCGCTCATGCAAAAGTAAAACGGCCCGCTGGGAACGGGCCGCTTCGGAGGTTTGTTGCTGAATGTCTAAGTCGAGAGTATCAGAAACACCTACAGCCCGCGATGGGTGCGCGCAAAAATTCTCGAAGGCCGCCGCACTGATGAACGATTCGCTCTCGCGCTCCACTGGGTTCCGGGAGCTGGAGCGAAAGCTCATCACATACTGGACGTTGGCAACTCACAGCCTACCCCATGTGAAGACTTTTCCAACGCTCTCAGTGTTAGGTAAGACGGGAACGGGCAAGAGTCAAACACTCAAGATCGTCGGTAACTTTTGTTATCGCCCGCTTCTAATCAGTCTGCGCCAAATGACCGGCCCGGCAATCCGAGATGCATTCGCAGAATGCCACGAAGGTACAGCGGTGGCCGAAGAGGCGGACGGCGCATGGAAGGATAAAGACGGATCGTTTGAGGCGATGCTCTCTGACCGATACCAGCGCGATTCCGCTAAGGCATCACACAAGGTTCCCTCTGGCGAGAAGGACTGGGTGCGAATATCCAAACCCTACTTTGGAGCAACTGTAGTCCATCGCAGACTGGGATTCGTTGATGCGGCTTTGGACGGCAGAGCGATCCAAGTACGAACCAGGGCAGACCACTCGCACAAATACGAAGAATTCTCCGAGGACGCTCCCTGCAATGCAGAGGGCAGGCAGTTAATCGGCAATCTCACTTTCACGCCGCCGAAAGTGGAGCAGCCGGAGAGTGTGGCGGGGCGCGTTTTCGACTCTTACCGGGTGCTTCTCTCTGCGGCGCAGTTTTGTGGAGATCATGCATTCGCGGGCCAGTTGATGCCGACTCTTCTGCGTCAGACTGCGGAGCTGAAAGAGGCGCAATCAACGGAACCAGATGGTCTTGTGCTCCGCGCCATCGTAGATGCGGTATTTGGTTCCGGTATTGCGCAGTGGCAATACGTCAAATACAGCGATCTCGCCGCATCCATCTGGAACAACCACAGATTCTCTCTGCAACCGCGCCAGATTGGCCCACTGGCGAGAGAGCTTGGATTCGAGACGAAAGTCTCTCATGGTGTCAGCGTGGTTGTTCCCGCGCCTGCCACGTTGCTTAGAGCCTGCGCCGATTGCGAGTACACCGATGAGGGGATTCAGGAACTGAGGCGAACCGTGGAGCAACCGGGGATTGTCTGATACATGGGCGCAAGCGGGTGGAGCGGGTAGATTCGGTAGAGTCTTTTCTATATGTAGAGCAGATTTGCAGGAGTGTCAGAATCCTCTGTGCATGGGAGAAATGGTCTACCTGCTCTACCCGTCAACCTGTTTTGCTGGTGTTCGAGTCGGCGATCCGGCGGGTGGAAAGGAAACTGGCGAAGGCGTCCTGTAGCGATCTCAGCCCATCATTCATTCGTGCCAGCGTAGGGGTAATTTCCAACTGTTCAATGGTGGGAAGACACCCGGCTTTGAGGATGCAAGAGCTGAGATGGTAGCCACGCTCCATTTGTCCCACCGTTAGTTCCTGATTGGCAACCTGCCAAATAGAGAATGAAGCCAAATCTCTTAACTGTTCATTGGTCGTGCAGTTGCCGGAAAACATATTCAGAATCCATTGTGCGGTGCTTTTTTGCGCGCCGTGCGCGGAAACGTTTGGAGCGTGAATCGTTTGTCCAATAGGGAAAATTGCGGTCAAGACCCTGGGTTTGCCATCTGGGGTGAATCCAGCAAGAGTTAGGGTGGTTTTTTCTTTCACCACATGCTTGGGAATCCTCGCTCTAAGTTTTTCTATGTAATTAGGGCCGCCGATGTCGATGTTTGAATCAACCATCGCGCGCTTACTGCTCTTAGAAATTTCTGCCTCTATGGCCTGATGCTGTACTTCAATGGCCGCTGAGCCAGAAAACGCGATTACCCACGCGGTATTTGCCGGGTGCAGTTTAATTGCATGATAAGGGATGTTTCCTTGGTCTTCCCCATGCGTGTAGCCCATGCCGTCCGCAGCAAGGATGATGCTGTCTTTCGTCTTGATCGACACAATGAGAGTCATTTCGCTAGGCTCGATTTCCGAAAGCAAATCGCTATCAACTTGATCTGCGCAAAGCACAGGTATACCCTCGTTTCTGACGAGGGCACACCGCCGAGGCCGTCACCTTCCGGCAAGAATGTCAGCGGCAACTCGGAGAGCTTCGTAGTTTTATGCGGCGGTTGATGTGAGCCGCACGCGGAAATCAAATCGGGAATGGCGCGCGGAGCAACCCTGCCAGTGTGAATCATCCGCTCGCGTCAAGTGTCGTTCCCGTGCATGGCAGTATAACTCAGAGCAGCGCGTCCGCCTTTGGAGCGTCTTGGTGACTCGTCAAGAGGTTTACAGGTCCAAGTGCCTCAGAGGGGTTGTCCGCGCCGTTTTGGATTTGTTACTAACTTTCGCGGCGCGGGCCGCTGCCATCACGTCTACCCCTTCGCGGCGATGCCGGCGCTGTGCTGCTTTGCCTCCCTTGACAGCGAACATGTGCCGAGACCATTCGGAACCGAGGGAATTGACGGCTAACCGTTTGGCCACGCCGGTAAGGATCGCCCGTCGCCACTGCGGGAGATTCCCGGCCCAGCGTTGACAGAATCGCCAGAGCAGTTTTTCAGCCGTGCGCCGCTGCTGCCAGGTGAGAGCGGCGAAAGCGCCGCCGCGCGGGGCAGGTTTGCGGTAGGGGTCGAGTGCGGCGATTCGCTTGTTTCGCTTCATTGGCTTTTTCTCCAATGTCTCAATGATGCGCTCAATTACCCCCGCGCGTTAAGGGGCTCAGGGTGTCCGATGTCGCCGCCTAGCTGCGCATCGAGTTATTGCGCCTTGGCCGGATGTTCTTCAAACCATTTCCGCGCCCGCTCCTGTGTTTGCATCAGGACTGTCGGCGTAAGCTTCGCAGCGGCGGCATCGCGCACGTCAATTGCTGTCTTCTTGCCGGGTGCGCTGTGCGTACCAACGGATGCGATATCCGACCAAAAATAGGCTTCTGCATAGTCTTGCGGTACACCTTGGCCGCTTTTATAAAGTATGGCCAGTAAACTTTGCGCGTCATAATCCCCTTGCTCAGCCGATTTCCGAACCCAAGCAGCACTCTGCACAAGATCTTGTAGGACACCTTGGCCATTGAAGTAAAGCACTCCAAGGTTCATTTGTGCTTTTGCATTACCTTGTTCAGCAGCCCGCCTATACCAAATCGCTGCCAATGAGTAATCCTTGGGTACACCCGCGCCTGATTCATATGCCAGGCCAAGTTCGAATTGTGCGTCCGACCAACCTTGATCCGCGGCTCTGCGAAACCAAAGGGTCCCCTCTGTCAAGTCTTGGGGTACACATGCTTCAATCGGCCCGCTTGAGGTTCCTCCATGATATTGAATGCCAAGCGCCATTTGTGCGCCCGGCCAACCCTGTTCGGCGGCCTTGCGATACCAGAAGAGAGCCAGTCCGCAGTCTTTGGGCACAAAAAGCCCATGTTCGAAGTAAAAGGCTAAGGTCGTCTGCGCCTGTGCATCGCCTTTCTCAGCTTGCTCCCTCACCGCATCGATGCTCTGGGCCTTCGGTGCATCGGTGGCCTGCGCCCATGCCCCGGAAGCTATCACCAGCAACGCCAGGGCTGCGCATGGGATGAATCGTAGCCTCATGCTCTTTCCCCTATCCCGCCCCACAGCCACGCACCACAAACACTTGGACATTTGCAGTTACCCCGGAATAGACGCTCTTGTGTCTCATGCGACACAACGCAGCCTCATCGTAACGCCATGCTGGGGGCATGGCAAGCGACATTTGCGTGCGCGTCGGGCGCAAGATTCGAGCATTGCGCCGAGCGAAAGGATGGTCACAGCAATTGCTCGCCGACCATGCGGAGCTGGAGCGCGCGCACCTGTCGCGGTTGGAAGAGGGCAGGCGGGAAGCGGGGTTAAGGGTGCTGGAGCGGATCGCCAGGGCGCTGGATGTGGAAGTAGAGGATTTGGTAAGGCGCGGATGATCCGATTCGCATTGGCTTGCTTGTACGACTCGCTAAGGCTTAATTCTGGAATAAATTTGCAACCATCGTTCCACATGTCCGGTATCTGAGAGCCTAGCCAGACGAGAGCCGCCTTCCCGCGCTGGCGAACCGGAGGCTTGGCGATCCGCACGGATGGAACCGGAGGGGGGTCCGCGAGTACCGGGGAAAATACCAAGGACCACGGTCAGTAATTCGCGGGCATCGAGAGTAAGGGCGAATGGCACGGAACCCGCATAAACACAGGGTTCCGAGCACTCCAGAGTCAACCGCAGTCAATGGCAGAAATTGGCTTCCCTGCAACTGTTAACCGAAGGGTTGTAGGTTCGAGTCCTACCTGAGGAGCCAATTAGTTTCTTAGACTTACGAGCCTTCGACACTCCCCGATGACCCTCAAAATTACAAGTGGACTGACCCCATGAAATGAGACAGTTTGTTTTGCAACACTTTGCAACATGAGACAGTATTCTTTGC
>Ga0302324_100023045_pt1 | contig 12064 bp, 13 predicted proteins | sample Palsa_T0_1_FD_201949 | JGI IMG/M metagenome (GOLD analysis project Ga0302324, IMG submission 201949) | Peat permafrost microbial communities from Stordalen Mire near Abisko, Sweden - Palsa_T0_1 | ecosystem: Environmental > Terrestrial > Soil > Palsa > Peat permafrost | place: Sweden: Abisko...
GTTGGTGAACAACATGAACTGGCCGTGATGCTCGTCGGTTAGCCAGACGCGGTCCTGCTCGTCGAAACGGATCGCATGCGGAAACCGGAACATCCCCGCGCCCCACGACGAGAGGAAATTGCCGTCACGATCGAAGATCACCACGGGATGCTCGTTGGACCGATTGAAGCAGAACACCCGGTCGCGTGAATCGACCGCGACCGCGGCCGGCTTCATCTCGATGCCCGGCGGTACGGAAGCCCAGTTTTCGTTCACGTCGTAGGTATGTTTGCCAGTCCCGACAATTGGTTCCATGACGTCCTCCTGTTCTGCCAGCGCTCCCGCGGACCCTGATTGCCGGGATCATAGCAGGGAGCGGGCGGAAGGGAACGGATGGGTGCCGGCAAGAGGCGGCGACGGTTACCTCGCCTTGAATTTCGGCTTGCGTTTTTCCTTGTACGCGGCGATGCCTTCTTGCATATCCTCCGACTGCCGCACACGGGCGATCGTCTGGCTGATCCCCACCATCCGTTCGATCGGGCCCACCGGCATCACCTGGGCGACGAGCCGCTTCAGCGCGCCGATCACCAGAGGTGCTGACTCCAGCAGTTCCGCCGCCATCTCAAGCGCCGCCGTCTCATGTTCGCCATTGGCAACGACCCGGTTGACGAACCCAACGTCGTAGGCCCGTTGCGCCGGCACCTTCGACCCCAGCAACATGATCTCCATGGCGAGCTTGTGCGGCATGCGGGTCACCAGCGAACTGATTCCGCCCGCCGTGGTACCCAGCTTCGCCTCCGGGTAATAAAACACCGTGTCCTGCGTCGAGACCATCAGGTCGCACATCATCACCATGACGATCGCACCGCCGATGACCCATCCCGTCGTGGCGGCGATGATCGGCTTTTCCGTGTCGTAACCAACCGTCGGGATCGCACGCCACAACTCGGGCAGGTTCGATACGTCCGCGCCGGAACTGAACGCGCGGCCGCCGGCGCTGCTCAGCACCGCCACGCGTTTGCCGTCATCGGCGTCGAACGCCTTGAACGCCTTTTGCAACTCCACCGCCACGTCCTGGTTGATGGCGTTCAATCGCTCGGGGCGGTTGATTCGAATAATGGAGATCGCGCCTTTGTCTTCAACCGTGACAGCGGACATTATAGTTCCTCTGGGGACATCATTGCCCCTCTGGAGTGAGCGGCCCCTCGAATGCCGCCCATGCGGTCGGCGCCTCGCGGAGCAGAATCTTCAGCCAGGTGACGGCTCGTCCGCCATGGCCCAAACGCCCATCGACGCAGGCGGCGGCGAGCAGCCGGTGCACATGGAACGCCATGTATTCCGTTGTCGTATTGACCCCCCGAAGGTCCGGATTTTCGTCCAGGTTGCTGTAATCGACCGTGTCGAGCACGCGCCGCAGTTCGGTCTTCGCGAGGCCGATGTCGACCAGCAGTTGATGGTGATCGAGCGCCGGCGCGCGGAACTCCGCCTCCACCGCGAAGGTGGCGCCGTGCATGCGTTGCGCCGGGCCAAATTCCTCACCCTGGAAACTATGGGCGATCATGATGTGATCACAGACGGTCAGGCTGTACATGGTTCATGTCTCATACGTAATGACGTGACACAGCCCGCCCGGAGCCAGGATCCTGGGCATCGCGTCCGGCAGGTCATCGAACCGCGTCGGCCCTTCCAGCAATGCGTCATAGGCCGGATCGTCCAACAAGGCGAGAGCGGTCGCCAGGCGTTCCGCGTGCGTGCGCCGGCCACGCATCGGCGGCGCGACAGCACCCACCTGGGTCGCGATCAGGCGCAGGCGACGGGCATGAAACGACTCACCCAGCGGTACGGCGGGCGAAGCGTCACCGTACCACGACGCCTCGACGATCCGTCCTTCGAACGCGGCCCGGTCCAGTGCAAGGCGGAGCCCGGACTCCGAAGCCGAGGCATGGACGATCAACTCCTGATCCGCCGGGGCGGCTTCGGGCAATGCGAACGCGCACCCCATGCATCCGGCCAGCGCCGCTCGTGCCGGGTTCACGTCCACGACCGTTACTTCGGCGGCCGGCACGCGAGCCAGCAACGATGCCGCCAACAGGCCGACCACGCCCGCGCCGATCACGAGGATCCGCTCACCGGCCAACGGCGCGGCGTCCCAACACAAGTTCAGCGCCGTTTCCATGTTCGCGGCGAGGACGGCACGGTGGGTTGGTATTCGGTCCGGCACGGGTACGCACATCCCGGCGGGTGCCAGAAACCGGTCCTGATGGGGATGCAGCACGAAAACGCGGCCGCCGCCGTCGCGTTCGCCGACGACGCTGTAACCATATTTAACCGGAAAGGGGAACGTTCCACCCATCAATGGCGCCCGCATCGCCTCGAATTGGGACGCGGGGACACGGCCCGCGAAGACGAGCGCCTCGGTGCCGCGGGAGACGCCTGAGGCAAGAGCACTTATTATAACGCCCCCTGGGACGTCGCCAGGTCCCGGCGTCGCGAGCACTTCTTCACGAAGTTCTCCCCGTCCCGCACCAACCGTCCAAAAGCCGCGCGCGCGCATCATCCCGGGGGCATTCCGAACCTTACGCCTCTCGCGGCAGTGGGGCTCGGGCCAGCGGGATGTCCAGCAGGACGTCGGCGCCGATCCGGTGCGCGGTCCAGGCGAAACGCCGTCCCTCTTCCAACCGTCCGACAGGCGGCAGTGGAAAAGCGGGCACGCCGCCACCCATGACCAGAGGCGCGACCGTCACATGCAACCTGTCCAACGCGCCGGCGGCGAGAAAACGGGATACCGTGACCCCTCCCCCTTCGACGAAGATCCGCCGCAGGCCACGCTCGCGGAGCAGCGCGAGGATCGACGCGATGTCCAACCCCTCCGGCCCGCGCGATACCGGCAACACGGTCGCGGTGCCCTTACAGTCGGCGTTCACCATGTCCGGCGCGCACAAGAGCAAGGTCTCAGGACCATCCTGGAAGACACGGTACGTGTCGTTCAGGCGACATTCCGGATCGATTACGACCCGGACCGGATTGGGTCCCTCGACCAAACGCGTGGTGAGGCGCGGGTTATCGGCCCGGATGGTTTTCGCCCCGACGACGACGGCGTCGCACAGAGCCCGCAGCCGATGCGTGTGGCGCAGATCGTCAGGCCCGCTGATCCAGACCGATTCGCCGTCGCGTGTGGCGATATAACCGTCCAGCGATTGCGCGACGCGCCCAAGTACAAACGAACATCCGGCGGGCACCGGAGCGCGCAACGGCGCGAATAGCGGGTCGCACACGTCATCGGACGCCGACCTCGAAGAGACCTCGACGATATGATCCATGATGCGCCCTTACCATGCCGCCGAGGGTGCGGGTAGTTGCACCGGGCACGCCTGCCCCTCTGATCCTTATCCTCCAGATTGCAACTTATTCCCGGCGGCCGAGAGATTGACGTACGGCTTTTCAAATCCGTCATGGCCCGGCTCGTCCGGGCCACCTGTACCAGCACGGTGCCGCGACAGGTGACCCGGACGAGCCGGGCCATGACGACAATGGCAAGAGTCAGTCTATTCGCCGGTTGGTATAACCAGGCGGGTATGACAAGATGAGCGACGCGATTGCCCCGGCCAAAGCTCCGCCCGCCACCCTCGCCGCCCCAAAGCCGGCGGCGGGACAAGGCATGCGCGCGCTCGTCGCCGACGGTGCGTCCAGTCAGCCGAAGCTGCCGATGCTGGCAGGCGTAGTCGATCGTCTCGCGGCATCCGTCGCCATAAGTTTTCGCACGATTAGCCGCGGCGCGGCGGACGCGCGAACCGACGAGCCGCGGCCAATCCGCCTCGCCGAGTTCACCGAAACCATCCCGCCAACGGCGCTGATCGCCGTCTTGCGCATCGGTGCCTGGAACGGACCGTGCCTTGCCGTGATCGATCGCGATCTCGCCAATACCGCCGCCGGCCTCATGCTCGGAGCACGGGCCGCGCCCGTCCCGGGTCCCGATGGCGGGACGGCATCAGGTACTGGGCCGGCGTCGTCTGGTCCCTCCTCTGGACCGGCATCCGGGCCGCGCGATTACACCGCCATCGAGCGGACCGTCCTGGAGCGCCTCGCTCGCGATCTGATCGCCGGCAATCTCGCCCGGTCCTTCGCCGAGATCGTCGAATTGGACGTTTCCCTCGATCGTATGGCGGGCGATGCCGCCGATACCGCGATCGCCAAACCGCGTGCGCCCTGTCTCACCTGGCGCATCGCGGTCACGATGGACGAACGAGAGGGCGCGATCACCTTCCTGCTCCCCTATGCATCCGTCGAGCCGATCAGGGCCCTCCTCTCGCGCAATCCGTCCGGTGCGGTTCCTGGCCGAGATCCCGCATGGCACACCCACCTGGGAGCGGAACTGCCCCACGCCGGTATGAAAGTGCGCGCGGTCATCGAGCGCCGCCGTGTCGCCGCCACCGAAATCCTGCGCTGGCGCATTGGGTCCACGATTGTGCTGAACCACCGCCAGGACGAGCCGGTCGAAGTCTTCTGCGACGACCTGCTCGTGCTGCGCGCCCGCATGGCCGAGCAGGATGGCCGCGTCGCCTTGCATGTCGATGAGCGGCGCCTCGCCGAAGACTGGCCGGCACAAACCTGAATTACCAACACATTACGCGTCGAACCTCAAGTCGGAGAAACCGAACCATGCTTGATCTGATCCTTAACGTCGCCGGCATGCTGCTGATGTTTGGCGTCGCCTGCCATACCATTATCCTGCACCGCCGGCTGACCAGGCTGCGCGGCGCCCTGGCGGAAGCCGGGACGGTTCTGCCGTCGCTCGATGCCTCGGTCGGACGCATGTCGCAGGTCGTCGACGGCTTCGCCCAGAGGCTGCAGACCGATCTCACCGCTGTGGAGACAAGGCTGGCCACGGCGCGCCGGGTCGCCGCCGAACTCGCCTCGGTCAACCGCTCGGCCGAGGAGGCGTCGACGTATCTTGACCGGCTGCTGCGTCAGCACCGGCGCATCGAAGACGTGCGGGCCACCGCGCTACCCCGCGAGTTGGTGGAACCCAAGGGGTTCGCCGAGCGCGCCGGCCTGCCGAAAATCCCGCAGGTCAACGGCACCGGACTGACCGCGCCGCGCCGCTCGATGGTCAACGAACTGGTGTCCTGATCCGAAAGCTCAGAGACACGCGCGTGACTCACGCCATGACTGGGATCCCTGCTCCGGGCCGGCGGCGCGGCCGTTCGATGGTCTTGCCGCTGGTCGCTGCCTGCTTGCTCGCTCTGCTGCCGATGCACGCGGCTGGCCTGTTCCAGCGCCTGCAGGCCATGGCTCAGTCGGCGCCGGCTGTTGGTTCGAGCTCTTCGGGGGTGACGCCGATCCAGATCGTTCCGTCGGCGGCGGCACAAACCGCCGCGCCCGGTATGGCGCCGGCGAACCAGCTCCAGCCGGACGGCAAACTGCTCGAGGAACTGAACCGCCGCTCCGCCGAACTCGACAAACGCGAGCACGACCTCCAGACCTGGGCCGCCCAGGTCGCGGTGGCGGAGAAGATGGCGCGAGCGCAACTGGCGGAGCTGGGGCGGGTGCGAACTGAGCTGGAAAAGGTGGTGGCGCACGAGACCGCGGCGTCGGATGCCGATCTGGCGGAGCTGGTCGGGCTTTACTCGAACATGAAGCCGACGCAGGCGGCTGCGGTGCTAGGCCGGCTGAGTGCCGCCAAGGCGGCCGCGATCCTGGAGAAGCTGGACATTCATTCCGCCGGACCGGCGCTGGCGGCGATGGACCCGCAAATCGCGGTGGCGATCACCGAGGAACTGGCCCACCGGCACGCATCGAGCCAACCGTGATGCCCTGACCAGTCATGGGCATCCCCCGACCTGATCGGGGGATATCCGGCAACCGGCCGTAGTATCGAGCTCCCAATGCACCTGTCATCCCCCATGCTTGACCTGGTTCGTCAGGGGACCTGTCACGGCACTGTGTGGCACCAGACAGCCGGTCGACAGGTTGGGCGGCCCAATTTTCGGTTGGAGCAACCTCTGGCTTTTCTGGCCTTCCGCCTTCTTGATTGAATCCATCCGCCGTTGCACCCGGCCTGGACCGGCTCGGTGTCGCTCGGTTCAGCCGGCACGCCGCCGTCGAGATCGCAAGGATTTATAGGGGAGAAGCCGGAAATCCAGAGAAGCGAGAGAATGTGGAACTGTATCTGGGGCGTTGCCATATCGCCCGCCGAATTGATCGACCTGCCGGGACGGTTGTCCGACAGGTTTCCCTCCGGCTCACCCCTACAAAACCAACACATCTCATTTGGCTATCGAGAGGAGTTTCCGGTTCGAATCGCACACGGGTCTGTCCGTGGTCATCGCAAGCACAAAAGCCGGCAAGTGCCATACGCCCCGAATCGAGAGGTTTCCCGCAATCCATTGAAATAACGAATTAATATGAGGTGTCTGATTCTTACAGAACTGGTCCGGGCTACCTGCCGCGGCTCATTGTCAGCCGGCCCGCCCTATCCCCCTCCGTCCAGAATCTGCCCTAACGAAGCGAAAGATTCGGCGGCCACGGCCCGATCGTCGACGCCCTGGCGGAGGAAGTCTTCGAACGCCTCGTGCTTCAGGATCGCCTCGTCCACCACCAGATCCGAACCGGGGCGATAGGCGCCGAGGCGGATCATGTCGGCCATGCCATCGTATGCCGACATCAGCCGCCGCGAGCGGGAGAGCATCTCGTTCTCCTCGGGGGAGTGGCAGCGGGGCAGCGCCCGGCTGACCGACCGCAGCACGTCGACGGCCGGCCAGCGGCCACGCTCGCCGATGCGCCGATCCAGCACGAGGTGACCATCCAGAATTCCGCGCACGGCGTCCGACACGGGTTCATCGTGGTCGTCGCCATCCACCAGCACCGTGAAAATGCCGGTGATATCGCCTTGTCCGTCCGATCCCGGGCCGGCCCTCTCGAGCAACGCCGGAAGTTCTGCGAAAACTGACGGAGTATAGGAGCGTGCGGTCGCCGGTTCCCCCGCCGCCAGGCCGATCTCGCGTTGTGCCTGGGCCAGCCGGGTGACGCTATCCAGCAGGCACAGAACCTGATTGCCCTGGCCACGGAACCACTCGGCGACCGTCAGGGTGGCGAGCGCCGCGCGCCGCCGCGCCAACGCCGGCTGATCCGAGGTCGCGACAATCACGACGGCTCGCTTCAGGCCGTCCTCACCCAAAGTCCGGTCGAGGAATTCGCGCACCTCACGCCCACGCTCGCCGATCAGGCCCACCACGATGACATCGGCGGTCACGAAGCGGGCCAGCATGCCCATCAGGGTGGATTTGCCGACACCCGATGCCGCGAAAACGCCGAGCCTTTGGCCTCGGCAAATCGGGACGAATACGTCCAACAAGCGGATGCCGGTCTCCAGCCGCTCACCCATCAGCCGGCGCTCGAATGCCTGCGGCGGAGTGCCGCGCAATTTCATCGCCTGATCGCCCTGCGGGAGCGGCCCTTTGGAATCGAGCGGCCGGCCCGAACCGTCCACCACGCGGCCCAACCAGGCGGCGCAGGGATACAGGTCGGAGGACTCGGTCAGGACCACGCGCGCGCCCGGCGTCAACCCCTCGGCACGGCCTTCGACCATGACGTTGACGGTGTTGCCGGTGAACGCGACGATCTCACCGGGCACCGAGCCACTGGGGACGGAGCCGTTCGCCGCATCGACGCGCACGCGGTCGCCGATCGCGGCGGCCTGGCCGAAACCGCTGACGATCAGCGAGGCGCCGCGCACCGACTCAAGCTGACCCCAACGGGTGATCCGCGGCAGGCGAGAGATTTGCCCGGTCACGTTGGCCAATGAAGCGCGTCGCTGGGTCGGAACGGCATCGGACATTCGATTGGGAGCCTTGCGAAACAACGTTACCTTAGGCTGGATATCGCTGGCTGGCAACCCTGCGAAAAAATCCGCCTGCATTTGCGAAATTGTATGAAAGACGCAACCAATCGGGACTACTCGTCACCCACGAAATCCTTCGCAAGAAATGCGACCCACATGCTTTCGGGAATTGATCTTTTTCGCGTTACCGGCGACGCCATGCGCTACCTCACGGAGCGGCAGACGGTGATTGCCCGTAACATCGCAAACGTGGACACGCCGGACTACAAGGCCCAGGATCTGGCGCCTTTCAGCCCGGCCGGAGCCGCGAACGGGGTGGCCAGTTCCAGTGGCGCCTCGCCGCTGACCCTGGTGCAGACCAACCCGGGCCATCTGCCGTTGGCGGCGGACAGCGCGACGACGAGCCAGCCGGTCGTCGTCACCGACCCCGCCTACGGCGCGAAACCGAACGGCAACACCGTCTCGGTCGAGGAGCAGATGGTCAAGTCCGCTGACGTCTCCAATGCGTTCGCTCTGGCCAATGCGGCTTATGCGAAAAGCGTCAGTATCATGAAACTCGCCATCACAGGTTGATGCCATGAACGACATCTCACCGATCACGGCACGGGGTCCACTCGCGCAGGCCATGGCGAGCGCGGCTTCGGGGATGCGCGCGGAGTCCATGCGGTCGCGGATCGTGGCCGAGAACCTCGCCAACGCCAATTCGACAGCGACCGGGTCCAATGGAGACCCGTATCAGCGCAAGGTGATGACGTTTGCTCAGGCGGTCGATCAGGCCACCGGTGCGGGCATCGTCAAGCCTGGGCCCACCGTGCTCGACAACACCCCGTTCCGCACCGAATACGATCCGTCGCATCCGGCGGCCGACGCCACCGGATACGTCAAGCTGCCGAACGTCTCCGAACTGGTGGAGGAGGCGGATGGGCGCGAGGCCGAGCGGTCCTATGAGGCGAACCTCGCGACGATGAACCAGGCGCGCAGCATGTTCACCAAAACTCTCGACATTTTGAAGGCTTAACGGCGCATGCTCCCGATCGCTCCGCTTTCCTCCGCGTCCCAGGTCGCGTCGGCGTATGGGAACTCGGCCACGAGTTCGGCCGGTGCGACCGCGACCGATTTCGGCAGCATGGTGGGCGAGGCGGCCCAGTCCGCGCTCACTACACTGAAGACGTCCGAGCAGGTCGCGACCGCTGGGGTGACCGGTGGCGCCGACGTCCAGCAGGTCGTGCAGGCACTGAGCGACGCCGAACTCACGATGCAGACCGTGGTCGCGGTGCGGGACAAGGTACTGGGCGCTTACAACGACATCATGAAGATGACGATTTGATGTTGGGGTTTTGGGTCGACGGCGATGCCGGCGGGGTGCCGCGAGAGAGCCCCGGGTGGAACTGCATCGGCGATCAATCAAGATGCGCGCGCCTTAGGTTAACCGTCATGGCCTCCCCCGACTTGATCGGGGGATCACCCGGCCATCAATCGCCGCACGTGCCTCGACAGATGGCCGGGTCAATCCCCCGATCAAGTCGGGGGACGGCCATGACGAGAGAAGTGGGCTGCCCCGACTTTAATTTAGCGCCCATCGGCTCCAACGCGGCCATTAAGGGGAAAGTGCGGTGCCTCGACAGATGGCCGGGTCAAGCCCGGCCATGACGATTAAAAAACGCCCGGCGATGACGTTCAGCGCGCGGACGATGCCGGGCGCAGCGCACTCATGAACGAAGGCGACGTCCTCGAGATCGTGCGGTCGGGACTTTACACGGCGCTGTTGGTGGCCGGGCCGGCGCTCGCCGGGGCGCTGGTTACCGGAGTGGGTATCAGCATCCTTCAGGCACTGACCCAGGTGCATGAGATGACACTGGCGAACGTCCCCAAGATCGTCGTCACGCTGCTGCTGGTCATGCTGTTCCTGCCGCTCTCGTTCGCCGCGCTGCGGTCGTACATGGACCAGGTCATGCAAATGGTCGTCGGCATATGAGCGGGGGGATATGAGCGGCACGCGGAACCCGGTCGTGCCGCGGCCGCGAACGGCACCGGCGATGACGTTCCAGTCGTTGGGAATTTCCGAACGATGGCTCGCCTGGCTGCGTCAGACGCTCGGCCATCAGGACTTGTTGTTCGCCGGCGGCCTCGTGGTGCTGGTGGCGGTGTTGGTGCTGCCGATGCCGACGTGGCTGGTCGATATCGGGCTGTCCACGTCGATCACGCTTTCGGTGCTGATCCTGATGGTGGCGATCTGGATCGAAAAGCCGCTCGATTTTTCGAGTTTTCCCACGGTTCTGTTGGTCGCCACGCTGCTGCGGCTGGCACTGAACCTCGCCACCGTACGGCTCATCCTCGCCGGCGGTCACAAGGGACTGGGGGCCGCCGGCTCGGTGATCCATGGCTTCGCTGCATTCGTCGTTGGAGGCGATTTCGTCATCGGCGTCGTCGTGTTCGCGATCCTGGTGATCATCAATTTCATGGTCGTCACCAAAGGCGCCGGCCGGATCGCCGAGGTGGCCGCTCGGTTCTCGCTCGATGCCATGCCGGGCAAGCAGATGGCGATCGACGCCGACCTCTCGGCGGGCATGATCAACGACGAGCAGGCCCGCAAACGCCGCAAGGACCTGGAAGAGGAGAGTTCGTTCTTTGGCGCCATGGACGGCGCGTCGAAGTTCGTCCGGGGCGATGCCATAGCGGCGATCATCGTGACGCTGGTGAACGCGATCGGCGGGATCGTCATCGGCACGCTGCGGCATGGGATGGATGTCAGCCACGCCGCCACGCTCTACACCACGCTCACCATCGGCGACGGTATCGTCAGCCAGATCCCGGCGCTGATCGTCAGTCTCGGAGCGGGCATGCTCGTCTCCAAGGGATCTGTCCGAGGCTCCACTCACAGCACGTTCATCGCCCAGCTCGGCGGTCATTCGAAGCCGCTGTTTCTGGCGTCCGGGCTCGCGGCGCTGTTCGCGCTGCTGCCGGGACTGCCGTTCGTTCCGTTCGCGATCCTGTCGATCGCGGGCGGCGGCGGCGCGGTACTCGTTCGCAAAACCGAACAGAAGCGCGCCCAGGCCGAGGCGGTCGCGGCAAGGTCGGAGGAACATGTGGGCGGAGGTTCGCGCGATGAACCTCTGTCCGAGTTGATGCGTGTGGATGAGATCCGCATTGAACTCGGGATGGGGCTGGTTCCGCTCACCACGGCCCCCGACGGTGGCCTGACCGAGAAGATCCGCAAATTGCGCCGTGCCATCGCGCTCGATTTCGGCTTCGTGCTGCCGGCGGTTCGGATCAAGGACAATGTCGATCTGGCGGCCGGCGAGTATGCGCTGCAGGTGCTCGGGGTCGAGATCTCGCGCGAGACGATGATGATCGGCCGGCTGCTGGCGTTTTCTCCCGCCGGCCAGCCGTTGAAAATCGAGGGCACGGAAGCGATCGAGCCGTCGTTCCGCATTCCCGCGCGCTGGATCGAGATGCGGCAACGCGCCGAGGCCTCGCGCATGGGCCTGACCGTCGTGGATATCGAGACGGTGCTGACCACCCATCTTTCCGAGACGGCGAAGGCTCATATGGGCCAGCTGATGTCCTACGGCGCGACGCAGAAGTTGTTGGATGGGCTCGGCACGGAAAATCAGAAACTGGTGCAGGACCTCGTGCCGGCGGTGGTGCCGATGACCACGGTGCAGAAAGTGCTGGCGAACCTGCTGGCGGAACGGATTTCCATCCGTCATCTGACGTTGATCCTGGAGGCGATGCACGAAGCCGTCGGGTTCACGCGCAACGTCCGGCTCATCACCGAGCACGTGCGCGGCCGGCTCGCGCTGCAAATCTGCCGCTCTTTGCAAGGCCCGGACGGGCTGGTCGCGGTGATGCCGCTGTCGCCGCAATGGGAGCGCGAGATGAGCCAGGCGATCGTTGTCGATGGCGATCAACGCAGCTTCGCGCTGGCTCCGTCCCGCACGCAGGAGTTCGTGCAGGCGGTGCGCACGAGATTGGCGGACGGTTCGGCGCAGGGAACGTGGCCCGCGATCCTCACCAGCGTGGAGGCGCGTCCGTTCGTGCGCGGGCTGCTCGAGCGGATCAATTCCACGGTCGCGGTGATCTCGCACGCGGAGGTGCATCCGCGCTGCAAGCTGCGCATGCTGGAGCCGATCTGAGTGGGCCGACTCAATTCATGCGCCATGGCCCGGCCTGACCCGGCCATCAAGCGCCGCACGTGCCTCGACAGATGGCCGGGTCAGGCCCGGCCATGACGAGAGAAGCGGT
>Ga0302324_100023046_pt1 | contig 12064 bp, 7 predicted proteins | sample Palsa_T0_1_FD_201949 | JGI IMG/M metagenome (GOLD analysis project Ga0302324, IMG submission 201949) | Peat permafrost microbial communities from Stordalen Mire near Abisko, Sweden - Palsa_T0_1 | ecosystem: Environmental > Terrestrial > Soil > Palsa > Peat permafrost | place: Sweden: Abisko...
TAGCATCTACATGGACTTAAATTCCCATCGGATGAAATGAAAGAGGGAATTATGTTAGGCGGCATTAACCTGCGCGACAGTGGTAATCCTTTGCATTAGCCGGTATTTTGGGAAAAAGGCATTCGCTCTCTATGAAAACCAAAACGCCCACCATCCGATCCGTAGCCTTCGTCAGTTTGGGCTGCCCCAAAAATCTGGTGGACAGTGAACGGATGCTTGGCCTTCTGGCGGGTGATGGGTTGGCCGTCACGCCCGATGCCAGCCAGGCGGATGCCATCGTGATTAATACTTGCGGGTTTCTGGAAGCTTCCAAGGAAGAATCGCTCCGTGAGATTCGACAGGCCGTTGCCATGAAGGCGGAAGGGCGATGTCATCGCGTGGTGGTGGCCGGGTGTCTGGTGCAGCGGCACAAGACCGATCTGCTGGCTGAAGTTCCGGGGATCGACAAGTTGGTTGGGGTTTTCGATCGTGAGCACATCGTTCAGGCCGTGCGCGGCCAGGATAATCCTCGGCAGGAACATGGACACTACCTTGGAAAGTATCACGATCTTTCGCGCTGGCTGGGCGCGGAGAGTAAGCAAACCAAAACTTCATCGCTCCCGGTCTTCGAGGACGATCGCGCCCGCCTGCGGCTCACGCCACGGCATTATGCGTATCTCCGAATCAGTGAAGGGTGCAATCAGGGATGCGCGTTCTGCACGATTCCCTCGATTCGTGGACCGATGCGTTCCAAACCCTTGGAACAAATTCTCGCCGAAGCGCGCGAGCTGGCCGCCGATGGCGCTGTGGAATTGAATCTCATCGGCCAGGACACCACGAGTTTCGGCACCGACATCGGATATGCGCCCGGGCTCGCCGGTCTGCTGCGCGAGCTTAATCGCAAATTGCCGGATGTTCATTGGCTGCGGCTGATGTATGCGTACCCATCCTGTTTCACGGATGAAATGATCGATGCGTTGGCGGACTGCGGGCGCGTCGTGAACTATATTGACATGCCACTGCAGCACATAAACGACCGTTTGCTCACGCTGATGAAGCGGCGGGTCAGCCGCATACAAATCGAAACGCTGCTCGAGAAACTCCGGACCAAAATCCCCGGCATCACGCTGCGAACCACCTTCATTGCCGGCTCGCCGACCGAGACCGATGCGGAACATCAGGAACTGGTGAAATTCATCGCAGATTTTGGCTTCGACATGCTGGGCGTGTTTCCCTACAGCCCCGAACCCGGCACGCCGATGGGGCGGAATGAATCGCAAATCCCGACCGATGTGAAACAAGCGCGGGTGGAAGAATTGATGCTCACGCAACAGAAAATCGCATTTGCCAAGGCGAAGGAAAAAATCGGCCAGACTATCGAAGTATTAATCGATAGCCGAGAAAAAGAAGATATTTGGATTGCCCGCTCAGCCGGACAAGCGCCGGAAATTGATTCAGTCACTCGCGTTCACAGCAATAATCTTCACGCCGGAAAACTTCTGCGCGTCAAGGTGACGGCGTCGGCGGGATACGATCTGGCGGCATCGCCTGCGAAGCCATCGGCCAGGAGCCTGGCAGTGGTGCGGGAGGCATAATCGGTTGGTCAGATCTCATGTATGATCGTGTAAAGGAAATCGAATGACACTGAATGTTTCCCTATCACGGAAAGCTGAGGCCAAACTCAGGAAGCGAGCAGCCGCTGAGGGCAAAGACCCGACCTCCTACGCCTCTGATCTCCTTGAGCGAGCCGTCACCCGCCCTAGTCTTCAGGAATTACTCTTACCATCGCAAGCGGAGTTTCTCAGAACAGGGAAAACCAAGCAGCAAGTCATGGAAAAAGGCCGTCGGATTGTCCGGCGTATTCGCTCAGTCATGCGACTGGGCCTCCCGGCGATTCCTGCCCCGGCGCAGAAGGCAAAACGAATAGAGATCTAATTTGCGAACGCATCAGATAAAAAAGAATCGCGCCTGCAACAGCAACCTGAACTCCGACGCTGATAATGGTGGGGATCGTGGTTAGCGCATTGGCATTTGCGTTGACTGCCACCACCCGATTTGTCACGACCGGACTGGGCGCAGAGGTTGTCGTGACGCGCGTTTGCTGAATCATCACATTGTTCGCCGCCGGTACCAAGTACATGAATTGAGCAATGGTGCCCAGGATCGCATACAGGATGTAAAAGACCCCGTATCCGATCAAAAATTTCCGCCCGAGCGGTCTCAGATTCAGCGTCAGAATTCCACCGGTCAGGCATGCAATCCCGGCGAATCCGGAAATCAAACTGAGGACCATCATGTAATCAAAGAACTTCCCTAGCCCATGCAGGCCAGGTTGTCCGCCAAAGTTAGGAAGAAACCATGGCGCCAAATATTGGATTACAAAAAACATGAGCGCGCTGAGTAGCCCGAGCGAGGAAAACGCGCCCCACACAATCGCCACCCATGCGATGATCGACAGCATCACCGGACGCCGTCGAAATTCGGACGGTACGTAATACCCCAGCGGCACGGCCGGAATGGGTTGCGGGTCGTTCGGCGGCTCGCTCATGGGGATGATTGTAGTCGAAACCCCAAACAGGGATAATCGATTCATCATGTCGCAAGACGTTCCCCCGAATTTTCCGCCGCGGCCGCCGATCCCAGCTCATCCGGTTTACCAGGCGCTTCCGTATCATTCGCCCATCGCCGAATCACGACCGGGAATTCTGACCACTTTGGGCGTGCTGGGCGTGATCCTGGGTGGGCTGGGAATTCTCATCAACGGAGCAGTTGGCCTGGGAAGTTATTTCGTCTCGACGGTTTCTCAGCGCGTGCAGGTCATCCAGTCAAACATGACTTTGCCAACCGCCCCAATTCCCGGACAGGTCGTGAGCAGCGACGGGTTTCTGCCAAATCAGCGGAAAATCATCATTGATGCATTGAACAACGCGCGCCCGCTCACTCCGGTCCGGCAAAAACAATTGGACGATCTCCTGGCCGATCAGGGCCGGAAGCTGATCACACTTTCGGATGACAGCATCACGCCTGATCGATTGGCCACGTTTATCTCAGATGTGAAGGAGATGCCCAATCCCGATGGTCCGCCAGTGGATGTGTTCATTCTCGGCAGCGGACGATTGGAAATCAGCGACCAGACGGCCGTGTTTTTTCCCAATGGCGGAATGGATGCCGTGCGCGCCGGCGATAATGGTCCGCAAGCCGTCGCCGCCAATGTATCACCCGGCGGAACCGCGCTGACGCAGGAACAAATCGACGCGGTGATAGGACAAATTCGTCAAATGACCAATCAGGATCCCACGGATGCGCAAAAGCAAACCCTGCAAGCGGCGCTGCAGTATCCGAGCCAATCGCTTTTCAATGATGCCAACGACACCTCGGCAATTGCCGGTGAAATCAGCGATGCAAAATATGGAACCGATGGATCATTGCGAGTAACGACCGACATGATGAAATTCACCATCACCTCCACAGGCTTGGGTACGATGGCTCCACTGCAAACCACAACCATCACATCCCCGGCATTTTCCGCGGCGGTCAAGCCATATATCATTTTCGCCGCCATCAACGGCAGCCTGGCGATTTATTTGCTCATCTGCGGAATCCTCATGCTGCGGAATTTGCCCGCGGCGCGTACGCTCAATCTGATTTACGCGGTGGTCAAAATCGTGGTCGGGCTGCTGTGGTTCGCCATCTATCTTTCCATTGTCATCCCAGCATCGGCCGGTGGAACCACGAACAGCGTGATGTTTTTCATTGTCGGTCCAATCGTGGGTCTGGTGTTCCCGATCGTGCTGCTGATCTCGCTTCAGACGCATTCCGTCCGCCAGTATTACGCGCCGGTGGTAGCGGGGTAAACGTCACGGATTTTCCGTTCGCAGCGCGTGGCAAGCCCTCGCCGCCAAACTTTTCGCGTGATCACTTGATCGCCACTTCTTTCCCCGCATCGGCCGCGCGGTAGACGCTGGCGAGTCGTCAGCTCGCGCCGGGCGAGAAAATAAAGTCGCGGCGGGGACGACAATCGCCATCCAGAATCTCAGACGCGCCAATAGAGTTGTTGACGCGTAAATGGACAATCCCATTTGACACCTCCTACTTCATCAGCGCCTTTCCAACCGCATCCTTGATCGCCTCGCCGCGCAGGTCCTTGGCGATGATTTTGCCGTCGGCGCCGATGAGCCAGAGCGAGGGGATCGACAACACGCCATACGCCTCAACGATCGGAGCCTGCCATTCGCCAGCCTGGTACACCTGGTTCCAGGCCATCCCATTTTTGTCGACATAGTTTTTGGCATCGTCCGCTTTTTCGTCGAGGCTTACGCTGATCATGGTTAGATGCGGATCGGATCCGAATGCGGCATACGTTGCCTTGATGTTGGGAATTTCCGCGACGCATGGTCCGCACCAAGTGGCCCAGAAATCCAGAAGGACAACTTTGCCGCGGAGATCGGACAATTTCAGATCATTTCCCGCCAGAGTCTTTACGGAAAAGTCCGGCGCGACATCGCCGACGCCAACGGTCTTGATCATCTGCATCGAAATCGGCGGGATTTCCAACGGCGTATCGTCGTGACCGCCGGGCATATCTGGAACGGTGAATTGTGCCGAGCCAGTGGCGATGCTGTCGCCCGGACCGCACGTGCTGTCTCCGTTCTTGCGGGCAATGTCGACGGTTAGCGTGTATGTTCCCGCCGCGACATCATCCACATGGAATGTTCCGTCCTGGCTGATTTGCACTGGATAGAAGTGCAATTGTTTCTGATAAGTTTGCTCGGCCGCCAGATAGGCCTTGCCGGCATCTGTTTTGAAAAAACTCACCCGCCAAGCTTTCTGCTGATCGGGCGTTCCATTTTTAATGTCATCGGGCATTGCGGGAAATGGCGGAACTGACGGAGTCGTCATCACCCGGCAACCCATGCCGAATCCCCAGTTCTGTGCGGTGGCCAATTCCTGTGGAATAATCGCATGCCCTGTGATCATCCGGCCCGATCCACCCAGCGCGATTTGCACGGTTTGTCCCGCAGCGACATCGACCTTCTCCATTTCGGTGTACGACCCTACAGAACTACCGCCGCCCATCGGCTGCATCACCTCGCGCGCCACCGAAATTCCGTCGCCTGGCGGAACGCGATCGAAGGCAAATTTTCCGTCGGCGTCCGTCTTGGTCTCGATCTGATGATACACACGTGGCTCCGTGATAATCGGGGGCGTCATATCGAGAAGGACGACAACCTGCTCGTCGGCTGCCGGTTTGCTTCCGACCTTCAACGTGCCTTCGATTCTTCCCCACGCCTGCAATTTGATGACCGGGGATTTGGATAACGCGCTCGGATCCGATTCGGCATATCCATCAGCACTGAAAATGACCAGCTTGAACGGCCCGGATTGCGGCGGGAAATTCAGTTTTCCATCAGATCCTGTTGTGGATTGTAGACAGCCCTGCTCCCGAACTTCCTCACAATTAACGATGTATGCCGACTGCCCGGCGGTGGCCAGGACAGCCGTCACATTGGCGGCGGGTTGACCGTCGGGTCGGAGCACCGTCGCTGACACATCCGAGCCCTGAGTCAATTTGAAATCCAATGATACCGTGCCTTCATCCATCGTGAAGACGCGCGACTCGGCCGGTTGATATCCGGGCGCTTCGATTCGCAGGACGTAGCCTGGATATGACCAGGTCAGATGAAAATCAAATATGCCAGCATGGCCGACGGTTGTGTTTTGGGGATTGCGCTCCCAGGCGATCGGCTGATTGGGTCCGAATGAAATTCCGTGAATGACATTGAAGGCTTCGATCGGCTTGTTCGTCTGCGCATCCTCAACGGTCCCGGTGACGTGAAGTGCCGGCTGCACAGTCACGGTGAGCGGCTGGTCCGACGCCATCAGGGGTACGTTTTGTTTCCGCAAATATCCCGCGCTGGTGCCGTCCACGTCGCAATAGACCGTGTCCTGTGGCGGATCTTTCCACTCAAATCGCCCGTCTTTGTCGGCGTGAATTCGCACTTCCAGCGAGCGATTGCCGCGCCAGGTGTCGGGATACACCCATGCGAACGGAATCGGTTCGCCCTTAGGACCAACAATATGTCCGATCATCGGCTTGGATTTGAAAAGCTGGATGGTCACATCATACTTGTCGCTGCCCATCAAAAACTGTTTCAATTCCGGAGCATAGCCGTCACAGGTGACCGTCAACGTCACCTCATCTCCAGGCTTGGCGACGTAATGGAACGTTCCATCCGCTCCCGTTTTCTGCGCGGGGACGCGATTGCTGCAGATTTGTGCGCCTGTGAGCACCTTGGCGCCGGCGAGCGGTTTGCCGGCGGCGTCTTGGACCGTCCCCGTCACCGCCACGCCGCTATGCAGAACGTATGTTTCCGTTCCGCTGTGCAGTTGCGCGGGAGTGAGGCTTTTCATTTCAAACGAATCACCGTTGGCATAACCGTAATCCCAGCAGCCCATCTCCATCATCTGAAAATCCGCCGGTGCTTCGGCAAAACTCCAGTTGCCATCCGCGCTGGAAACGATGTCTTCCGCTTGGACGAAATCGCGCTCGTGTGTTGTGGTGGCTTGCCGTCCGGCCGACCACAAGACGATATGCGCTCCGACGAGCGGATTGCCGGCAGCATCCATGATCCGGCCACCGATCTTGACGCCCGGTTCCATGGCCAACGTGTACTGATCAGGGATGGGATCTTTATCCTTCGGCGTCCACTCCAATAATTTGCCAACGTACCCGCGCGACTTCACGGAAACCGCAAAGTAAACAAATCCATTGTTTTGTGGAACCGGCACGATCACATGCCCATCGGCTCCGACAGGGAGTTTTTGGTCGTCGGCCGCGGCGGTATTCAGCGATACGGTCGCATCGAACAATGGCCGGTGCGTCGATTCATCGACGATCAGAAGATCCATCTGACCCGGCCGGGTTGCCGGCGGCCGCGCGTCACCCAGGGCGATCGACGGGCCCAGACCTCTTTGGATGCCCAGCGGAAAGAGTAAAAGCGCGCAAATGAAAAGGGAGGAAAAGGCGAGCTTCATACAACCCCTTTGTTGATGTCATAAACAGCATACCCTTGTGCCTTCGCAAAGTCATGAGAAAATTTAAAATCAAATTGCCATCGCCCAACGGGCCGAGGACGGCCCGGCTCATACACAAGTTCCAGAGGACGTCGAAGAATGTGATGGCGTTGTCGCCGAATAACAACCTCACTCCTTCACCTTGTCACCCCCTCACCTTGTCATCTTGTCACTTAATCCCCACCTCTTTCCCCGCATCCGCGGCGCGATACACGCCGTCGAGAATCTTCTGCACCGCCAGGCCCGCTTCGCCGGGAGCGCGCAGGGGGGCGTTGTGCAGGCAGGCATCAACCCAATTGCGAAGTTTGAGTTCGAAGAGCGAATCGAAATCGCTTTTTTTGCCGACGAACGCGGGAGATTCGTTCACCATCGTGCCGGCACGATCGGTAAAAATCATCGGGGGGTCCCACTGGCAACCGCCCTTGTCGCCAACAACGGTGAAGTTCCACACATCTTCCTTGATATGGGCGGCGAAAGATGCCTCGATCTGCAAGATCGCGCCGTTGTCGAAACGAATTTGGCCGATGGCCAAATCTTCGACGGTGTAAGTTTTGTAATCCCAGTTGGGCCATTGCGAGACGACATCGGATGGTTTGTCGCCAATATATGTCCAGGTTTTTCCAGCGGCCGCCACAGGATTTGGAGATCCGATCAAGTAATGCGCCATCTCGATGACGTGCACGCCGATGTCGATCATCGGCCCGCCGCCTTGAAGATGTTTCTGGCCAAAGACGCCCCAGTTAGGAATTCCGCGTCGGCGAAGCGCCTGGCATTTGACGAACATGATATTGCCGAACTGGCCCTCGTCCCGGGCGCGCAACAGATAATCGGTGTTGGGATGAAAACGATATTGAAATCCCACCGCCAGTTTCTTCTTCGCTTTTTTTGCCGCGTCGATCATCTTCTGGCACTGGCCGGGATTCATCGCCATCGGCTTTTCGACAATCACATGGCAGCCGGCGCTCGAGCAATCAATGCTCGGCTCCGCGTGAGAGCCGTTGGGTGTACAGACCGTCACCGCGTCCGGCTGGATTTCCTTGAGCATCTTTTGGCGATCCGTGTAGAGGTGAGCGATGGAGAATTTCTCCCCGGTTCGTTCCACATGTTTGGGATTAGTATCGACGGCGGCGACGATCTCAACATCGGGCATCTCGCCGAGCGTGCGGAGGTGCAAACTGCTGATCCCCCCGCAGCCGATGATGGCGACACGCAGCTTTTTGCCGGTGTATTCGGCGGTTTTCGCGACGGCGAAAGAATCAGTGGATACGCTTTTTTCGGGCATGTGGGTTCCTTAAAGGGACACGAAGCCCCGGATGTACATCCGGGGCTACTGTGCATCATGGCGAAATCTTCCTGATCTCCGCTTCGACTTTCTCGAGATCAAGTTTTGCTTGCGCCAACTGATCTTGCGTTTGTTTTACAAGATGCGCAGGGGCGTTGGCGGCGTACGATTCGTTGGACATTCGCGTCTGAAGCATTTGTATTTGCCGACCAAGTTCCGATTGTCGCTTTAGCAATCGTTGCAACTCGACGCCTGTATCGAAAACTCCCTCGATGGCCAAGACGTAGTCGCCGGCAGAAACCTTTAGGCTGCTTGCCGCTACACTCGTCCCCCGAAGAACAATGGCCTTCACGTGACAAGTCGTTAACGACTCAATTAATTCCTTATTGTCATTCGCAATCAGCTCGTCCTGTTCGTACGCGGCAATGATCGTTGCATCCAAGACTCGCTTTTGATCGACTTTGTGTTCGCTGCGCAAATTGCGAATGGCGGTAACTATATGCTGCAGTTTTGTGAATATGCTTTCGTCCCGGTCGCTAATGAGCGATGTAATCACAGCAGGCCATTCGGCCTTGATCAGAAGCTCATTGGCTGCACATTCGACACCCGGAATCCCGCGTTGGGGGCGAATCTCATTCAATCGTTGCCAAATCGTTTCCGTCACAAACGGAATCATTGGATGCATCAATCGCAATGATCCATCGAGAATGGCGGCGAGGATATTGGCGGTTTGGCCGGCGCGACTTGGGTCTTGTTTCAGAGCCAACTTTGACGCCTCGACATACCAATCACAGAAATCCCCGTAGAAAAAGTCGTAGCAGATTTTGGCGTATTGGTCGAAGCGATAGGCGGCCAGGGCCGCATCAACTTCGGCGACGGCGCGGTTGAAGCGGGAGATGATCCATTTGTCGGCGGGTGTCCATTTGCTTGAATCGGCCGGCTCGGGCGGGGTTTTTTCGAGGTTGGCGATGACGAAGAAATTCGCCACCTGCCAGATTTTGTTGCAGAAGCGCGAGCCCAGATCGAATTTGTCGGAGGTGTTGCGGCCCTGGCTGTCCTTCTTCACCGGCATCCGCACGTCCTGCGTTTCGGTGGCCATCATGGTGAGCGTGAACCGCAGCGCATCGGCCCCGTGGGTGTCGATGACATCAACGGGATCGACGCCATTGCCCTTGGATTTGCTCATCCGCTCGCCCTTACCATCGAGAATGGTGGGGTTGATGGCGACGTGGTGGAAGGGGATTCCCAAAATCTTTCCCCTCTCCTGGTACTCCGGGAGAGGGTTAGGGTGAGGGGCATTTTCTTTGGGCGACACAAGACCCTCACCCCCGCCCTCTGTCGCCGCGGCGACCGAGGGGGAAGAGGGTTTGGACATGTTGTACATTCCCATCATCACCATCCGCGCCACCCAGAGCGTGATGATGTCCCGGCCGGTGACCAGAACGCTGGTGGGATACCATTTGCGAAGATCAGCCGTATCGTCCGGCCAACCGAGCGTGCTGTGCGGCCAGAGGGCGGAGGAAAACCAGGTGTCGAGGACGTCGGGGTCTTGGATAAGTGGAAAAATCTCTCGAGTCAGCTTAAAATATGCCGGAGTCGCATCTTTAAACCCAGGCACATAGTTAAGAACAACATTGAGGATTCCATCCTGAAGCTCCTTTAGATCATAGCTCTCGGACCTACGTTCAAAAGCATCTAGGGCGTCGTTCGCAAGCTTAGTTCGGACACTAAATTGAATGACGCGAGGAGTTAAGAGATCTTGGATGGGTGAAACATAAACGTCAGTCCCAAAATTCACTCCCGCTGCAATTAAATAATCACGCAAGAGCCCTAAGACTTCCTCTCGCTTTGCGAGCGCTTGAGCCCAGTATTCCTTCAGGTTGTAGCCTGGGTTAGGGTCATCCATTTTTACGATCAAAGTCCACACCGGAATCCGATGTCCCCACCAAAGCTGCCTCGAAATCGGCCAATCCCGTTTTTCGCCGAGCCAACTCAAATATTGCTGCGCGTGGCGTTCGGGGAAGAATTTGATGATGCCATCGCGCACGACCCGCAGCGCCGGCTCGGCGAGTGGGGCCATTTTGACGAACCATTGGTCGCTCAGATACGGCTCGATCGGTGTTTTGCTGCGGTCGCTGTGGCCGACCTGGGTTTCGTAGGGTTCTTCTTTTTCGAGCAGGCCCAGGGCCGTCAAATCCTCGACAACTTTTTTGCGGGCGGCATCGCGCTTCATGCCGGCGTATTTGCCGGCGCTTTCGTTGAGCGTGCCGCTTGGATTGAGGATATTCAGCAAGTCGATTTTGCCCTGATGCCGTTGCCAGACGGCATAGTCATTCGGATCGTGCGCGGGTGTCACCTTCACGACACCGGTGCCGAATTTCGGATCGACGAGAATGTCATCGGCGATGATGGGGATCTTTCGATCGGTCAGCGGCAGGGCGACCATTTTGCCGATGGCCCAATTCCAGCGCGGGTCGGTGGAATTCACCGCGACAGCGGTGTCGCCGAGCATGGTTTCGGGGCGGGTGGTGGCGACGGTGACATACGCGGGCCGTCCCTCTTGTCCCCTCTCCCGGTAATCCGGGAGAGGGTTAGGGTGAGGGGCGTTTTTGGAGTCCGATGAAGAAGAGCCCTCACCCCTGCCCTCTCCCGGAGTACCGGGCGAGGGAGAAAGAGCGGGGTCTTCGATCGGGTATCGAATATGCCACAAGCTCGTCTTGACGGTTTCGTGATAGATTTCGTCGTCGCTGATGCTGGTTTGCAGGTGGACGTCCCAATTCACCAGGCGTTTGCCGCGGTAGATTAAGCCGTCTTTGAAGAGTTTGAAAAATGTTTCGCGGACGGCGCGGGCGCACATGTCATCAAGCGTGAATCTGGTGCGTTCCCAGTCGCACGAGCAGCCGAGGCGTTTGAGTTGTTCGAGGATGCGGGCGCCGAATTGCTCTTTCCATTTCCAGATTCGCTCGACCAATCCTTCGCGGCCGACATCGTGGCGGGTTTTGTTTTCCTGTTCCTTGAGCTGTTTTTCCACCACCGCTTGCGTGGCGATGCCGGCGTGATCGATACCGGGAATCCAGACGGCATTGAATCCGCGCATGCGATGCGTGCGGGTGAGAATGTCCTGCAATGTGTCGTTGATCGCGTGGCCGAGATGCAGAGCGCCGGTGACATTGGGCGGTGGAATCACGATGCAATAGGGTTCGCCGGGGGCGGCTGGGTCGGCGGAGAAACTGCGTTTGTCGAGCCAGAGTTGGTAGATCGGGCCTTCGATGGCGGCGGGGTCGTAGGTTTTTGGCAATTCGCGCGGCATTGGTTTGGGGGATGGTAAGAAATCCGATCGGGTTAGACCAGTTTGGGCGCAAAGCGATAGCGCGTAGGGTGGGCGTACCCGCCCACCGGATTTTTTGTTTTCGAAAATGGTTTTGTTTCTCGAATCGAATTGGTGGGCGAGTACGCCCACCCTACATTAATCATTTCCATTTCTCTCGGCTTTTGAATCGCTTTGCAGCCTGTCAACGGGACCGTCGCGAGCCCTGACACAGAATCTCGCGTGGCTCCTGTGACCACGCGACGTGGAGCTTTAGCGGTGTGCCACGCACACTCGCAGGTGGCCCCAGTGACATCCCCGTGTCGCCCGGACAAACTTCACAGGCGGACGCACGCGGGCCTCGGAACGGGCGTTCGCAAATCCCTTGCGCTATCCCGCCGGAGGTTGGCCGGCAACGGCCC
>Ga0302324_100023047_pt1 | contig 12063 bp, 9 predicted proteins | sample Palsa_T0_1_FD_201949 | JGI IMG/M metagenome (GOLD analysis project Ga0302324, IMG submission 201949) | Peat permafrost microbial communities from Stordalen Mire near Abisko, Sweden - Palsa_T0_1 | ecosystem: Environmental > Terrestrial > Soil > Palsa > Peat permafrost | place: Sweden: Abisko...
GACATGAAGCCGCTCCAGAGGAGGAGGATATGATGCGTTCTACACGCAAGATTGCAGCCCTGCTGGGCGTGATAGTTACATGTCTGTGCACCGTTGCAATTGCATCGGATACCTCAGTAAAGCCACAACTGCGTGGGTTACTGTTTATGGGCGATATTGGATTTCATCACCGCGATGAAAACGAGCCGAATAATGCGCTCGATGAGATCCAATCGGTCTCCGCCGGTATTTTTGACGGTATCGTAATCAATATTACGTGGGCCCAGCTACAACCAGCGCCGACTGATCTTGTCACAACCTCCATCGACAATGCGCTCAGCAACGTGAGAGCTTTCAATCAACAGCATCCCCAAACGCCGCTGGGCGTAAAGCTACGCATTTGGCAGTCTAGTGCGCCAGAGTGGGTCAAAAGCCTTGACGGTGAACCGCTTAAGCTAACACTCAAGAAAAGTAATAGCCCGGACGTTCAAGTAAAAATCGTCGGTCGGTTTTGGAGCGCAAACTACAGGCGAGCATGGCAGCGATTACAAATGCAATTGGCGGATAAGTATGACTCCGAGTCGTTGATTCGAGAAGTTACCGATACCTCTTGTTCATCCCTAACGGATGAACCCTTTATCATCGACGGACAACCAGAGTCTATTCAAACTATGCTGCGTGCGGGCTTCACTGATGAGGCATACCGTGACTGTCTGCTCAATTCCCCAAGCGATTATGAACGCTGGCGCACGACTTCCATTGATTTTGCGTTCGGCCCATATCGCAAGATAGGAGCTGGTAAGCCAACGCCGGATCCGGCAGTCACCGCGCAGGTCATGGCAGCCTTCCGTAAGGCTCTCGGGCAGAGGGCGATCCTTTCGAATCATGCGCTCGCCACCCCTGGTAGCCTCGCCTCGAGAGAACTCTTGTACGTCATGGATGACATCAAGCAATTTGGACCGCCGATTGAGTTTCAGACAGCGAACCCGCACGCCGCGTGGCTGCAGGGAGGGGAGCTCGATTGGGAGGGGACGATAAACTATGGAATCTCTCTAGGCGCTACCTCTATAGAGCTTTGGGGCCACTCCGGCCGTTCCGGCGGCTTTGTCGCCATTCCCGAGGCGAAACTACGGGCATGGTCTGCTGCACTTAAGAATAATCAAGCACGGTGACCGGGAGCGCCCGCGGCTACGCGCACTCTCACCTCAACCCTGCTCTTAAGTAGGAAACGCGGCCAGTCCGCAGTCAGCGTCACCGTGGCATCTATTACTTCAGGATCGCTGCTAGAGAATTAGACAAGATCAAGTGCAGTTGCGCGCGAGGTGCAAATTGATGGCGGTATCTCCGACTATGACGGGCCTGGAAACGATAAAGCGTGCCATAACACTTGCGAACGGACAGGAGGCAAGTTTCGTAATTGCCGACCGAGAAGATCGCCCCTCCTTCTTTGTACTCGGCGTTAGAAAGTCAGGCAGTTCGATATATAACCGAATGGCTTTTGCGCTTGCGCGGATCAATCGCTACGCCCCGGTGGACGTGGCCGGCACCTTCTTCAAGCAAAACGTCACTACCAAATCTTGGATAAACGATCCTGCGGTTGAACGCCTGCTGGCTGGCGGCAATCTCTATGGAGGATTTAGAAATTTCCCAGTTGCTTTAGCAAAGACAGAATTCTTCAGCAATTGCAAAAAGGCCTTGCTGGTGAGAGACCCTCGCGATGCCTTGGTCAGCGAATATTTCTCGCTAGCTTACTCACATAGTATTCCGCTACCCAGTGTTCAAGGTAGTGAGGTCACAATTGCAATGGAAAAAGCTCGCCATGACATGCTTCAGTGCGATATCAATGACTTTGCAACAAAAGCCGCTGCCGGTTTTAACAAAGCCCTACTTCAATACGCAATTCTGTTGAAGGATCCAAGCGCTTTGGTAATAAAGTATGAGGACGTAATCTTGAATAAACGCGCGCTAATTCAAAAACTATGCTCGCATTTTCAGTGGCACGTTTCCGAGGTGCAAATAGGCAAAATCTTAGACTGGGCCGACATTGTGCCAAATATCGAAGACAAGACAGCCTTTATACGAAAGGTGGTTCCAGGAGACCATGCAGAGAAGCTTAATGGCGAGACAATCCACGCGTTGAACGTCGCACTTGAATCTTCGATGAATGCGTTTGGCTACAATATTTGCGGCGATAACTCAGTGGACTAAGTTCTTGCGGGGGTCCGCAACGCTCACGCACCGAGATGATGGTTGGCCTGCAACTGCGTCAATGTGCAAGGTCCATCACGCATCGGGGTCGTAGCCGAAGGCGTCCATAGCCGGCTTCATAATCGTGTTAAGTTTGGCGATGGTTTCGGGTCGCAGCTTTTCACGGTGGTCGCCGGGGGTGACGCGTCGAACGAACGCGGTTGGAGTTTCCTTCTCTGGGCGAATATCGGCCCAAGCCATTATGGTCGCGATCTGAGCGTCATCGACGTGCATGTCAAAGTCGCTGGCTATTAGGCGAATCAGATCAGGCTTCTTGAAAATATAATCTTCATATTTGACGACCCTCATAGACGCTGAATCCAACTGATTGACATAGCCAAGGTAGGCCGAAAGTAACGAACGGCCCCGCTCCACAACGTACTCATCAATCGTCGTATCCAGCGCCTCGCGCCGGCGTTTCTCCAACAACTCGGTGATAGGTGCAGCGTCTTGCGTTCGCTGCGGTATGCTATGCGAGTACGCATTCGAGAAATACTCGCTGACAATCGCGTCGCGTGGGTCTCTCACCATCAAAAGCTTTTTGCCCTCTCTGTAGAGCGACGCACTGGCAAACGCTGCGGGCATTAGCCGGAAGCCGCCATACACATTCCCACCGTAGAGTATGTCGCAATTTGCCGGGTCCTTTATCCAATCTTTCGGCGCAATGTTCTTGGTGAAGTAGCGACCGGCGACATTTACGTATCTACGGTTATTTAGACTCGCCAAGTCCTTGGCTAACTTATTAAAGAGGCTGCTACCGCACTTGCGGATTCCGAGGACGAAATATGCGGGGCCGCCCAGATCCTTATCGACTTGAAAAGGTACTTGCTGTCCGCTCTCCAAAACTACGGTTACTCTAGCCACGATCGCCTGCGTTCGTAGTGGTTCCTCGGATCATACGGTCCGAAGATTGGGCCGTGAGCGACCGGCGACCATTTCTTGTAATTAATGTTTGCATGCCATGTCTAGGTTTGAGCCCGCGTAGAAGCGTATACAAAACCGCCGCTTAGCTGTAGCTCGTCGGTTGCAACGCCATTCTAGTATCTTGGAACTTGCGTTGTCTAATTGTCAGGCAAAGATGCGAATTTTAGAGATTGAAGTAACAAATGTAGAGGTCGCATTAGTGGGCTATAGGCTCATTTGAGCGTCTGCAACGCGTTTAGAAGCGAAAAGGGCCGATAGAATTGAATCTTCAACATTCGACGCGTCGCCCGACAACTGCGACATTAACTTAATGCATCAACAAATAGCGAACCGAGAGAGCGATCCACTCCATGGCAGACCAAGCGTTCTAGTCGGTTCATTCGTCGGCGAGCCGCTCCAAGGACACCGCCATGCTATGGAGCTTGAGCGTAACCCCTCGATCGTCTCACTACCTGGACCATTAAAAGAAGCGGGTCGCCCCGCAGACGCTCTCGTGCACCGCAGCAACGGTGACGTTCGTACCCCACGACCGAGGAAGTCTTGTTGATCTCATCGACGCGCTTTCCGTTGGACTTCGCAGTTGCCATAGCCGCGTCGAGTCGAAGCAGAAGATCGGCGACAGCTTCAAAGGCCGCGTTGCAACATCGCCTGTGTTTAGTGACCGCAGTACGCAGCCGCCGCGCGCCGCGCGGGCGATGCGTGCAGGCCGTATCGTGCGCGGCGATGATTACAAGAAAGCCTAGATCGACGTCAAATGCCTAGATCGGTAAATAAAGAAGACTGACAATAGCGTAGTACCCTTCCGCACAATCGAGGAGATCCTTCCAAAGTCATATGCAGTTCTTGCTCATACACGCCCAATAATTGGGATCGATGTCTTCCCCGTTGCCCCAAGTTTGGATGTCATGAAGGCGCAGCCCGGCAAACGGACTCGTTTGTACAGTCATCTTCGTTATGCGCTTAACGAGCTCTAAAATCACTCCGCGGGACACTAGCGTGTTCTGTGTGTGCGCGCGGCAGAACCTTTCACCTTGCGTCTCGCTCTGTTGCTGCTATCGCCTTTTGAACCAGACGGTTTTTTCGTAATCTTCCCGTTGTGCCTACGAATACCATGATTGGGAACCGGCTGACTGACTTCTCCAATATTGTTTGCTGCTGCTACTACCTGATTATAGTCATCCGACGACACTAACGTTCGAACCGTACGCGCGTGCTGAAGCCATATCTCTCTGTACTCTCTTGAATAAGAGGTGTCCCAAGGCTTCGGCCTGTCAAGGAAGTGCACGAGTACCGCCGTTGAATGGTCGCCATTGTCGGGTCGATGTGGCCGCAAGAAGAAGTTGAATTGCGGCTCGAGAAATGTGACGTGACCAGCAAAGGCCATGTTTAGCGCACACTGATCATGAAAAGTCAGCTTTTCGGGCTCCTGCTCGGAAAGATGAATAGCGCGATCAATGCAATGACCGATCGAATCTGCTGCCAAATTGAATACCAATACTCCGGAATTGAAGTAACCCGAAACGTCAATTCCTCCTCGAACCGCGGCGTCACGGACCTCCGGACGCCTCGCCTCTTCTTTGCGGGCCGCAAGGAGGTTGGTCCCCATAGGGGTTTCCAGCAATTCCGTCAGCGGAAACTGACAAATGAGATCGGAATCTAAATAAACGGCGCGTGAATAATGACCTGAATTGAGCAGATACTTCGCAGCATAGATGCGTAAGAATGCCGCACGAGACAAAGTGCTACCACCGGTGAAAATGCCGTAACGTTCACTGTGAATCGCACCAGCATCTACGAATGCTTCCTCCCTTACACACTCAAGGGGAAGGTCGAGTTTAGCAGCAAGCTTTTTGACTATATTGGCCCAGGCATCCGGAACAGATTTATCCAAAAACACGATCCACGGCATCTTGCCTTGCAACTGCGGATTACTGCCGGCGATGGACGCCAACGCGGTCATGACGGAGAGGAAATAAGCTCGGTCCGTACATAGATATCCGACGACGCGCTCTTGGCCGCGCTGCTGCGCTGGCGGAAGCTTCACTAGCAGTTCATTGCCGAACGAAACTTTCTGCGTCCTTATAAGTCGGTCAGGATCGGCAGCGTTTATACTCACGGCGATGCAATTATCGTCATTTAATAGACGCTCCAGCACCGCAAATTGTGCGGGGGCGTCCTCCTTCGGATACTGCACAATAATGTCCAGAATCTTGTCATGGATGCCCGCGCGCCGGCATATATTCAAGATAAAATAGTCTCCATCGGGGAATTGATACCCTTTGGCTATAAAATCCGATAGGACTTGAGCGGCCTCATTCCACATCCGGCATTCCGCAAGGAATCTGAGTGCAACGCATCCTTGCCACTGACTCAGAGATTTCCCAGCGTAGTATTCGTCATACATTAAACGTGCTGCATCTAGGTTCTTACTACACAGCATTTCAAATCTGCGTATCACAACTTCCGGATGCTCGTATAGCGGCGTTGCTCGTATCCGCTCAAGGAGGACATCCGCCAAGTTCCACAGGCGCCGCAGACTGTAGAACAAGAACATTGCCAGCACTGATCCGAGGGTGTATGGCGTGTCTGCTTCCAGATGCTCCACAAGAGCTGTGGCAACTTTCAAGTCCGCGTCGGTGATCTGTTCGCCGGGCAGCGTAAACTTAAAAGTCGCTTCAACAATTAGCCGATTGGGAATAGTGGCAAGCAATTTGGTTTGGAAATATTTCTCGGATATTTCCTGATGCCGACGATTGACGACGTACGTCCGGAACTGCAGGCCGGCGATTTCCCGGTCGAGACGAGCGCCGCGGCCTTTGAGCTTTAGAAGCTTGCTGTTCAGAAGCAGCTCTGCTTCATTGAGCTTGTTGTAATCTATCAATCGGTGGCAGGCGATGGGCAAAATGTGCGGCGCATCTGGCTGAACTTCGATCGCGCGATAGATGGATGAAACGGCCGCAGTTACATCGCGCCGTTGAAACTGCAATTGGCTCAACGCAAAGAATCCCCATGCATCGAGCTTGAAACGCTCCTGCAAACGAGCAATGCCAGCTTCCGCACTCTTGAGATGTCGATTATGGATGTCGTCCTCAATAACTCTCAATTCAGCAAGATAATCGTGCAAGCCGATTGTTACTAAACGTCGGTACAATAAAACGGCAAGCGGTTTATCCACGTCTGGATCAAAACAGTCGTGCGCGATCCTGAGCAGGATCTCCTCATGTTTCTTATTGATCCCAGAATATTCGAACTTGGGGTGGTCAATAAATTTCAATGCTTGCTTTGCCGCGCCGCGGCGGTCATTGAGCTTCGCCCTCAATCTGGCTAATTCATAGTCTGCCCAATGAAAGGGCGATGGTGAGGCGATTGCCTTATTAAGCCATTGTTCAGCCTCAGCATCGTGGTCGAGGTATAAATAGTTTCGGCCCACACAAAAATAAAAATACGACCCCAGAGGTTCGGGTGTTGGAATGCCGACGAGGAGTTTGTTGGACTCCTCCCATTTACCGGCCTCGAACAATTTAACGGCACTCTCAATAGCGAGTGACGGCGAAATAGATTTGTTCACGATTTAAGGAAGTAATTTGATGTGCTTGCTCGCGAACATATTGGCCGCGGACTTATTGGTGTCCCTTGAGCAATTACCTTCAAGCGTACGCATACGGTGTATAGCACTTCTAAAGCGACCAGCGTCCACACGGGCCAAACATCGCTGTGTACGATGTTCCGCGCCGCGTAATGCCGTGGCCTCAGCGTGTTGCGGCGACCCATAACCTAGCAGCCCGTGTGAATGAGCCAGAGATGCCAATGAGACCATCCGCCGAGTTGAATCTTAACATTCGGTAGTTGGCCAATTCGGTGTGCACGGTTATCCCTGATCGGCTGGCGCGGCGAGACCTATGCGACAATTAATATTAAACGTCTTCGTTACGGCAGCGCATTTCGAGTTTGCGCGCAACCACGCCATAGAGCGCTGCGGCGCAAGGGAATGTCTGCGTTTCAACGCATCCCGGTCCATCATCCGGATATACCAGAAAGTGTATTGGTCCTACTACTCTTATACAAGTGAAATCTGGTCAAGGATTTTAATGCAACGTTTCCTATGGTCTCGGAGATGGCCAGGAAGTTGGATGTAAACAACGTGAAAGGATACTCGACTGTCTGATCGCCACCATCCGCGCCTCAATCCGCGTTACCGCTTCGAATGTGACGTTACATATCTGTGCGGGAGACGATGCTGCATGGCCTTCGAGCGGAGCGGGTCCCGCCCCTTTTTCTCGAGCTCGGATTCGGCGCGGGCGGAGTACAAACCGACGAATTGGCAAGCCCACCAATAGCTAGAATGCTCGTTCTGGCACTGGATCATAAAGAGGAAAAGGCTCCTGAGCGTCAGGATACGATGAGCGCTGATCGCACGCACGAGCCTCAGCATCCCGTTCATTCAAGTTTCGAGACTTGGTGTGGCCGCAACAATCGAGGCCGAGTCGCCCCATAAAATCGCGTGCATTATGCTCACAATGAACATTATGAACAGCGGATACCTTGTGGTCGATTCTGATTAATGAGGAATGGTACATTGAACGCATTCGAGATAGGGCTTTTCAATGAAAGGGGATTATAAATTCGCCAGGCGCATGCATCTGATCTGGATCGCATTTTGCGATGAGCAGATGCTCTTCGGGAAGCGGCTTGTGACACGTATATCCAACAGCTTGATTATTCTTCGGCTACCGCTGCTGGGGCAGAAGGACAATTAGTGACTCGACGCGCCAAAAAAGTACCCGTGCGCTTACGCCGCGATAAGGCGGGCGATGCGGACAAAGGTGAGCTCGCAGCTGATGCGTCATCAGCCACCGTCAGTCATGACAAAACATTCAACGCAGCTCTCGATGAAGGGCTCGAAAATAGCGGTGTTGAAGGCGACGGAGCGCAGGGAGGCGGACGGCTGGACCAGAGCTCCGACAGAATATTTGAGCCCATGGAAAAGAATAGGGGGGAATTGATCCCGGCCGAACTTTTCGACGAAGCTGGCTATTTGCGACTCAACTCCGACGTCCGACGCGCCGTTGAGCTCGGTCAAATCGAATCCGGCTACTCTCACTATCTGATGCACGGACATGCTGAGGGTCGTCCCTCACCGAGGGTACCGACAGAAGCACGAAACGTCATGCTACCGTCTGTTGGCGGCGAGCCAGTGGACCTTACGTCCATACAGGCGAACTGCTCGATCGACACCCTGCTAATAGCTCCGAGCGGAGGATTGATGATCGTCGGCTGGATTGACGATCTGACGTATCCCTTAAGCTGCATTCGAATCGTTTCGTCGGATTGGCGCGTGGTGCTTGACGCACCGCGTCTCGTCCGCGAACGACGAATTGATGTGGAGAAAGCCATCGGCGACGGTGTGCCAGGGTCATTGGGGTTTTTTGGCTTTCTACATTTCGATCGGGGCGGCGAAGCGTATGCGGCGGTCAAGGTCGAGCTGTGGCAGAAGGACGGAATTGTGGTGGCCCTGCATTGCGCGGCAACGATCGTCAGCGACGCCGACTTGCGCAATGCCGCTTTGGTCCACCTGGCAAGCGCGTCGTTAGTTGGTAATCGTCAAATTGAATACATGGGCTACTTCGGGCAGGGGGTCGGCGCAGAACTCGTCCGCTTTAACAAGGCGATCACAAAACGGCTTGTCGCCACTCCTTATGTTGAGCACTTCGGACCGCAGCACCGATCACCTCGCGGCACGATCATCGTCTGTCTTTACGGCAAGTCAGAATTTTACTTCGTGCAAAACTGTCTATTTGGCGGCTTGCCAGGAATTGAGGAGTATGAATTTATCTATGTCTCAAACAGTCCAGAAATGGCTGAAGTTCTTCTGCGCGAGGCGCACTCGGCAAGTTATATATATGGATTGACGAACAGCGTCATGATCCTCTCCGGCAACGCTGGGTTTGGGGGCGCAAACAATGCAGCCGCTCGAATAGCTCGTAGCAATCGACTGCTTTTTGTGAATCCCGACGTTTTTCCACGCGATCGCGACTGGGCCGAAAAGCACACGAGAATATTGGACGCTGGCACGCATGAGCGCACTCGCCTGTTTGGGGCGTCGCTCTATTATGATGATGGGTCATTAATGCACGGCGGGATGTATTTCGACATAGACGTTGGCTTAGCCTTCGCAAGCGGAATCCCCCGCCCCCAGCAAATGTGTCGCGTAGAGCATTACGGCAAGGGCGCTCCCACCAAGTCCCCGCAGTTCACCCAGACGCGTCCGGTTCCAGCAGTCACGGGCGCTTTCCTCAGCATAGAGAACCTGTGGTTTGAGCAACTCGGGGCTTTTACCGAAGATTTTATATTCGGTCACTACGAGGACGCAGATCTTTGCCTCAAGAGCATCGAGAAAGGCGTGGCGCCCTGGCTCCAGGACATCCACATGTGGCACCTTGAAGGCAAGGGCTCTACTCGCGAACTCGCGCATGAAGGTGGCTCACTGGTCAATCGTTGGCTATTTTCTCAGACCTGGACGCACACGATCGAGGCCGGACTCAAGGGCCCCGCGCCCAGTCACGCCCTATTTAACTCGCCCTCTCTACCTTTAGCGCTAGGGCCGGACATCGAGACCATCAAACCCAAATCGGATCGCCGGCGGAGATAACTTTAGATGAAGGTGCTGCTTGTTAGCCTTTATCACCCGGAATTGGTTCGCGGCGGCTCGCAGCAGATATGCTACGAGTTATTCGTCGGCCTACAATCTCGAGACGGTATCAGCTCGACCTTATTGGCTTCGGTGGATCCTTCCTTCAAGTCACTATACAAGAGTGGCGCGCAGATCACTGGGTTTGACGGTAGGGAGGGTGAGTTTCTTTTCCTTAGTCGCGACTACGATTATCTATGGCACAAGGTTTCAAGCTCCGCGCTCGTTAGGTCTTTTGGCGAATTTTTAAAGGCGGTAGAACCAGACGTCATTCACTTCCATCATTTTCTGCTGCTGGGAATAGACTTATTGACCCTTGCGCGCCGTGTGCTGCCCAATGTGCGAATTGTAATGACGTTTCATGAGTTTCTATCGATCTGCGACGCCAATGGGCACATGCTGCGTAGGTTTGACAATTCATTATGCACTCGCGCTTCTGCCGTACGTTGTCACCAGTGCTTCCCAGAGCGACAGCCCGAGAGCTTCTTTGTTCGAGAAATGTGGTTTAAGAAGCATCTATCGGTCGTCGACGCATTTACCGTCCCCAGTGCTTTTATGATCGACCGCTATGTGGCCTGGGGGCTCGATGCTAGCAAGATCTTTCATGTCACGAATGGTCAACCGGACTACAGCAATGGCCACGTACAGATAGACGCACGATTGAAACGCAATCGCTTCGGCTTTTTCGGGCAACTTGTGGACAACAAAGGAGTTTGGCTTCTGCTTGAGGCCGTGCAGCAGCTTCGAGCTGAAGGGTTTAACGACTTCAAACTGGAGATCAACGGCGACAATTTGCGATTTGCTTCCGAGACGCGTCGGGCGGAGATTGAAGCATTTCGCACCAATGAGAGCGAATTATCGCCCAGTGAGCGGCTTGTGGTGTTTAACGGCTCCTATTCCGTCGACCAGCTCGCCCAGCGGATGGGTCGCGTTGATTGGTGTATTGTTCCTTCGGTATGGTGGGAGGTTTTTGGCCTTGTTGTGTCCGAAGCGTGGATGTTCAAGCGCCCAGTCATCGCTTCGAACGTCGGCGGCCTTGGAGAGCGCATATCGCATGAGAAGGATGGATTGCTGTTTGATGTTGGCGACGCCTCTTCACTAGCGCAAACGATTCGCCGTGCGTGCACGGAGGAAGGCCTGTGGGAGCGATTATCGAAAGGAATTACGCCGCCGGCCACAACGCAGGTCATGGTGGACAAATATCTGTCCGTCTATGGCAATGGTGCGGCAGCACTGAGCTCTTGACCTGCTAAGTCATTTTCGTACCAGCTGATTCTTTGGGAAAATGGGGCGGTGACCGGCCTCGATAATTCGGGTCATCAATGCCGTGGTATCTAATGAAAGTCCAGAAAACACCGCAGTTAAGCGCCTCAGGCCCAAATCGTGTCGGACACCATATTGATCCAGCGTGGCTATGAAAACCTTGGCGCCGATTCATTTAAAACCCCAAGGGGGCGCCCGAATGAATGAGGTAGTGTCCACGCCGAGAATTCTGCACTTGCATATCCCGAAGACGGCTGGAACAGCATTTCGCTCTGCTTTTGAGAAAGCCTCGAACGGAACGTTGCGCATCTTCCCTTACCGCGACGAACGCCAGTACACCGGCATAGATGCGAATAAGTATGATTTTTTCAGTGGACACTTCGGATTTAAAACTGCCGCCCGACTCGGCGGCCAGATCATAACTGTTCTCCGAAATCCGGTTGATCGATTCGTGTCGGTTTATTACTTTTGGCGACAGCTTTCCGAATCAGGAGCCGAGAAAAATCAAAAGACGATGTTAGCGAGCAAGTATTCTCTTCAGGAATTTGTGAAGATCAAAGACGAGCCGACCTTATTGGAAGCATTTTACAATACAATGACGTGGCAAATTGCGCACGGAACTTCATTAGTGCTGCGAAGAGAACTGCGTGATATGGGCAAAACCGACGAGGACGTGTTTCAACTTGCGTTGACCAACCTTTCAGGATTCTCCCTGGTTGGTGTGCAGGAAAGGCTTGGACTATTTGAAAATGCCATGGAAAGACAATATTCAGTCCCCTTAAGGATAAGGAGAGAAAACGTGACGGAAGCGCGTCCTGCGGTCAAGGACATCGGCATCGCCACTATAAGGGAGATTCAAAACTGGAGCTTTATGGATCTTGAGTTGTATCAACATGCATATAAGCAAGTTGCCGAATCTGCCACCTGATCGACGCGGACTATTATTTGCAGCAATTCCATTG
>Ga0302324_100023049_pt1 | contig 12063 bp, 11 predicted proteins | sample Palsa_T0_1_FD_201949 | JGI IMG/M metagenome (GOLD analysis project Ga0302324, IMG submission 201949) | Peat permafrost microbial communities from Stordalen Mire near Abisko, Sweden - Palsa_T0_1 | ecosystem: Environmental > Terrestrial > Soil > Palsa > Peat permafrost | place: Sweden: Abisko...
TATACAGCCGTTCACACCACCGCTTGGTGCGAGGCTTGTAACTAGCTGATTTCTAAGGATAAACAAGTTAGGTAAAAGTGGCTCTCCACTTGCCTTAGCAATAGCACACCCAGCTGCTGGTTGGGAGAATCAAACTAATGGAGAAGAACTCAAATGAACGATAGATTGTTGAAGCTCTCTGTCAAGATGCAGAACGTCCTGATGAACGAAGAGGGTCAGGACCTCATCGAGTATGCGCTGGTGGTTGCTTTGATCGCCTTCGCAGCCGTCGCGACCATGAAGACACTGGCCACCGATATCAACTCCGTCTACGCCGCCATCGGCGCAGCCCTCGTCGCCGCCGGCTAGGACCAAACCAAAACACAAAACGACCAGGCCACTTATTACCTTGCCGGGAGAGCCAGCCATACCGAGGGTGCTCTCCCTTGCCAAGGCAAATAAGGACCGGCAACTCATATAAAAAGGACCTTTTGCAGAAAAGGCGGCTCAAATGCTCTCTGGGATGCGGTGCCTGATTGTTGGGGACAAAGGTCAGGACATGGTCGAATATGCTTTGGTGCTTGCTTTAATTGCCCTTGCGGCAGTCGCCACCATTAAAATGCTGGCTACCGACATCAACCATCTCATGGTCAACATCGGCACGGCGCTCACTGGTATCGGTTAGCAACTCGCCGGAACACGCCAGGCGACCTCTTGCTCTGTCGCCAGGGATAGCAGAACAGGCCCGTTACCCCCACGTGCTCCCCCTTAGCTTCGATTGGGCTTTAAAGGGAATGCATTCATGCCGCTTGTGGTCGTTGGAGCGAAAGTGAAGACCACGTTGACCAGCGAGCCACCGAGCGCTGAACCAGACCAGTGCGCGCCCTCGTATGTCGAGCGGCTCGTAACCAAGAGTAGTGTTGCCACGCATGCACCGGTGGCAAGAGTGAAGCAACGGAAATACGTTGCGTATCTCATATTCACGCTCTTCGCCAGCTTGTACTTTCTCCCCTTTATGCGGCTGCTCTTGCAGACCCCACCTGAGGGACTGCTTGTTTACGGCGCTGTTAGGATCGGTCACGGCCAGGTCTTTGCTCGCGACTTCTTTGAGGTGGTGGGGCCGGGCACTTTCTATTGGCTGGCCCTATTCTTCAAGCTCTTCGGCGTAACTTTCGCCGCAACCCGTATATGCCTGTTCGTCACCTCCCTGGGGACCGGGTTGGCAATGTATTTCCTGTCGCGCAGGATATGCAGCGAGTACCAGAATCTCCCTTGCATCCTTTTGGCCGGCACTTATTTCGGAACCTTATGGCCGACGATCAGCCATCACGTGGATAGTAATTGCTTCGCCTTGCTGTCGATCGCCTGCATGATCGTCTGGCAAGATAGAGACAAATTTGGTCTATTGTTCGCCGCCGGCGCGTTGGCGGGAGCCACAACCTGTTTCCTTCAGCAAAAGGGAGTGCTGCTGCTGCTTGCCCTGCTGCTCTGGCTCTGGATGCAGCGCCGCCGGAGGTCAACCTCGCTGTCATCGCTGGGGGCAGTAGCCGCAGGCTACACCAGCGTCGTAGCGCTTATGTTGGTTTACTTCTGGACCCAGCACGCCCTTGGAGACTTGTTCTATGCGAACGTGCTCTGGCCGTCACAGCACTATAGCGCAGTAAATGTCGTACCTTACGCGCAGGACATGGTCCGCGGTTGCTGGGATCATTTCGTAATCGCAAAGAGCGGCTTTCGCTGGACCATCGTCACCGCGTCAATCCTGATAGCCCCCTTCCTCTTTGTCGCGGCCTTACCCGCCCTGTTGCCGGCCCTCGCCGCCAGGTTCCTAAGAAACAGCGTTCGGCCGGAGATCGTACTTTATTGGCTGTGTGGTGTTGCGTTGTGGTTTTCGGAGATTCACCGCAAGGATATCTTCCATCTTGTATTCGGATCGCCGCTGCTGATCATCTTGTGCATCTATTATCTCCAGCAGTACCGCTCGAAGGTTGCCGACCTGGCGTTACAGATTCTTGCCATAAGTGCCACCTGCCTGGCTGGCTTCAATCTTTTCCTGGCCCTCTCCGCGCGTCCCACGCCAACCCGGGTCGGTTCAGTAGCAACATTCAAAAACCTTTCCGGCCTCACAGTTTTGGATGAAAAGGTACGCCCCGGCGAAGAGATCTTTGCCTACCCATATTGCCCTATGTACTACTTCCTGTCGGCCACCACCAATCCGACCCCCTACGGTGGTCTGCTCTACAACTTCAACACTCCTGGGCAGTTCGACGAGGTCGTGAGCGTGTTAGAACAGCGCCGCGTACGCTACGTACTCTGGGACACGCACTTCCAGTCGAAAGAGCTTGCCGCTCTCTTCCCCGCATCGGCGCGCATCTCCCCCGCCGCATTGATCATTGAGCCTTACCTGGAATCGCACTATAAGGTCGTGTGGGCGGATCCTGATACCCGGCTCCTGGAGCGGCAAGAGAAGCGAGCGGCAAGGTGAAGGCCATGCAGACTAGCGAGACGTCATCACCCGATCTGGAGGTTCAAGAACCGTCCTGGGCGGACAAGAGAGAGGCTACCGCTCTCTATCCTGCTGGCCGCGCGCCCATGGCAAAAATGGCGCAACGGGGATACGTTCCATATCTGATATTTGCGCTCTGCGCCAGCCTCTACTTTCTTCCCTTCATGCGGATTCTTTTGGGGAACGGAGATGAGGGACTACTCGTTTACGGCGCTGTGAGGATCGCTCACGGCCAGGTCTTTGCCCGGGACTTCTTTGAGGTGGTAGGGCCAGGTACGTTTTATTGGCTAGCCCTGTTCTTTAAGCTATTCGGCGTAACATTTGTGGCGACTCGCCTATGTCTATTCGTCACTTCCCTGGGAACAGGGTTGGCGATGTACTTTATGTCGCGCAGGATATGCAGAAATTACCAGATTCTTCCCTGCATCCTATTGGCCGGCACCTACTTCGGCTCGTCATGGCCGGCCATTAGCCATCACGTGGATAGCAATTGCTTTGCCCTGCTATCCGTTGCGTGCATGATCGTCTGGCAGGACAAACGTGGGGTCAGTTTATTGTTCGCGGCCGGCGCGTTGGCGGGAGCCACCACCTGCTTTTTTCAGCCCAAAGGGATGCTGCTGCTGTTTGCCCTGTTGGTGTGGCTCTGGATGCAACGCCGGAAGCAATCAGCCTCGCTGTCATGCCTATGGGCGGTGGCCGGAGGCTATGTAAGCGTAGTTGCGCTCATGTTGCTTTATTTCTGGAGCCGGCATGCACTTGGGGATCTGTTCTACGCCAACGTGATCTGGCCGTCAGAGCACTATAGTGCAGTGAACGTTGTCTCTTACGCGCATGGCATCATCCAGTACTACTGGAATCATTTCGTAATTGATAAACCTGGCTTTCGCTGGACCATCGTCACCGCGTCAGTCCTGATTGTTCCCTTCTTTTTTGTCGCGGCTTTGCCCATCCTGTTGCCGGTTCTCTCCCTCCGCTACAGAAGAAACACGATGAGGCCGGAGGTCGTTCTTTACTGGCTATGTGGATTTGCGTTGTGGTTGTCGGAGTTTCACCGCAAGGATATCTGCCACCTCGTATTCGGGTCGCCGCTGTTGATGATTCTATGCATCTATTATCTTGAGCAGTATCGGGCGAAGATTGCGGATTTGGCAGTGCAGATTCTTGCCATAACCGCCACCTGCCTGGCCGGCTTCAATCTCTTTTGGGTTCTGTCCGCGCGTCCCGTAGCTACCCGGGTGGGTTTTGTCGCCTTGCTCAAGAGCGATCCCGTTGTTAACGTTCTGCAGAGCAAAACGGCCCGCGGTGAAGAAATCTTCGCCTACCCATACTGCGCCATGTACTACTTTTTGTCCGCCACTGCGGATCCGGCGCGCTACGCCGCGCTCCTGTACAACTTCAACACTCCCTCCCAATTCGATGAGGTTGTCACCGTCTTAGACCAACGCCGGGTAAGGTATGTGGTTTGGAACAAGGGTTTTGAAAATAATGCGAAAACCTTCTTTCCCGGCATGAAGAAAGTGCGCGAAGACGAACGGATCATCGAGCCATACCTGGAATCGCACTACAAAGTCGTTTGGGCGGATACGGAGACACAACTTATGCAACGGAAGGATGAAGATCATGCAAACTAGCCTGGAGGTTTGCCCCCAAATCGATCAATATGCTGCGATGGCTGGCAGGCCCCCCGCTATCGTCTCGCAAGCAGAAGCAGCAGAGCTAAGGGAACGAGCCAAGCTGCGGCTACTGGAAATGCACTATCAGAGCAAAGTTGGCCATATCGGCGGCAACCTCAGCGCACTCGATATCCTTATGAGCCTCTATCACTTCAGGCTTGGGCCGGAGGACGGGTTTGTGCTGTCCAAAGGTCATGCAGCCGGGGCGCTTTATGTGACGTTATGGACCATGGGGCTCTTAAGCGACGACGATCTGCGCCACTTCCATGGAGAGGGAACCCGGCTCAGCGGTCACCCACCCTTAAAGGGAATTCCGGAGGTCATCTTCGCCACCGGAAGCCTGGGGCACGGTCTTAGTCTCGCCGCAGGCCTGGCGTTGGGCAAGAAGCTGCGTGGGGAAGACGGCAGAATTTTTTGCCTGACATCGGATGGCGAGTGGAACGAGGGCTCTTGCTGGGAAGCGCTCATTTTTCTGGCCCACCAGAAACTCGACAACCTCACCTTTCTGGTCGATGTGAATGGCATGCAGGGTTTCGGCTCCACCATGCAGGTGGCCAATCTCGGCTCCCTTGCTGACAAGTTTCGTGCTTTCGGTGTGAGGACCACGGAGGTGGACGGTCACGATGCAAACAGCATCTGTGCCGCGCTCGAGTGCAATGATGGACCTCTGGCTATCGTGGCCCAAACCACCAAAGGCTGCGGCGTATCTTTCATGGAAAACGAAATGGCCTGGCACTACCTTCCGATGACCGAGGAACAGTATCACCAGGCGGTGCTGGAGGTGACAGAGTGCGCCAGGCTTTCTGTACTGGTCTAGTGGAGCAAGCCGGGCTGCCGGAATTTGTCTTCCTCACCGGCGACTTAGGCTTTAAAGCCCTGGAACCCCTTCAGGATGCCCTGGGCCCACGCTTCATCAATGCCGGTATCTCGGAACAGAACATGGTCTCCGTTGCAGCCGGCCTGGCGCGAAGCGGGTTGCGGCCATGGGCCTATAGCATCGCACCGTTCCTCTATGCTCGTCCCTTCGAGCAGATTCGTAACGATGTCTGCTTGCATAACCTCCCCGTGATTCTGGTCGGCAACGGAGGCGGTTACGGATACGGCGTGATGGGCAGTTCGCACCATGCGCTGGAGGACTACGGCTCCCTGCTGACCTTACCCCACATGCGGGCGTTTGTCCCAGCTTTCGACTCGGATGTACGCAGCATGATCCCCATGCTGATGCAATGCGAGGGACCCGTTTACCTGCGGCTGGGGTTGTCGGAAGAGCCTAAAGGCTGGCCCGTACCTGAATATGCTCCGTGGCGTAAACTACTCTGCGGTAATGGTCCCGTCCTGGCCGGAGTCGGGCCGTTAGTGGGTGGCACGCTGACCGCATTAGAACAATTGGAAGAAGACGTGCGCCCCGAGGTATGGCTCGTAACCGAGCTGCCGATCACCAACGTGCCCGCTGAATTTATTGTCAGTGTGCGCCGCACCCGCCGCCTGTTCGTCGTCGAAGAACACACCGCGCATGGAGGTTTCGGCCAGATGCTGGTTCATCACCTGGCGGCCGCCGGTGAGCCTCTCGATTCGTTCATCCACAAACATGCATTGGGCTACGTCTCCGGTTTGTACGGGTCACAGAAGTTCCACCGTGCGGAATGCGGCCTGGATCCGGCCTCCATTGTGGCTGCGGTCTCTATGCAATGCGTTCCGGTGATCCGTTGAAGGCAAACGAGGCCGCCGGCATCCGCCAGCTTCAGGGCCCGATCCTGGTGCTCGGAGCAAGTGGCTTCATCGGTGCGAACCTTTTGCGCATGCTCCTGGAGCATCGCGAGGACGTTTACGGGACAGCGACACGCCTGCCCGCGTGGCGACTCGAGGGCTTGCCGCGCAACCACGTGCTGGTTACCGACCTACTCATCGATTCCAACCTGGATGCGTTGCTCCAAGACGTAAAGCCACGAACCATCTTTGACTGCATTGCCTATGGTGCTTACTCCTTCGAGACGGACAGGGAACTAATCTACCGCACGAATTTCAATTTAATCTCCAGGTTGTTGGGCCGCCTCGATCGGCGCACTCTTTCCTGTTATGTGCACGCGGGCAGTTCTTCAGAATATGGTGACAATTCTTCCGGGCCGCGGGAGGATGCTGCGCCGGCTCCGAACAGCCATTACTCAGTTTCCAAGGTGGCGGCCGCCAGCCTGATTCATTACTTCGGCAAGAAGAAGGGATTGCCCTGCGCTAACCTCCGCTTGTATTCGGCCTATGGACCGCTGGAGGACTCTTCCCGGTTGATCCCCAACATCGTGCACTTTGGAGCGTCCGGCTTATACCCGGAGCTGGTCGACCCGAAGGTCTCGCGCGACTTTATCTACGTCGACGATGTTGCGCGAGCGTTCATCGAGGTAGGCCTTAAGTTGAGCGAGGCCGACTACGGCGAATCGTTCAATTTAGGGACGGGAAGCAAGACAACGATTGGAGACGTCGTCTCTACCGCGCAGCGCCTCTTTGACATCCACCAGGAACCGGTGTTCACCATGCCCAACCGCGAGTGGGATCTGACGGACTGGTTTGCTGACATCAGCAAAGTGCGCCAGCGGTTTGGATGGGAGCCCCAGGTTGGCCTCAAAGAAGGGCTGGAACGCACCGCGTTGTGGTATCGATCGCTGCCCGACAAGGCGGCTTACCTGCATTCGTCGAAGCGCTTCGGTCTCGACACCAAACATAGTGTCTCGGCGGTCATCGCTTGTTACAAGGATGGTCAGGCGATACCCATCATGTACGAACGCTTGAAGAAGACTTTCACCAATCTGAATATCGATCACGAAATCATCTTCGTCAACGATTGCAGCCCAGACGACTCGGAAGAGGTGATCCGCTCCATCTCCCGCAATGACCGGCGGGTGTTGGGTATTTCACACTCTCGGAACTTCGGGTCGCAGGCAGCTTTTCGCAGCGGGATGGAAATTGCAACTAAAAATTCGTGCGTTCTGCTGGATGGAGATCTGCAGGACCCGCCGGAGTTGATCGAGCAATTTGTCTCGAAATGGCGCGAGGGCTTCGACGTAGTCTATGGGCGCCGCGTAAAACGGGAGGCCTCTCTTCCCATGCAAATCGCCTATAAGCTCTTCTACCGCACCTTTGACACCTTTTCATACATCCGAATTCCTCACGATGCGGGCGACTTCGCGTTAGTGGACCGAAGAGTGATGGACGCGATGCTTCGCTTTCCGGAGCGGGATCTGTTCTTGCGCGGTGTCCGCGCGTACGCCGGCTTTCGCCAGGTCGGCGTCGACTATGTCCGGCCGGAACGCATGTTCGGACGCACCACCAACAGTCTTTGGAAAAATCTGGGGTGGGCCAAGAAGGGGATCCTTTCCTTCAGCTATGTTCCGCTGGATATCATGAGCAGCTTGGCGATCATCTTGTGTGTTATCTCATTCTTGATGGTCGTGGGCCAGTTGCTGGCCAAACTGCTCTTCCCTGACCTGGCGCCCAAGGGCTTCGCCAGTGTGATCATTCTCATCGTCTTTTTCGGGTCGCTCAATGTGCTGGCAATCAGTGTGGCTGGCGAATACATTGCTAAGATCTTTGAAGAGGTCAAGCAGCGGCCTCATTACATTCGCCGCAGCATCATTCGCGATGGAGAAGTACGATTGGCGGCAAAAGAGAGTTGATGGAAAGTAGTGGTGCACCATTGTTCCCTGAACAAAGGCTAACGGTCTTCAGGGGCCGAAGGAACATGGTGGAAGCCAGCTCGGAGAGCTGGCGGCCCCAGCTCTTTGCCAAAACGACGACCCGGCTTTCTCTCTTTTTGGCCGCAGTGCGAAGATTCTTCGACATTCAGGCCGGATCGGCATGGCGCGATCTGCGCGCAGTGCTTCCCGCACTGCATGGTACTGTTCTCGACGTCGGCTGCGGCGCGCAGCCCTTTCGATCGCTGGTCAGCCCCAGCGCGACCTACCTGGGCATCGACACGGACGCAGCCAAAGAGCACTTCGGGTATGAGATGCCAAATACAACCTACTTTTCCGGCGATGTCTGGCCGGTGGCAGCCGCGTCGGCGAATGTCGTGTTATGCACTGAGACCCTGGAGCATGTACTGGAGACTCGCAGTTTTCTTGCCGAAGCTGCGCGCTGCCTCGCGCCCGGCGGAACGTTGCTGTTGACTGTTCCCTTTGCTGCACGGTGGCACTTCATACCCTACGATTATTGGCGCTTTACGCCCTCCAGCCTCAATCATCTACTGACGGCAACGGGCTTTCACGACGTCCGGGTCTACGCACGCGGAAACGCTTATACGGTTGCGTGCTACAAGCTCATGACCCTTCTGCTGCTGCTCCTGATGCCTCAAACCGCATCAAGGATTTCCGGTCGGTTGCTTCAGCTGGTCGGCGTGTTATTTCTACCCCTGTTCGTTCTGCTGACCGCGGTCGCGAACCTATCCCTGCACGGCCGCGGAGGTGATGATTGCCTGGGCTATACAGTATTAGCGGTTCGCTCTGGTCAACCGGCCAGATAGGCAGGCCACGGATGGTTAAACCGGTTTTCTTCCCACGATGGCCAGATTGCCCGCAGGTAATGACAACAGCAGGTTGCCTATTCCCGAAACCCTTGCCATCCAGCTCACAGAAGCCTTTGCGGTCCTGGGCAACGGAAACAGCCTGATCCAGTAATTGATCGAATATCTGTTTAGCAACGAGCTGATGGCGATTGATCCGAATCCAGTAGTTCGCAGAAGCGCCGCACCAGTTGATCGATCGAAAAGTTGCAGATGTTCAATGTCGAAGATCGGCGATTTCGTGCCCATCACCCGGGCGGAGAATGCACGCCGGTCGTGCGCGACAATGACGAACAGTCCGCCCGGCTTCAAAAGCGCATGGGCATCAGCGGCTATCTTCACGGGATCCCAGACGTGCTCTATCACCTGAAAGCAAGTGATCAGATCGAGGCTGTCCGCCGCGAACTCCTTGGCGGCAAAGACTCCGCATTTGAGATATTCGCGAACGGTGGGCTTAGCGGCAGCGACGGGGGCCTCTGACGGTTCTACGCCGACGACATTCTGAAATCCGAGCGCCAACAACTCCTCCAGGAATGCGCCGTCGCCGGCTCCGATATCGAGTGCGCTGTTTCGGCTCGGCAGGTCGGGCAAATGCGGTTCAAGTACTGCCCGGTAGGTGACTGCGGCTAACCGCGATTCAGCCCCGCTATCGAAGGACGCATCTTTGTAGGCCTCCGCGAGAGCCTCCTGCCGCAACACCGGGTTGGCATAGAGCATCCCGCACCCTCTGCACTCGACCATCCTGGAGTGCATGTACTCGGGGAGCTTGCGAGAGGCAAAAGCGGACGCCGTCAGTCGGCCCTCATCAAGCGTCGCTTCCACCATCACGCTAGCGTCTTTCCCGCCGCAGAGAGGGCAGACGCGGGGGATAAAATCCAGCTTCATTTCGATCTTCTCTCGGCCCTGCCGGGTGCTATCGGATGATAACCCCTTCGCATGTCTCCCTGATGTGAACTGTCCGGCCGCAGTTTCATGTGTCTGGTGCGGCAAAGAGGTAATCTATGGCGATGGAGAGAAGTCGGCTTATCGTGCTGCCGGCAGGTCGATATGAAGTTGAGTCGAACGGTGCCTTAGCCACCCCGCTATCAATGTTCCGTGTGGTGATCCTTTTTCCAGTTCTTCTCCGTCCTTCTTTGCGATTTCCGCGCCTTCTTTTGTTCCTTCTTCTGGCGCTTCAGGTACTTTTTCATCGAGTCCGAATGCGGCAAGTGCTGCCCGGAACTCGCGTTGGCGAGGGCAACAGCGGGGACGGAAATCGCTTGGCTGAGAATGATTAACAGAATACAGACTCTAACTGGCTTCACAAGGCTTCAACTGCCCTTTCATCCTGCTTGTGTATACGGCCGTTTACGGTTGGTTTTCCGAAGTGAAACAGCCTAACACTGTCGCTGAAATTCTCACTCAACGAGGGCCCACCCTGTTCTAAACAAATGACTTATTGCGTCTGAGCACAGCGGCCCTCTCTGGCATGGCTTGAAGCCATTTATTAGTTGAAGATAGCTCCCACCGTAACATTGGTGTTGAGATCCGTGAACGTGACGTTGCAATAGTTGGGCCCTTCTGCGGTAATAGGCCCGGTGTTCACGCAGTTATACGACCATCCACCAAAGGCTCCCGCATTGGCTGGCGCAGTTAAGGTCACAGTGGAGCCCATGGGATAGGTCGCCGTGCAAACCGAGCCTCCCGTCCCGCCGTTCAGGGTCCAACCTGGGCCGCAATGGAGCACGTTCGGCGTGCCGGTAGCGGAGGGAGCCGTCACTTCCCAACTGGTGGTGTTCAAGCCTTCGTTATATACAGTCAGGGTAGCCAACAACGCAGGTGCCTGCGAACCCGGATAGCATGAGCCCGCAGTTGTTGGCGTTGGGAGAACCAAGGGGCAACTGAACGTTGCCGTGGCAGTCACTAAGGTCCCGTTGCTGCCCGTTGCCTCAGCGGTGATGAGGCCGCTTCCCGTCCCGTAGGCGCTGACAATCCCGGCGGTAGCCCCGAGAGTCCCGGCGGTGTTGTTGTCGACTGGGAAGACGCTGGGCGTGGCAGAGATCCAGGTCAGCGTGGGTGAATTTGTCAAATCCCTGACGGCCGGGGTACCCGAGAACGTTCCGATCGCCAGGAATTGCCCCGTATCCTGCAAATTGCCAACTGTAATGGAGCTCGGAATGATGGTGAGCGAAAGCAGATTCCCCCCGGCTGGGCCTCCACCTAAACCGGTAACTGTGAGGATTGCACTGGAGCTGGTGAGACCATTGAACGCCGACCCGCCAGCTGTGATCGTTGTTGTGCCCGCACTCACAGCCGTTGCCACCCCGGAAGCACTGACGGTTGCCACAGAAGGAGTGCTGGAGGTCCAAGTCACCGCATTCGTAACATTCTTTGTCGAAGGTTGTTTCGCATTGCCGTATGTCCCGACTGCGGTAAACTGCGTCGCCTGACCTACCGTCAGAGACTGAGTGGCCGGTGTAACCTGAATCGAATCCAGTCCCGAGTTGGCACACCCCACAAGAGAGATACCAAGGCAGAGGAGCAAAAGTCCTCGAATACAACGACGAGCGAACATGTAGGTCTCCTGAATTTCCGACATCGGCGGGAGAAGTCATGCTTCGCCGTATGGCACGACTGATCAAATCGATCAGGTCGGGCGATGAGACTTGCCTTACTGAACTACGCAGCAAAGATCAATCCCCGGGCCCAGCCGATGCTTCATTGAGCTCTGATTAAGCAAACGGATAGCCATTCCCGTTTTGGCTTTGTCTATTGAAAATCAACCAGTTACTTGCCAGACAAAGCGCGCTAGTGTCGTCGCTTGTATACAAGGTTGGTCGGATTGATGCGGTACGTATACAGCTACAGTCGGGGAGCCAGAGAAACGTCCGCATTCCGTTGGAACTGCTCCGCGGTTGCAACCGTTCGCACCAGGTGAGGGTGGGGCAGAGCAGTTCGGAGAAAGCCGTTTGAAGAAGTCATTGGTGCGGTCGTGCAGCAAGTGTTCGCGCCACGTCTTCAGTTGGCTCATCGCGGAGAGCTACGAAAATAAAGGTAACGCCATTGTGTACAAATACGTCGCTGAAAACGACCGTGGCGTCGACCTCGCCCGCGCGAGTGAAGCAGAGGCTCGGTGGCGCAATTTGACGGGTCGGATCGGCAACAGACGAAGAGATTAGCTTTGCGCGAACAGACGGCTGGTGTACGCCTTTCGGCGTAGAAGCTATGGTCTCGTCTCAGTCGCCGGCTTTAAATCGATGTGGGATACCTGTTTGGTGCCTGTGCAAACCCTTTACCACATCGAGAATGCCACCTTTGTGGGATTACACACCCCGTTTGGGTGAGTCTCTAATCCCGGATGCGTCGCGTGATGAAGC
>Ga0302324_100023050_pt1 | contig 12062 bp, 11 predicted proteins | sample Palsa_T0_1_FD_201949 | JGI IMG/M metagenome (GOLD analysis project Ga0302324, IMG submission 201949) | Peat permafrost microbial communities from Stordalen Mire near Abisko, Sweden - Palsa_T0_1 | ecosystem: Environmental > Terrestrial > Soil > Palsa > Peat permafrost | place: Sweden: Abisko...
CGACTATATCGCCGACAAGAAGTTCATGCGTGCCGTCAGCGCTGCGAGTTGACTATCTGAGCGCATATCCCAACGCCCTGGCCGCATGCTTCAACGGATCGAGCAAGGCATCATCCGCGAGCGCCCGATGGAATTCGGGATGCTTCGGAAACAAGGACCCACCCTCGAGCGCTCGCTCATTGAGCGCGAAGGCCGGTGCGCCGCCGTGCATCGAAGCTGCATACAAAATCCCCTGCGTGGCCGGGAAGGCCTGGTATAGATTCCGCGCCCAGCCTCGCGCCCGCAATCGGTTTCCCGAATGGATCGCCATCGAGGCTCCCATGCGAGTCGCAAAATCACCCGTGAGATCGAGCACCTCGAGCACCCGCCGGGTCTTGAAGACCACGAGCCACGGCGACTGATAGGCTCGATCGATCCGACGCGTGTCCTGAAACACTTCCGCCAGACAGGTCTTCGCATCGGCCGCCGCGTAGTAAATCCCACGCTCCTGAGCGTAGGGCGTTTCCTGCGCATTCGGCACGTGATGGTCCCATCGCGAATTCAGCGGCCCCACGTAACGAAACGCGTTCCAGGAGAGCGCGTGAGGACTGCGCGAGAAATACACGCGTGCGAGCGTCGTGCCGGCAGGCAACCGCCGCAAAGAGGGTGCCACCCCGGCAAGTGCCGCGGGCCCCGGAGAATGCGGAAACTTTGCCAAAACCAGCGCCGTTCGCGCGATTTACTCGAACCCACGAGCGAGCGCTACCACGGCCTCCACTGGCTTCCCGCGCAGCAACCATTCGCGGGGACTCACGTGCTCCTCCCCTGCTTCGAGATCGGGGTTCGGCGCCAAAAACCACTGCGCCACATCGAGCGGATTCAAGCCAGCCGGCAGCGTGGCCATCACGTCGCGCAGCCCCGGCAACACTTGGCGGCGCTCGAACTGAAATCGGGGCAGACGCCGCTCTCCGTCGTAGTCGATCCCAAAGAGCGTTCCCTCGCGTAACCGCTGACGAACGCGGCTCACGTCGACCTTTAAATGCTTTGCGGCCTCGCTCGTCGTGTAACTCGTCTCGAGAAGCGCCATGTAGTCCGCAATCGATTGCACGAGCGGATCGCCGCCGCGCGCTCCGGGCTTCGCCGTAAACGGCTCCGTGATCAGTCCCACCGATTCCAACGCCGCGACCTCGCCGGCCGACAGCGCCCCAGCGCGCAGCCCAGTCGCCCGTTCCAAGAGCGGCTCATTTTGCAGGAGTCGCCGCCGCGCCTCCGCATAGAGCGTCGCCGGAATATCCAGTGTCCGAGCCCGCTCGTCCAGTCGTCGTTGCGCCGAGTGTTTCATTGTTTCTCCCGCTTTCTCCTGCCGAGAATATACGGTAGTTTATGCTCTCGAAAAGCGAAAGACAAATACCCTACCAGCCGCCATCCAACGAATACGCTGCGCGGCGATAGCAGGCGCGCCAAGGGCCTTCCCAGCCACTAGTACCCGGATATCACTATATATATTAATATGATACACATATATATTATAGTCATTTCGACCTGATCGCGGCTCCTCGAGCTGTCGACCCTGGACGGTCTCTTCGTTATTCTCGGCGCGCGAAATCCCACTGCACCCTCGCCCGCCCCAGTTCGGTATACCTGCCAACAATTGCTAGGAGTTCGGCCATGGACCATCTTCAGATGGCTCCTCGACGTGCACGCCCTTCAGCAAATGAAAGCGCGTTACTTTCTGTTTCTCGACACCAAGGATTGGAGTCGTTGGCTCGACCTCTTTACCGAGGACGCGACGCTTTTAGTGGATACGGCGGCCTCGACCTTTGCACGCGATGCGAAGACGTTACCGAAAGTCGTCGGCCGTGACGCCCTCCGCGAGTTCGTCGTGCCGAACCTCGACAAGACACCCACCGTACACCACGGCCATACCCCCATTTTCGAGTTTCATTCTGAAACGGAAGCGTCGGGGATCTGGGCGATGGAGGATGTCGTGGAGTTCACGGACCATACCGTGCACGGTCACGGTCACTATCGCGAAACCTATCGAAAGATTAGCGGCGAGTGGCGCTTCGCCAGTGTTCATCTGACTCGGATCCGAGTCGTCACCACTCATCGGGGTTGAACGGACTTCTCCACCGCACTTCAATCTGTCCCGCAACGGGGTTAAAGTGACACCAAAGAGCCGAAGCCCCCCAACATCGCGAGGGACGCAATGAGTTCGCCGAATCAACCACCCGCGCGCGTCGCGCTCGGACCGCTGATATTCATCGCGCTCGTGGTCGCCGCCATCGCAGCCGCTTTCGCTTACACGGCCGGATGGCTCTCGCCGCAGCGTCTCACGCCGAACAAAGTGGTGGCGGCATTCGCCCCGCCGGGCGGCCCGGCGCTCGGGCATCGACGCAACCACGTGAAGGGAATCTGTTTCACCGGGTTCTTCGAGGCCAACGGCGCGGGATCGGGCCTGTCGGAGGCCCCCATGTTCCGCACCGGGCAGTACCCAGCCATCGGGCGCTTCAATCTGGCCACTTCCGATATCAAGGCCGCCGATGCGACGGTGCGTATTCGCGGCATGGCGCTGCAGATCGCGGCGCCGGGCGGACAAGTATGGCGCACGGCGATGATCGATTCGCCGTTCTTTCCCGTCTCGACGCCGCGGGCTCTTTACGGCTTGGTAGTCGCCTCCGGGAGCAAGGAGCCTGACGCCATGAAGACCTTCGCCGGGGCGCACCCAGAGCTGGGTCACTTCGGCGCCTGGGCGCAGAGCGCACCGTGGACGGGAAGCTACGCCGAGGAGCCGTATAACAGCCTCAACAGCTTCGTCTTCACGAGTGCCACCGGCGCGACCAGCGTGGTGCGCTGGTCGTTCCTGCCGGCGACACAACCCGTTGCCATTCCGCCGGACGAGCTCGCGAAGCAGCCGCCCGATTTCCTCGAGCAGGAAATCACCCAACGCATCAAGAGCGGGCCGCTGCACTGGACCCTCGTGATCCACGTGGCCGAGTCCGGCGATAAGACGTCCGATCCCAGTCAGGAATGGCCGCAAAATCGGCGTGCGGTCGAGGTCGGCAAGCTCACCGTTCAGGACATCGAGCCCGAGGCGAATGGGCCGTGCCGCGACATCAATTTTGATCCGACCGTGCTACCGACGGGGATGGGAACATCGGACGATCCTTTCCCGGCGGCGCGCTCATCGGCTTATCGGAGATCCTACGATCTGCGTACGGCCGAAGCGGCCGATTATCCGGCCACCGCCTCGGGGGCAACGCCATGATCCGCATCACTCAACGGTTCAAGCCTGTGCAGCGCGCCCTCCACTGGCTGATGGCGGCCTGCATCCTCGCCATGTTCTTCATCGGCGTCGGGATGGTCTCGACCATTGCGCCGAAATACCTGCCGCTCATCGCGACTCATAAATGGCTGGGCAGCATCATTCTGGTGCTCGCCGTGGTTCGGCTGGCGGTGCGCTGGCACTACGGCGCGCCGCCGTTGCCGGCCGATTTGCCCGCGCCCATGAAGCTCGCAGCAGAACTCTCGCACTATGTCTTGTATTTTTTGATGATCGTCATGCCCCTCCTCGGCTGGGGCATGCTATCGGCCGCAAACTATCCGGTGGTGCTCGCCGGCGGCGTGCATCTCCCCATGCTGCTGCCGCAAAGCGACAGCCTGCACACAACGCTGTGGAATGCGCATTTTTACCTGGCATTCCTGTTCTTTGCGATCGTACTGTTGCATCTCGCGGCCGCGCTCTTTCATGCCCTGGTGCGGCACGATGGCGTGTTCGAGGCGATGGCACCGGTGTCGCGACGCGACTCCTAGCACCAGTCTGCAATTCGCACACCACCCTTGCCCAGAGTAGACCGGGCCGCGCATCCTGCTATGCTTGTTGCGCCGCGAAGTCGAGAGACGTTCACTCTAACCGCTGGGGAGTTTGGCCATGCAGCTTTCCCGTCGTAGCTTCTTGAAAATCACCGGCGCCGGTTTTGCCGCGTCGGCATTCGGAGCCTTGGGGTTCGCCGCAGCGGGGCTCGCCCTCGCCTCTGCGGTCCGGCCGTTCAAGCTGGCCCATGCGCGCGAGACCCGCAACACCTGCACCTACTGCTCAGTCGCCTGCGGAATCCTCATCTACAGTTTGGGTGATGGCGCAAAGAATGCGCGCTCGGACATCATCCATATCGAGGGTGATCCGGACCATCCGGTGAATCGCGGCACGCTCTGCCCGAAGGGCTCCGCGCTGCTCGACATCGTTCACGCGCCGACTCGCCTGAGAAACCCCAGGTATCGCGCGCCGGGGAGCGCCGCCTTCAAGGACGTGTCGTGGGATTTCGCACTCGATCGGATTGCGCGCTTGATGAAAGAGGACCGCGACAAGCATTTCATCGCGAAGAATTCGAAGGGCGTCACCGTCAACCGCTGGACCAGCACCGGCATGCTGGCGGCTTCGGCCTCCTCGAGCGAAACGTCCTTTCTGACCTGGAAGGTGGCCCGCTCCCTCGGCATGGTGGTGTTCGACAACCAGGCGCGCGTCTGACACGGACCGACGGTGGCCAGTCTGGCCCCAACATTCGGTCGCGGTGCGATGACGAACACCTGGCAGGACATCAAGAACGCCAATCTCGTCATCGTAATGGGCGGCAATGCCGCCGAAGCGCATCCCTGCGGCTTCAAATGGGTGATCGAGGCCAAGATCGAGAACAAGGCGAAGCTCTTGGTGGTCGATCCGCGCTTCACCCGCACGGCCTCGGTCGCCGACTACTATGCGCCGATACGTCCCGGAACGGACATCGCTTTCTTGAGCGGCGTCATCCGCTATCTGCTCGAAAAGGATGCGATCCAGCACGAGTACGTTCGCGCCTACACGAACGCGAGCCTCATCATCAAAGACGGCTTCAGCTTCAAGGACGGGCTCTTCAGCGGCTACGATGAGGAGACGCGCACTTACGACAAGTCGAGCTGGGACTACGATCTCGACGACAAGGGCTTTGCCAAAGTCGATGACACCTGGCAGAACCCGCGCTGTGTCATCAACATGCTGCGCGAGCACGTCGCCCGCTATACACCGGAGATGGTCTCGCGCATTTGCGGCACGCCCCAGGATACTTATCTCGAGGTGTGCGAGCTGATCGCCTCCACCGCCGCGCCCGACAAAGCGATGACCTCTCTATTTGCGCTCGGCTGGACGCAGCATTCCGTGGGGGCGCAGAACATCCGCACCATGGCGATGATCCAGCTCCTGCTCGGCAACATCGGTGTCGCCGGCGGCGGTATGAATGCGCTGCGTGGCCACTCCAATATCCAGGGACTCACGGATGTGGGCCTTTTGTCGGATGCGATGCCGGGGTATCTGACGCTGCCCAAGGATGGCGAGCCGACATTCGCAGAGTACATGAAAACGCGGCAATTCAAGCCGCTGCGCCCGGGCCAGACGAGCTATTGGCAGAACTACAACAAGTTCATCATCAGTCTGCAGAAGACGCTCTATGGCGATGCGGCGCAGGCCGCCAACGACTGGGCCTACGACTGGCTGCCCAAGCTCGATGTTCCGCTCTACGACATCATCCGCGCGTTCGAAATGATGACGCACGGCGAAATCAACGGCTATATCTGCCAGGGGTTCAATCCCCTGCAGGCGTTCCCGGACAAGGGCAAGATTCGCAAGGCGCTCGGTAACCTCAAGTTCCTGGTCACGATGGATCCGCTCGACACGGAGACTTCGCGCTTCTGGGAGAACTTCGGCCCGCAAAATCCTTCAGACCCCGCCAAGATTCAGACCGAGGTCTTCCAGCTGCCGGTCACGTGCTTCGCCGAAGAGAACGGCTCATTGGTGAACTCGGCGCGTTGGCTGCAATGGCACTGGAAGGCCGCCGATCCCCCGGGCGATGCGCAGTCGGACATTTTTATCATGGCCGGCATTTTCCATCGGCTGCGAGAGATGTACCGCAAGGAAGGCGGCGCCTTCCCCGACGCGCTCTTGAACCTCAGGTGGGACTACACGAATCCGTTCGATCCGGATGCGGAAGATCTCGCCAAGGAAATGAACGGTCGCGCGTTGACCGACTTGAAAGATCCGAGCGGCGCGGTGACCGTGCACGCCGGACAACTGCTCGACGGCTTCGCGCAGCTGCGCGACGACGGCACCACGGCGGCCGGCTGTTGGATCTTCACGGGGTCCTACACCGAGCGCGGCAACATGATGGCGCGGCGCGATGCGACCGACCCGCGCGAGCAAGGCATCGCGCCCAACTGGGCCTGGGCGTGGCCCGCGAATCGCCGGATCCTGTACAACCGGGCGAGCGCCGATGTGGCGGGCAAGCCCTGGAATCCGGTGAAGCCCATTCTCGAATGGGACGGCAGCCGCTGGGTTGGCATCGACACGCCCGATTACACGCCCACCACCAAGCCCTCCGACTCCGTCGGTCCCTTCATCATGAATGCGGAAGGCGTCGGGCGGCTGTTCGCGCGCAGCTTGATGGCCGAAGGGCCGTTCCCCGAGCACTACGAGCCGCTCGAGTCGCCCTCGGAAAACCTGCTGCATCCGGCCGTCAATTCCAACCCGGCGGCGCGCGTCTTCGCCGACGACCGTGCCGCCTTTGGGACGGCGAAAGACTTCCCGTACGTGGGCACGACCTACCGGCTGACAGAGCACTTTCACTTCTGGACCAAGCACGCCCTGATCAACTCCATTCTGCAACCCGAGGAGTTCGTCGAGATCGGCGAGGCGCTTGCCCACGAGAAAGGCATCGATCAGGGAGGCTGGGTGCGGGTCTCCTCGAAACGCGGCACCGTAGTGTGCAAGGCCTACGTCACCAAGCGAATCAAGCCGCTCCTCGTCGCGGGCCACCCGACGCACGTCGTCGGCGTTCCCCTGCATTGGGGCTTCACCGGGCAGGCCCGCAAGGGCTACGGCGCCAACACGCTGACGCCGTCCGTGGGCGATGCCAACACGCAGACCCCGGAGTTCAAAGCGTTTCTGGTGAACCTCGAAAAGGCCAGCGGCCCCGTGTCGTAAGGAGACATCGATGGCAGATCTTCAGGCACAAGACTACATCCGGATCTCGGCTACGACGCTGACGCCTCCGTCCACGCGGCGTCATGAGGACCAGGTTGCCAAGCTCATCGACACGAGCCGCTGCATCGGCTGCAAGGCCTGCCAGGCCGCGTGCATGGAATGGAACGATCTGCGGCAAGACATCGGGCACTTCGAGGGAAGCTACGAGAACCCCATGGATTTGAGCCCCTCGGTATGGACGCTCATGCGCTTCAACGAGTGGGAGGACGAGAAGGGTAAGCTCGAGTGGCTGATCCGCAAGGACGGCTGCATGCACTGCGAGGATCCGGGCTGCCTCAAGGCGTGTCCCGCGCCCGGCGCCATCGTGCAATATGCGAACGGCATCGTCGATTTCATCAGCGAGCACTGCATCGGCTGCGAGTACTGCGTGAAAGGCTGCCCGTTCGACATCCCGCGAATCAGTCCCGTCGATCACAAGTCTTACAAGTGCACGCTTTGCTCGGACCGTGTGGATGTCGGCCTCGAGCCTGCCTGTGTCAAAGCCTGCCCCACCGGAGCGATCATGTTCGGCTCGAAGACCGACATGCAGGATTGGGCCGGCGAGCGCGTCGCCGATCTCAAATCGCGTGGCTTCGAGAATGCGGGACTCTATGACCCCCCCGGTGTGGGCGGCACGCACGTGATGTATGTGCTGCACCATGCGGACAAGCCGTCGATCTATTCAGGCCTCCCGGATCATCCGCATATCAGTTTTCTGGTGGATTTCTGGAAAGGTGTCGTCAAGCCGCTGTCCCTGGTGGGCATCGCGTTCGCCGCGATCGCGGGTTTCTTCCACTGGGTCATCGAGGGTCCGAACGAAGTGCAGCCCGAGGACGAGGTAAAAGCACGAGAGCTGCTCAAAGCCGCGGAGAAATCGCCATGACGCGCCCCGCCGGGACGCTGGTGCGCAATACCACGGCGGCGCGCATCAATCATTGGATCACCGCCGGGTGCTTCATCCTGCTGCTCTTGTCCGGCCTGTCGATGTTCCATCCCATGCTGTTTTTTCTCTCGAACCTGTTCGGCGGCGGCCAATGGACCCGCGCCGTCCACCCGTGGATCGGCACGGTGCTGCTCGTGAGCTACCTCGGGTTGATCGTGCAATTCTGGCGCGACAATTTCTGGAACCGCGACGACATCGCCTGGATGAAAGCGATCGACCGTGTGCTCGTGAACCAGGAGGAAGGCGTGCCCGAGGTGGGGCGATTCAACGCCGGCCAGAAATTCGTCTTCTGGTCCATGGCGCTCCTGGTGCCGGTACTTTTTCTGACCGGGCTCGTGATCTGGGAGGTTTATTTCGGCACTTACACCTCGATTGAGGTGCAGAGGACCGCGGTGCTCATTCACAGCGCGGCGGCCATCGCGGCCATCATCGTCTGGATCATTCATGTCTATGCCGCGATTTGGGTCGAGGGATCCGTTCGGGCGATGACCCAGGGCTACGTCACGCCCGGTTGGGCGTATCGCCATCACCGCAAATGGCTGCGCCGGCTGGCGGCGTCGGGCTCATCCGGACCCACGCCCGGGCACGACCGGTGAGACAAGGCGAGGCCGTACCGCCGCGAAAATGGACAGGCGCCGCGGGCGCGGGCGTCTCGGCTCCGTTGCCCATGATTCTCCCCGATCCGGCGAGGCGCTTTGCCGCCACAGCCCGGCGGCTCGACCAGCTCGCGCCCGGCCACCCCATGGAGGAGTGGCTTCGTTTCATGGCGCAACTCGCGTGGGCGCAGCACGATGCCGTGACGGCGCTCCCGCCGTCCGCGGCGGTGAGTTCTTCCGCCGTCGAGGAGTCCGTGATCGCTCGCGAGGCGCCGCTGGCGATCGACCGGCACCCTGTCGATCCCGCCTGGCAGGGCGGCTTGATCAGAGTCCTGCAACACGTCGACGGGCTGACACTCCCCGGTGAGGCGCGCGCCGTCATCGCCGATCTCAGGTGCTACGATCCCGCGGCGCTCGAAGCGCTCGCCGATACCTTTCTTCGCGGTGTCCTCGAAGCCTCACAGATCGCCCCTGCGCTCTATATCGCCGCCGCCCTGCAACTGCACTTCACTTCGATGGCCGCGACGCTCAATGCCGAGGCCCTCAGGCTCCTACTGCAGCGCGGTCTCTGCCCTTGCTGCGGCTCGACCCCGGTCACCGGCCTCGTGACGGCATCGGGACGCACCCCCGGCGTCCGCTATCTCTATTGCTCGCTCTGCTCGACGGCGTGGAATCACGTGCGCGCCATCTGCATCACGTGCGGCGACTCGGGCACGCTGTCGCTCAAATCCATCGAGGGCGACAACGGCGCCGTCCAAGCGGAGACCTGCCGGGGTTGCGGCACCTACGCCAAACTCCTCTACGAGGCGAAGGACACGCAGGTGGATCCGTTCGCCGACGACCTCGCCACGCTGGCTCTCGATGTGCTCGTCGGGGAGGACGGCTGGTCACGGCATGCGCCGAATCCGTTGCTGCTGATCGGGTAGGCACACCCGCCGCCCCGGGCCGCCTCAGCCCGGTGCACGAAACAAGTCGAGTCGCTGATGATTGATCCGGCGCTGATCACCTTGATGATGCGTGATCCCCTGCCGGTCGAAAAACTCCAGGATCTGAATGGCGACCTTCCGTCCGTTGGACAGCTGGTCTCGGAACTGCGCGGCGATAAAAGCGCCGTCGGCCGCGCGACTCGCGATGGTCACTGCGATAGCCACCATCTCCGACACCGTCGATCGCAGAAAGAAATGATCGTGCGCGACTTGGTCGACTCTGCCGAGCCGGCTCACCAGCATGAGGAGACGACGGATATCCGCCTCGGGCCGCACCATCACGGCAGCGATATCGCGCACCCGCGGCGGCCGGAATCTCGCCTCGCCCCCGAGGAGTGGCGCAATTCTCGCCCACACGTCTTCATCCTCGAGCGAGAGCCGCACCGAGTGCGACCGCAGCCGCAGAAACCCACCCTCGCGCATGATCTCCGCGAATTCCGGGCGTGAGAGCGCTGCCTCGAAGGCGGTCGCCGGGAGCACGGGTTCGAGCGAGAGACGCAGCGCGTCGCGACCGATGCCTTGCTGATCGGCGTGGTCGGCATGAAAGGCTCCGAGTGTGGCGACCAGCCGGGAGCAGAATTGCCGCCAGCGCTCTGCTGCCAGAGCAATCCGAAAAGCTCCGGAGTCGAGCAGCACAGGACGCAGCGCCGACACGAGTTCCTCGATCATGCCTTTCGACAGCGCGCGATCACGCGCGAAGGTGGTGAGATCCCAGGCGAAGGGCGGAATCGAGAGCAGCGCCTCGAAGGCAGCAACAGGGTCCCCGATCGCCAGGGCGGCGCGCTGCAACGCGCGCTCCCGAGTTCGCCGCCGGCGGTCCGGGGGGCGCAGATCGATGAAGCGGCCTCCTCCGATGGTGCGCTTGGCCGACCCATCACGCAGCACGAAATGATCCGGAAGGGCGGCGGCAATCGGTCGATCGAGCACCAGTTGCACGTCCGCCGAGCGTCCCGGAAGCATGCGCTCGGCGTCGAGCCAGACGACTCGGGCCCCGACCTCGGTCGCTCCGTGATGCAGCCGGACCCTGAAGCGAGAGCGCTCCGTCGCCCCGCTCTCGCTCTCGAGCAGGCGCAGGCGCGCGTCGATTCGGGACGTGGGTGCATGCAGCTCCGGGGCCATCGCCACATCGCCCCGGTGGATCGTGCCCTTCGACACCCCTTCGCCGCTGAGATTGAGCGCACAACGATCCCCGACGCGCCCCACTTCCATCGGTCGGCCCTGCGCATGCAATGAGCGCACCCGCGCCTCGAGGCCGGAGGGGCTGATGAGAACTCGCTCGCCGGTGCGCACCGAGCCCGATACGACGGTACCGGTGATCACCAAACCGATTCCGTGAAGCGTGAAGACGCGATCGATGGCGAGACGGAACAAGGCATCGGATGACTTGCGGATGGATTCGCGCGCCGCCGTGCTCAGCCGATCGAGCAGCGCCGGGATCCCGCGCCCGGTAACCGCCGAGAGCGGGATCATCTCGGCCTGCGCCAGGAAAGTCCCCGTTGCGGCCGCTCGGATGGCAGAGCACACCTGCGCGAGCCGCTGCTCCGAGGCGAGATCGGCTTTGGTGATCACGATGAGCCCGCGGTCGATCCCCAACAGATCCAGAATCGCCAGGTGCTCACGCGTCTGCGGCATGACGCCATCGTCGGCCGCGACGACCATCAGGGCGAAGTCGATCCCGCTCGCCCCCGCCACCATGGTATGCACGAATCGCTCGTGCCCCGGTACGTCGATGAAGCCGAGAATGAGGTCATCGGCCACGGGAAGATAGGCAAATCCCAGGTCGATGGAGATCCCGCGCAACTTCTCTTCCTTGAGTCGATCGGTATCGACCCCGGTCAGCGCCTTGACGAGGGTGGTCTTGCCGTGGTCGACATGACCTGCCGTGCCGATGATCAAAACGCGGTCCCGCTGGTTGTCGCCCGGTCAGCGACGCCGGAGAATGACAGTGAGGCGTTCGAGAACCTCGGCGATCTCAGGGGCTGTCGTCTCGCGTCCGAGACTGAACCTCACCGCTCCCTTGCCGATGTGCTCGGGAACGTTCAGGGCACGCAGTACCGGCGAGAGCTCCACGCGACCGGCGTGGCAGGCCGAACCCGTCGAGGCAGCGACGCCCTCCAAGGCGGCGAGGACGTCGGCTCCGACACACCCGACGAAGGAGACATTGAGGGTGTTCGGCAGACATCGCTCCGCGTCCCCATTGCGCACGACGCACTCCCCGAAGCGCTCTTCGAGACTCGTCCATAATTCGTCGCGTAGTCGGCGCACCGCTTCCCAGGGAGCGGCGTCGCGTGCCAGCGAGCACGCGGTACCGAGCGCCGCGGCGAGAACAGCGCTCTCCGTTCCCGCGCGTCGTCCGCCTTCGTGCGCGGCGCCGTGAATCAGCGGCTCGAGGCGGGTCCCCGATCGGACATACAAGGCGCCGACTCCTTTCGGTGCATAGAGCTTGTGTCCGGCAACGCTCAGTAGATCAATGCCAAGATCATCGACGGCGGTCGGTATCTTGCCGACTGACTGAG
>Ga0302324_100023051_pt1 | contig 12062 bp, 11 predicted proteins | sample Palsa_T0_1_FD_201949 | JGI IMG/M metagenome (GOLD analysis project Ga0302324, IMG submission 201949) | Peat permafrost microbial communities from Stordalen Mire near Abisko, Sweden - Palsa_T0_1 | ecosystem: Environmental > Terrestrial > Soil > Palsa > Peat permafrost | place: Sweden: Abisko...
CTACGCCTTCGCGACCCTGGAGAACCACGAGTCGAAGCGCCCGAGGAAGCTCTTCCTTCATCGCAGCGACATTCGGAAGATAGACCTCGCGATGAATGCGGGAGGCAAATCGCTCATCCCATTGCGGATGTATTTCAAGGAGGCCCTCGTGAAGGTCGAGGTGGCGCTCTGCACCGGCAAGAAGCTCTTCGACAAGCGCGACGACCTGAAGAAGAAGGTCCAGATGCGCGAAGTGAACAGGGCCCTCAGGACACGCCGGGGATGAGCTCCCCCCCCGACTCGATTGTCGTCAGGGTTCCCGCGAGCACGTCGAACTGCGGCTCGGGCTTCGACACGCTGGGCCTGGCGCTGGATCTCTACAACAGGGTCACCGTCACGAGGAACCCGGGCCCGGGGCCCGTCCCGGAAAGGCCCGCCGACGGTCGCGCCCAGGCCATGGTCGCCGAGGTCGCCGCGCTTTTCCTGAGGGCGACTGGGACCGCGCCAGGGGGCTTCACCTATAGGATTGAGGGCGATGTCCCTCCTGCCCGCGGCCTCGGGTCCAGCGTGACCGTGCTCGCCGGGATCCTCGCCGGCCTGGCGGCCCTGCACGGCGTCGCGATCGAGCGCAAGAGGCTCATCTCACTCGTCGCGTCGATGGAGGGTCACCCCGACAACGCGGGCGCCGGCATCATCGGCGGCTTCTGCGTGTCGCGGACGGATCCGGCGACCGGCGCCTACGTGGACACGCTCCGCTTCGAGGTGCCGGCGGACATCGCCTTTGTCGTCGCTTCGCCCGCCGTCGAGCTGGTGACCAAGGAGTCGCGGGGCTCGCTGCCGCAGACGCTTCCCTTCTTTGACGCCGTCAAGAGCGTGAACGGCGCCGCCTATCTGGTCGCCGCGTTTGCGTCGCGCGACTTCGCGCGCCTCAGGAACGTCTCGGGCGATTTTCTCCACGAGCCCTACCGCCTGCCGCGGATTCCGGGCGGTCGGGATGCGATCGGCGCCGGGATCCTGGCGGGAGCCTGGACAGGGTGGCTGAGCGGGAGCGGTTCGAGCGTCCTGTGCATCTGCGACCGGGCGATTGCCCCCTCGGTATCCGCCGCCATGACGGGCGCCTTCACGCAGGTTTCGATGGCCAGCGAATGCCGGGTCCTGAAGGCCGACAACGAGGGCCTTGTGATCGGGGCCTGAGGGATGCCTCGTCCATCTCGGGCATGAAATAATCCGTCACGACGACGGTAGCCGCAATGCCCTCAAGCTTGCCCCGAGCGTCCGCCGCCCTGGTGCACCTGTGGACGGGGCAGTCGAGATTGTCCCCGATCATCTGGGCCATGGTGTCGAAATACGGCTTCTCAACGTCTCCAATGACGACGGAGCGCTTCGACTCCGCCATGGTTTTCCGTTCGGGGTTCAAACGCGAAAAGGCTTGAACATGAAGCGTGGCGCCGGTTGGGCAAGAGGCAACGAGCAAGGCGCTTGCGTAAATTCGGGGCTTTCTCAACAGAGAGGGCTCCGCGCCGACCGATGATCCACGTCGTCCTCTTCCAGCCCGAGATTCCCCAGAACACGGGCAACGTGGGCCGCATGTGCGCGCTGACGCGCTCCAGGCTGCACCTGATACACCCGCTGGGCTTCAAGATCACGGACCGCAACCTGCGGCGCGCCGGAATGGACTACTGGTTCCAGCTCGATGTGCACGAGCACGCCGACTGGAAGGCTTTCCTCGCCAGCCCCGCGACGCCGAGCCGCCTCTGGCTCCTGACGACCCGCTCGGACGTGGGATTCTGGGATGTCTCGTTCAAGGACGGGGATGGCCTCGTCTTCGGGAACGAGGGCAACGGCGCACCGGACTGGCTTCACGTCGAGCTGGCGGCAAGCCGGATCACTATCCCGCACGCCAATCCCGACCTCAGGTCGCTGAACCTGAGCACGGCCGCCGGGATAGCGGCCTACGAGGCGCTGAGGCAGATCGGCGCCCTCGGAAAACGTCTTTGAATTTTGGGGTAGCCTCCCGGCGGGCTGCCCCCAAGATGGCCCGCTCCAATGAGCGAGTCCCGGCTTAAGATCTTTTCTGGCAATTCAAACAAGGCGCTCGCGGAGGGCATCTGCAAGAACATCGGGGTCCCGCTGGGCCAGGCGACGGTGACCAGCTTCCCGGACGGCGAGACGTTCGTGAAGATCGACGAGAACATCCGCGGCCACGACGTGTTCATCATCCAGTCGACCTGCCCGCCGACGAACCAGCACCTGATGGAGCTGCTGATCATGATCGACGCGGCGCGGCGCGCCTCGGCCAACCGCATCACGGCCGTCCTTCCGTTCTACGGCTACGCCCGCCAGGACCGCAAGGACCAGCCCCGTGTGCCGATCACCGCCAAGCTCGTGGCGAACCTCCTGGTCTCGGCCGGGGCCAACCGCGTGCTCACGATGGACCTGCACAGCCAGCAGATCCAGGGCTTCTTCGACATACCGGTCGACCACCTCTACGCGTCGCCTGTCTTCTTCGAGTACCTGTCCAAGGCCAAGACCGAGAACCTCGTCGTCTGCTCTCCCGATGTCGGCGGCATGAAGATGGCCGCAGCCTATGCGGACCTGATGGGAGCCAGCCTCGGCATGGTCGCCAAGCGGCGCAAGAGCGCCACGACCGTCGAGGCGATCAGCGTCGTGGGCGAGGTCGAGGGCTGCGACGTCCTGCTTGTCGATGACATCACGGAGACGGCCGGCACCCTTACCGCGGCGGCCACGATGCTGCGCGAACGCGGTGCAAAGCGGATTAGGGCTGCCGTAAGCCACTGTATCCTCAACGAGATAGCCTATGAACGCATCCGCAGCGGCCTCATCGACGAGCTGATCACGACGAACACGGTTCCCATCGACACGAGGGGCCTGCCCGTCACGGTCCTGAGCGTCGCCGGCCTCCTCGGCCAGGCCATCCAGCGGATCAACACGAACGAGAGCATCACGAGCCTTTTCCGCATCAAGGGCTTCTGAGCCACGGCTCGGGCGCGCGTGGCGTGGAACACGCCCGGCGCCGGCGGGTCCCCGTCTTTAACACATGAAATCCAGCTTCGTCCTCCGCGTTGCCGCCCTTGCGGCCCTGGCAACCCCATTCGGCCTGACCTACGGCGCCGACAGCGCGGCCCCTGCCGCCATCAAGATGCCGGAGCTGAAGAAGGACTATTCGCCGATCGCCGACGGCAAGGCTCCGCTCCTCTCGAGCTACGCCGATATCGTCGAGCCAGTCGAGAAGGAGGTCGTCTCCATCAACTCGTCGCGGACCGTGCACGAGCGCGTAGAGGCGAACCCGCTCCTGCGGCAGTTCTTCGGGGACATCCCGGACCAGGACCGCGAGTCCAAGGAGGTGGGCCTCGGCTCGGGCGTCATCGTCTCCTCGGATGGGTACATCCTGACGAACAACCACGTGGTGGCCGACGCCGACGAGCTGACGGTCGTCACCTCGGACGACCGCAAGTTCACTGCGAAAGTGGTCGGGGCGGACCCGAAGACGGACATCGCGGTCGTGAAGATCGAGGCGACGGGCCTTCCCGTCGCGACCTTCGCCGACAGCGACAAGCTCCGCGTGGGTGACGTCGTCTTCGCCGTGGGTGACCCCCTCGGCGTCGGCGAGACGGTCACGATGGGCATCGTCTCCGCGAAGAGCCGCAACGTCGGCATCCTCCAGGACGTGGAGGGCTACGAGGATTTCATCCAGACGGACGCCGCGATCAACATGGGCAACTCGGGCGGCGCGCTCGTCGACGCCAAGGGCCGCTTCGTCGGCATCAACAGCGCGATCGTGTCGCCGTCCCGGGGCAACATCGGCATCGGCTTCGCCGTGCCGGTCAACATGGCGGCGGCGATCATGAAGAGCCTGATCGAGACCGGCACCGTGACGCGCGGCTACCTCGGTGTGGGGGCCGACCCGCTTACCCCCGAGATCGCCGAGCAGGTGCACCTTTCGCGCGACACCAAGGGCGTCATCGTCAACGACCTCACCGCGGACGGGCCGGCCGACGCGGCGGGCGTCAAGCGGGGCGACGTGATCCTCTCCGTGAACGGCCGCTCGATCGAGAGCCAGGACGACCTGCGCCTGATGATTTCCGAGATGACTCCGGGGACGCCGGCCGAGCTGGCCCTGTCGAGGGACGGCAAGGCCTTGAAGATCAAGGTCGTCCTTGGCCAGAAGGACGAGAAGCCCAACGAGCTCCTGAGCGGCGTCGAGGTCGGCAAGCTTTCGGACGATGTGCGCCGCCGCCTCGGGATTGACGCCCGCATCACGGGCCTCGTCGTGACCAAGGTCGACGACAAGCTCGACTTTGCCGAGGAGATCCCCGTTGGCACCGTGATCATTGAGATCAACCGCACCCCGGTCGACGACCTCAACACGGCCAAGGCCCTCCTGCACCCCGGCCACAACCTCCTCCTCGTGTACTTCCAGGGCTACCCGAAGTACGTCGTGGTCTCGAAATAGCGCTCGGGCTCAGCTCCCCGGCTTGGAGACGGGGAGCGCGGCCAGCGCCGGCGGCACCGCGTCGGCGGGATAGGTCGGGAAACTGAGCTCAAGCAGCGAGAGGAAGGGCACGTCAAAGCGCGCGGCCCCCGCGCTGCGGTCGACGAGCATGGCGATGCCGGCCGTCGTGCCGCCCGCCTGGCGGACAATCTCGATGCATTCGTTCACCCGGCCGCCCCGGGTCACCACATCCTCCACGACCAGGACCCGCTCGCCGGGCGCCAGCGTGAAGCCCCTGCGGAGCACGAGGACGTTGTTCTCCTTCTCGCAGAATATGTAGCGGGCCTTCGCCTGGCGCGCCACTTCCTGGCCGATCACGAGTCCCCCCATGGCCGGGGCGAGGACCGTCGAGAAGGCCCATCCGGCGGCGCGCACCTTCGCCAGGAGGAGCTCGGAGAGCCTCTCCACGGCGTCCATGTGCTGGCACACCTGGGCGCACTGGAAATAGTGGCCGCTGTGCAGGCCCGACCTCAGGACGAAGTGCCCCGTCAGGAGCGCGCGCGTGCGGGTGAATATGTCCAGTATCTCCTGCTGCTTGGGGTCCATGGTGGCGCCACTCCACACGGTTGGGGCGCCGAATTCAACGCTCCAGCGCAGATGCGTTGATAATCGCCCGCACAGGGGATACAGTCAGGGGTGAACCGGACCGGCGACACAGTGAACACCCAGACGCAGATTCCCTTGGAGGACGAACTCGGCGACGTGCTCGAGAAGGCGATGAGCTGCGCCGGGCTGACGCCGGAGACCCTTTCCATGAAGTCCGGGGTCCCGCTGGCGAGGATCCGCGACGCCGTCGACTACCGTCCCGAGCTCGTGGCGTCGGAGTGCGGCCGCCTCGCCTCGGCGCTCGGCCTGAACGAGGTGGGCCTCTGCGCCCTGGCGCAGGGCAAGTACCCGCTCCCCGACTCGGAGGGGCTCCCGTTCAGGGTCTGGCCGCTGCGCATGATTCACGGGATCGGGGTCGTGAACGCCTACGTGGTCGAGGTCTGCGACGGCAGGGGCCTTCTCTTCGACACCGGGCCGGGCTCGGAGGCCCTCCACACCTCTTGGCCGGCCGCCGTGAGGTCCCTGGACGCCATCTTCGTGACACACATCGAGGCGGAGCACGTGGGCGGCCTGCGCGACGCCGTCGAGAGGTTTGGTGTATCCAAGGCTTTCATACCCTCGGGTGCGGACTCCACCCTGGCCGCGCCCATGGCCGAGGGCGAGACCTTCGCCTCGGGCCCGCTCCAGGTGACGGCGTTCCGGACGCCGGGGCACTGCGCGATGCACAACTGCTACCACGTGCGCTCGAACGCGGGGCCGGGGGCCCGCTCGCTCCTCATTTCGGGGGATCTCGTCTTCGCGGGCTCGGCCGGGGGGCCGTACCACTGCCAGAAGCAGCTCAGGGCCCACCTGCGCCGGGTCCTCGCCGCCGTGCCGCCGGACACGGTGGTGGCGCCCGGTCACGGCCCGATGACGACCGCCGGGAACGAGCTCAGGTACAACCCATTCGTGTACTGAGGGTTTTTGGCCGCAGGGGGGAAGGGGGTGCTCTCATTCGTGCGCGCCGGGAAGGGGTCCGGCTGACGACCCCGATGCCGCCGACGGCGTGACTGCTCAAGCCCAGGCTCGAACTCCGCCACGCTCGCCCGGTCAGGGCGAGTCGACGAAAAGGGAGACGACGGTCGCGTTGTCGGGGCCGCCGCGCTCGACCGCGAGGGCGACCAGGCCCTTGGCCAGGTGCAAGGGGTCCGGGGATGCCGTGACAAATTCCTTCAGCTCCTTCTCCAAGATCATCCGCGTGACCCCGTCCGTGCAGAAGATGTACCGGTCGCCTGCCAGGATCGGGAGGTCGGTGAGGTCCACCTCGGGCGGGAGGGACTGGCCAATGCAGCGCGTGAGGGCCCCACGCTGCGCCTCGCTGTAATAGACGACCTCGCCCTTGGCACGCCTGCGGCGCGCCTCGTTCTCGACGGAGTGGTCCTCCGTGAGGCAGGTGAGGTTGCCCGCCCTCCAGGCGAAGGCGCGCGAATCGCCGACGTGCGCCAGCTTGAGCTGCGAGTCGCGGACGCATGCGAACGTGAGCGTGGAGCCGATTCCGAGGCCGGGGCTCAGCCTCATCCCAAGCGACGAGACGGAGTCATTTGCGGCGGTCACGATAGAGCGCAGGTCCAAAGGGCCGGACTTGGCGGAAAACACGAGCGCGGTGACCATCTCCACCGCCTCCTGGGCCGCTTCCGCCCCACCGGGGAGGCCTCCGACGCCATCGGCCACGCCGAACAACCGCATGGATTCCTCGCACAGGTAACGATCTTCGTTCTCTTTGCGCACCTTGCCGATGTCCGTGAAGAAAGCCACGCGTAGGTTCGTCATCGAGGGGAGGTTACGATACTGCGCAACCTGTCATGTGAAAGGACGAAATTGAACATCGCGGTTCTCGCGGGTCAGCCGCAAATACTCCCGCTGGGGGAGGCCCTCGATGAACAGCCGGCCGTAGGACTTGGCCAGGATGCGGCTGTCGAGGACCGTGATCACGCCGCGGTCCACCTTCGTCCGGATGAGCCGACCCACGCCCTGCCTGAACTTGATAAGGGCTTCGGGCAGAGTGAGTTCATTGAAAGGGTCGCCGCCGCGGTCGCGGATGAGCTCGGCCTTTGCCTCGGAGACGGGATGGGTCGGCGGGCTGAACGGGAGCCTCGCGATCACCACCTGCGAGAGCGCGTCGCCGGGGACGTCGACGCCTGTCCAGAAGCTGTCGGTTCCGAACAGCACCGCGTTGCCCAGGTCGCGCATCCGCTGGGCGAGCTCGTTGCGGGAGATGTCGCCGCCCTGGATGAGGAATGGCCGCCCCGCAGCCACGAGATGGGGAGCGACCAGGGCGGAGACCGCCTGCATGTCGCGGTAGCTGGTGAAGAGCACGAGCGATCCGCCGACAACCTTCCGGCAGCAAAAGCCGACATAGTCCGCGAGTGCGTCGATCGACGTCCGCGACTCCTGCGACGAGGGCAGCGGGATGTCGCCCGCGATGAAGACGCGCATGTTGTTCTCGAAGTCGAAGGGCGACTCGGCGACGTCCATCTTGGCCGACAGCGCCCCTATCGTCGCCGCGAAGCGGCCCATCTCGCCTCCCAGGGCGAGCGTCGCGCTTGTGCAGATCACGCTGGTCCCGGATTCAAAGAGGCAGCGCTGCAGCTCGGGCGCGACGTCGACCGGCGCGCTCCGTAGCGTCACGATCGTCTGCTTGCGGCCGCGCTTTTCCGCCCAATAGACGTGCCCCTTGTCAGACAGGTTCAGCCACTCGTCCACCCCGGCGCGAATCGCGCGCAGGCGCGCCTTCTGGTCCAGGGCCTCGTCTCGCTCGCGGCCGTCCTCGAGCGCATCGGCAATCTTCGCCACGGATCGCTCCAGCGCCGCCAGCGGCTCGGCCAGGAGGGGTTCCGCGACGCCGATTTCGCGCAGGCGGACGACGGACCGCTCCGACAGGAGCGTCGTCGCGAGGAACCCGAAGAACTGGTTCGACGCGTCCAGCGTGTCGGCGATCCGCTGGCGGAACGCGGCGTCTCCGCGCTTGCTCATGATGCCGCGCCGTGTCCTCGGGTTGAAGAGGTGCTTCAGTGTCCTCTCGATGCCGATGCTGCTCAGGGCGAGGCCGAAGCTCTCCTCGGCCACGTCCCCGACCGTGTGGGCCTCGTCGAGGACCACGAAGTCGCCGGGAAACAGGATGCCCGGGACGTCGGCCGGTCCGCCCTCTGCCCGCGCTCCGCCCGCATTGATGAGGGCGAAGAGCAGGGCATGGTTGACCACGATCACCTGCGCGGACCTCACGCGCGCCCGAGCCTTCTGGTAGAAGCACCGGTCGCAGTCGCAGGAGCGGCGCGAGCAGGACGACGAGTCCGCGTTCACCGAGTCCCACACGTCAGGGCTTGGCGGCGGCTGCAGGTCGTGCCTCAGCCCGGTCTCCGTCCGGTCCGCCCAGTCCGCGATCCGCAGCAGCTCGGCGTAACCCGCGTCGTCAAACAGGGTCGTCCGGTCGGCGAGCGCGTGCGACAGCCTCGACGTGCAGAGGTAGTTGGACTTGCCCACGAGCACGGTCGAGATGAATCCTGTGTAGCGGGAGAGCTCGGGGACGGACTTGAAGAGCCTGCGGCAGAGCGGAAGGTCCTTCTTCTCAATCTGCTCCTGGAGCGAGATCGTGTGGGTCGAGACGATGAGCTGGCGCCCGCAGTCGGTCGCATGGACGATCCCGGGCACGAGGTAGGCGAGCGACTTGCCGATCCCTGTGCCCGCCTCGAACAGGAGCGGCTCGTCGTCCCTGTATGCCGCCGCGACAGCGAGGGCCATCCGTTCCTGGCCCGGACGGTGCTCGAGGTCCAGTCCCGCCTGGAGCCAGCCCGACTCGGCAAACACCCGCGCCGTGAGCTCCGGGGAGCGGGTGGGGGATAGGGGTGCCGGAGCGGCGTCGTCTCGGATTCCAATCATGGTCGCGTGCTGGAAAAAATGGGCGCGGGCCGCGGCAAGGGGAAGCCGCGATTACCCCTAGTCCCCGATCCACACGAGGTCCCCGGCGCGGACCTCCTCGTAGAGCGCGATGATGTCCGCGTTGCGCATGAGCACGCACCCCGCACTCAGGGGCTTGCCTATCTGGTCCTCGTCCGACGTGCCGTGGATGTACACATAGCGCTGGTAGGTGTCGACGTCTCCGCCCTGGTTGATTCCCGGCTCAAGGCCCCGCAGCCACAGGATCCGGCTCGTGATCAGCCGACTCGACCCGCCCTGGTCCGGTCCGAACTCCGAGTAGTGCCGGCCGGTGGGGATGCGGCCCTTGAACACCACGCCTGCGGGCTGTCCCGAACCTATCCTCTCGGCGATTTCGTGGAGGCCCCGGGGAGTCCCCAGCGAATGGGCGACATTCGAAGGAGGCTTCTTGGAAGTCGATATCAAATAAGATCTTACAATGCAATCATCGCGCCAGAACTGCAGCGTGGAGGCGCCTATCCGCACAATCAGGACGCGGTCTGCGTGCTTGATGCCGAGCGCCGAACGGGTTTTGTTGAACGATTCCCACGACGCACCCATGGAGACTTCGACATCCTTCACGGTAGGTATCGTCGGCGCCACCGGCGCCGTCGGTCAAGAGTTGCTGCGCCTCCTTGAGGCGCGGCAGTTCCCCGTTGGCTCGCTTCGGCTGTTCGCGTCGGCGCGCTCGGTGGGAAAGTCCGCTGAATTCAGGGGCCGCACGATTGCGATAGAGGAGGCCATGCCTGGTGTTTTCGCAAACGTCGACGTGGCGTTTTTCGCGGCCGGTGGGCCCGTGACCCGGGCCCTTGCGCCCGACGCGGTCAAGGCGGGCTGCCTCGTGATCGACAAGAGCTCGGCGCTCCGGATGGACCCCACTGTCCCGCTAGTCATCCCGGAAATCAATCCCGAGGCGGTTCGCACCCACAAGGGAATCATCGCCAATCCGAATTGCTCTACGGCCGTCGCCCTGATGGGCCTGTGGCCGCTCCACCGCAGGTTCGGCCTGAAGCGGTTTGTCCTCGCCTCGTACCAGTCCGTAACCGGCGCGGGCATCGAGGGTGAGCGCGAGCTCGAGGCTCAGGTCACAGCCCACGCCAAAGGCGAGCCCCTCGTCAGCAAGGTCTTTTCGCGGCAGATCGCCTTCAACGTCATTCCCCAGGTCGATACGTTCGGCACGAACGGCTACACTGGCGAGGAGACGAAGATCATGCTCGAGAGCCGCAAGATCATGGGGATGCCCCATCTGCCCATCTCTGCTACGTGCGTACGCGTTCCCGTAATCCGCGCGCACTCGATGGCGATCAACGCCGAGTTTGAGAGGCCCGTTAGCGTCGCGGAGGCGCGCGAGGCGATCGCGGCGTTCCCAGGCGCGCAGCTTGTGGATGATCCCGCCCGCCTCGAATACCCAACTCCCCTCGACTTCAGCCGCAAGGTGAAGTGCGGTGTCGGCCGACTGCGCGTGGACACAGCGCTTACAAACGCCTTGGCCTTCTGGGTCAGCGGTGACAATCTTTGGAAGGGTGCAGCGCTCAACGCGGTGCAGGTCGCGGAGCTGATGGTTGAGGAGCGGCTGCTTAAGCCGCGCGCCGCGCTCGCAGCGGTCTGATTGGCACGGACGCCTAGCTCAGTTGGTTAGAGCACCTCGTTTACACCGAGGGGGTCAGGGGTTCGAGTCCCTTGGCGTCCACCAGTCTATAAACGACTACACTTAAACGACTGACACGATATAGCCACAAGCCATCAGGCTAAGTGGCAACAGGAGTGCCAACAAATCCTTCCCCAAGTCTAGCCGCATTTGCAGGCCCTTGGCCGGTGGAAAACCGGGCCTATGCGGGCCGAGGGCTGCTAGGGGCTCAGGACTGCCCAGATATGCCGTGGCGAACGGCATGGCCAACAATCCCAGGGAATTCATAAACTAGGTTCCCCACATAAGTTTCGTCCATGATTTGGATCAGGTTGCCTTCCTGAAAGCGCGCCATTCGGCGATGGTGGCACACCACTTCGTAAAGGACATGGTCTACACCACGGAAAATGCCATCATCGAGAGATGGCTCCACTTCTTGTCGAAGGCCGACTGGCGTCCACCAGTAAACAAGAGATTAATGGGTAGTTCCTTACATACTTCTTGGGCTCATGATTCTTTGAAACGGCAAAGCTAGCGAAATCAGATATGTCACTGTGTTGCCTTAAGGCGCCTCGGACTTTGGGCGCTTGGCATCTCCCTTGAGGTCTAAGAATCCAGACGCCTGTAGAGCTCTTGTCACGAAATCAGCCGAGATTGCGATGGTAGGCCGCCATTATCACGATATGCTTGCACCCGGGCAGCCTGCTGATGACCGATTACCCCAGCTCATTGCCGTCCGGCTCCACATCCGGCTCAAGAGCTCCCCTGGATAGCGAGGAGTTGGGCCTCAGCTTTGCGCCGACGCTGGTGGCTACGTTCGCAATCGTGGTCGTCCTGTTGAGCGTCTATGAGTTTGGCCTTTCGGACAAGTTTGAGCGCTTCGGCAGATTCGAGAGTTTTCTCTCCATCACGATCAGCGCCGTTATTGCTCTCGTCCCAACCTATCTGGCTCTTCGAAAACTGCGGACATCCCACGGACGCGCCCTATTCGCACTAACCGAGCTTAAGGCAGCCGAAGCAAAATCGAAGGAGTCAGACCGTCGCTTAAGGAATATGCTAGAGAACGTCGGTCTCATTGCCGTCACTCTAGACAACAAGGGAGTGGTTACGTTCTGTAACAATCATTTCCTGCAATTGACCGGATGGGAGCTAGAAGAGGTGCATGGCAGAGATTATTTCTCGATCTTTGTTCCTGGATCCAACTCTTCGAGAAAGGAGGTTTTTCTTGAAAACGTCAAAACGGGCACAATCGCGCCACACATCGAAAACCAGATTACGACCAAGTATGGAGAAATTCGGGAGATTGTCTGGAGCAACACCATGCTTCAAGATCGTGAGGGGCATATTGTTGGCACTGCGAGTATCGGCGACGATGTGACGGCTCGATACCGCGCTGAAAAACGGCTGCAACTGCAGCATTCGGTGACGGCGGTGCTAGCGGAAGCC
>Ga0302324_100023052_pt1 | contig 12062 bp, 13 predicted proteins | sample Palsa_T0_1_FD_201949 | JGI IMG/M metagenome (GOLD analysis project Ga0302324, IMG submission 201949) | Peat permafrost microbial communities from Stordalen Mire near Abisko, Sweden - Palsa_T0_1 | ecosystem: Environmental > Terrestrial > Soil > Palsa > Peat permafrost | place: Sweden: Abisko...
CCTCGGCTTCGTTCGGCACCGTGAGGGATAGCCCGAAACCCTGGAAGCTCGCCTTCCCGAGGCAGCGCCCGTCGGACATGAGCACGGTCGCATCGCCGATGCGCAGGCAGGAATGCATGACCTTATCGGCACCGCCAGGCGGGATCATCGACGGATCGGGGCCGTCCTTGAACCGCATCAGCATCTCGACCTTGGCGCCGAGCGCCTGCTGGTAGAACGCGATTGCCTCGTCGGCGCGGCCGTCAAAGAACAAATAGGGTTGGATCGCCATGGCATCACCTCCTGGGAACCTCAAGAACGACGCCGCTATTGTGCAGCGGCGCGCCATTGTGTACACCGTCCACAAGATGATATCAATCCAGATGGACAGTGTCCACATGGAGACATGACGAAAAGTGCGACCTTCGGTTCGCCCAAGCGCCGGAGCTATCGTCACGGCGATCTGCGTCGGGCGTTGCTGGAGGCCGGCATCGCGCTCGCGCGCGGCGGCGGCCCGGATGCCGTGGTACTGCGCGAGGCGACCCGCCGCGCCGGCGTGGTGCCCAATGCGGCCTACCGGCATTTCGCCAGCCGGGGGGCGCTGCTGCGCGCGGTCCGCGCGGCCGCGCTGGCGGCGCTCGCGGTCGCGATGGAGACCGAGCTGGCCGGCGTGCGCCGGGTGCGCCGGCCCGCCGAGCGCGCGCGGGTGATGCTGCGTGCCGTCGGCGTCGGCTATCTGCGCTTCGCGCGGGAGGAGACCGGCCTGTTCCGCACCGCGTTCGCGGTCCCCGACGATGTCGAGACCGACCATGACCCGACCAAGGCCGGCAAGAGCGGCCTCAACCCGTTCGAGCTGCTGAGCGCCGCGCTGGACCGGCTGGTCGCGGCCGGCGCGCTGCCGGCCGAGCGTCGCCCCGGCGCGGAGTATCTCGCCTGGTCCGCGGTGCACGGCCTCGCCCTGCTGGTCATCGATGGACCGCTGCGTGGGCGCACCCCCGCGCAGATTGAGGGCCTCGGACAGCGCCTGCTCGACATGGTCGAAAACGGGCTGTAGTCGGCCGAAAAGGCGATCGCGGGCAGCCGCGGCCCGGATCGCGAATTTCCCGGCGGGGCAAGGATTCGGCGGTATCCGCTTGACGCTGCAAAAAATCTCCCTAGCCTGTCGGGAGGCGATGCTGTTTGCCGCGTTGACGTCATTAGACTGGGGCGCGGTTGCGGTCGCGAGGAGCCGGCACCAACTGATATTTGGCGCACCAGCGCGGATTACCTTTCACGGACACAGACAAGCAGACCAATGGGCAAGAGCCGAGATTTCCGCGGGCCGAGGCGCCGCGGGTTCGATGACGACGCATTCTCTCCAGCCGACAGCTACCAGCCGCGCGGCGCGCCGCGGCCGTTCGGCAGCGGTGGCGGCGGCTTCAGCCGCCCCGAGGCCGTGGTGGAAGGGCCGGTGGTCTCCGCCACCGTCAAATGGTTCAACCCCGAGAAGGGCTTCGGCTTCGTCGCCCTGGCCGACGGCTCGGGCGACGCCTTCCTCCATGCCGGCACCCTCCAGGCGGCCGGCCACGACGCGGTCGCGCCCGGCGCCAAGCTGCAGATCAATGTCGGCCAGGGCCAGAAGGGCCCCCAGGTCACCCGCGTGGTCGAGGTCGACGCCAGCACGGCGGTCGAGCCGGCCCGGCGCCCGGGCCCGCGCGGGCCGCGCATGGCGCCCGACCCGTCGACCGCGATCGAGATGTCCGGCACCGTGAAGTGGTTCAACCCCGACAAGGGCTTCGGGTTCGTCGCCGTCGGCGACGGCGGCAAGGACGTGTTCGTCCACGTCTCGGTGCTGGCGCGGGCGCAGCTCGCCCACCTGGCCGAGGGTCAGCGCGTCTCGATGCGGGTGGTCGACACGCCCAAGGGTCGCGAAGCGCTTTCCCTGCTGCTCGACGAATAGCCCGGCCCCGACATCGGGAGGCTCAATCGGGCCTCAGGCGGGCTTGCCCTTGCGCGGCACCGGGCTCGCCGGCGGCAGATCGATCTCCAAAATCGTGATGTGCAGGGCGTAGGAGACCTCGCCGTCCTCATCGTCTCGATGCAGCACGCCGATGAACTCGTCGCCGATGCGCACCTCGACCGGCTCGTTCCGCTTGGCCGGCGCCACGATATTGATGCGCTCGTTGGCGAAGGTCCGCCGCATATAATCCTGGACCCGGGCGATATCGTTGGGCGTCATGCGCGCTCCCGGCGGGTTGATCCCGCTGTGGGGTGCACAATAAGGACCCCACAGCCGGCTTCAAGTGCCTGTCGGCGGCGCCCCTTAGCCCGGCTCCAGGATCATAGCCCGAGCGCCAGCGCGTCGGGCGGCGGCAGATAGCGGGCGGAATAGACCTCGTCCGGCGGCGATGGCGCGAAGCCGAACGCCTCGGCGACCGTCCGGATCGAATTGACCAGCCGGGGCTGGGCGACCGCGCTGAAGCCGTGAGCGCGCGTGTTGGGCGTGACCCAGCAGCAGTCGATCGACAGCTTGAGGCGCTCCAGCTCGATCGCCTCGCTGATTAGCGGGTCGCGCTTCTTGAGCGCCGCGATGCTGAGCTCGGGCGTCGTGAGCTCCTCGCGCATGGTCTCGGCGGTGCAGCGGATGACGGACGTGACCGCCGGACCGTTGGCAGCCGCGAAGGCCGGATTGACGATGACGGCGTGGCCGTAGAGGTCAGCGCCATAGTCGGCATATTTCAGGGTCCGGATCCGATCGGCCGGCACGCCGACCGCGATCAGGCTCATGATGCCCGTATAGGTGAGACCCGTGATCGCATCGACCTCGCCGCGCGCCAGCATCGGCTCGCGCAGCTCGGGCGAGATGTTCTGCCAGAGCACCGCAGCCGGATCGAAGCCGGCGGACTTGGCCAGGATCGGGAACAGGCGCCGGCTGGCGTCGCCGGTCGGCGCGGCGATGCGCTTGCCGATCAGGTCCTTGGGCTCGGTGATGCCGGTCGATGCGAGCGTCAGGACGGCGGCCGACGAGGCGTCGTGCATGACGAACACGGCGAGCGCCTTGGGACCCGTGCTGCGGGCGTTGAACTCCATTACGACGTTGAGATCGGCGAAGCCCATATCGTAGTTGCCGGCCGCGACCTTGGTCACGGTGTCGCCCGAGCCGAAGCCGCGGTCGATCACGACATCGAGTTGCGCGCGCGCGAAGCAGCCGCTCTCGGCGGCGCGCAGGAAGGTCGATTGCGGCCCCTGCAAGATCCAGTCGAGGGTGAAATGGACCTTCTGCTGCGCCTCGGCGGGCAGCGCGACGAGCGCCACGGCAAGCCCGACCATCCCGCACCACGCGCGCATATCGCCTCCTCCGGTCGAAATCCAGCCAGCCCTGCGCACGCTAGAACTCGCGCAAGGTCTCGCGCAGGGTCGTCTTGGTGTATTCGGTGCGGGCGAGGCCATGGCGCTGCAGCGCCGGCACCAGCCCGTCGCAGACCTCGATGATGTAGCGCCGGTTGACGCGGTGGAACGGCGCCTTGATGAGGAAGCCGTCGCCGCCGACCGCCTCCATGACCTCGCCCATGCGCTCGGCGACCTGGTCGGGCGTGCCGACCAGCTCGATCGAGCTCGAGTTGCCGCCCTCCATCACGAGCTGGCGCAAGGTCTTGCCGCTGCCGAACTGCTGGAACTTGTCGAGCGAGCCTTGCTCGCCGTTGGTCGTCAGCTTGCCGGGCAGCGGCTCGTCGAGGTCGTACTGGCCGAAATCGATGTCCGTGATCGAGCTGTAGAGCGCCAGCGCGCGCTCGATGAAGGCCGGCGACGCCATGCCGCGCTCGAGCTTGGCGCGCGCCTCCTCGAGAGTTTCCCCGAGCACCGGCGCGATCAGGAACAGGACCTTGATGTCGTCGGGGTTGCGCCCCGCCTTGGCGGCACGGTGGCGCACGTCGTCGCGATACGATTTCATGCCCTCGATACCGTTGGCCACCGCGATGATCGAGTCGGCATAGCGCGCGGCGAACTCGCGGCCGCGCGGCGAGCCGCCGGCCTGCACGAAGGTCGGTCGGCCCTGCGGCGAGCGCACGGTGTTGAGCGGGCCGCGCGACTTGAAATATTTGCCCTCGAAATGGATCGGCCGGACCTTGGTGTGGTCGGCATAGACGTTCTTGTCGCGGTCGCGGATGACCGCGTCTTCATCCCACGAATCGAACAGCTGGCACACCACCTCGAGATATTCGTCGGCCATGTCGTAGCGCACCTCGCGCGGCGGCAGCTCGTCGAGGCCGAAATTCTGCGCCGCCGCGTTCTCGCCGCTGGTGACGATGTTCCAGCCGAAGCGGCCGCGCGCGATACTGTCGATGGTCGAGCACAGGCGCGCCAGCAGGAACGGGTGATAGCCCAGAGTCGACAGGGTGGCGACGACGCCCAGCCGGGTGGTCGCCGCGCCGATCAGCGCGGCCAGCGGCGCCGGGTCGTGCTTGGGCACCATCATCGCGGTCTTGAGATAGGCCTGCATGCTGCCGCCGAGCGCTTCGGACACCATCAGCGTGTCCTCCAGCATGATGTAGTCGAAGCAGGCGCGCTCCATCGCCTTGGCCATCTCGACATAGAACTCGCCGGACCACGGGTCGCCGCCGTTCGCGAACGCGTCGTTCCATTCGTCGACGGCGAAGTTCGTGAACCAGCCGAGATGCATCCGGGGGCGCGCCATGACGTCTCCTTTCGCGATCGGTTCGGCCGACACCATGCAAATGCCGGTCCAGCGCCCGGCCGCCACCTGTCGCACGCGCGCCGGATGCGCTACATCAACGGAGTCACCGTGACCTCGGAGAAACCTGCCCATGAGCCGTCCGCCGCTGCCTCCCTTCAGCGCCGAGACCGCCGCCCAGAAGGCGCGGCTGGCCGAGGATGCCTGGAACACCCGCGATCCGGCGCGCGTCGCGCTCGCGTACACGGCCGACAGTAGCTGGCGCAACCGCGCCGAATTCCTGCAGGGGCGCGCCGCCATCGAGGCGTTCCTGACGCGCAAATGGCACCGCGAGCTCGACTACCGCCTGATCAAGGAACTGTGGGCCTTCCATGAGAATCGGATCGCGGTGCGCTTCGCCTATGAGTGGCACGACGACGGCGGCAACTGGTTCCGCAGCTACGGCAATGAGAATTGGGAGTTCGACACCGACGGGCTGATGCGCCGACGCGTCGCCAGCATCAACGATCTGCCGATCATCGAGAGCGCCCGCAAGTTCCACTGGCCGCTCGGCCGCCGCCCCGACGGTCACCCGTCGCTGAGCGATCTCGATCTCTGAGCGGATCGGCACGGTCAGTCGTATCGATCAACCGTGCCGGCTCGACTTGTCCGGCCCGGTCGGCCGGGTATACCGTCTGCGCCGAAGCGATTCCGAGGAGCATCGGTGATGCCGGAGATACGACCGCTAAGGAACGGGCTGAGCGCCGAAATTGTGGGGATGGACATCTCCCGGGACCTCGATCGGGCGACGATCCGCTGGATCGAGAACGCCCTCGACGAACACCCGGTCCTGGTGTTCCGCGACCAGAAGCTCGGCGCGCCCGAGCTCGCCGCGTTCGGCCGGCGGCTCGGTCAGCTGCGCCCGCACGCGCTGCTGCGCTACCGCCATCCGGAAATTCCGGAGATATCCTACGTCACCAACGTGGATGCCGAAGGCAAGGTCGACAGCTTCGGAGTCAAGCGCGCCACGGCCTGGCATACCGACGAGACCTACAACGCCGAGTTGCCGCGCGCCACGATGCTCCACGCCATCGAGGTTCCGGCGGCGAAGGGCGGCACCCTGTTCGCCGACATGCGCGCCGCCTACGACGCGCTGCCCGAAGCGACCAAGCAGCTTCTCGGCGGGTTGACCGGCCTACACGGCTATTCGACCGGCCCCGGCGGTGGCGCGTACGACGGCCAGCTCACCAAGGCGCAAGAGAAGGATTACCCCGAACGACGCCATCCCGCGGTGCTGATCCATCCGTCGAGCAAGCGCCGCATCCTGTTCGTGAACCCGATGCACACGCACGGATTCGCGGGTATCGAGCGCGACGAAGCGCTACGGCTGATCGAAGAGCTGACCAACCATGCCGTCGACGATCGCTTCACCTACTATCATGAGTGGCGGGTGGGCGACCTGGTGATGTGGGACGACCAGGCGACGATGCATCGCAGCGCCGGCGATTACGCGCCGGAAGAGCGCCGCATCTTCCTCCGCACGATCGTCCACGCGGCTTAGGGCGGGTAAGAGCTGGCTGGAATCAACAACAGACCGTCATGGCCGGCCTTGTGCCGGCCATCCACGTCTTTCGGGCCGACCAGCGATCATGGCCCGAGTTGGCGGCATCTCGGATGGAAAGGCGTGGATGGCCGGCACAAGGCCGGCCATGACGGTCAGAGAGCGACGTGCTCGGTTAGTGTGTCTCACCCCACGCCGAGATAGGCCGCGAGCGTCTCGTTCTGCGCCTTGGCTTCGGCCGCCGTGCCGTCGAGCATGACGCGTCCCTGATCGATCACGCACACGCGGTCGGCGAGATCGAGCGCGATCTCGGCGTTCTGCTCGACCAGCAGGATGCCGAGATCGCGACCCCGCAAATGGTGCAGCGTGTCCATCACCTTGTCGACGATGATCGGCGCCAAGCCCTGCGACGGCTCGTCGAGCAGCACATAGCGCGGCGACGACATCAGGGCGCGGCCGATCGCCAGCATCTGCTGCTCGCCGCCCGAGAGCTGGCCGCCCTTGCGGTCGAGCAGCGGCTCGAGCGCCGGAAACAGCTCCAGGACCGCGTCGACCGCCCAGTCCGAGCCGCGGCGCACCGCGATCGACAGATTCTCGCGCACCGAGAGCCCGGCGAACACGCCGCGATATTCCGGCACATAGGCGATGCCGCGGCGGTTGATCTGGCTGGCGCGCAGGCCGGTCAGGCTCGACCCGTCGAGCTCGATGCGGCCCTCGCTTCGGTCGACCAGGCCCATGATGGCGCGCAAGGTCGTCGTCTTGCCGGCGCCGTTGCGGCCGAGCAGCGCCAGGATCTCGCCGGGCGCCAGGCGCAGAGATACCCCATCGAGGATGTGATGGGTGCCGTACCATGCGTTGACGTCGGCGAGCTCTAGCATCAGGTGCGCTTGCCCAGATAGGCTTCGCGCACGCGCGGGTCTGCGCGGATCGCCTGAGGCGCGCCCTCGGCCAGCAGTCTACCGAAATACATCACCGCGATGCGATCCGACAGGCGCATCACGACGTCCATCTTGTGCTCGATCAGCAGGATCGTGTAGCGGCCCTTGAGGCGCTCGATCAGCCCGATCACCATCTGGGTATCGCCGCGCGACAGGCCGGCGGTCGGCTCGTCGAGCAGCAGAAGACGCGGCCGCGCGGCGAGCGCGATCGCGAAATCGAGCAGGCGCTGGTCGCCGTGCGACAGCACGTCGGCCGGCTTGTCGGCATGGCGATCGAGCCCGACTAGGCCGAGCGCCTCGGCGATGACGGCGCGCACGCCGATGGCGGCATCGGCCGGCTTCAGCGCCGCGAAGGGATCGCGCGGCGCGCAGCCGTGGGCGGCGACCCAGACGTTCTGCCCAACGGTGAGGCTCGGAAAGACGCTGGTGCGCTGGAACGATCGCGCGATGCCGAGCGCCGGCAGGCGGTGCGGCGGCCAGCCGGTGATGTCGCTGCCGTCGAACCGCACCTGTCCGCCGGTCGGCGCGAGCTCGCCCGTAATACAATTGAACAAGGTCGTCTTGCCGGCGCCGTTCGGTCCGATGATCGAAAGCAGCTCGCCCGGCGCGACGGCGAGATCGACGCCGTCGACCGCGGTGACCGCGCCGAAGCTGCGCCGCATCTCGGTGAGCTCGAGCAGCCCCGCCATGGTCAGGCCGCGGCCCGGCGCTTCGCCAGGCCGGCGAGACGCGTCAAGATCTCGACGATACCGCCGCGCAGGAACAGCACGACCAGCGCGAACACGATGCCGAGGATCATCGGCCAGCGGTCCCAGAACAGGCTGACGGTCTCGGACAGCCAGATGTAGAAGGCGGCGCCGATGACCGGCCCGAAAAAATTGCCCGACCCGCCGATCAGAGTCATGAACACGATGTCGCCCGAGCGCAGCCAGTGGATCGAATCGATCGGCACGATGCCGTAGACCAGCCCGTAGAGCGCGCCGGCGAGGCCGGTGAACCCGCCGGCAATCACGAAGCTCAGGAGCTTGAGCCGGCGGACGTCGTGGCCGGTTGCCGCCGCGCGGTCGGGATTGTCGCGGACGGCCCGGAACAGCCGGCCCCAGGACGAGTCGACGATGCGTTTCATCGCCGCCAGGCTGAGCAGGAACAGGACCGCGACCAGGATGTAGAAGCGCAGCTCGTCGCGCAGCCAGGCCGGCCGGCCGATGCCGGCGAGCCCGTCCTCGCCCCCCGTCAAGCTCGACCAGCTATAGGCGATGAAATAGAACATCTGGTTGAAGGCGAAGGTCAGCATGATGAAATAGAGCCCGACTCGCTGGACGCAGACCGCGCCGATCGCCGCGGCGAGCAGCGCGCAGCCGCCGGCTGCGCCGGCGAGCGCGAGCCACAGCGGCGCGTTCCAATGGACCATCATGAGCCCGGCGACGTAGCCGCCGACGCCGAAGAAGGTGGCCTGGCCGAACGACAGCATGCCGGTATAGCCGAGCAGCATGTTGTTGGCGACCGCCGTGATCGCGAACGCCAGGATCTCGGCGGCGATCACCGGCCGGCCCAGCACGGGCGCGAGCACGAGCGCCACGATCAGGAGCAGGAACTGCGTGCGGTCGCGCATCAGCGCCTGCCGAACAGGCCCTGTGGACGGAGCATGATCGTCAGGCCCATCAGCAGATAGATCACGACGTTGGCGGCCTCGGGGACCCAGATCGTGGTGAGGCTCTGGGCGATGCCGATCAGGATGCCGGCGCCGATCGCGCCCATGATGCTGCCGAGCCCGGCGATCACGACGACCACGAAGGTGACGGGCAGGATGTCGAATCCCATGCTCGGCGTCAGCCCGGTGATCGGCGCCGCGATGCTGCCGGCGACGCCGGCGAGCCAGCTGCCCAGCGCGAAGGTGAACAGGAAGACCTTCTGCACGTCGATCCCGAGCACCTCGACCATCTCGCGGCTCTCGATGCCGGCGCGCACGATCGCGCCGATATTGGTGCGCGTCAGGAGGAGCCACAGCGCGACCACGATCGCCGTGGTCAGGCCCATGACGACCAGACGGTAAAGCGGATAGCGCGTGATGCCGAGATCGACGCCGCCGGCGAGATAGCTCGGCGGCTGGATGGTCGTGCCGACCGGCCCCCAGATCAAGACGATGGTCTCCTGCAGGATCAACGCGATCGCGAACAGGAACAGGAGCTGGTAGTCGTGATGCGCCGTATAGAGCCGGCGCACTCCCAGATACTCGATCGCACCGCCGAGCAGCGCCACGCCGAATGGCGCCAGGATCAGGCCGAGCCAGAAGCCGCCGAACGCCTGGGTCGCGGCCAGAAAGAAATAAGCCCCGAAGGCGAACAGCACGCCGTGCGCGAAATTCGGGATGTTGAGCACGCCGAGGATCAGGGTCAGCCCGACGCCGACCAGCGCATACAGCATCCCCGTGACGACGCCGTTGATCAGCTGGCTCGCGATCAGGACGATCACGACCGGTCCCCTTGTCGTCTCACCCTTGCGGCTCGATCGGCAGGCGCGGTGCGGTAGAGAGATGTCCGATCAGATGGCATCGATCGGAAAATTCCTCTGCCGTCATTCCCGCGAAAGCGGGCATCCAGCTTCTCCGAAGGTCTGGATCCCCGCTTTCGCGGGGATGACGGGACAGGTGATCCCACCTGAATCGATTCTGCGCCGGGTCCTACAGCTCGCCGATATCCTTGCACTCGTTGAGCTCGGCAGGCTGCGGCGTTGCGCTCTGGGCGATCACGGTGCCGAAATCGAAGGGGTCCTTCATGTCTATCGCCGACTTGGTCTTGCAGACGAAAAACGGCCGGATGGATTGGTGGTTATTGGCCTGGATCGTCAGCTTTCCGGTGATGTCGTCGATCGTCGCGCCCTCGAGCGCCTTGATGACCTTCGGCACCTCGGCGGAATTGGCGCGCCGAATGCCCTCGATGGTGGTGCGCATCAGGGCGTAGCCGGCTGCCGGCGCGTAGCCGGGCGGATTGCCCTGCGGGTCGACCTTCTTGTAGCTCGCGACGAAGCGCTCCGCGAGCGGCGTGTCGACCGTGTAGTAGAAATTGCTGCCGAAGATCACGTTCTCGCGCAGCTCGGGGCTCATCTGAATCAGCTCCTCGACGCCCGACGACCAGGACATCACCAAGGGAATCTTGGGGGTCAGCCCGAAGCTCTGGAGCTGGCGGGCCGCCGAGATCGCGTCGAGCCCGAAATTGGCCATGAAGATCGCGTCCGGGTTGGCAGCAGCCGCCTTGGTGACGTAAGAGGAATATTCGCGCTGGCCGAGCGGCTGGCGATCGGCGCCGACGACCTGCATGCCGTGCTTGGGGGCCAACTCGGTGACGTATTTCTGCAAAAACCAGCCGAAGGCGTAGTCGGTGATGAACAAATAGAGGTTCTTGACCGACGGGTTTTCCTTCTTGAGCCCGCCCAGCACCGCGTCCATCGCGGTCCACGGGCTGGCCGCCCACTGGAAGGAGTAGCGGTTGCAGCGCTTGCCCGAGACATCCTCGGTGCCGCCGCTGAACCAATGCATCACCTTCTTGTTCTTCGCCACCTCGACGACCGCGAGCGCAACGCCGGATGACCACGGGCCGACGATGAAGCGCGCGCCATCGGAGTCGATCGCCTCCTCGGAGCGTCGGGTCGCCGAGCTCGCCTTGGTCTCGGCGTCCCGCGTCACCATGCGGAGCTTGACGGTGCCGGCCTGATAACCGGCCTCCTCGAGCGCGAGCTTCGCGCCGCGCTCCATCAGCGGCCCGACCTCGGCGTAGGCGCCCGTATAGTCGAACAGCCCGAGAATCGTCGCCTCCTCGGCGGCGCGCACGATCGCGGGCATGCCGAGCGTCGTCGTAGCCGCCGCAGCGGCCGACGCGTTGCGGATGAATCGCCTGCGCGATATCGCCATGCTGGAGGCCTCCTCTTCCGGTTGCAGACGCGTCCGCATGTCGGCGCCGTGCCGGGTCAACTAAGCCGGGCGCGCGCGCCGAAAACTATGAGGGGGATCGGCCGATCTGTCAAAACTCGGCCAGCGCTCGACGCTTGTCGCACAGGCGTCCCGCGCGTAGCGTCGATCTCGTATCGAGCTGCAGGAGGCGGTCATGACGGACGACATGCGCGACGCGCTGAACCGGATATTCGCGGCCGACTCGGCGCTCTATCGCGAACGCGGCTTCCAGCGCCGCATCGGTTTCGGCAAGCGGCCGGCACTGATCAATATCGACCTCGCCAACGCCTGGACGCGACCGGGCTATCCATTTACCTGCGACGACATGGACGTGATCATCCCGGGCGTGCAGCAGCTGCTTGCCGCGGCGCGGGCGCGCGGCATGCCGATCGTCTACACGACCACGGCCTATCGCGTGCCGAGCGGCCCGAACAGCGACGCCGGTCTATGGGGCGGCAAGATCCCAGTCGAAATGCTTCAGGAGGGCAGCGACGCGGCGGCGATCGACGACCGCATCGCGCCGCGCCCCAACGAACACGTCATCGTCAAGAAACGCGCCAGCGCGTTCCACGGCACCATGCTGGCCGGCTTCCTGCGCGCGCACCAGGTCGACAGCGTAATCGTCACCGGCGTGACCTGCTCGGCCTGCGTGCGCAACTCCGTCGAGGATGCGATTGCCGAGGGCTTCCGCCCGATCGTGGTGCGCGAATGCGTCGGCGATCGGATTGCCGGCGCGGTGGCGTGGAATCTGTTCGACATCGACGCCAAATTCGGCGACGTCGAGCCGCTCGAGCGCGTGCTCGCGGAGCTGCGGAAGAACGCGGCGTAGGCTGGAGCGATTTCACACTGACCGAAGACACTACTCTCTGACCGTCATGGCCGGCCTTGTGCCAGTAGAGAGTGGCACGCTGCTTGCGGTCTAGATTGCATAGGTAATCGCCCGCTGCGCTGGCCTGCGGGGTCTCGGGCGAAACGGCTCGAGAAACC
>Ga0302324_100023054_pt1 | contig 12061 bp, 11 predicted proteins | sample Palsa_T0_1_FD_201949 | JGI IMG/M metagenome (GOLD analysis project Ga0302324, IMG submission 201949) | Peat permafrost microbial communities from Stordalen Mire near Abisko, Sweden - Palsa_T0_1 | ecosystem: Environmental > Terrestrial > Soil > Palsa > Peat permafrost | place: Sweden: Abisko...
GATGGCCCCGCTATAGCCTTCGTCTTGGAATACCCATTCCGGCGGCACGCTGTATCGGTTCTTCTGCGCGTATTCGATCAATGCCGCCGTCTGGCTGGCAATGGTGTGATTCTCCTTCTGGCGATCCGAGGACACGCGCGCATAAATCGCTGCTGGCTTGTTCATAGTTCACTCCCGAGGCTGGATCCCCTGCTTTCGGACTTTCTCCTCTGATTGGCTGATGCCTATCCGGCAAGAACAACTGGTACACGTGAGCGAGCTTGTCTGGGAATAAGCGATCGAATCGATACTCCAACTGCAAGGCGCGTTGCCGACTTGGTTTCGGCTCACCCACGCCCTCGCCCTCGCGGCAGCAGCGCGAGCAATGCTCGGCTGACCACCTCGCTGATGGACAATCCTTTGGCCGCTGCAAACGTGCGGACGCGCCGGACCAGACTGTGCGGAAGTTTGACGGTGAATGGCAGTTTGGCCTCGCTCGGTGGGACCGGATGTTTCAGCTGCTGCGCTTGTTCGAGGTAGCGATAGGCTTGACGTGGCGAAATAGAGGAGTCCTGGGCCCAACTGCGCGACCGCATCGGAGAACTGATCGACATGCCGCAACAGGTCGCGCGCGCGATTGAGGCGCTCGGCTTTCTGGGTCTCGTTGGCGCGTGGCATCTGTCATAAAACATACAACCGTATACGACACTGAGTCAATGTGCACCTGATTTCCGCAGAAACCGCAGCCGCCGCTCAAATTCAAAGTTATCTTTTGCGTTCGGAGAGTCCTTTCGCCACTGCTTAGTAACCTCGTGCTCGACGAACTCGACCGGGAGTTGGAGCGCCGAGGTCATCGCTTTGTTCGATATGCGGACGATTGTAATATCTACGTTCGCAGCGAGCGGGCGGGGCAACGGATGATCGAGAGCATCACGCAATTCATTACGCAACAGCTCAAGCTCAAGGTAAATGAGGCGAAGAGTGCGGTGGCGCGACCGCAGGAGCGGAAGTTTCTCGGGTTCAGCTTTACATCTGGTCCAGAGGTCAAGCGCGTGATTGCGCCCAAGGCCCTGGATCGGTTTAAGCAACGAATCCGGGAGATCACGCGACGGGCCAAGAGCGTCAGCATGGAGACGACGATGGAGGAACTGGCTCCGTATATGCGGGGCTGGCGCAGCTATTTTCATCCCGCAAGCTTACCCCACCACTCCACCCCACAATTTTGCATGCTCTCCCCTCGCCACCATCCGTCTTATGCTCAATCGCCTCACCGCTAACTAATGCTTCTTAAACACCCTCATAAAGCTATGCCTTAACTTACGGACATGACAGTTTCGTAGAGATACAACTCGCGCATCCATTTACGGTGGGGCTGCAGCAATGCGTACCCTGGGGACATGCATTTTCGAACGAGCTAAGCGTCTGCGCGTGAAGCGAACATTGCGCGGCGTCGCCCAGGTTCAAGGTGAATTGGCCTGACGGCCCGCATGCGCCCGCGTAAGAATAATTGAATACCTGAGTCGATCCCGTGACTGACATGGTTACCCTGTGGGCGCCGGCGGGAAGACTGATGACCGTGGGACTGCATGGACGGGCAGCCCCTCCGTCGATCGCAAAATGGAGCACGGCACCTGAAACAGGAGGTGAAATTCCCAGACAGTTTACGTCCAGATTTCCCATGGGAGTTCCCCCGACGCTCAGAGTGAAAGGAACATTTCCCGTCGAGGAGCCATTGGTGCTGTCAGTAGCGGCAACGGAAAACGTATTCTGGCCCACCTGCGTCGGTGTGCCGGAGATCGCCCCCGACGAGGCACCAAGCGTCAAGCCCGCGGGCAATGCTCCAGTCTGCACGGACCACACCGGAGATGCCGCCTGGTTAACCACCAGCGTTTGACTATAAGGTTGACCTACCAGCGCAGGAGGTAAAGGAGACTGAGTTTGAATCCATGGTCCGGGAGGAAACACCGAGTTTGGCGAGCCCACAGTATAGGTGACATAGAAGCCCTTGCCGTCTCCTGAAGGGGCGGACGGTGTCGAAAACACGCCAGTACTGCCGTTCTGATTCAACCAGACTTCATTGGCAGGCTTAAAGTCCACTGACTGCAGCGCGCCATTGTTCGTGGCTACTTGATCGAAGAAATTGAATTCAACCTCGACATAATCTGCCATCTGAATATTGGAAGCCACAAGGGAGGGGTGTGCGGTCGCTTCCTCGATCCATTCTGCCGAGGTGAGATCGCCCGAGTATGTCTCGGTCGCGGTGTACGTCCATTTCTTGGTAAGGTCGGCGATTTCGACATGCCATTTGCCGGCTTGACCGGCTGGCGGAACAATGGTACCGGCTGATGGCGTGATGGTCACCTGCATCACATCACCCGGCGAAACAGGGTACGACGAAGTGGTACTCGGAAATCTGGGCGCCGAGACGTTCACCTGCGAGGCTGGGAATAGCTCATACCATGCATAGTAGGTCGCACCCTCTAAAGGGGAAAGCTCCGGGGAGTAATCTTGCTCCGTCCCCGCTTGAATTATGCTACCGGTACCCCAGCCACCGATGCCTACCCACGTGCAGGAAGCGCCATGAGCGGTGGAGCTCACGGTGGGAACCACCCATTGGCCGGTGATTCCCGTGAAGGTGTTGCCGTTCATCACATAGCCCGACCAGTTCGAACTGCAGTTAGGCGCGGCACTGGTACATTCAGGCGAGGTGGCTGCGTAGGTAACAGTTAGTCCCGCGCTGCCTGCCTTCTTGGCTTGATAAATGGCCTGGACATCACTCGGGAACACATAGCTTCCACTGGGCACTGTCAATAGGTCGGGATGATCGACGGCCACGCTGGCCTTGCGGTTAGCGTGCAAAATCACGGTTGAGTTGGCGAGCACCTGAAAGGTAGCTGGGCTCTCGGGCAAAGAAAGATGAAAAACGGGATTCCCCGTAGGATCTAGCGCAGCTGTCTGGGGCAATAAGCGGCCTTCCTGGCTCGCCGGGTCGAACACCTGAACGGTAATCTTGACTGGACCGAGGGTTTGAGCAGGCATCTGCGTGGCGGCCGCAAGGCTGAGAGCGATGGCCAGAAATCCGTTTGTTATTGTGATCTTCATGTTTTCCTCTTCGTAAGGTAAACGTGTAGCTGCAAGCAGCCACCCGATCAGGCGTAAACGGTCGAGAAAACCTATCATGTACAAACGAACAAAACGTCACGCGTTTGGCGGTTTTGTTCGAAGCGTTCAGCTCCGCGATCATCGCCCTGCGCTGCTAAAGGGGATCGGATCCGCCGCGATCGTGAGGCGACTTTTGATAAACCGAAACACGGTGATTCTTTGGCGGAAGCGATTTGTGGAACTTGGCTTGGATGGACTTTGGGATGTGACTCCGGGCCAGCTCCCGGCGAGGCGAGGGTGACAGTCATTCAGGAATCCCGGACCGTGCCGCTGCACAAACCCTGAGAGTCGGTCAGGATCCGAGAACCACGAAGTCGGCTATTTTTGCCCAACGCATCGAAAAGGTAAAATTGGGTTGTGTCGCAAACACGTGGATGCGAATGCATCGACTGGGCCACTGTATATCAAGCAGCGAGGCCGAGCGTGCGCTCAATGAAGCGCGCCTGCCCAACGATGTCACCTTTTGCCAGACGGCGGATCTGGCCTTTCCGGATCATGTTCATGGCCTCGTATCCCGCAATGGTGTTGAGCGCCCCGTCAACGGAACGGAACCACTGGCTCGCCACCACTCGTTTTTTCACAAAACGATGGTCCTGTTCGATGATGTTGTTCATGTACGGTGACGGGCGACACTGGCATTTCCGTCCCAGTTCTGCACTCTGCTTCAGCTTCTCGATAACGGCGGGATACGCGGGATGGCCGTCCACGTTGATCACACGAGGACGGCTGTGACCGGAGAGCGCAAGCTGCAGAATGCCTTTGGCAGCCACGCGATCTCGCTTCGGCGACAGCAGAAAGTCAATGGTGTTACCGGCAGAATCGACGGCCCGATACAAATAAATCCATTGCCCTGCCACCCGAATGTATCGTTTCATCGACCCGCCACGACCGGTTCGGGCGTCGCATCTCCCGCCGGATACGTTCCTCCAGAATCGGCGTATAGTGCAGAACCCAGTGGGCAATGGTCGAGTGATCCACCCTTAGTCCGCGCTCGGCCATCATTTCTTCAAGATCGCGATAGCTGAGCGGGTAGCGGAGATACCAGCGTACGCAAAAGAACGATGATGTCGTCCCGGAAATGGCGCCCACGGAACAGCGCAGGTCGGCTCGAGTTCATTCGCTAACCGTACCAAACCCACCGCCATTCTATTTGCGACACTGCCAATAATCCGCTTTTCATTTTTGCATTTTGTGCTCCTTATAGAAATACAAAATCGCCACTCCGTCGAGTAAAGAAGTTCTTTGTCGGTTGCGCGCAGTTATGCGTCGTAACCGCGTGCGATTATGCTTCCGGTCGGTAAAGCGTAAACCGTTTGAAACCTTATCACGCCTCATTGCAATATCGCCATCCAAGGGGATAAACTGAACGAGGTGTACAGGTGGCTGATTTATCCGGCGAAGTCACGCGGTTGTTAATCGACCTGAAGGGCCGCAGGCAGGAAGCCGCCTCGCGGTTATTCGATTTGCTGTACGTCGAGTTGCGCCGTTTGGCGCGGCGCCATCTGCTGAACGAGCGTTCAGGCCACACTCTGCAGGCAACGGCTCTCGTTCACGAAGCGTATCTGCGGTTGGTGGATGGTCATCAGGATTGGCAAAATCGCGCCCACTTTTTCGCAACAGCATCTTCGGCCATGCGTAGAATTCTGGTCGATCACGCCCGCGCTAAGCGCGCCGCCAAGAGGCCGGGGTCGCAGAAGCAATCCAACCTAGATGATCTGCCGCCGCTCTCCAACGAACACTACGATGACGTGATTGCGATCGATGTTGCACTCACACAATTAAGCAGGATCGATGCCCGGCAGGGCCGTATCGTAGAACTGCGGTACTTTGGCGGACTTACTGCAGAGGAAGCTGCCGAAGCCCTAGGAGTATCTGTAATTACTGTTCAAAGGGATTGGGCGATCGCAAAGGCATGGCTTCACGGACAACTTGCCGGCAGAGCGGCGGCTCCATGACACCCCATCAATGGGAGGAAGTCAAAGAACGCTTCCATGACGCTCTTGAGCAGCCCGCTGAAAAACGTCACTCTTTTTTGATGGAAGCATGCCTGGATGACTTCGTCAGGACCGAGGTAGCAAGGCTCCTGACGGAACACGGCTTCGCCGGAACCTTTCTCGACCAGCCTGCCAAGGCGTCATCCAGTGTGTTTACAGTGCAGTTGGGCGCAATCAATGACGTATTTGATAAAGCAAAGAGTAGTGTTCTGCCTGACTTGAGAGGCATGGCGGGTCAGTCAATCGGTGCATACTCTCTTATCTCCCAGATTGGTCAGGGTGGAATGGGAACGGTCTGGCTGGCCGAACGCGCCGATGGTCGTTTCGAAAGGCGGGTGGCGATCAAGTTCCTCCACGTCTTATTGGCCGGCAGCGCCGCTGAAGGGAGATTCAGACGTGAAGGTACAATTCTGGGACGTCTGGCTCATCCTCATATAGCAGAGCTGCTGGATGCAGGTGTCTCGCCGGCGGGCCAGCCTTACCTTGTCCTGGAATATGTGGAAGGTGAGCACATCGACCGGTTCTGCGACCAGCGGGCGTTGGACATCGCAGCGCGGATCAGGCTATTCCTCGATGTTTTGGGTTCTGTCGCCCATGCGCACAGTAACCTTATCGTGCACCGCGACATAAAGTCGTCCAATGTTCTGGTGCGAAACGACTGTCAGGTGAAGCTGTTGGATTTCGGGATCTCCAAGCTGCTGGAAGATGCGGACGAAAACGGCGAGGCCAGTACGCTCACCGCGGAAAGCGGAGCCGCTCTGACTCCAGAGTATGCTGCTCCAGAGCAATTGGGCGATGGGATCATTACGACCAGGACCGACATCTACTCTTTGGGCGTGCTGCTCTATGTGCTGCTGACCGGACAGCATCCTGCCGGTGCCGGACCACATTCTCTTGCGAGCCTGGTAAGGGCCATCGTAGATACTGAGCCGGCACGTATGTCAGAGATCGTTATTTCTGCCGCTGCGAACGCGGACGCTGCGGTCACGAATGCAGCGAACCGTTCAGCGACTGCCGAAAAGCTTCATCGACTGCTCCGCGGCGACCTTGACATTATTATTACCAAAGCACTCAAAAAGGATCCTGCGGAGCGATACGCCTCGATCAATGCATTTTCTGATGATCTTGCCCGTTATCTCCGAAACGAGCCGATCAGTGCGCGGAGAGACTCAGCAGTATATCGCGCGGCGAAGTTCATCCGGCGGAATGGTGCACCGGTGGCGCTGGCCGCCTTGGCGGTGATCGCCGTGATGGCGAGTGTGATCGGTGTAATTATTCAATTGGGCGTGGCGCGCACTCAGCGCGATATCGCCTTTCGAAAGATTGTGCGGGCTCAGGTGGTACAAAGTTTCGATGCGTTTCTCCTTTCCGACGCAGCACCCCTCGGCAAGCTCAGCGTCAATGAGCTTCTCGGACGTGCGGAGCAGATGTTCGGGCGACAGCATGAAGCGGATAACACCGATCGCGTTGCACTCATGATCTCGATCGGATCACAGTACTCACTGCAGGACGACGAAACCGGTGCTCGCCGCGTATTGGAACAGGCCTATAAGCTCTCGCGTGGGTTGTCTGACCAGTCTACACGCGCAAACGCGTCCTGTGCTCTGGCCAATTCCCTAGCCCGGAGCGAAGAACTCCCACGTGCGGAGACGCTCTATCAGGAAGGAATGCACGAGCTTCCTGATGGTGTGCAATTTGTCTTTGATCGCGTTGACTGCCTGCGTAGTGGCAGTCAGGTCGCCCAACAGCGTGGAGACATACGGGAAGCGGTAGCCCGCACGGAAACCGGGCAGCAGGTGCTCAGGAATTCTCCTTTTGACTCCGAAGCACTCGAGTTGCGCCTTTGGGCAGATCTGGGAGGGGTGTACTCCGACGCCGGGAGAGACGCAGATGCTGTGTTCGCGTTCAGGAAGGCAGCTGGTCTGCTGTCGTCCCTGGGTCTCGACGACACCGGAACCGCGGAATCTCTGTTCAATGATTGGGCCTTAGAGCTTGCGCAGCTCGGACAGCCTCTCGCCGCTGAAGCAATATATCGCCGCGCCATTGAAATAAGCAGAGATAACCGGCGGGAGGACGCAATGTCACCCGTGGTGCTCACCAATTATGCCCGGGCCCTGCGCGAACTGGAGAGGCTTGATGAGGCGGCGGACTATGCCGAGCGTGCCTACACAAAGGCACGCCTCGTTAAGCATGAGATGGCTATCAATCAGTCTTTGTTCGCACGCGCGGGAATCTACCTTGCCATGAACAATCCCGACCGCGCAGCGGCGATGCTGGCGGAATTGGAGCCGCGCTTGCGCGGAAGCTTGCCGGAAGGGCACTACGCTTTTGCCTCTCTGGCCGCGGGTCAGGCCCGCGTCAGTGCGGCAAAGGGCCACATCGCTGAAGCGATGAGGCTGGCCGACCAGGCATTGTTGATCGATGAGGCGGCCATTAAATCCGGCGGACAGGATATTTCGCTGCTGCCGACTTTACTGATGTATCGAGCCGCGATTGCTCTAGACGCCGGACGTGCCGGTCAGGCCCGGGCCGATGCGGAACGCGCTCTCCGCGAGTTGAGCAAAACGCTTCCGGCAGGAACACTTTCCTGCGTGGAGGGAAAAGCTTACCTGCTGCTCGGCCGGGCTCTCCGGGCAGAGGGGAAGTATGCGGAGGCGCGCACGGCCGCCGCAGCCGCCGTGAAGCGCCTTGAGCCAACGGTAGGCCCAGACCATCCGGATACTCAGGCCTCCAGACTCCTTGCCGCAATCGCAATCCCCGGTCGGTAACCCCGTCCGGGTGACCCTTCAAATCAATTCGCGAGGCAACGTGTCGTCTTTCTCCTCCTGTTTTTCGATAGCTCTGGCAGTAACCGGAACCAGAGAACCACCGGACACATGGAGAGAACATTCGGTGTCAATTCGTTTGTTAAAGGCAATTTCGCTGGCTGCGGCGTTCGCAGTCAGCATGTTTTCACAGGTAACTCCGCCAGGGTATTCCCGAGCCAACGGAACCTACCGGGGTCTTCAGATTTCAGGGGCTGGCGGGCAAGTGTATAGATGTGGCGGCTATCCGCTGGGCCACAGCATGCCGGCCATGCTGTATGACTGCAATGGTACGACGGCTCAGGACATGACCCTTGTCCCGTTCCGTACGCCGATCGATTCGACGGTGGAGATTCGTGCACAGGGGCGTTGTCTCGGGGTCGCACCGCCGGTCCTGAACATTGGGGAAGCACCCATCGACCTCGGAATTTTTCCCCTGCCACCCGCAGCAGGCTGGCGGGTGGTGCTGGAACCGTGCGATGGAACAACGTTGCAGTGGTTTTACGCGCCTCAGGTAAACGGCATCTTTCCTATGAACAACTTGCGCTCGTACACAGACCGGCGACAGGAGCAGAATCGGGATAACGAATGCTGACGTTGTGATCCTGATATCGTTCCTCCGCACTTGAGTGAGCATCTTCCACCGCAGCCGGATATGCCGGGTTCTTGTCCACATTCATCACTCGTGGCATGGCATTGCCCGAGGCGTCAATGCCTTGCGCAGGAAGCGTTTTGCTGCCGCAGCGTCACGTTTCGAGGTCGCGGTCTAAACTAAGTGTACGGCCTCCGGCGCGAACCGGTAGAGGCTGGGTGTGCGACCTGAAAGTCGTGAAACTGCTGGTTTCTTTTTTTGTGCCCTACTTCCGTGCGTATATAGTACGCTAGGATATGGGAGACCGTCACGATGACAATTCCGAAGTCCCTGGAATCTCTGGAACAACAGCGCGCCGACATTACCACTCAGATCGCGGCTCTCGGTGATCTACGTGGTGGCTCGATCACTTCCACTACTGGCCGATGCGGCAAACCCAACTGCCATTGCCATAAGCCCAAGGATCCAGGCCATGGCCCCAATCTCCGCCTGACCTACAAGGTCAACGGCAAGACCATTACCCAATCCCTACCCGACCAGTCCGCAACCCGAAAGGCCGAAAGGGAAATTGCTGAATTCCGGAAACTGCAGGGCCTGCATAAAGAGCTTATCGAGGTCAACGCGCAGATCTGCCAGTTGCGTCCGTCCCAGCCGGAGGTGCTTTCCCCGCAGGAAAAAAAACGGCGCAAGTCATCCGCCAGGAGGTCGCGCGCGAAGTAGACCGACTGTTGCGCGTCATCTTCAACGGTCGTCGCAGGACGGGACGACTGGATCTGGAAGCCATCGAAATGGCCGTGCGTTCGGCTCTACACCAGGCGGGCGCAACAGCGTTAAGCGAACTCCTGCGTTTTGCCGCCCCGACTGCCCATCGGCGCACCCTTCCTTGTGATTGCGGCCATCAGGCGCATTATCGGGAACTCCGCACCAAGTCCCTGCTGACAGCAGTCGGTAAAGTGGAAGTCTCGCGGCCCTACTACTTGTGCGCACACTGCCACACCGGACAATTTCCCGCCGATGTCGAACTGGACATCGAACACACAGAGTTCTCTCCTGGAGTGCGTCGCATGCAGGCCGTCGTAGGCCAGGGCGCACCTTTCGAGCATGGCCGGCAGCAACTGAAACTTCTCGCCAATCTGGAGATAACCACCAAAGCCGTGGAGCGTACGGCGGAGACCATAGGAGAGAATATCGCTGCGCACGAGCAGGTGGAGATTCAGCGGGCCATGCAGTTGGACCTGCCGGTGGTCATCGGCCAGCCAGTTCCGATCCTGTACGTGCAAATGGATGGAACGGGAGTGCCCGTGGTGCAGAAAGAGACCTGGGGTCGCGTCGGCAAGACCGAAGGCCAACCGGCCCACACGCGCGAAGCCAAACTGGGATGTGTGTTCACCCAGAGTAGCTGGGACGAAAAAGGCTACCCCATCCGCGATCCGGCTTCCACCACCTACACCGGCGCCATCGAGACGGCTGAAGAGTTTGGCAAGCGCATCTACCTGGAAGCCTGGAAGCGGGGCTGGAGCCGCGCCGAAAAGAAAGTCGTCATGGGCGATGGGGCTGAATGGATCTGGAATCTTGCAGAGCCATACTTTCCCGGCGCGGTCCAGATCGTCGATCTCTTTCACGCGCGCCAACACCTGTGGGAGTTGGCGCGCAAACTGTATCCCAACGACGACGTGAACCAGAAAATCTGGATCAAGGTCCACCAGCGGAGACTGCTCGACAAGGGGAAAATCGAAAAGCTGGTCGGCGCGCTCCGTTCCATCGTGTCCTCCAATGCCGACGTCGCCCAGAAGATTCGTTGCGAGGCCGACTACTTCGAGAGGAACGCTGCGCGCATGCGCTATCCCAAATTCCGCCGCCAACATCTATTCGTCGGCTCCGGTGTGATCGAAGCCGGTTGCAAGACCGTAATCGGTTCCAGGCTCAAACAATCTGGCATGTTCTGGACGGTTCGTGGAGCCAACGCCATCCTCGCCCTGCGATGCTGCCATATCAACAACCGATTCGAGGACTACTGGGAGGCACGCCACCCGGCGGCCTGACCTTCACTTCTATGTCGCGCACCCGTAGAGGCTCGCGCGGCTGACGTGGCCGAGTTCGCACATGCGGCGCGCCGTCATCGCGAGGCCTTCCTGGATTTGCTTTTGGACGTACTGGCAGGTCGCGGCCTTCCAGTCAGTGCCTGCAGCGTCCGCTGTTCCTCGATTTGCTGCAAGCACCCCTTTAAAAAATCGATTTCCAGCGTCTGCTGGCCCACCTTTCGTTCCAGTTGGGCGATCCGCGGCTCCTCCCAGCGCCGTTTCCCCGGACCAGGGAATGCGTTGCCCGGACCGTGCCGAAACTCCTTTCGCCACCGGTGTAGCAGGTTCGGATTGATTTCAAAGGCGCGGGCGACTTCGGCGGCCGAAGAGCCCCGTTCGAGCTGCTGAATCGCAGCCAGCTTTAGTTCCTTGCTGAATTTTCGTCGTGACAACCCCATGAGTCGATTCTCCTTGATGGTTTACGACTCTTAACTGTCCCGGAGGGCTCACGCCCGCGAAATCCCATGAAAATGACTCAGGCCAGCCATAATGAATCCAGAGCGGCGAGGTCGGGACAAACATGGATAAGTCGAAGCCGGTTAACTGTCTGATCCGGAGCGTGCGGATTGAGCGAATCATTGGGCGTTGTTTCTCTCTCTGAGAGCACGATAGCCCGTGACCCTGGTTAAGTAATGCGCAGCACACTCCCCGCTCCTGATAGGAGGATTCATGTGTTACCGGATTGCTGGAATCGATGTGCATAAGAGAATGCTGGCCGTCGTAGTGGCCGACGTGGCCACCGAAGGAGATTATGAGTTTGAGCGTCGCCAGTTTGGCGCTAATCCTGATGAGCTTCGGCGGTTAGCCGATTGGCTGGTCGCGCAGAACGTGCAGGAAGTTGTCATGGAGTCCACGGCGCAATACTGGCGACCAGTGTGGAACACGCTGGAACGATATTGGAGTGCGCAGTGCCGGGGGGCGGAAGGTGCTGGTCCGATGTCTGGATCGCTGGTGCTGGCGCTTGCCCAATCCAATCGTGGTCCACGTGGGCGAAAGCGGGATTTCGTGGATGCCGAACGCCTTCTGAAGCGGCTGGTTGCACAAGAGTTAGTTCTGAGTTTTGTGCCCGACGCGGAGCAACGTATGTGGCGCACAGTTGTTCGCCGGAAGTATCAGCTTACGCGTGACCGAGTCCGGCTGCAGAACCAATTGGAATCACTGTTAGAAGAAGCGCAAGTCAAGTTGTCCAGCCTGGTGTCGGACCTGTTCGGGCTCAGTGCGCGCCGGATGCTCAGAGCACTCGCCGATGGCGAAACAGATCCAGCAGCCCTCGCCGCGCTTGGAGATCGCCGGCTCCATGCCAGCCAGGAGCAGTTGTGTGATGCGCTTGGAGCTGTTACAGACCTCAAGAGCACTTATCGCCGGCTCGTGGGCATGGCATTGGACGAATTGCAGCTACTCGAACGCCACATGAGCAAACTGGATCAAGAGATGGCGGACCTGCTGAGT
>Ga0302324_100023055_pt1 | contig 12061 bp, 12 predicted proteins | sample Palsa_T0_1_FD_201949 | JGI IMG/M metagenome (GOLD analysis project Ga0302324, IMG submission 201949) | Peat permafrost microbial communities from Stordalen Mire near Abisko, Sweden - Palsa_T0_1 | ecosystem: Environmental > Terrestrial > Soil > Palsa > Peat permafrost | place: Sweden: Abisko...
TCGATGATGTGTCTGCTCATGCGAGAGAAGAGTCGCATGGGTTTTTGCGAGAATTTTCCGATTCCTGTTTTCCCCTGACTTCCACCGCACTTCCACCGCACTTCCCCTGACTTTCTCCGATTGACAGGTTTCAAATTAGGCCTCGTCAGCGGGGATTTCGGGGAGGCGGAAGACGCGCAGCGACGAACAAAAATGCGCCAGCGACGGAAAGGATCGCCGCGGCCCTTATCGCGCCAGTCCCGCGACTGGGTGGACGTGATCTGCCATCCTGTCCGAAGCTTCCGGCCAGGGTTCCGGCCTCCCGCCGCCGCGCAAATCGGTTCGACACCCGGCCCGTGTCGCACCATCCTCGCCGCCATGTTCCAGCCGCCGAAGATGACCCCAAGAGCGCAGGCCGCCTACGACGAGGCGCTGCGGAGAATTGAGGAATGTCGGTCGCAGCGGCAGAGCAGCCTCGACCTCGGGCGACTCGGGCTCACAACCGTGCCACCGGAGATCAGCGAACTCACGGCGCTGACGGACCTTGACCTCTACAAAAACCAACTGGCGAATTTGCCGCCACAGATCTGCCAACTCAGGGCGCTGACGGGGCTTGTCCTCTACGAAAACCAACTGACGGGTTTGCCGCCGGAAATCGGCCAGCTCACGGCGCTGACGCGGCTTGACCTCACTACCAACCAGCTCGCGAGTTTGCCGCCCCAAATCGGCAAACTCACAGCGCTGACGCAGCTCTACCTTTTGGAGAACCAACTGACAAGTTTACCGTCCCAGATCGGTCAACTCACAGCGCTGACCAGGCTTTCGCTCGGCAAGAACCAGCTCAGCCGTCTGCCGCCTGAGATCGGCCAGTTCGCGGCGCTGGATGAACTCTACCTCGACGGCAACCAGCTCACGAGTTTGCCGCCGGAGATTAGCGAACTCGCGGCACTGACGATTCTTTACCTCAGCGACAACCAACTGACGAGTTTGCCGCCGGAGATTGGCCAACTCGCGGTGCTGATAGAGCTTTATTTGCACGGCAATTCTGCTCTCGGGATTCCGGATTCCGTGCTCGGGCCAACTTACGAAGAGGTCTATTTGGCGAGGCGAGAGGCACGGAAGCCCCCCGCACGACCCGCGGATATCCTGAACTACTACTTCGCGCAGCAAAAGGCCGCTGCAGCCGGGACGCTGCGCCGGCTCAACGAAATCAAGCTGATGCTGGTGGGGGACGGCGGCGCCGGAAAGACCAGCCTGCGCCGCTTTTTTATGGGCGAGGAGCACCTGGAAGAGGAGCCAGAGACGCTCGGGATCGCCTTGGGAAATTTTCCGCTGCGGTGCGGTAGCGAAGAGATCACCGTGCGGCTCTGGGATTTTGCCGGGCAGGAGATCACCCACGCCTTGCATCAGTTCTTTCTTACCGAAGGCTGCGTCTATCTAGTGGTGGTCGAGCCGCGTGGGGATAATGAGCAGGCCGATGCCGAGAAATGGCTCAAGCTCATCGAGCGCTACGGCCGGGGCGCGCCGGCGCTGGTGGTCATGACCAAGCAGGATACCCGGCAACCGCAGGGCTACGACCTTGACCGCAACGTGCTGAAAGAGCGCTTCCCCTTTTTCCAGGGCTTCGCGCGGACCACCTGCGGCGCGACGCGGGCCGGGTGCGGGGAGTTGCGCGAACAACTGCGCGGCCTGCTGGCCGCGATGCCGGAGACGAAGATCGAAGTGCCGGAAAGCTGGCTCCAGGTAAAGGACGAATGCTTTGCCAGGGGCCAGGACGGCCACGAGCGGCAGTACCTCTCGCTGGAGGAGTTCCGTGCCTTGTGCGCGCGGCACGGCGAGACAGACCGTGACGAGCAGGAATCGCTCGCCCGCATCCTGCATAACCTCGGCGCGGTGCTGCACTTTGTCGACGAACCGCGGCTGCGCGACACCACGGTGCTGAATCCGCATTGGGTCACCGACGGCGCCTACCGGTTGCTGCGTTGCAAAGACGCGCCCGGCAGCGACGGCACGCTCACACTCGACGAGGCCATCCGCGCCGTGCCCGGCGCAGACGAGAAAGCCGTGCGCTATCTTCTCGGACTTATGGAACGCTTCGAGATGTGCTTCACCGTCGACGACTCCGGCGAGGAAGCGCAGGCAGGCACGCGGCCCGCGGAAAGGTGGCTCGTGCCTGGCGCACTCGACAAAAACCAACCGGACGCGGTGCAAGCCGGGGAGTGGAAGGATCCGTCGGCCATCCGGTTGCGCTACAGTTATGACCCGCTGCCGCAGGGCGTGCTTCCGCGTTTCATCGTCATGACGCATCTGCTGAGTGAGGGCTTGCCGCGCTGGCGCTATGGAGTTGTGATTCACGACGGCGGAGCGCGAGCCCTGGTGCGCAAAGGGCCGAAAGAGAACACCGTGGAAGTCACCGTGCAGGGACCGGAGGCGGCTCGCGAGCGATTGGTCAAAACGGTACGCGGTTATCTCGCGCGCATTCACCGCGATCTCCCAGAGCCAAGGCCCAAGGAGTACCAGGCGCTGGCCGGCACGGATGATTTCCGCGAAGTGGAACAGATGCGGGAAGCCGAGGAGATGCAGGTGCCGATCGTCGTCAAGACGGCGCAAGGCCTGGAGAGAAAAAGCGCGACGGAGGAACTCAACCACACGTCGGCGGAGCCGCCGCGCACGGGAAAGAAGCAGCCGCTGCGGGTCTTCCTGAGCTACTCCCAAGATGACAAGCGGGCAAAGGAGACTTTTCGCAAGAATCTAATCGCGCTGGAAAGCGATGGTTACATCACGTTTTGGGAGGATCAGAATATCAAGGTCGGCATGGATTGGCGGCCCGAAATCGACCGGGAACTGGAGAAGATGGACATCTTCATCGGGCTCCTCACGACAAACTTTGTCGCCTCGGAATTCATCCGACGGGTGGAGTTCAAGCGCGCGATGGAGCGGCGCAAGCAGAATGCGGCGGGGATGTGGCTGGTGCTGGTGGATGATCGACGGATTGCCGGGACGCGATATGAGGGCATTCAACTCCTGCGGTCGGGCGGAAAGGCCGTAAGCAAGTACCCGAATCTGAGGGCCGGTTTCGACGAGGTGGAAAAGGAGATTTACGACCTCGTGCTGGAACGTTGGGCCGCCCAGATCGAGCGCGCGGAAGCGTAGAATCCGCTTATGCAGCGGGATTCTCGCTCTCTTTTGTGTCTCGCGAGGAGCGGTGCGCGATGATCTTGTGGGTAAGAAACAGCGCCGCGCTAATGAGGAGGATGCCGCCGCCCAGCGAAAGCAGGTCCAGGGGCTGCGTCGATTCAATCGAGAGGAATTTGTCGAAGAATTCGATGATGAGAATCATGACAACAACCTCGCTGATATGCGTTTTTAGATCATCGAGGCTTTGAATGTTCAACCACCCCGGCCGGGAAAACGGCCGTCGCAATATCAGGGTCAATTTTGCTGATAAACAGCTCGTAGATCCCCATGCTAAAAATCAGCAATACGGTGGCGAAGAGGTAATTATCAATAGCGGGAATGAACGCCAAAATTACCTTTTTATCGTCCTCATGGGTAAAATGGAAATTTGGCATGACACTGCAAAAGTAACCGACCCCCTGGACTATTTCGACGATTCCCTTGCAGAAAAGCGTGAGTGAGGCAGCCAGCGACCCAAAAACCGCGAACAAGACGAGAAAGCGAGAGTTGAAGAGAAAACTTTCAAAGACTTCTTCCGCCAAGGAATGCTTGTGCTTATGGTGTACGGCATAGCCATTTTTAGCAATCTCACTCTCGATGTCTGAGTCATCGAGGATGAGGAATGACTTTGATTCAGAAAGAGACTTCCACGGACGGAGGGGGCCATATTTGGCGCGAATTCGGGCGGGTAACGTCCCGGGATCGGTGCTTTTGGGCGCAATCACGTAAAAGTAGCGGTACTTGGTGTGGTAAACGTCGCATTCGCTCATAGCATCTTTGGGATTACCCCCGATCACGCGAACGTGAATCCATTTTTCTCAGCCGGATTTTTCATTCGATCTCGCGTTCGTTGGTTAGGGAGGTAGCGCCACTGCGGGGTGGTTTTATCGCAGTTCGACAACTGGAGCATTTCGATATCAAAAACTCGTTGCCTTTGTCAACCCGGTGTGTATGGGCCCAATCGAACGTCCAAATGTCAGGCCGCATCGTCTTCTTCGCCGCGGACTTTTGGGACGCGATCGTGGTTTTCCTTGAGCCATTCCATGAGCATCATGGGATTCATTTTTCGCCCGATCACGGGAGCGCCCATGGTGCGTAGCGCGGTCATGACGTTTCGCCCCAGGTCGAACATGAGGCCGGTATCTTCGGAAGTGAAGAAGCGGAAGGGATTGGCGGCGGCCTCGGAGGCGAGCGCGTCGCGCCGCGTGGCCCGGGGGTCGGGCGCGGGAACCGTTCCCGCGGTCGAGGCGGAAGTTTAAGCTTGTTGCGCGTGTTACGATTGCGTAAACGCTGCCGGTCCATGAGTAGCAAAGGCAAGCGTTCCCCATCCCCCGGAGGTTCCCAGAACAAGGGCAAGACGCTCGCGCCTGCATTGATCATTGCGCCGCTCGGTGCGGAGGGTTCTGCACAGCGCGCCCGCATCAAATATCTGGAGCGCCAGATCGCCCTGGCCCTGCGCCGGCAAGGTTTCGAAGCCAAATTGATCACCTCCGAGGGCGGCAAGGAGCGCATTACCGAATACCTGATCAAGCGGCTCACCGAAGACGCGCTGGCCGTGGCGGTCCTGGACGACTTTAATCGCAACGTCATGTATGAGGTCGCGATCCGGCACGCGCTCTGCCTGCCGACCATTCACCTCATCGACACCGCCTCCGATGAGCCGGCGCCATTCGACCTCAAGGATGTCGAACTCATCAAATATCCCAAGCGGGCAGGCGGCCGGGGAAAAGCCGCCTGGACGAATAAAATCGGCGCCCGCTTTCGAACCATGCTCCAGGACCGAGCTGCCAAGCAGTTGTTGGCTTCGCGATCGGCGATGTTTGCCAAGGGTCTGCGCAAGGCGAGCGCCGCGGGAACGCTGGAAGCGGTCTTCGCCCAGAAGCGCCGGGAACTCGACATCCTGGTCCGCGAACTTCGCCTGAATATCCAGCACATCGGGGACGACTATAAACCAGGGGACGCGATCGAGGGGCAGCGCGCGAAAAACCATGCCGAAGCCCTGTATGCCAGATACACGCACCTCCAGACGGCCAACGACACGCTGCTGGAGTTGATCCAAAACGCCAACCTCGCCAAGCTGGAAAGTGAACAGTGTTCAGGGATCTGCCGGCAAATCGCGGAGGTGACCGAGGATCTGGCCAAGGTTTTTAAGGCGCTTAAGAGCGCCGGTGGCACCAAAAATGCGGCAACCAGACGGGCCCCGCGGCCCACGCGCCGGAGCGTCGTCGATGCGCTCGAAAAGATTATCGCTCAGAGCCTTGATTTGACTCGACAAATCTCGGATTTACACGCTAGCATGAGTCCTTAACGTCGCATTCCAAATGGCCGAAAAATTACACCCATCCGTAAACGTCGCTTCGATTGATCCGAACTCCTTCGTACAGTTGCGTTGGGATCAGATCCAGACGCCGTACTCTCACGTGCTCGACGGCACTTTCGAGGTCGACACACTGCAAGCCTTCTCCGCCGCCATCCGCTGGGCCTACGACCAGTACCACGCTTCCGCGTACCGGTTTCCCGAGCGGCTGGAAAGCGGCGCGCTGGCCTGCATCAAGGCCACCGAGCAAGTGCTCGAAATTGCGCGCGCCCAAGGCGTGAGCATCGCCGGCGATCCCGCGGCGCTCGCCAAAGTCCTCACGGCGCTCGATCGCCACCTCAAAAACTTCCAGGAGGAAGTGAAGGCCAGCAAACGCCGCCTGCAGGAGCAGGTCGCGGCGTAGGTCCGCTCGGAGACTGCTGAAAAATGGTGGGGATACCGCATCCTCACTCCTCCTCGTCGCTGCGGGATTTGGGGACGCGGTCGTGGTTTTCTTTGAGCCATTCCATAAGCAGCACGGGATTCATTTTTCGTCCGACCACCGGGGCGCCCATGGTGCGCAGGGCGGTCATGACGTTTTCGCCCAGGTCGAACATGAGGCCGGTATCTTCGGAGGTGAAGAAGCGGAAGGGATTGGCGGCAGCCTCGGAGGCGAGCGCGTCGCGCCGCGTGGTGCGGGGGTCGGGAGCGGGCCTGGCCGTGCCGGGGCGCGGGCGTTTCACCGGGGCCTCCTTCGGAATGACGAATGGCGGGAGTTCGGAATTCGGAGTTCGGAGTTCGGAGTTCGCGCGCGGCCCGCAGTCCCCCCAGGGAACGCGTCGATCGCAAAGTGCGCCCGTCTCGCGCTACCTGGCACTTGGCTCCTGGCTCTCATTGGATGTTGGATGTTGGGTGTTGGATGTTGGATGTTCGGCGCCAGCCGCCGCACCTGTTCAAATGAACAGTTTCCAAAAAATCCCGCAAGAGACTAGGCATCCGGGTGCGGCGCGATAGATTGTGAATAATTACGCCGATGCCTCTGTATACCTGGAACGGACACGAACTGAATTTTGAGCCCAGAATCTGGGCCCTGCTGGAAATTCTCGCGAAGGAGATTTACGACGGCAACAAGTCCCGGGCGGTCAACAGCCTGGTGCTCTTTTCGGCGATCCATTTCTTCAACGAGCGCGCCAAGGGCCGCCACCCCACGCACTGGATGACGGCGCCGGCGATGAAGGACAACGCCCAACTCGATTCGCTGCTCGGCACCATCGAGCGCATCGTGGCCACGGGCGTGCCCGAGGATTTCGGCAAATGGTGGGAGCACGAACTCGAACGCAAAGTCGGCGAGCTGAAATGCCCGCATTGCGGGGAAGCGGTGAAGATCGAGGAGGCGGCGAATCCGGAGAAAAAGAAGGGGGCGAAGAAGGCGGGGATCAAGGGAAGCGCGAAAAAGGGATAGCGGGGTTGGGGGTGGTTAGTTTTAGGTTTTAAGTGTTAGGTATTAAGGATTGGTTGCGAGCGCGGGATCGAAATAGCGACTGCCTCATGGTTCAGGGCGGACGGGCGCAAAATGGCGAATAACTCGGCAGAGGCGCAACCGGAGGCAACCGCGAATGGCCGTTCATAGACGCGAATTGAGGGAAGAAACCACGGATTGCGCGGATTTATCAATGGAGGGGATTGGGTTTAAACGCAGAGGGCGAAGAGAATTTGGAGAGGGCGTCAGACGGAGAATTTGTTCCTCGGCGAGCATCAGCGTTTGCCCATTCCACGACTGCGGAAATTGATGGTGCCGGCCGAACCGCATGTCCGATACATGCAGGATCGTGAGGGAACTCGCGCGCGCCATGGCGATTCATTTACACGACCCCGCGGGGCCAAGGCAAGCATTGCGGTACGGCCATGGACGCGGCGGGGGCGCCGGCGAAATGACGAATTTCGGAAGTGCCGCGGTGCGGGAAGCCATGGAAGATCGAGGACGGGGTGAGGCTGGGGAAGAAGGCGCAGCCACTGGCCCGCTCGTGTGGCTGGCGGCATCGCCAAAAGGGACCGGCCTTCCAAAGCTCCGGATCCGTCCGCTTCACATCGGGCACGAGATTGAATAGACTTGCCAAGGCCGTCGGTGGTGGGTCATTTTGAAACGGCAAAGGAGCACTGCAATGCCCGATCACAAAATGAGCGACAAGCGTACGCTAATGCATACGCTAATTTGGGGATTGTACGGTGCTGGAATCGGTGGGCTGCTGGGCGCTGTGGTTCTCTTTTGGAACTACATGGCGCCGGATTCCAATGTTTCGCCAACGATTGCGATACGACCCCCCGCCGAAGTCCTCCAGTCCATGCGGCACGCCAAGGCTGAGGAACATTCAAATATTACGCTAACCTCTCGGACGGTCTCGCTGCTCCCCGACTTGGAACCGTCCTCCTTGGATTTTGCCGACTCGAATGACATGGTCACGTTAGTGGGCGAAATCCTGTTGGACGGCGCCAGGGCCAGGAAAATCGACGACCTGGCCACGCCATTCGATAAACTGCTTCCAGAGCCTTCGGACCGCAGCCGCGCGATCAGCTATGCGTTGCGCAAGCTTGACGCGTCAACGTTCACATTTTTTCAAAAGCCTGAGGATAGTGAAAAGGCTCAAGTTGGCGAAAACCTGGAAGCAGGTCTCAATGAGTTAGGGAAGGCTATCCAGCGGCTCCTCCCTCCTGATTTCCAGGTCCGCAACGAGGTCGAACTCGCCCTGGCATTCTATAAACATGGCTTCGATAAGGACGCGCGTGATTTTGTCCAACAAATTGCAAAAGCTGTTGAGTCGCCACCGCCAGCCAGCGCTCCTAAATCAAATGTCGGCCAAAAATCGAAGGGAGCGGAAAGCGCCGGCAGCCCTCCCGCAAGGCCGTGGGCGGGCTGGTGGCCAATTGGCCTCGGCGCGATTGGCTTTTGCATGTCTACAATGATGAGGCCTATCCTGGAAGCGCTCGGTAGGGTCGTCTTCGGGAACCTCCTGGCGAAGCTCACGAAAAACGAGGAACCTCGCAAAGGCTCGTCACTTGAAGTGAACGCCGCGGCCGCGAACCAGGATGCGCAGGCTGCACCCTCGCCGCAAGCCGCCGACCCGACCGCGCCCCCATCGTAGGAGCCCGATAAACGGCATTTCCAGGGCGACAAGCTACTTGCAGATTACTGGCTAGCCTTAAAACCACGATTGGCTCGCGGCCATTGGTTGTCAGCCCCCAGCTCACTAGTGGAGAGATTCTGCCGTCCGCTGGTTTCTATCGTCGATCGTTGCGCGCCATTTGAGAAAGCGATGGAATGGTACGTGCAGCTTTGGAGGCCAGGCCCGGACTAGCGCATGTCATGAAGCGTCAGACGGGGACGTTTGAGGCGGCTGCGCCAGCCGCCTCAAGCCTTTTCACCTTTTATCGAAGGATTTGTGCTTGACATCCGCGCGCCGAGTCCCAACGCACGTGGGTCGTGGCTGACTACATACCTACTCCAGATCCCGATTCCTCGGACGACGCGTCCGACCCCGCAGACGCGGGCACGGATAACTCGACGTTTGGCACACCCGCGACGGATGGCGACTGGCCGCCGGATGCCAGTGATTCCACCCCCGACGATACCGGCGCGCCATCCGATGAGATGCCCGCCGATCAGCCTGATCCAGTGTTGCCGGCGCCGGATCCAATCGTCCCACCAAGACGGGGTAAGATCTACGGCGAGGACATCGCGCGCCGCGGGATCGATTATTACACCGCGATGGGCCCGGTGGCTGGCGCCTCCGACACGGGACCCGCCCGCAATCCCGCGACTGCGGGACGTAGCAATGCGGGCGGGGACGGGAGATCGGGCGCATGGAGCGGAGCCGATCTCCGCTCTTTTAATTCCGCCCTTGGCCTGTGGAATGGGTCCAATCTGCGCGGGCCGTCCTGGAGTTTCGATGGCCCTTACGAACAACCGCGGGCCCGAGCCAAGCCGGGCGATGTCACTGGCTACGTTCCCGCGATCTATGATTGGCGAGACCAGCCGCCGTTTGTCGGGCGGTCCTGGAGCTTCGATGGCCCTTCCGACCAACCGCCCGCGCCCGCGCCTCCGCAAAGTGATCCGCCGTCGGCCGACGCGTGGCAGGACCCCGTCCTCACCGCACGGGATGAGTTCCAAGCCGCGCAGCAAGCCGCCGCGGACTCCCGGCAACAAACCGCGACGAGCTGGCAAGCCCTCGGCGTCCCGCTGGTCGACGCCAACGGCGCACCTCTCGATCTGGACACCGCAGACCCCGACACCTTGCGCGCACATGTCGATGATCGCTTCGACCAGGAGTCCGATTCCGCAGACGCGAAGGCCCGGCGCCTGTGGAGTTTCGACGGCATGGATCTCACCGCGCAAGCCCAGGCGCTGCGCGCGGATATCGAGCGCCGCCGCGGGCAGGCGCTAACTGTGCTCGGCGATCACCAGCAGGCGCTCGATAACTTGCAGGCGGCCGGCGATCAATTCGATCAGGTGCGCGCCCCGTACATGGTCAATAACATCCGGGATCTTCAGGCGCTCAACGAGCGCCGCGCCGCCGAGGGGCAGCCGCCAGTGCCGGTTCCATCCGAGTGGCAGCGGCTCGCTGCCCTAGTGACTCCACCGCAGGCCGCGCCGTCCCCGCAGTTCGCGCCATCGCCGAACCCACCGCCGCAGACCATCCCCGGACTTTTCCCACTGGCCAACGCGCCCAGCGCCCCGCCAGACGCCGCGACAGCGACAAGCCTGCCGATTGCCCAAACTCCCGATTCCTCGTACCCATCACCCTCGACTTCACCTGACGCGCCGTCTGGCGACGCGCCCACGGCGGACCCACCAGCCGGGGAAAACGGCGAAGATACTCCTGGCATTCCCGGCATTTCTGATAATCTTTACGCCGCCGCCTCCCAGAATCCGCAGTCACAATCCGATCTCCAAGGGCGTTCCAACGCTGCCAAGCCCCCAAATATCCATGTCGACCCCGCGGTGAAGGGATTGACCCCAGAGCTAGCCCAGAAGCATTACGAAGATTTGATTGACTCACGAATGCAGATCTACCAAGACAACAAGGTATTTTTGGACAAAAATCCATTCCAGACCTGGGGGAAATCACCTACAGCCGTTACTTTGGACAATCCGTCGAAGAAGCTCGATCCGAAAGCAGAAACCCTTTGGAGGCGAGTATTCTTTGACGATGGCACCACCAAGGAAGGTCAACCGACCCGAAATCTCGGAGAGTGTGCCTCGATAGCCACTAATCTAACCGGACTGCCCGCGAAATCCGCAGATTGGCAAATGGGCCCGTCCGTTATGAATCCTAACACCAATATCGCTCCGGGGACAGCCATAGCCACATTTGATGAGAAAACGGGGCAATATAGCTTGAATACAGCCGCTCACGACGGCCATACGGCTATCTTTATTTCAAAGACAAAGGACACAATGTGGGTTCTGGAACAGTGGAATCAGGGGCACGAGTCGGGCGGGCCGCCGTGGGGCGGCATGCCGCACATCCGCTCCATACCAATGGCATCAAAGCCTGAACCAGGACAGAGGCGCGATTGGTCGAATGTGGCCAATTATTTTCATGTGATAGAGACAAAAAAATGAAGCCGATCAGAAATCAGACTTTCGCTCTTTGTTGCCTGCTTGCATTCAACGTATGTTGCGCCCAGAATTCGGGTCCAGCGGGCCTCGCCAAGCCAGCTGATGCGTCCCACCGTTCCGAAGTGTATCGGCCGAAGAATTACGAAACGGGCCCGTTACTACTGGGCGGGATCAATCACTGGCTGAAGAAATTCGATCTTTCAGCTCTGGATTACGATGAAATGACTGTTCGGCTTGCGGAGCACGCATCGATGGCAGACCATTCGGAGGGGCTGGGACCATTGGCGGTAGATTTTCTGAAATGCCTTGTCAAAAAAAGGCGATTCACAGATCCCGTCGAATTGCAAGAGTGGTACAGTCACGACATACCTCTAACATCCGACTATTCGGCAGGCGAACGCCTTCCTCTGCGCACCCACTACATTCTGGAGGTTCACATCCTCACCAACCCTCGAGGTAGCCGGGATCGATTGGGACAACCAAAAGTCGTGAATTGGTATACCATCTTTGTCGCCTACGCGCTGGTGAAAGAGGAAAAGCAGAGAACCGTCAAACCATAGCGTTCGGTCGGGCCTTCGACGCCCTGCTCCATCAAGCCGCCGACATCGCCGGCATCGGTCATGACCAATTCCAGAGCCCCACGGTTCGCTTGGTGCTGACTTCCTCGGCGTTGGGCGCGCTGATGAGCGGCGAAGGCGCGAAGGTTGATCACCCGGCGCAAGTGAGTGACATCCTCGGACGCTGGGCGCAAGCTGCGCAACGGGGTGAGCCCATTGAAAAGGTGCTCAGTCCCGCGGAGATCGCCATGTTGAAGGAAGCGGCGCCGAAGATCGCCGCCGCCGTCCAGCAGCGCGGCAGCGCCATCTTCCAGGACCCTGCGGCGTTCCAAAGCCGGGTGCGCCAGGCGCTGTCCAACCCCGACGGCGCCCCAAGCCCCGCGGACGCGAATCCCGGTGGCGGGCCATCCACCACCGCCGCTGAGGAGTCTGCCA